>MTKY01052933.1_pt1 | contig 13580 bp, 13 predicted proteins | sample 1042731 | NCBI WGS metagenome assembly MTKY01 (sample SAMN06212206, study PRJNA360538) | anaerobic digester metagenome | biome: Wastewater treatment plant; material: sludge; isolation source: anaerobic digester fed with sludge from wastewater treatment plant | place: Denmark: WWTP Soeholt ... | reverse complement strand
CCCGCCGCTGGGCGCGCCGCCTGCGCGCGCTGACCGTCGAACGTCACCTGCTGCCGCAGGACGCCATGCGCGCTGTCGAAGAGGGCCAGGCCGCCGCCGCGCTGGTGGACACGGTCAGCGCGCGGCTGTACCTGCCCGCCCATCCCGATCTAGTCATGGCTGCCAAGACAACCGTCGCCGAGCCATATGTGATCGCCATGCGCCGGGGCAACTTCCGCCTGACCGCCCACGTAGAGCGGGCGTTGAACGCGATCAGGGCCGACGGTACACTGGACGGCATCATCGCATATTGGTTATCTGGCTAGGGGAAAATCCTATGCACATCCGAAACGCACACAGCGTCTCGCCGCTGGAGAGTCCGCACGGGGAAATCGTCTATGAATTGGCGGGGGCGGCAGCGGGCGGCGCGCGAGCGCACAGCGTCGCCCAGATACGCATCCCGCCGGGCAAGTCGTCGCGCCCCCATTACCATCCGGTCGCCGAGGAGAGCTATGTCATTCTGCAAGGCGTCGCGGGCATCGAAATTGACGGCACGAGCGCGGCCTTGTACCCCGGCGATGCCGTCGCCATCCCACCGACCACCGTGCACCGCATTTGGAACGCGGGCGAGGCGCACTTGGTGTTCGTGGCGGTGTGCGTCCCGGCCTGGACGCCGGATGACAGCGTCTACCTGGACTGAACGCGGATGCCCGGCTAATTCCCGCGCCCGAAGCGCCGCAGCACGTCATGGACAGCGCGCAGGATCGGCGTCTGGTTCATGCCCGCGACCACGCACAGCAGATAGGTGATCGCGTACTCGGCCTCGGTCGCGCTGTCGCGCAGCAAGTCCTCGTTGGCGATGGAAGCCACCAGGAAGGCCAGCAGCCCCATCACCCCGCCGAGCAGCGGGTTGAACAGGTACCAGCTAATGTAGATCGGGTCGAAGTCGCGCAGGCGGGTCGCGTGGCGCTCCAGCGTCAGGTACCCGGCCAGCAGCGCCCCGGCGATGCCCAGCAGCAACGGGTAGTAGAGCACCCCCACGATGGACACGCCAACCGCTTCCCCCACCCCGACAAACAGCGCCTTGAGCAGGAACAGCACGCCCAGGGCGATCACCCAGCCGACCATGTAGTTGAGCAGCAGCGGGCGATAGCGGGCGATGTCGGCGTCTGTCTTGCGCTGGCGGTTGATCTCCGTGCGGATGCGGTAGACGGTGGCGCGCACCGTCTCGTAATTCTGACGCGACTCAGCGAGCATCCGGCTGGCGTCGGCGAGGGCCTGCTGGTAGCCGAGCACCACCTGCGCGTCACCGCTGGGGCGGCGCGCCAGGTCATCTTGCACGGCCTCAATCTGCAGGGCGAGCTTGCGCAGCCGCTCATCATCTACGGCGGGCGGCACAGCCGCTTCGCTCAGCGGGCGCGCTGGCTCGGCAACTACCGGCTCCGGCGAGGCCGCGGCAGGCTGTGAAGCGGCGCGAGACGGCGCAGAGGGCCGTCCTGCGTCCGGCTCGGAAGGAGTCGCGGTGCTCACCTCAGAAGACCAGGCTTCCGGGGCGGCAGGTGTGAGGGACTCCACCGCCGGATGCGGCTCGTAGGGCGCGGGCGTGGCCCTGGCTGGCACGGAGGATTCGCGCTCGGCCAGAGGGCGCGCGTCGTCGGGTGCGGTGGGCGGTGTGCTCACCCTGTCCCGCCCGACGATCACTGGCACGTCGTCAGCCAGATCGGAACCCGTGAGCCAGTCCGGCAGGTCATCCAGCACCGCTTCCACCTCTGGCACTGCTCGCACGGGAGGGGCCGGGCGTCGCCCCGCCGGGACAGGCTCCGGCTCGTGCGGGGGCGGCGCGGCGGAGCGATCGGGCATGAGCGGCAGCGTCTTATCGAAAGCGGGCAGCGGAGCGTGCAGATCGAACAGCGCGCGCGTCTCTTCGGCGCTCAGGCGCAGCGATGCCGGGTCAAGCCGTACCGCTTCGCGCTCAATGGGCGGCGTCTGATCGGGGGGCGCAATGTCGTCCGAGGGCAGGGGGCGCTGGCCGAGCAGAATGGCACGCCCCTTACCGCGCAGCGTCGCACGCGGGCGGCGTTCATCATTCGGCGCGTCCACGCATGACCTCCTCTGCCAGCACACGGTAGCTCTGGGCGATGGGGTGGCGGGGCATATACTCCAGCACCGACAGGCCGACAATCGGCGCCTCGGCGACCACATCATCGTACTGGATCAGCGTCCTGAACATGCGCTCGCCGAACACGGAGCGCAGCTCGTCCACCACCTCCTGGGCGTGCACGGAGTCAGGGCGGTACATCGTCCCAAACAGCCCGGCCAGGCGCAGCGAGGGGTTCAGGTTCTTCTTGATGCGGATGATGGTATCCATCAGCGCGCGCACCCCGCGCATAGCCAGGTATTGGCACTGCACGGGGATCAGCACCTCGTCGGCGGCGACCAGGCCATTGGCGGCCAGGATGCCCAGGCCCGGCGGCGTGTCCATCAGCACATAGTCGAACGGAAGCTGGCTGCGCCGCAGCGAGGCGCGCAACCGCTGCACGCGGTCGGCCACGCCCGCCAACTGCACCTCGGACGCGGCCAGGTCAATGCTGGCCGGAACCAGCGCCAGGTTGGTGCGCACGGGACGCATCACCCGCGCCAGCGAGACATGGCTGTACATGATGAGCGAGAAGGCGCTGCGCCGGATGTCGTAGGAATCAATGCCGAAGGCCGCCGTCAGCCCGCCCTGGGGATCGAGATCAATGAGCAGCACCCGTTGGCCCTGCTCGGCAAGCGCCAACCCCAGGTTCATCGCCGACGTGGACTTGCCGACCCCGCCCTTCTGGTTGGCGATTACGAGTGTTCGTGTCATGGCGTGCACACCCCGCTGTGTTCCGCACTGGCAGCATTATAGCATAGCCATGCACCTAGAGATAACCGGGCTGGTGTACCTCACCCCCAGCAGATTGTTGAGAAGATGGGTGGGGTGTGAGATAGTAAGTAGTCAGGGGATGGCTCATCAGTGCACTTTCGGTCGTCACCTGGGCTATTCGGGGTACCTCCTTCGTTTCACGAACAGCCCCAATCCCACTTTCCCTGAGGATGCGCTCAGCAGTTGCCGGAGGTGAGACCATGTTCGTGCTCGAAAGCGATGCTCTACGGGTGAGGATCGGGCAGCCAGACCGCCCAGGCGAGTACGGCCTTACAACCGAGGTTCACTATGATGGCGATTGGCTCGCTGCTTCTCGCATCGGCAGCCGCCCCCTGGACGGCCTGACACCCACGCAAGCCGGACCCGGCCATCTGGCAGGGACGGGTGAGGGCTATCGCTGGCGGGCGACAATCACTGCCCAGGCGAGGGGATTCTGGGTAGAGGCGCGCCTGCAGGCTGATCGGGCTGTCGCGATCAACCCTGCGATGGTTCTCTGGCTGGGAACCCTTGACAATCTCGACGACCGGCAGGCCCATACATGGCGGCAGACGATTCTGCGCGCCCCGACGGTCAACCAGCAAGGGCTGTCCGGCAATGACCTGGCCGCCGGTTATCTGTACGATCATGCCACGCACATTGAGAGTATCTGCTATTTCCCGGCAGACGGCTTCGAATGGGCCTCCAACCGCTTCTACCACTTCACTGTGCGTGAGGTCATGGCCTACCTCCCCACAGGACGTTACGGGCTGGGTCTCCTGCCGGCTATGCCGGGCACGCTGTTCAGCCTGAACCCCGGCGAACACCGCTTTGTCTGGTGGTTCACCCAACGCCATCGTTCGGGCATGCCTTCCTCCTGGGAAGCACAGCACGCGCTGCTCCAGGCCCTTGCGCCATTGCTGGATGTCGTCCCGGCAGCGCCGCCGGAAACCATCGCCTGGGGAGAGATGGCCGGGCGGACGCTCAGCGATCTGCGGGACGAGGCGTGCTGGGTTCAGGCAGGCGGTCACGAGGGATTGCGCGCCTACGTGCGCGGTAGCTCGGCGCTCAAGCGCGATGAGGCGCGCAGTATTGAGCTGATGACCCAGCTTGACGTATTGTGGCCGCTCCTGCTGTGGCAGGACGAGGCGCACGAGCCCCGCGCCCACGCCATCATCGAGCGCATTCACCAGACGCTGCCCCTCTTTGATCGCCCGACCCTGAACTACGTCGCGAACAACTTCCCGGCATTTCCCGGCGACAGCTTCATGGACACCTGGTATTTCCTGGAGAATGCGCTGATCAAGCTGCCCTGGGTAGCTTATCTGACCGGGGACGAGACGCTGCGGGCGATGTTCTTCCGCGCCCTGCATGGCGCGCAGAAGCTCGCGCGCCACACAAACTACCTGTTCCCGCTCTTCGCAGACGCCGAGCAATGGCAGGCGCGCGGCAGCCTGCTGAACGTGAGCGTAGGGGGACTTTACGCTGCCGGGTGCGTGATTGCCCACCAACTGAGCGGCGGGGATGCCGATCACCTGCGCGAGGCAGCCCTCGCCCTGCGGACGATGCACCAGCTTCCGCCGCACCAATTGACCCACGAGCCTCAGCAGCTTTCGTTCGCTGCTGCAAGTGCTAGCTACCTGCAGCAAATGGGGTACGAAGCGGACACTGACTGGGCCACGATGGCCGCTGATTTCGTGAATCTCTCCCTGCGCATGGGCTATTGGGCCAAAGACCCCGCCGTGCCCTTTTACGATCCGCGCGGCATGTTCCAGGCCTGCGCATCGCTGTGCTATCCTGCTTTCAAGGAGAATGTGGAAGTCCTGGTCGCGTGGCCGGAGCTACTGCGCGCCGGGCTTGGCCCCGTGACTTTGATGGCCGCGTTCGCCAATCTGCAGCGTCGCCATAACTACGCCTTCTTTGACCCGTACCTGCCTGAGAACTTGCGGCGTGGCCCGTGCCCTTATGTCCCCTACGAGGATTTGGCGACCGCAGAATTCGAGCACACTGCCAAGCTGGGTAAGGAATTGTATGGCACGGGTGAGGTCTTCTGGAGCGCGCTGCTCTTCGATGCGCTGGGCCGGGTGGATGCTCCGCACGTGCTGTGCCTGTGCCTGGATGTCCCGTGCCTGGAGCTACGTCGCCTGCCACCCCCAGCCCTGCGCAGCTATCTGGTCTACAATCCGCTGCCCGAAGCGCAACATGTGACATTGCGCAACACCGCAAGGACGCAGGCATTGGTGATCGCGCCCCATTCGGCAGAAGTTGTCTCCTTCGCAGAGAGCGACTAGGCCGGGCGCAAACGCTTCAAAGAAGGGGGCCTGGCATTGCCCGTGCACCCTAACTACGCGGCCTGCAAACAAAAACGCCCGGCTTGCTCAACACAAGCCGGGCGTCGTGATAGCCAGGAATTGGACAGCAGGACTCAGGCGCGCTCGCCCAAGCGCCGCTCAGTGCCGGCCAGCAGGCGCACAATGTTGCTGCGGTGCCGGACGAAGACCATCCAGCCCGCCAGCAAGTAGACGGTGTAGACCGGGTCCATCCAGCCCGCAATCACCAGCGCCAGGAAAGCGACCGCCGCAACCGCGACCGCCGTCAGCACGCCGAGCGAGACGTAGCGCGTCAGCAGCACGATGGTCATGGCGACCGCCAGTACCAGCGCCACTAGCAGCGTAGGAGCCAGCAAGATAAACGTGCCCATCGCCGTCGCCGCGCCCTTGCCGCCGCGAATGCTGCCCGTCAGCAGCGTCGCCAGCAGCGACCAGTTGTGCCCGGCAACAGCCGCAACAGCCGCCAGCACGCCTGCCGTCGCCTGGTAATCGGGCACGATCAGGCGGGCCAGCAGAATTGCCAGGACGCCCTTCGCCCCGTCAATCGCCCACACCAGCAGGCCATAGCGCGCCCCGACAGCACGGATGACATTCGTCGCCCCCATGTTGCCGCTGCCCACCGCGAAGATGTCAACGCCCTTCGTCCGCGCGACTAGGTACGCCGTCGGAAACGACCCGATGACATACCCGATGGCAATCACAAGCACAACCAGTCCCGGTTCCATCGCCCTGCCCTTCTCTGCCCGCCCTGCACGAACGGCTCTCAGTACATGCTACTATGAAAACACGCCAGATGCCATAACGATGCTCTTCCCGCAAAACTTGCCCGCCAATGGGAGCGGGTGTAAAACATGCTTGGCCGGATAGTCCTGTGCTCTCTGTGAAGAACACCGCTCTTGGGCGAACCGGCTCCAGCGGATCAGCAGATCATCGAGGAAGTCTATTGTGAGCGAAGCGCAACCGAACGCCGCCCCGCACATTGCCGTGATTGACGACGATACCGAGTTGCTCAAGCTGATGGTGCTGCTTCTGCGGCGTATCGGCGCGCAAACCACCACCATCGCTGACGGGCAGGAAGCTCTGCACTACCTGGCAGATGGCACCCCCGATCTCATCATATTAGATTTGATGCTGCCGCATGTCAATGGTTTCGACATCCTGCGCCGCATCCGCAACGATCCCCGCTTCGACCCGGTGCCGGTTCTGGTGCTATCGGCCAAAGTCGAGCCGCAGACGATCCGCGAAGTGCTGGAGGCGGGCGCGGACGGTTACGTGACCAAGCCATACGCCGCCAACAGCCTCGTTGACCGGGTGCGCCTGCTGCTTGCCTCTGGTCGCCAGACTGCGCCGCCGGATAGACCGCCCGCTGGCTCCACTTAGCCCCCACCAGCGACGCTGTTTGTGTGCAAGCCGGAATGCTGTTAAGCTGGACTCCGTTGATGGAGAACGGTATGCGGAGGTAAAGCGGATGCGCCCTAAAGCTTGCTGGATAATCTGGCTTCTGCTCGCGTCCCTCCTCGTGCTGGCTGGCTGCCAGGAAGCTACGCCCGCGCAGCCCTCTCCCGCCACCAACGGTAACGCCGCCGCGCCGCAGGTGCCAACGCGCACGCTGGCACCGATTGTGTCCTTCACGCCTCGTTTCACGGCGACGCCGCTGCCCAGCGCCACGTTCACGCCCTCCATCACGCCTTCGCCGACGATGACGCCCGTCCCGCCCACGCGCACGCCCACCGTGACCCCGACCGTCACACCTACCGCCGCCGGGGTGATCCGCTCGACGGAGAACGTCAACCTGCGCAGTGGGCCAGGAACCAACTACGACATCGTGCTCAGCGCGCCCCCCGGCACCGAGGTAGGCGTGCTCGGCGTGCAGACCGACGCGAACGGACGCGAGTGGTACAAGGTCGCCCTGACCGACAAGGACGGCGAGGTGCGCTACCTGTGGGCGCTTGGGGCGCTGGTCAACACCGACTTTACCGCGCTCACCAGCCTGGCCGAGACTCCGCCAGCGACCAGCAGCGCCGCGCCCACACCACAGCCGAATCGCGTCGAGATCCTCGCCTATTGCCAGCTCAAAGGCGTTCGCCCGCCGCGCCCAAAGACGACCGACGATGTGTTCATCGAGTGGAGCTGGTTCGTGACACGCCCGGAGTACATGGACGAGCACCTGGCCCACGCCACCTACGATGTGCGGCTGGATGGCAAGCCCCTCAGCGACTGGAAGCGCTACGAGACCGAGATGATCCGCGAGGGTGGTCTCTGGTTCACGTACTGGTACTACCCTGTGGGCAAGCTCCAGCCGGGCGAGCATCGCGTAGACTTCCGCCTGACGTGGGACGCGGCCATCACCGACGGCTACGCAAGCTTCGGCCCCGGAACTGCCAACGAGGTTGACGCAGGAAGCTGCACGTTCACCGTTGTCGCGCCGTGACAGGTGTCTCGGCCAGGCTGAGCCACGCCCAATCTCCATGAGGATGCCCGATGAGCAAGCCATCCTGGGACGACCTGACCGGACAGCTCAGCGACGCGAAGCACCCCCGTCAGCGTCGCGCCGCCTGCCGCAAGCTCGCTGCGACCGGCGATCCGGCAGTGATTCCCTTCCTGCGCAACGCCTACCTTCAAGATGACGATGAGGGCGTCCGTGACGCTGCGCGCGAGGCGCTGGCCGTCTTCAAGGCCCGGCAGGAAGGGCACAGCGCGCGGCGCTTCCCGCCCGGTCGCCGCTTCCTGCGCGTGGTGACGGGGGTGCTGGCTGTGCTCCTGCTCCTGTCGCTGGCGCTCAACGGCCTGGCACTTCTGAGCAAGGATGGTGACGAGGGTGACGATCAGCCGTCCGGCTCGCTCTTTGATCAGCCGCCCAGCCCACGCGATGAAGTGATCGCCCAGATCGAGGCGCGTCTGCGCGAAGCGGAGACCCTGACGGCCAGTCTGCGCGCGGAGATCGCCGAGTCCGACGCTACAGGGCAGCTCGCGTGCGACTTCGAGTACAGCGTCCCGGAGCCAGTAGGGCTGGCAGCCATTGACCAGGTCACCTATCCTGACCTGCACATTGCCGCCCTGAATGTGGATGTCGCGCTGCCCACGCTGCAAAAGGCGCTGCTGCTGCTCAACGGCGCGTGCCGGAACTTGACCACCAGGACGGAGCGCATATTGGCGTCAGCGGTCGAGCTTGACAAAGTGGACGGCCAGCTTCAGGAGGCAGGCAAACAGCTTCAGCGAGCCATCGTCAGCCCGGCCCCCACCGTCGGCCCGACGGTCACACCGCTGCCGACGCACACGGCCACGCCGTCGCTTACTCCCCTGCCGGCCACGCTTACTGCAACCGTGCTCCCTTCGGCGACCCTCCCGGCGAGCAGCACGCCCACGCCGACCGTCTCGCCGACGCCGACGCGCACGCCCACCGCGACCCCTTCCCTGACGCCGACGCTGCCCTTCCCCGACCTTGATTACCGGGCGATTCTCTCGGCGCTGCGCGAGCGTTACGCGGTCATGGGCAATCTCAAGAACAACTACGGGACGGGCATTATTGACCAGTGGGAGCAGGCGCTGTCGCCGCAGGGACCGGCTTCGACCAGCCACTGTGCGCAAGACGACTGGCTCGCCGCCTTCGCCCTCACGCCGGAGCAGCAGGCCCTCCTGGACTCGCCCAACGCCGCCGATCCCCAGCTTGCCGATGCTATTCGCCTCCAGCAAGAGGGGCTGGCCCTGGCCCTGCAGGCACGCGCCCTGTACGAAGCGGACTGTTGGGGCTACAATCTGGCCGACTCAGCGGAGCAAGGGCTGGCGCTGGCAAATGAAGCCCTGACTAGGCTGACCCAATCACAGAACCTCTACGACCTCATACGCGCGAGACCGTCAGGATGACCCGCCTGCTGCACCGATCCGTATCCCTCGCCGCCTTGCTGATCTTCTTGTCGGGTGTGGCTGGGCCGCGCCTGGCATCGGCTCAAGATGGGAGCCAGGCGTCGCCAGTGGGCGGCACGACCATCCATGTCGTGCAGCGCGGCGAGACGCTGTTCCGCATTGCCATGCGCTACGGAACAACCGTCGAGGCCATCGCCGCCGCCAACGGCATCAGCGATCCGCGCTATATCAGCGTCGGCCAGCGGCTGCTCATCCCCAACGCGCGCCTGGACGTGGATGTGCCCGGCGCGCCGATCACGCACAGCGTCGCCCCTGGCGACACGCTGCGCACCCTGGCCGCAGTCTACCAGACGACAGCAGAGGGCATCGCCGCTGCCAACTCCATCACCAACCCGGCGCGCCTGTTCATCGGCCAGGAGTTGACGATCAACCAGGGCACAGCCGGTAACGCTGACACGGCAGCCCAGCCGCGCAGCCTGTACCGCGTCCAGCCGGGCGACAATGTGCTGCGCATTGCGCTGCGCCTGGGCGTGCCCTGGCGTGCGCTCGCCGAAGCAAACGGGCTGGCAGGCAGCGGCCCCATCTTCGCCGGCTCAAGAATATGGGTGCCCGGCGGCGAAGGCAGCCCGCGCGATCTGCCCAGCCCGCTCGTCTCGTTCACGATCACGCCCATGCCCGCCGTGCAGGGCAAGACCATCGCCCTGCAGATCACGACGGAAGGGCCGGCGGTGCTGGCCGGAACCTTCATCGGCTACCCCGTCCAGTTCGTGACACTCGACGGCAACCGGCACGAAGCCCTGTTTGGCGTGCACGCCTTCACCGAGGGCGGCATCTACCCGTTGGCGCTCAGCGTGACGACGCCGGACGGCGCGCAGACGTACCTGAGCTTCAACGTGCGCGTGGACGAGGGCGGTTACGGCACTGAGACGATCTCGCTGGACACGCAGCAGGACGACTTGCTCACCACCCAGGTCACCGAGCCGGAATGGGACCTGGTCGCTGGCACCATGAGCGCCTTCACCGCGCAGCGCTACTTCGGCGGGCTGATGGGCCTGCCTTCAACCGGGGCCATCACCTCGCAGTATGGCACGCGGCGGGCCTACAACGGCGGCGTGCTAAGCACGTTCCACAGCGGAACCGACTTCGGCGGCGCGCCAGGCTCGCCGGTGCTAGCACCGGCGGCGGGTGTGGTCGTGCTGGCCGAAGCGCTGCCGGTGCGCGGCAACGCCACCATTATTGATCACGGCTGGGGCGTCGTGACCGGTTACTGGCACCAGTCCGAAATCAGCGTGCAGGTGGGCGACATAGTCAGCGCCGGTCAGGTCATCGGCGTGGTAGGGTCAACCGGGCGGTCAACCGGGCCGCATCTGCACTGGGAAATGTGGGTCGGCGGGGTACAGGTAGACCCGATGCAGTGGGTTCAGCAGGTTTTCCCGTAGGGCGAACGGGCGCGCGTCCGGCTGCGGGGCGCGCCACGATCCGGGACACGAATCCCTGACGAGTGCTGGGGCATTCAATAGCCGAGGCTGGTGCGAATCAGCGAGGCGATGGCGACGATGATCGTCACGAAGACGATCACCACTGTGATCGCGCTTTCGCCCAGGCTGACGAATCCGCCCAGCACCAGCACAACTCCCAGCAGCACCAGGGCTGTCAGCAGGCAGCTACAGCTCACCAGCCAGCGCGACAGCCCGCCCAACAGGCCAGGCACGCGTTGGTAGCGGTCGCCGCGACCAAGCAAGAGATCAATCAAGTTCACAGGCCATCCCTCTCGTTACGGAGTCCCAACCAGGCTCCCAGCAGGCGGCCAGGACTCGCCCGCATCGCCATCGCCCACGATCTCGTAAGCGATTATACCGCCAAGCGCACGCCCGGCGCACCTCTAACGAATTTCTGTTAGAAACGCAGCCTGTTTTCCGGTATGATGAGCGTAGGCTGGCGCAACCGGCCAGGGGACGCTGCATCTAACTGGGTGAACCGTATCAGTCAGCGCAGAAGGATCGGCTATCATGCCTCTGATGGATTCAGAAACACAGCAGCAAGTCCGCGAAGTGCTGGCGGCTGTTCAGTCGCCGGTGACGCTGAAGATGTTCACCCAGGACTTCGAATGCGGCTACTGCAAGGAAACGCGCCAGATCGCCGAAGAGGTGGCGGAGCTCTCTGACCTGGTGAGCGTCGAAGTGCGCGACTTCCTCGCTGACGCCGATCTCGCCAAGAGTCTGGGGGTTGACAAAATCCCAGCTATTGTCGTGCTCGGCGAAAGCGGACGCGACTACGGCATCCGATTCTTTGGCATCCCGTCAGGCTACGAGTTCACGTCGCTGCTGGAGGCGATTGTGCTGGTCGGGACTGGGGATGTGGAGCTACAGGACAGCACGCGCAAGTTCCTGGACGCGCTGCAAACGCCGCTGCACCTGCAGGTGTTTGTGACGCCCACCTGCCCTTACTGTCCATCCGCAGTCATGCTGGCGCACCAGCTTGCCTACGCCTCGGACAAAGTGACAGCGGACATGGTGGAAGTCACAGAGTTCCCGCACCTCGGTCAGAAGTACGGCGTGATGGGCGTGCCGCGCACCGTGATCAACGGGCACACCTACCTCGAGGGCGCAGCACCTGAGCAGATGCTCCTGGAAAAGCTAAAGGCCGCCGTGCGATGAGCGATTGCGCTCCAGCGGCGGAACTTAGCCAACGACCGCGCTCAGCCGGTCTTGGACTGAAAGGCTTACACAACTCGACGCACTAAGGAGAGAAAGTCACATGGCCAAAAAGATCAACATCGAACCTCTGGGCGCTCGCGTCCTCGTCCTGCCGCTTGAAGGTGAATCGCAGACGCCGGGCGGCGTGCTGCTGCCGGAGACGGCCAAAGAGAAGCCGCAGCAGGGCACCGTCGAGGCCATCGGCGATCCCGAAGAGATGGAAACCGATCTGAAGGTCGGCGACCGCGTGCTGTTCCCCAAGTATACTGGCACCGAGATCAAGTTCGAAGGCAAGACCTATCTGCTGATGAACGAGGACGACGTGCTGGCGCGCATCAAGTAGAGCGTCCTCACAGGTTCCACACCAACTTACCAGGCCGGGTGATTGTCAGCAGTCACCCGGCTTTGTTTCGGCGCAAAGTACTAGTCTGCCAGGGCAGGCGATAGTAGAATGTGAGTAGAAGGCTTGTTCGCACCTGGTGGCGAAAGGGGCCAATCATGAACGCGCCACACCTGTACCAAGACGTGCGCCCATCCCCGATTGCCGGGCGCTGGTACCCCGCCGACCCGCTGCACCTGGCGCGCTCGGTGGATGAGTACATGCACCAGGCCAACGTGCCAGCCCCGGACGGGGAGTTGATCGGCATTCTGACGCCGCACGCCGGGCACCGCTACTCCGGCCCCATCGCCGGGCACGCGTTCAAGCTGGTGCAGGGTCTGGCCGTAGAGGTTGTCGCCCTGGTCGGCCCGTCACATTACCCCTACGACGCGCCAGTAGTCACCACCGCCCATGAAGCTTACGAGACGCCGCTCGGCCAGGTGCCGGTTGACCGGATGGCCCTGGCCGCGTTAGGGGAGCGTGTTCCCATCAAGGCGGTGCGCACCGACCCGGAGCACTCGCTGGAAATCGAGCTGCCATTTCTCCAGCGCGCGCTCGGCGAGTTCCGCGTGATCCCGCTCGCCCTGGTGGAGCAATCCTACGAGATGGCCCAGGCGCTCGGTCAGGCGCTCGCGGACACCCTGGCCGGTGCTCGCGCGCTGCTCGTCGCCAGCTCCGACCTGTCGCACTTCTACCCGCAGGACATCGCGCGCAGGCTCGACGGGACGATTCTCAATGCGGTGGCCCGCTTTGACCCGGCGGGCGTGATCCAGGCGGAGATGAACGGCTCCGGCTTCGCCTGCGGGCGGGGAGCCATCGCTACCATCATGATCGCGGCTCAGGCGCTTGGCGCGGACGCCGCCCAGGTAGTCGGCTACGCGACTTCGGGCGATGTGACGCACGATTACCAGCAGGTAGTCGGCTATGGCGCGGCGCTGTTCTGCAAGCGGGCCGCCGGCCCTGGCGCTGAGTCGCCCGGCAGATGATGTTCGCCGAAATCGCCGTCAACCGCCGCGTTCAGGGCACGTTCCATTACCACATCCCGGATCACCTGTCCGGCCTGATCGCGCCGGGGCATCTGGTCAAGGTCTCCTTTGGCACGGCCCACACGACCGGCATCGTCGTTGCCCTGCACGAGCACGCGCCCATTCCCCAGACCAAGCCCGTCCTGGAGCGGCTAGACCCCGTGCCGGTGATCACCCCCGCCCAGCTTGAGCTGGCCCGTTGGCTGGCACGCGAGACGCTCACCCCATTGGGGCTGTGCCTGTGGCTGATGCTGCCGCCGGGCATTGCCAAGCGCGGAGACCTGGTCTACACGCTGGTTCAGGAAGACGCCGCAGACCTGTCCAAGACGCAGGCGCGCCTGGTCAGCCTGCTCTACCGGCGCGGGCCGCTGCGCGGGCGGCAGATCGCCCACGCGCTGCGGCGCGTGCGCTGGCAGGGGC
>MTKY01005789.1_pt1 | contig 13582 bp, 6 predicted proteins | sample 1042731 | NCBI WGS metagenome assembly MTKY01 (sample SAMN06212206, study PRJNA360538) | anaerobic digester metagenome | biome: Wastewater treatment plant; material: sludge; isolation source: anaerobic digester fed with sludge from wastewater treatment plant | place: Denmark: WWTP Soeholt ... | reverse complement strand
ATGGCCCAGGGCGGCGGCACGGAGCCCGGCGCGCTGCCCCAGGCGCTGGAAGCGGCCCGCGCCTGGATTCGTGAGCGTCTGGCGTAGGGCCGGCCGACCGAACCGGGAGCACACCCCTTTTTCCGTTTTCCATCCGGATGAGTCCGGTCGCCGAGTTCCGTTTGCCGGTGGGGTCATTTCCACAGCCGGCGAGGAGGCGCCGGATGTTTCCACCCCCGCGTGTCCGGCCTATAATGCCCGCGCGACGATCCTTCGCGACGCCCTGGACCAACAAACATGACGACGCACGAACCGCAGACGATTCGGCTGGACGGACGGCCGATCCGCTTCGACTGGCTGGACACCGCGTACGGGCATCCGCTGCGAGTCGAAATCGACGAGCGAGTGTGGGAACGTATCGATGCCTCGCGCGCGGCGGTGGAAGCCATCGTTCGCCGCGGTGAGGTGGTCTACGGCGTCAATACGGGCTTCGGAACGCTCTGCCGCCAGCGCATCAACGCTGATCAGCTCGGCGAATTGCAGGAGAATCTCATTCTTTCGCACGCCGTGGGGGTCGGGCCTCTGGCCCCTGCGTCCGTTGTGCGGTGGATGATGCTGTTCAAGATCCAGGCCCTGGGGTTTGGACTCAGCGGAGTGACCCGCCATTGCGTGGAGGCTTTGCGCCGGATGCTGTCGGCGGATGTTCTGCCGGACATTCCCACGCAGGGGTCATTGGGCGCCAGTGGCGACTTGGCCCCGCTGGCCGCCCTGGTATTGCCGCTGCTGGGTCGGGGCGCCGTGCGGCACGGGAACGCACGGATTTCCCTGGCGGAGGGCCTGGCTCTGGCCGGCGTGGAGCCGATCCGCCTGGCGGCCAAAGAGGGGCTGGCCCTGATCAACGGCACGCAGTTCATGAGCGCGTACGGCGCGGCGCTGGTCGTCCGGGCTCGCCGGCTGCTCAAGCACGCGGACATCATTGCCGCCGCCTCGCTGGACGGGTCTTTCGGGAGCCTCCGCCCGTTTGAGGATCGCCTGCATCGTGTCCGGCCTCATCCGGGTGCGATCGACACGGCCGCGAACATCCGCAAGCTGATCGCGGGGAGCCAGATGAATGCGGCCCACCGCGCATGCGACCGCGTGCAGGATCCGTACTCCCTTCGTTGCGTGCCGCAGGTGCACGGGGCGTCACGCGACGCGATACGACACGTCCAACACGTTCTGGAAACGGAGATCAATTCCGTCACCGACAACCCGATCATCTTTGACGCGGATACGGTCATCAGCGGCGGCAATTTCCACGGACAGCCGCTGGCCCTGGCCCTGGACTACCTGGCCATGGCCATGGCGGAGCTGGCGAACATCTCGGAACGCCGGATTTACCTGCTGCTCTCCGGCGCCACGGGCCTGCCCAGCCTGCTCATGCAGGACACCGGGCTCAACAGCGGGTTCATGCTGCCGCAATACACGGCTGCCGCCCTGGTTAGCGAGAACAAAATTCTCGCGTCTCCCGCGTGCGTCGATTCCATTCCCACGTCGCTGGGACAGGAGGATCATGTCAGCATGGGCGCCACGGCCGCCGTGAAGGCCTGGCGCATTCTGGACAACGTAGAGACGGTGCTGGCCATCGAGCAGATGTGCGCGGCCCAGGCGCTGGATTTCCGCGCGCCGCTGACGTCCGGGGCCGGCGTACAGGCGGCGCTGGCGGAGATCCGCCGCGACATCAGCTTCGCCGACCACGACCGACTCTTCGGAGACGACATTCAGAAATCGCTGGCTCTGCTTCGCTCGCAGCGTATTCTGGCGGCCGTCGAACAGGCGGTGGGATGTCTGCAATAGCCGGTCTGGATCCCGCGGGCCGAATCATACGGGGCGGTGCGGATTGTCCCCTTGCGAGAACCCCATTCCCGCGTCAATCACGCTGGTCGGTGCCGTGTTCAGCGTGGCCATGGCGTCCTGGCTGATGGTACCTGTCACGATGACAGGCTGACTCACGATCACTCCGCACGCGGGGCCTGGAGTGATCCACCATCGCCTGTTGAATGCGTGGGATCGGCCGGGCGCATCGCGGACCCGTTGGTACGCGTCCACAGGTGCGTTGGGCCAGAGCGGCAATCACGCCTCCAGCGTGCCGCCGTGTGTCCGGAACGCCTCAGGTCGCCAGGCTCACGATGCCCATGGCAAGCTGCAGCGCGCCCCAGACGATGTCGTACACTCCGCCGCCGTCGCAGCCTCCGCACAGCAGGGCGGTGGTTGCCGCCAACGCCACGACCCGAAATCGAACAAGAGTTCTGCTCATCATCCGGCGATCCTCCAGGCGGCCCGTTCCGGTTTCCCGGCTGGAGACGGAACGGGCCGGTTTGCTTGAAGCGCAGAATCGGTGACCGCGGGGATCCGATCCCGACAAGGTCATGATCGCACGTACCGATTGTCCGACAAGGCGGCGGCGTTTCGCACGCGTGGATGGCCCCGCGGACGAAACTTGAACCACCACGTTCACCGCAGAGTCCGCCGATTTCGTCAGTTCACACAGTTGAGCACCTGTCCGTTGTCCTTGAACGCCCGAACGATCCGGACGGTCTCCTCCGCCACGGCCAACTGCGCCTGGTCCGTTGACGCCCCGATATGGTGTGTTCCGTAGACACGGTCGCACTGCATGACGGCGTCATGGAATTCCTTGTCGTTTGCCCCGGGCTCCTGCTCAAACACGTCCAGCGCCGCTCCGCGCAGCTTGCCCGCCTCGATCGCCTGGACAACGGCCTGTTCATCCACCACTCCGCCGCGGGCGCAGTTGACCAGGCAGGCCGTCGGCTTCATCAGGGCCAGTTGTGCGCGGCCGATCAGGTGCTTCGTGCTTTCGCCGCCGGGCGTGTGCACCGAAACGAAGTCCGACTCCTTCAGGAGCGTGTTGAGGTCCACCATGCGGATGGCCAACCCCAGTTCCGCGGCGGGTTTGGCCGTGGTGGCCGTATACAGCAGATTCATCTCGAAGGCTTTGGCCCGTTCGGCCAGCAGCATGCCGATTCTGCCCAGGCCGACGATACCCAGCGTCCGGCCCTTGAGTCCCAAAGCCTTGCTGTATTCCTTCTTGTTCCAGACGCCGTTGCGCAGGTCTTGCGTGTTGTGGACGATGCGGCGATCCAGCGCAATGATCATCCCCATTGCCAGCTCTGCCACGGCCGTGCTGTTCATACCCGGACAGTTGGCCACCTTCACGCCCTTGGCGGACGCGGATTTCAGGTCGATCGTGTCGTATCCGGCTCCTGCCCGAATGATGAGCTTCAGCCCGGTGGCGGCCTGGATGACATCCGCCTGCACCTTGGTCGAGCGGACGATCAGAATCTGGCACGCCGTGTCCTTTACGGCAGCGACCAGCGTGTCGCCCGCCAGCTCCGGATTGACGATCACCTCACACCCGGCGGCCTTGAGCTGCTCGACTCCCTGTGACTCGAACTTGTCGGCGATCAGAACCTTCATGGATGCACCTCGTGCTTGTTACAGTGTTTGAACCAGATCCCGTGGGCCGGATTCTAGCACAATCCATGGGCGGAGGGTATGGGGCCGGGGGCATGCTCCGAGGGGTGCCTGGCGGCGGCGGGAGCCCCTTCTGACTGACGCGGGACCGACGGGTCCGACCCCAACGCGGCGCTCACGCGGCTCGTTGCGTACCCGGGGTAACTACTCAGTTACGCCGAAGCGGCGCTGGAACGCGGCGAAATCGGCCAGGTCGATGGCGTCGTTTACGTTGAAGTCCAGGGCATCACAGTCGGTCGGCGCCGACGGCGGCCGGGGGCCGCTCAGGCACGCGGCAAACGCGGCGTAATCGGTCAGGTCGATCGTTCCGTCGCCGTTGGCGTCGCCGGCTCGAACAATCGCGCCGGGCACGCGAACCAGGCGAAACCCCAGGGTGTTCAGTCCCGATTGGGGTGTAGCGAACTTGCGTTCGCTGTTGGTGATGCCCGGTCCGGCGGCGTCGCCCCAGGCCCACGACCCGCCGCGCACGGCCCGGGAGGTGAGCGCGTACTGGTCTTGCATCCATTCGAACACATTGCCGCACAGATCGTGCAGACCATACGCGTTGGCGGTGTCGTTGGTGGCGAACGAGCCGTAGGTCGTCCCGTCGTAGAACCCCACCGGGGTGGTGCCCGGTTCGAAGGGGTCTCCGCTGGCGTTCCAGTTGGCGTCGGCGGCGGTGGCCGTGTTGCGGCCGAAGCCGTAGGTCATGTTCAGATACAGATCCTGCCGCCACGCCGCCGCCTTGAACCATTCGTTATAGTCGTCCGCCTGCAAGGCGTTGTTGTCCATCGGCAGTCGGTAGCCCCGGTGCTCCGCGACGAGGGCGGCGCGTTCCGTGTCGTTCATGAACCGGCTGGACCAATTGGACGGCGTGATGGTCAGCGGCCGCCAGGCGCTCAGGTTGGCGCTCGTGCCTTCTCCATAACACCGCTGCGGCGGGCCGAAACCCTGATCCAGGGTCAACCAGTTGCAGAATTTCAGCGCGCCATACCACGACACGCCCGTCACGGGGTGGTCGGCGAAGGCAGGATCGGACACGACGTACCCGCCGCCGTCGAACGCGATACGCCCGTTGGCCGTCGCGTGGAAGATCAGTGTTCCCGAGCCGTTTGTGCCGGTGGTGCCGGTCGGCTCGGAATGAACGTACACGTCGCCGCTGTCCGTGTCGTAATAGAGATACTGGCCGCGTTCGTTCTCGGGGTTCGCCAGCGCGCTGTTGAGGAAGGTCGCGAACTGCGCGTTGGTGACTTCGAAAACGCCGATACGGAAGTCATACTGCGGGCCGCCCGGCTGGTTATGGGCTTTCGGCACGGTGGCCATGGCCGGAGGATCCAGGACTGGGGGCGGGCTGGGCAGCCGGACCGCCACGGTCAGCGTGCTGTCGCCCCTGCCGCTGGTCAGATTGAGGAAGTGGACGTCGCAAACCTGGTCGGTTTCGAACTGCGACGCCTGCACGTCGTCGATGGTGACGCGCACCCGGGCGGATTCGTAGGGCCCCAGCGTGCCGTTCGCGCCGAGCCCGTAGTTGAGCCAGACCCACGTGCAGCCGGGCGCCGCCTGGACCGCGTAGTCGCTGGCCGTGATGTCGTGGTTGGTGATGGTGTAGATCCGTTCGAGCGGTGCCAGCGTGCCGTCCGCCGCCCGATGCGCTTCCAGTCCGCCTGCCGGTTCGACGGCAATGTGCGGTCCGATGGTCAACGTGACCTGGCGGGTCTGCACGCCCAGGGTGTCGTGATCGGTCAGGCTGACGATGGCCTCGTAGGTGCCTTCCGTGAACGCCCCGACCGCACCGGCGTCAAGCTCGACGCAGAGCGATTGAGGCACGCCGGGCAGGGCGGTCCCGATCGCGCTGTCCTGTCCGTTCAGGAGCACCCAGTCGGCGTTGCGCGTGGCGGTCCAGTCGATGGGATACTCGAAACGATTCTCAATCGTGTACGTTTTGGTGAGCGGTGCAATGTCGCCGCCATACTCGCCGGCCGCGAAGAAGGCCTCCGTCGGCGTCAGCCGCAGAGGGTCTTCCACCACCAGTGTGACGGTTCGCGTCTCCTGCCCGCCGCTGGTCAGGTCGTGGAACGTGAGCGTGGCCGTGTGACGGCCGACGCCGAGGGATGCGGCGCCAGCATTGATCGAAACGGTCACGGTCTGGCCGTTCCCGGATCCGCCGTGGAGGGCGGTGGAGGGGATCGATGCCGCGCCATTCAGGCTGATCCAGGTCTTCGTGGACGTCACCGAGTAGTGGATGGGGGCCGTCCGCCGATTCGTGACGGTGTACTCTTGCGCGGGTGGCGGCGTGGCGTCCCGGTACAGGAAACTGAACAACAACCCGTCGGCCGGGCCGATTTCCAGCGGCTCTCGAACGGTCAGATCGACGCGGCGTGTCTCCTGATAGCCGGTCGTCGTGTTTTCAAGCGTGATGATGGCCGAATGTGTGCCCGGGGCCAGCGTTGCGGCAGTCGCGGCGAGGGCAACGGTGACGTCGACGGGCGTTTCCAGCGTGATGGTGCCGGTCTGGGACGAAGCTCCGTTGACGGTGACCCAGGACTGATTGGAACGGACCTGCCAGTGCATCGCGCGCCGTGACGCGCAGGTGATGTCATAAATGACACTGGTGATCGGTTCGAACGGCCCGCCGTACCAGCCGTCGGCGACGATGCCGTCGGCAGGTACGAACCGGAGCGGCTCGGTCACCAGCAGTCGGGCCGCGTGCTGGAACGTATCCCCGGTGGTAATGTCATTGATTGTGACTTCGCCGGTGTAGTCCAGCCGGCCCTGTACGACGCGGAAGCCGGTGAATGGATCGACCTGGCCCGGGAGCTGAGTCTGCCGCTGGTCTGTCCGCAGGGCGGCGGATCCGGGCACGTCATTCCAGCATCCGCCGCGGACCGCGCGGTTTCCCGCGGAGGTGCCATGATCCTGCATCCATTCGCGCACGTTGCCGGTCAGGTCGAAAAAGCCGTTGCTGGAGCTCTCCGTGACGAAAGCGCCGTGGGTGGCCCCGTCGTAATACCCGACCGGAGTCGTGCCGTCGTCGAACGGATCGCCGCTGCCGCGATAGTTGGCGTCGGCGGAAGTGAGGCTGCTGCGACCGAACCCATAGGCGTGGTTCGCGGAACCGTCCCAGGCGGCCGCCTTGTACCACTCGTTGAACGCGGCGGCCTGGGCCGCGCCCTGATCCATGGGAAGCCGATACCCCGCAAAGTTGTCAACGAGGCTTTGTCGCTGCGGATCCGTCAGATCCTGTGTCGCCCACGCCGCCGAGTCTGTGACCACCGGCCGCCAGTTGGACGCCACGCTTCCTTCGACGTAGGCACGCTGGTCGGCGGGCAGTCCACTCTGGATCGTCAGCCAGTTGCAGTATTTGACCGCCCCATACCAGCTCACACCGACGACCGGATGGTCTGCCCGGTTGTCGATCAGAACGTACTGGCCGACATGCGGATCGTACTGTATGGCACCGGAGACATTGCCGTCGAAGACTAGTGTTCCGGACCCTTCGGTTCCCACCTGCCCGTTGGCACCGTAGGCATTTACGTATACGCGGCTGTCGTCAATGTCGTGGTAGAGGTATTGTCCACGGGCGTTGGTGAGGTTGGTCAGGGCGCTGTTCAAAAAGGCCAGATAGTCCGCGTTGGTGACTTCCGAAACGCCCATGCGGAATGAATAGCGCGGACCGCCCGGCTGGGCGTCGGCGCCGGGAACATTCGTCATCGCGATGTACGGCTGCGCAGGAGGGGGCAGGTTGTCCGCGGCCGCCGCCGGATGGACGGTGATCTCACGGTGGCCGTCGGCTCCGATCACTCCAGAAACGTCGGACTGGCCGTCGATGGCGAGCCACGACGGGTCTACATCCGCCGACCATTCCACGGGAACCGGCGCGTTGTTTTCCAGCCGAATCGAGAACTCCGGCGCGATGAACGGACCCCCCGCCGGCCCCGTTGCGGCGTACACGCAGTCAATTGTATCACACGACACGGTTACGGGAACCCGCGGACCGGCCTGCACCACGCGGAACCCCGTCCAGGACCGCGTCGCGGACGCACTGTCGGCGGCCACGGCGGTGTTCGCCAGGGCGGAGGCTTGCAGGTTGGACCAGTGACCGCCCCGAGTGCCGCGGTACGCCGGTCCGCCTCTCCAGTCCTGCATCCACTCGCTGACGTTGCCGGATGCGTCGTAGAGTCCGTAGCGGTTGGCCGTATCGGCGGTCTGAAAACCGCCGTATTTCGTTCCGTTGTAATAGGCGGTCGGGGTGGGCCCGTTGTCGTAGGGATCGCCGCTGTTCTGGTAGTTCGCATCGGCTGCGGTGAGCGTGTTTCGGCCGAAGCCGTATGTGGTGTTGGTCTCGCCCGTCCAGGCGGCGGCCTTGTACCATTCGTTGTACGCCGACGCCGCCGAGCATTGTTCATCCATAGGCAGACGGTATCCCCCGATCGTGGAGACCAGGGCTTCCCGCTCGCCGGCGGTCAGGTCGCGCGTGGCCCAATTGGCGGCGGAGATCACGACCGGGCGCCAGTCGGCGGCGGCGGTTCCTTCCGTGTAGGTCCGCTGGTCCGGATCGCCGCCCTGCACGACGGTGAGCCAGTTGCAGAACTTCATCGCGCCATACCAGCTCACGCCCACGACCGGAAAATCCTCCTTCCCCGTCTGAACGACGTACGCATCCGTGAGAAAGGAGATGGCCGCCCCGTCGCCGGCATCGAAAAGCATTGTGCCGGTTCCCGCGGTGCCGACCTCGCCGACCGCTCCGCTGGGGTTGATGTATACGCTGCCGCTGTCGGTGTCATGGTACATATGGCTGCCCAGGGGCGTGGATCGGTTGGGTTCGCGAAAGGCACTGTTCAGAAAGGCCGCGAACTGAGCGTTCGTGATTTCCCGCGTGCCGATGCGGAATGTGTACGCCGGCCCGCCGGGCTGGGCGTCGCCGGCCGGGACGATGGCCATTGTCAGGGTCATCGGGGCGTCCCGCACGGAGAGTGTCGTTTCCCGGACAGCCGTGCTGCCGGTGACCTCATCGCGGAACAGAATGCTCGCCGTGTACGTGCCGGCTGCCAGGCTGCTGACGACGGCGGCGTCCAGCGTGACCGTCACGTCCTCTTGAAATCCGGGGCTGACCAGCAGGGCGTCGCCTCCGGTCAGTTCCGGCTGCCCGTTGAGAAGAAGCCACGACGACAGCGGGTTCAGGTCGGTCGTGATGGAGCAGATCAGGAAGCCCGGTTGGTCATTGATCACCGAATAGACGGCAGAGGCCGGCGCGAACGGTCCGCCCTGCGGCCCCTCGGGCTCGAATGGAGTCTCGGGCTCCACAGGCAGGGCGCCAGTGACGTCAAGACTGACGGTACGGGTCTCGAGGAAGGAGCCGAGTGTGAGCTCATCGAACGTGAGCGTAGCCGGTGCCGACGGACTCTGCAGGAGTTCGTAGGCCTCCTCGCCCAGCGTGATGTCCACAACGGCCACGGCAAAGGCGTCCAGCACGATGGTTGCGTCCGCCTTGCCGTCAATCCGCAACCAGGCGGCATCGGAGGTGATTGCGATCGTCAGCGTCTTCCAGCAGCGGTTTGTCAAGGTGTAGGAGAAGGACTGCGGCGTGAACGGTCCGTGATACGGACCGGTGAATGTGCGGGGCTCCTCCGCATCCGGCGACAAGACCGGCGTTCGATACGGCTCCGAGCGGGCGACGCGAAACCCCATGTAGTTCCGCGTGTTTGACGGATAGTCGGCCGTGAAGGTGTCCGCCCGCACGAAACTGCCCGGCAGATTGAACGCGCCTCCGCGGGCCCGCCGGGATGACGGATTGCCGGCCTGGTCCTGCACCCATTCAAAGACGTTTCCGCTGGCGTCATACAGTCCGTACCGATTGCCCGTATCCTGCGTGAGCGTCTGGTCCGCCAGGCGGCTCTGGCCGTCGTAGAAGCCTACGGGCGTGGTTCCGTTGTCGAAGGGGTCGCCGCTGTCCTGGTAGTTGGCGTCGGCTGCGGTGAGCGTGTCGCGACCGAAGCCGTACGTTGCGTTGCCGGCGCCGGTCCAGGCGGCGGCCTTGTACCATTCGTTGTACAGCGAGGCGACGGCGGAGGCGTGATCCATGGGCAGCCGGAACCCCTGGACGGTGGTGGCAAGCTGCTGGCGTTCCGAGGCGTTGAGGTCTCGCGATTGCCAGCTCGCCGCGGAGATGGTGACCGGATGCCAGTCGGCCGGTAATCCCCCCTCCGTGTACGCCCGATCATCAGCCGTCAGGCCCTGGTCCAGCGTGAGCCAATTGCAGTATTTCAGCGCGCCGTACCAGCTTACGCCGACGACCGGATGCGTTTCGTACCCGGCCGAGACGGAATAACTCCCGCCGGCATAGCTGATGCGGCCAGCGTCCGAGGCCTTGAACACCAGTGTCCCTGTCCCCGCCGTGCCGATTGTTCCGTTCAGGTTCGTGTGCAGGTACACGTCGCCGGAGTCGATGTCAAAGTACAGGTAATGTCCGCGCTCGTTGGTCAGATTGGCCAGAGCGTCGTTCAGGAACGCGGCGAACTCCGCGTTCGACACCTCGTACACGCCGACGGCAAACTCGTGCACCGGTCCCGAGGGCTGGGTGTCTGTTGCCGGCACGACCGCCATATCCGGCGGTGCGGCGACGGCCCGACTCGGTGAACCCCCGCACAACGCGCCCCCGCACAGCAGCGCGACGACGACATATCCGCGCATAGACATCCTCCCGCTCGGCAGCACACGGCCACCAACCCCACTGGATAACTGCCAGAAGGCGGTTTTCAATACTGCCAGGGGCACAGTATCGCCTGTTGTCTCTGTTTATCGGACAATTCGCCGTGGAGCTTCCAGCCAAAGCATCTGCGCGGGGGCGGGAGTGCGAGAGCAAACGGTGCGGAAAGGGAAGAGGGAAATACCGGAGTTCTCCCGCCTGCCACACCGGAAAAAAGAAATCCGGCGGCGGGACGTAGCCCACCGCCGGATGGAAAGTTTGCTGCGGGATGCTCGCCGTGTCGTACGTGAGACTACGGCCAGATCAGCGAATCTGTGCTCGAGTAGCCGCCGGGGCCGGTACCCATGGAGTCCTGGCCCGGATACCACACCACGCGGCCGCTAGGTTTGACTTTGATGGTTCCCTTGGCGCGATTTATCGGGAGGCCGATGTTCGGCGTGAAAGCGGAATAGATGTTGTCATTGTCGATACCGGCGATCGGCTTTCTTTCGAAGGAAGTATGTCCGTCCGCAAATAGGCAGTTTTGACCTTCCCCTTGCCCCTTGCCACCGTGGTTGGGGGAGTTGAAGGGGACCCACTCTGCAGGGGGAGAGACGGGGAAGACACCATTCGAGGTGTTGAAGAGCCGCTCCCACATGGCATCGTCGACGGAAGCGGTACCGATCGGCCCCTTGTCCGCAACTACAACGATGCGGTTATCAAGGTTCTCGCTCGGCCGCGTGTCGTTCGGGCCGTAAGGCACGCGATAGCCATAGCTGATCGTGCCGATTTTCTCAAAGTCATAGAAGAGTTCAGCATTACCTGTGTCCGGCTGGTCTCCACTGCTCGGGCAGATGAACTGCTTGGGCGAAACCTCACCCGAGCGGACAAGCATCCAGAAACACCGCGTCACGGAGAGTGCGGTTGTGGTAGTGTCGCTCACGATATTTCTTGGCGTCATGCCTTGTTGGTTGGTACCGACGCCGCTCGGGTCAGCGGCTGCATCAATGCACCACTGTTTGATGACTGATATGTTGTCTTGGAACGCGGGCAGCGGCCACATTTCCTCATTCTCGTTGGCGTAGATTTTGCACGACGTGCCGATGCCCCTGACATTGGTTCCGCACGTCATTCGTTTGGCGAGCTCGCGCGCACGCGACAAGCTGGGCAGGAGGATGGAGATCAGCAGCGCAATGATCGCCACCACGACCAGCAGCTCAATCAGAGTGAATCCCTTTTTCTTTTTCACTGACACACCTCCAGTGCTCTGACGCACTACTTCCTGACTTCCCTGCGCCGGACTTCGAGGCCGGACAGGACGGGGATTTACCGGACACATGATTCCCCGCGCCGGGACTCCCACGAGGCCTCAAGACGCGGATGCTCGACAGCCCTGTCCTTTGCAGCCTCTCCAACCGGTCCGGACGAGGCGTCCGGGAACGCCCCGGCAACCCCGCCTGGGAACCTGACCTTCCTAGTTTACGCGTGACAACCGCCAGCACACGCCAGCTTCGCCATCACGCGCCATTGATCCGAGTTTCAGTTGAGCGGCTTACGATTGGGCCTCATCGTTCCCCGATGCGGGCAAGCCGGGGCGCACGTCACACAGCAGACCCTGCACAGGAACGCCCCAAGGGAACCTCCAGGCCACAAGATCACCGCAACTGCATTTGGCTGGTGAGACGCGGGTGCGGAACGCTTGGTTAGGATGAAAATACTGAGTGCGGTTTCCGCCGCGTAGCGAGGATCAGGACAAATATACTCAACCCGTACGACGCAAGTATGAATGTATTACAGGCAACCCGTTGCCTCACGAACCATTATTATCGTACTACCGTCCCCGGAGGGTGTCAACGAGTTTTTCCAGGCCAATTGAGCCTTTGGAGGTGTTGGCGGCGGTCGAGCCTCCGCTTGCCCAAGCAGTCAGAAGAGGCGTTCGAGAATGCGGATGGAGTGCAGTTGGCAGCAGCCGAGCCCCTTCTGCGAGGCTGCGCGAAGATGCTCAGTCATGGCCGGATCTGCGTCGATGTACGGCAGGGGCTTTTGAGAGGAGTCGAGGCGCGTCCTGCGGTGACGGTTGAGTTTATCCAGACATACTGTATCTACGGCGACTGGATCGAACCCACTCAAAACCATGCCGCTTTGCCAGGTGGTCTCTTCTCTCGCTTCGGGGCCGCCGGCAAACACCGAGCGGAGTGCGTTGACGATGTTTACACGAAGTTTGTCTCGAATTTGGGGCAGCGACACGATGTCCCCGATGTAGGGACTGCAGTGGTTGTCGTGGAATCGGGCGGGATGCTTGATCAGGGCGTGGGACAGGTTTTTCAGGCAGGCGGTCAGGCCGGCGATGTTGTGGGTTTTCATGAACGGAATGTTCACGATGGCCGTCACTTGGTTGAGAACGGCCGCAAGGCGGTCCTGGCCGCTTCCGAAATCCACCTCGTCCTTCTGCCAGTCCATCGACGGCCGGGTGGTGCCGAAGGTCAAATGGATTGCATCGGGTACCTCCATGGGGACAAGTTGTTCGGGCTTCCAGCCGGCACAGATGAGGCTCTCGATGAGAACCTCGGCGAAGGTCAGAGTGGTTCCCAGGATCGGGGCGGCGGATTGATTGAATTTGAGGGCGACGACGTCGTCCGGCCGAAGAATCGATTTCCAGGCCTGGGTGGCGCTGGTACTGTCTGTAAGGGCGCAAAGGGACCAGTCCAGCATTTCTCCGAGAATAGTCTTCTGGATAGTTCGGCCCTCGATCACATACTCTGATCGAACCTGGGTAACCAGTGGACTGGAAGGCCGCGTGGCGGTGGCCGGTTGGGTGGTCGTGCGTTCCGTCAGGCGCGGGGTTCCCGCGATGGCCAGCCCCGCAGCGGCGGCCGTCGTACCGGCGAGGAAGGCGCGGCGGGACAGCGTGTTCGGGGCGGATTGGTTCTGTGATTCGCCCATCGGCAGATTCCGCGTTGACACTATGGCGTACCGGTCATAAGTATCGGCACGACAAAGACCGGCGGTTGACGGCATTCGCTGGCAGACGCCGGCGGATGCTGGCATGACACGGCAGAGTCGCGATGAATCCGGGAAGAACCGCATTGTGGTGGAAGGGATGACATCCGTGGAAATCGACGAAATCCGGCGGGTATTGCGGAAGTATGGCCAGGCCCATCTGTTGACGTTCTGGGATGAACTGGCGGCCGCCGAGCGCGACGCTTTGCGGGCCGATCTGGCACGGGTGGACTTCGAGCAGGTGGCCCGTCTGGTCCCCACGCACGTTCTGTCAGCCCCGGAGGCGGGTGTGGAGCATGCCATCGAGCCGCCGGAGGTGATGCGGATTGCGCCCGGATCGCCGGAGCATCGAGAGGCGGCGGCCGCCGGGGCTGAGATGGTGGCGGCGGGGCAGGTGGCGGCGCTGGT
>MTKY01070996.1_pt1 | contig 13583 bp, 7 predicted proteins | sample 1042731 | NCBI WGS metagenome assembly MTKY01 (sample SAMN06212206, study PRJNA360538) | anaerobic digester metagenome | biome: Wastewater treatment plant; material: sludge; isolation source: anaerobic digester fed with sludge from wastewater treatment plant | place: Denmark: WWTP Soeholt ... | reverse complement strand
CGGCCGCGTCGCCCTCCCGGGTCACGGAAACCTCCAGCACGCCGCCGTCCGGCATCGCGTCGCGGGCGTTGATCACCAGGTTCATCAGCACCTGCTGAAGCTGCGCGGGGTCCGCCTCGATCCAGGCAGGCACACCGGGCAGACTCACCTCCAGTTGGATGGACCTGGGCAGCATGTACTGCAACAGCCGTGACCACTCGTGCACGGCGACGCCCAGATCCAGTCGCTGCCGTTGCGTCGGCGCCCTCTGGCTGAAGGTCAACAGCGATTGCGTCAGCTCGTTCGCCTGCGCCGCCGCCTGCTGGATGAGCTGCACCGCCTCCTGCGCCGGATGCACCGGCGGCAAAAGGCCCGCCGCCTGGTGCGCGTGGCCGCGTACGACCGTAAGCACGTTGCGGAAATCGTGGGCCACCCCGGCCGCCAGTTGCCCGATGGCTTCCATCTTCTGCGCCTGGTGAAGCTGCTCTTGCAGGGCCGCCTGATCGCGATCGGCACGCATTCGCTCAACCACCCGGGCCAGACGCTCGGCAATCACATCCAGCAGATGCTGCTCCTGCGGCAGAAACGGAGCCGGGCCGTCCGGATCCACTTCGCCCAGGTAACACACCTCCACAATGCCCGCCGTTTCGCCACGCACCACGATGTCGCTGGATCGCCGACACGGGGTCTCGCGGAACGCCGCCGTGGTGAAATGGCGACCATCCAGAATCACACGGGCGGCCGTCTGCCCGGGGCGTTGCGAGGCCGGAGGGATCATCTCGACCGTGCCCTGCACAATGTCCTCCAGAGAGGCGTCCGGCTGCTCCACGAGATCGGACACGGCGAACAGACAACGCATCTCCTGAATGCGTTTGTCCAGATCGTCCGCCCGACGCCGGAGCATCTCCTCCATACGGACTCGCTCGGCCACATCCTCCGACAGCCTCTGATTGGCGGCCGACAGATCGGCGGTCCGTTGCGCGATCCGGGCCTCCAGGGCGTCGCGCCCGGCTCGAAGCTCCGCCTCCGCCTGGACACGCCATCGGAGCTGACGGCGCATCGCCCAGACGCTCGAAAGCATTCCCACGGCCAACGCCACGCTCACCAGCATAAAGAAAACGGTGCTCCGGTTCCAGGGTGTTCGGCTCTCGTGAGACAGCGTCAGCACCGTGTCATGCCCGGGCGGATCCAACGCTGCCTCCTGCACCAGACGGCCGCTCACCTCCTCATCCCGATCGCGCCCGGCCAACAGCCCGTCCACATTCGTCAGGCTCACGCGATACGGCTCTGTCAGCGCGTTGCGCGAGCCGTCCAGCGCTTCCTGCAACAAATCATCGCACGAATACACGCCGCGAAGGACGCCCAGGAAAGCGTCATCCCGATACACCGGAACGAAAACGTCGAAAGCAGATACGCCGAACGACACCGAACGAGCCCGGGAATACTGGATGCTTCGGGACGGTCGCCATCGGGAAAGCCACTCATCCGAAGCCACAGGCAGCCCCTGCTCGTCGCCCGAAGCCGCAACGCTCGGTCGGCACTCCCGCCATCGCTCCGCGAGACCTTCATCCAGCCAGCACACCCCCAGCAGCTCCTGGTGATCTTCCAGGAGTCGGCGGATCCCGCCCCGTACGCCGGCCTCATCCGCCAGGCCCTTGCCCAAGGCATCCCCAAGCGCCCCCAGAGCGGAACGGGACAACGCCAGACGGTTGCGCAAGGCCTCGGCAATAGCTTCCGCGCTGTGCCTCAAGCCTTTCTGCCGCTCCCGGAAGCTCAGCTCCGCCTGAAGCCAGAACCCCCCGGTGAAGAGAATCAGAAAGACTCCGGCCCAAACGGCTGGAGCCCACCAGGCCAAATGCTCGCTACGGCGTGACGGGTCACGGGCGATCATCAATCAAAGACTCCCGGGACTCATTGCCTCCCGGAAGAACACTCCACGCGGACTGCAGGCGGGCACCAAAGCGCGAACGCGGACGGGAATCAAGCAACATCAGCCCCCCACACGCTTCAACGCCTCCGCCAGATGCTTTCGACGGGGGAATAGACCGTATATGCCCCCGGTATGAACGAACAGCACGTTGCCGCCCGGATCGAACACGCCCCGGCGCACGTCCCGATCCAGGGCGTACAGCGCCTTGCCCGTGTAGACCGGATCCAGAAAGACGCCCGTGCAACGCGCGAATCGCACCATGAAGTCCAATTCCTCGTCCGTACTCACCGCATAGCCGCGCCCCGCCCCGTCCAGCAGAGCGATGGCGTCCGGATCGGCCTCCAGGTCAATATCCCAGTAGTGGGCCGTCCGGTTGATGTAATCCACCAGCGACGCCCGCCACTCCCGAATCGTCCCTTCGATAATGACGGCCACGTGTCGGGGTTTGAGCCCGGCCAGTTCCCGGCCGATATGAGCCCCGACGAACGTGCCGCCGCTGCCGCAGGCGTGAACGATACACCCAATCCCCCGCGAGTCCGCCTCCAACTGCTCGGCTATCTCAGACATGGCGCGGCAATACCCCAGGGCGCCGACCTCGTTGGAGCCGCCGGAAGGCATCACGTATGGTCGCAACCCCTGTTGCTCCAGCTCCGCGGCGATTTCCAGCATCCGGGCGTGACGTTCTCCCGACGGCATTGCCTCCACAATCCGTACTTCCGCCCCCACCAGCCGGCTGAGCAGCAGATTCCCATCCAGCTCCGAGGGCTCGTCCCCGGACAGCACAACGACCGATCGCAATCCGCACAATGTGGCCGCCACGGCGGTGGCCCGGGTATGGTTGGACTGAACGCCACCACAGGTCACCAGCGTGTCACAACCGCGGGCCCGCGCGTCGGCAATCAGGTATTCGAGCTTGCGGACCTTGTTGCCCGACAGGCCGCTGCCCGTAAGGTCATCCCGCTTGAGAAACAGCTTCGCGGATCCGAGATCCCAGGCGACAGGGGTAATCGGCGTGGGCAGATGCGCCAGAGTCACGCGGGGTCGCTCGATGAGATGTTTCAGATCGGACATGATCTCTTCCTTTCCCTCGTCAGGCATCCCCCACACACATCCGTCATGCCTGCGGAGGGCCATGGGAGCCTGGCGGAGATGCTCATTTCCGCTCCCGACGATCCGGACGCCCCGTCACCGCCCCCCGCGCACCCGCCCGACCAGGGACTGGGCCGCCGTCTTGATGCCCTTGACCATGCTCTTGAGGGCGTCGGGGTTCGGCGCGTAATCCATCGCGGTGTCGAAGTGAACCAGTTCCTTCTCGACCAGTTCCGACAGCGACAGCGTGAAGCTTCGCATGCCCTCCTCGATGCTCTGTGCGATCACCCCGGGCAGGTCCTCGTCCTCCTCGTGCAGGATCTTGTCCCGGACGGTGGAGTTGTTCAGCAGCACCTCTGTGGCCGGGTAACGCGAGTTCTCCGTAATGCCCGGCAGCAGTCGCTGCACCATGATCGCCTTGAGGCTGTTGGCCAGGGACGATCGGATGAAATCGTGCTCATCGCGGGGGAAGAACTCGAGAATGCGCGAGAACGTCTGCTGCGCGTCGCTGCAATGGATGGACCCCAGCACCAGATGCCCGGTCTCGGCCGACTGGATGGCCGCCTGCATGGTGGCCCGGTCGCGCATCTCGCCGATGAAGATCACGTCCGGATCCTGCCGCACGACGTAGCGCAGGGCCTCGGCGTAATCGGGAATATCGATGCCGATCTCCCGCTGCGAGATGATCGCCTTCTTGGGGTGGAACACGAATTCCACCGGGTCTTCGATGGTGATGATGTGGCACGCCCGCCTCTCGTTCACCACTTCCAGCATGGACGCGAGCGTGCTGGATTTGCCGCTTCCCGTGACGCCCGCCACCAGGATCAGCCCGTCCATGCTGTGCTCGATGGTCTTTTCGTACACCGGCGGCAGCGTCAGCTCCGAAAACGTGGGGATTTTGCTCTGCACCCGCCGAATGGCGGAATGCATCTCGCCCGTCGCCCGGAACACGTTGATGCGGTACCGGTCGCCCGTCGGGCCCGCCGCGGAGAAGTCCAGGTCGCCCCGCTCGTCGTACTCGTGCCGTCGCGCCGCGGGCACCAGTCCTTCCAGCATGCCCTCCACGAACTGCGAGTCCGGCAGCGGCGGGACCCGCACCTTCTGCAGATGGCCGCCCACGCGGTAGTACGGAGCGTACCCCACTTTCAGATGCAGGTCCGAAGCCCCGAACTCCGTCATCTTGCTCAACAACTGAATCATGAACTCGTGCGGATTGCGTTCGTCTGCCATCACCTCACCTCGTGCGGGCGACTCTGTCTGAAGATTTCATCCATCGGCGTCCAGGCCCATCAACGCAAGGCACTGATGAGAATTCCCGCGACTCCGGCCAGCGCTACCGTCAGCGTGATCGCGAACAGCAGCAGAAACCGCCGGCTGGCGCGGTCCATCGTCGCGGCCAGGCGGTCGTCCCGCGCGCTTGCCTCGCCTCGCATCTGACGCAGCGCGTCCGTCGACTCCGCGCACGACTGACCCAGCGCACAGATCGACTCCCGGAACGTCCGCAGAGACTCGGTGATCTCCTCGTCCGTCCGGCGCGAGCGCTCCACCTGTTGCGACACCACCGCCAGCGACTGCCGCTGGGCTTCCGTCAGCTTCGAAAAATGGCCGCACAACTCTTCCAGGCGGGCCGCCCGGTGGTTGCCCGCGTCCAGGTGTTCCACAATCGCCTGCAACGCCTCGCTCTGCCCACCCACCGCCCGGGAGAGGCTGGACATGTCCGCCGCCACCCGACCCAACGAATCGGCGATCTGGGCGGACCGCTCCTCCTGCAGCGTGAAGTGCACATTCAGCGAATCGCACATGTTCACGACCTTCTCAAAACCCTCCTCCAGCCGGGCCATCGCATCCTCCCGGGCACGACGGCGAACCAGCAGCGGTGTCGGGCGGCCGGAGGCTTCCGCTTCCGCCGGCTCCGGCAGATCCGCCTCGGCGGACTCTGCCATTCCGTCGCCCGACGCGCACGGCGAACCCGCCCCCGACGGCCGGATCCAGTGTCCCACCCGTGTCCAGAATGATGCCCGTTGCATGGCGTCCTCCTCCTTCCGATCAGCCGAATCCGGAGGAAACGGACGACGTTCGGCGACCGACAAACCCATCATACCGCACCCGCCCGCGCGGTCAACGCGACACACGCCGATCCGGCCCCTCAACCGACCGCCGACACGCCACCCAACCACGCGTAAGTCCGGGCCGGCGGCAACAGATTCCACACGGACTGTATGGCACCCCGTCCGACGCGTGCGCCAACTCCGCTGCCGCCATGGAGTTGGCCCCGGGCCGCGAGCCGCCGCCCTTGAGCGGTGCCCGCACGCACGTGCGCGCCGTGCCTGACCGCCAACGGCAGTCAAACCCATCCTTACGAATGGATCGTCCGACTGCCCCATCCGGCCCGCCCTTCAAAGACAGTCTGTTGCGATTGAGCCGAGCGACCGCCAGACACCGCCTCACGGCTAGAGCCTCGATTGTCTGAGGCCTCCGTCCGTCCACGAAGCCGTGCGCCCCGGCCCACCACGAGTCCTGGCACCCGCCAAGCGCCGCGTTCGGCACAAGGAGCCGACAGGCACGCTCACCTTCGAACGAGGAGACACGGAGCTCGACAACCTCGTCCCCCAAATGGACGCGCGCCCCAACCCCCAAAAAAGGTCTTGGTCCGCGACTATGAGAAGGCCCAAAGCCGAGGTATCATTCTCGCACGCCGCCAGGGAGGGGTTCCGAAGCGTTCTGAGCCCACAAGTCTCTGCGACGGCGTAGTCAGCAAAACGGAGTATCCTCATGCACGCGGTATCCTGGCTCGTGCTTCTGTTCCTGTCCGTTCCTCTGGGCGCGAAGGAGCAAGTCCCCACCTCCCGGCCGGCGGCCGTCTCCAGCTTTGCCATCGTGACAGACGAGGAGACGTTTGCCGTGGCGGAATCGGCCTTGCGGGCCTGGGCCGCCGCCATTGAGGCGGACGGCCTCCCGGTCCGGCTGATCCACGACGCCTTCGCCAAACCCGAGGACGTGCGCGCCCTGCTTCACTCCCTTTACCAGGGCGATCCGCCTCTGGAGGGAGCGGTTCTGGTGGGACGGATCCCGGTACCCATGCTCCGCGACGCTCAGCACCTCACCTCGGCCTTCAAAATGGATCAGGTGCGCTATCCGATGCGGCGATCCTCCGTGCCCTCAGACCGCTTCTACGAATGCTTCCAGTTGCGGTTCGATCCTCTCGGCACAGAGGAGGAGGAACCGTGGCTGCACTACTATTCGCTCCGTCCCGACTCGCCCCAGCGGATTGAGAAGGATATCTACACCGCCCGGCTCTTCCCGCCTGCAGCCGGACCCGAGGGCCTGGCTCGTCTGAAGGCCACCATCGAGCGCCTGGCCGCCGCCCGTCAGGCAAAGCCGGTCCCCCTTCGCCGAGCCCTCGTGGTGGGCGGACACGGCTACCACTCCCAGTGCCTCGAGGCGTGGATGGCCATGCATGTGGAGCTTCGCCAGATCCTGCCGGGTCTTCAGCTCCCCGGAGGGAGGCTCGCCATGTACTATCACTCCAGTGGAATCGACCTGAAGGAGCGAATCGTCAGGGAGCTGCAACTGCCGGGCCTCCAGCTCGCGCTCTTCCATGCGCACGGCGCGCCGGACGCGCAATACCTGCTGGGAGCGCCCGTCCTGCCCACGATGGACTCTCAGATCAACGCAATTCAGCTCTCCCTGCGCCAGCGTCTGCGAGGCGCGCGCGAGCAGGAAAAAAACCCGGCCGAGACCCAACTCGCCCTGATGGAAGACCATGATCTTCCCCTGAGCTGGTTCAAGAGCGCCTTCGACGACGCGGTCATCGCCGCCGACGAGGCCGTCGCGGCGCGCAAAGAGATCACGGCACGCGAGATTGCCCAGCTCGTTCCGACCCCGCAAGTGATGCTCCTGGATCAATGCTTCAACGGCCGTTTCATCGACTCGCCGTCCGTGGCCCAGGAATACCTACACGCGAACGGCTCGGTTCTGGTCGTGGTGGCCAATACGGTCAACGTCCGCCAAGACCAGTGGGCCGCACAGTTCCTCGGGCTGCTGGCCCACGGCGCCCGCGTCGGGCAGTATCACCGCCTGCACACCTATATCGAATACCACCTCATCGGGGATCCAACGGTGCGCTTCTCGCCCCAAACCCGTCTCGACGTCTCAACCCTGCTCCACCGGGATCCCGACGCGCGCATCTGGCGAGCCTGGCTGGGGCAGCCGGACCCGTCCTTGCGCGCGTTGGCGGTGCATTTCCTGGCGGCATCTCCAGACTCCCAAGCGGCCCTGCTCGAATACCTCTCTTCGGACCCCTCGCCCGTGGTGCGCATGGAGGCTCTGCGCGGCCTGGCCGCCTCCCGGAGCGAGACATTCCACCAGGGTCTTCGGATTGGCCTGGCGGATCCCGCGGAGCCCGTCCGCCGGCAGTCAGCCGCCCTGATGGGTGACGTGGGCTTGGATTCCTTCGCAGGTCCGCTCCTGCAAGCGGCCCTCGGCGACTCGGGGCGGCGTGTGGCTTTCAGCGCCGCCGGCGCGCTGGATAAGCTTTCCCCTGAGGCGGTGAAGGCCGCCGCTGCCGAATTCCTGGCCCACGATCCCCTTGCCGCGGCCGACCCGGCGCTCCGGGAGCGGCTCGATCGGATTCTCCGGACCGGTCCGGTCCGCAGCGGCGACGTCGATACTCTGGAAAATCGGGAGGAACCCCTGAAAAAGCGCATCCAGGCCGTCCGCTCTTTTCGCAATCTTCGAGCACACGACCTGGCCGACCGCCTGCTGGCCGTAGCTCTCGCACCAGACGAGGAACCGACCCTGCGGGCTGCCCTGGTCGAAGCGCTGGGCTGGTTCACGCTGTCCTGTCGGATGCAAGACATCCTTGAGGGTGTCGAGCGGCTGGCCGACGACCCCAACGCCCCGGAAGAGGTCCGGATGGAAGCGCTGCGGACCCGGGCGCGGCTGCTGGCAGGGCCCAATGAACCCTGGACCCCGTGAAACCTTCAGACGGAAGGCGTTATCGAAGGGAACCTCTTGATGCCTTTTCATCGAGGCTCCTGCGACGACAACTCCGTCGGGCGTCGCGACAGCAGGCAGTCACGGCGAAACGAGGATGGACTGTCACTTCCCGCACCACGCGGGCGGTGTCAAACGGCGAGTAGGAAGACACATCCGCGCCGATTCCGGACCGCTCGCCACAGGGGGGGGCCGGAGAGTCGCACGCTCTGCCAGAATCACGCACCGGGCGACCGGTGGGCCGGACTACTGCGGGCCTTTGAACCGGCCTTCGAACGTAGTCCAGTCCTCCAGATCCACCACGCCGTTGGTATTGAAATCCACCGGGGCACAGGGGCTGTTGGCCGTGATCGTCACATCGAAGCAGGCCTGGAACTGCCCGGCATCCCACAGATCGACATCCCCGTCCTCGTCGAAATCACCTCCGTAGCCGGCCAACTCTGCGGCGTATACGTTCGACAGGGGATCGAAGTGATGCCAGGTGAGCTGGTCACCATACGCGTTGAGGGCGTCGATGTTGATCTCGACGTAACCGATGGGACCGGCCTGAATCTCGGCCTCGGACAGAAACACCTTCAGTGAGCCCGCCGGATCACTGGGGTGGAAATAGAGAATCGAATCCACATCATTCCGGCGATCGTAGAAATACACATTGCCATCGGGGGCATAGAACAGATCGTTGAACTCCACGGTACCTATCTTCCCCGTGGCCTGCCAGATGTCCGTCCGGTCAACCACGAGGCTGAGCGTGCCGTCCGAGGAGTCGCGCTTGAAGATCGACCCGCTGATCGTCGGAGCGCTTCCGTGATAACTCAGCGTCCAGTACAGGTTCCCTTTTCGGTCAAACGTCATTCCGCCCGACACGTTGTTGATCGGGTTCGCGCCGTAGAGCGTCTGAAAGTCCGTGCTGGAGATCAGGGTGGACAGCGTACCTGCCGCGTCCACCGTCAGGACGCTCTTGCTGTCCTCATCGTACAGAACCATCTCCCCCGCAGGCGAGAAGGCCGTCGCGCTGATCAGGCGGGCGGAAGCCAGTCCGGTGTGAGCTCGGATCTGGGCGTTCGACACCAGAACGCTCAGAGCGCCGGTCGTCACGTTGACGCGGTACACGGCGTCCGTCCTATGATCCAGAAACTGCAACTGTCCCGCCACGATCCGCATCCGATTGCCCGGAAGAATCGTATCAGACAGATCCCCGCCAGTGAACGCTTTCCACTGGGCGTTGGAGACCAGAATCGTGGTCAACGGCATGCCCAGGAAGTCGTCCACGCGGGTGATCTGAGACTCCCATTCGGGCGTGATCTCGGTTTCTATTCCGCGGATGACGGCGTAAACGGTTGTACCGTCAAAGGCGTGCGCGCCGAGATAATTGTATTGTGCCCCCACCCGCATGAGGTGGAAATCGACCAACGACTCGATGGTCCTGGCCGGCGCGAAAGAGATCGGTGTCAATACCGCTAATGCGGACAAGATCACTGCTCGTTTCATGATATGGTTCTCCCGTTGGCCCCAACTTCCGTGCGATCCGCCCGTTTGTGGCATCCTGTCGGACCCGCCACACTTCTTTTGTTTTTCGCGGCGAACGGGCGTCAATCCGTCCCAGGAGTTCGCGAACCGACCGCCATTGCAACGGCGGTCGGTTCGGACCCTCCTGATCACTGAAACGTCTCATCGGCGGGTGTCGGCGCCCTTACCGCATTCTGCGCCGCACCAGAACCAGACTTCCGAATGCCAGCAGCGCCAGTGCGGCCGGCTCGGGAATCGAATAGTACCCCTGGTTTCCCTGCGAGATGGTGGAAAACGCAAGATTATTCGTGCCCGCATACCAACTCAGCGGATCCACGATGCCCGTGCCCGCCGGCCCAGCCTCCAACTGCGCCTGGGTCAGAACGAAGGCCAGGGTGGACGCCGGAACGGCCGCCGTGGGATCAAACGACAGGATCGCCTTCGCGGTGGTGTCCCGGAAGTACACAAGGCCGTCGGGGGCATAGAAGATATCGCCGAATCCGGTGTTGGCCGCGCCCGTAACCGCCGTAATGTCGGCGGTCGACAGGATTTCCGTGATCGCGCCTTCCGTGTCGCGGCGCCACATGCTGCGTGACGTCGTGTTTCCCCAGTAGAGGTTGTTGGAGGCGTCGTACGTCAGACCTCCGCTCACGGTCATGTTGCCCTGGGCATTCTGCAACTCGGTGCTCGAAATCAGAAGGGACACACTGCCCGGCCCCGTCGTGACGAAAACCTGCTTCGTGTCCGGCTCATAGAAGACAAACTCGCCCCAGGGCGTGACACCGTTGTTGACCGCCATTCGAGCACCGCCCGTCTGGGCCATCAACTGCGCTCGGCTCAGGTAGACCGACGGAGTTCCCGTGGTCATGTCCACCTTGTAAAGCTGGTGCGAACGCGTATCCGAGAACATAAGATCGTTTCCGACGAACGCCAAGGTGTTGCCGGGCAGGATGTAGTCCACCCCCATCCCCGCCCACGCCGGACCGGCGGTGTCCGTCAGAGCCACCGACGTCGGCGTGCCGCCCAGATCCGTTGTCTTGATCACATAGGAATGGTAAGGGCTTGCCGCGCCGGCCCTGACGATACTGTAGGCCGTGTCGCCCTGGCTGTTGCAGATCTGGTGCAGGCTGATCGTCGAATCGACCCCCTTCATCGTCGAAAACGGAATGACCTCGATGTAGTTCGCCTGCGTGCACACGGCAAACGCCAGAACCAGGCTTGCCGCCAGAAGCACCTTCACTTGCTTTTCTGCCATCTTTCATACCTCCTTCAAGAGAGAACGGTTTTCATGCGTTATCAGGGGTTCGACCCAGTCGGCGCGATCTGCAAGATCGAAACGCACCCCAGGCAGCCAGATACCCACCGAAAAAGAGAGCCGGTGCCGCCCCCGGCGGCCCATGCTCTCTCTTATACGCAAACCCTTGTCCCGATGGGACTATTCTATCGAAACGTCCCGAGCCACGCAACCCGGCCGGCCCCATTTTCGTTCCTCAGTGCGTCTGGCGGGGCTCGCACTCCACGGCCCTCCGCTCGTCGCCGAATTGGCGATGCCACGGCCCGCGGCAAGACAATCGTGGGTCAGGGGGAATCCGAGCGGAACCAAACACCACTTCCTGATACGCCCGTCCAATAACCACGACGCGGAACGATTCTTCCATCGAGCGCTGCCGGCGCTCGTGAAATGGGCCACGGCATGCCCGAACACGGTGCATGCGTGCATAGCCGGACCAGGACGTCGAAGCGCCAAGGCGACACCCCCTCGGGGATGCCAGACGGCGGTGTGCGAAAACGAACCACCCCACATCATTCGCAGATCAGCACGAAACCAGACCATCGAATGGACCCGACCGGCCGAATCTGGCGATCCGTCCTGCGTGGTGATTCCGTCAGAACGCCTTCTGGGTCTCAGACATCACCTGAAAGCCCACGGCCAAATCCATGTGAAGCATGTTGACGCCCCAGCCATACCCCCTGGGCTTCTCTTCATTGTTGGCTTGAGTACGAGGTCGCGTGGCGCCGCCGCGGTGCCAGTATACCCATGGGTGCGCACGGTGCGAGCCCGTGTTGGAACCCTGCCCCCACTGCTCACCATGAGCCGGAATGTTCTCCGTATCCGGGCGCGCCTCCCCACTCTTGTACGGCATCAGGCTCCAATTGTCCGCAACCAAAGGCGCCGGCGTACGATCTGTGTAACTCGATGATGAGCTGGACGGCAGCGCGACGTTCCTGCCCGGTTTGTAGTTGAAGGGATTCTGCGTAACCTGGTCGTTGGCGTTATACCAATATGTGTTGCCGTAGTCCCGCTCGCGCCCATACTTTCCGCCACCCCTGGCGGCTTCCATGTCACTGATGGCGTAGTCGTTCAATGGACATATCCAGGCTTTCGTGTTGCTGGTCTTCATTATGCGCATTTGCTCCAGCATCGCCGGCAGCCCGAACTTCTCCGGAGTCCCTCCGTCGAAGACGCGACCCGGTGCCACGCGAAAGCTCGCGCCGCCCACGGCTTTCCAGGAGGGATACACCTGTCGGAGATCCTCCGCGGCGTACGATCCCAGTGCAAGCCCGATCTGGTGAAGATTGCTCCTGCACATAGCGTTCCGCGACTGGTCGCGGGCCTTCTTCAACGAAGGCAGAAGCAGGGCAATCAACAAAGCGATAATCGAAACGACCACCAGCAACTCAATCAGCGTGAAACCGCTTCGGCGGGTGGCCCGGGCCGCCCGGGACACTGCGGCACCTGTTCCGATGGAGGAGAAACGTCGCGCACACATGCTGCTCTCCGGATCTGGGGACCATCTGAGATCGGGATCCCGCTTCATCACTTTGCATCACCCTGTTACCGCACAGCCCAACACTTCGTGGATCGCGATGCCGTTGCCCCGTACCGTTCTCTCGGATCGGACCTCCTATTGTACCCTCCAGCCCCCGGCCGCCGCAACCCATTGGCGATACCAAAGTCGACCCACTCTCCGCGCTATCGGCAACCTCACCCTCCCCAGACCACGGCATCTCGGCTGTCGGCACGGTATCGGACGGCAAAAAGGGACCTTTCGGAACAGAATCACAGACACACCCAAAGAGCGCGACTCCGAACGCCGCGCAGCACCTCAATCGCTGATGGCGACACAAGGTGTGACGCGCTATCGCCCAGCACGACTCCGAGCGCGAACTGACCGCGGAGGCTGGCCGCTGACGAGCGCTGACCCCCATCCAGTCTCGCGGGCGTGTTTGGCGGCCCCGGCCGTGACTGGTCTCGGCCAGCCCGCGAACCACACCCTCCTCGTACGGTTCGATAACTCTTGTTTTAGAAGACTCCGCGGCTCCCGTGATGTCAGCTACGCTTGAATTGTCGCTCCAACTCGGCAAGTGTGAAGCGCAGCGCGGTCGGACGGCCGTGCGGGCAACTCGTGGACTTCTCGACGGCCTCCCGTTGCGCCACCAGCGCCTCCACCTCCTGCGGGGTCAGCGGATCGCCGAACTTCACCGCCGCCTTGCAGGCCATCATGGACAGCATGTCCTCCAGCAACACCTCCGGCGTGGGCTGGTTGCCCCGGTCGGCCAGCTTGTCCAGCACGTCGCGAACGAAGGCCGGCACCTCCGAGTCTCGCAAGACCGCCGGCACGGCATTCACAGCGATGGAGTCCCGACCGAACGGCGTGATCTCCAGGCCGAGCCGCGTCAGCAGCTCGGCTTGGACTTCCAGCACCTCCATCTGCTCCGGCGTCACGCGGACGGTCTCCGGCAGCAGCAGCCGCTGCGAATCCAGCACACCCTCGGTCAGGCGACGACGCAGCCGGTCGTACATCACACGCTCGTGCAGCGCGTGCTGGTCGATGATCAGGATGCCCTCGTCTGTCTCCGCCACCAGGTATGCATTGTGGACCTGCAAGGCGCGCGGCCGAGGGGAATCAGGAAGCGATGACGTCAGCCTGTCGCTCTCGGACGCCGGACGACGATCCGGTGCGTCATGCAATGAACGCCAGAACTCCGCCGCTCCATGTCCGTGTCCGCCCGTCGGGCCGCCAGACCCCGGGGTCTCCGCCAGGCGCCGCGCCGGCAAGCCGGCCCCACCGCCGCCCACGGT
>MTKY01051319.1_pt1 | contig 13586 bp, 12 predicted proteins | sample 1042731 | NCBI WGS metagenome assembly MTKY01 (sample SAMN06212206, study PRJNA360538) | anaerobic digester metagenome | biome: Wastewater treatment plant; material: sludge; isolation source: anaerobic digester fed with sludge from wastewater treatment plant | place: Denmark: WWTP Soeholt ... | reverse complement strand
CTGGATTCCCTTATACTGTCCGAGACCTTCCAGAACGCATTCAACCTCATGCCCGCTTTTTCAAAGATTGATTTCCAGGAATCATCTTCGTCCCCGGCCATGTCATTGTTGGCGTGGTCGCCGGCGACAATCATCAGGGGACGCATCTGAACTTTTTTGAAGCCCGCGTCTTTGACCATCTTGAGCACGTCTTCCACAGTAGGCGCCGCTTCCACGGTCCCCACAAAGAAATTCTTGTGTCCGGCATCAGTCATCACTTTCTGCATACGCGCGTATGTGGCGTTGGCCGCGTGCTCCGTGCCGTGCCCCATGAACACAAAAGCCGTTTCCTTTTTATTCTCGCTATCTGTCTGCTCAGCCAGAATCGCGGCGACTTTCTCAAAATCGGCGTCTGAGGTAAGCAGTGGTTTGCCGATCTTGAATGTTGTGAATTTGTCTTTGAAAGCAGATGTTTCTTTAACGACATCGTCGTACTCAAAACCGCTCATCACATGTGTCGGCTGAATAATGACATCTTTTACACCATCGGCTACAAGACGGTTCATCGCTTCCGTCACGTTATCGATTTCAAGCTTGTCACGATCCTTGAGCTTGTCGATAATAATCTGGCTTGTGAAAGCGCGGCGGACTTCGTAGTCGGGATAAGCGTCTGTAAGTGCCTTCTCAAGAGCGCCGATGGTCGCCTCCCGGTTGTCGTTGTAGCTTGTTCCGAAGCTGACTACCAGAAGCACAGGCTTTTTCGCAGGTTCTTCGCTCTCGTCCGGGGTCGTATCAGACGGTTCCGGTTCCGGCTCCGTTGAATCGACGGGATCAGTCTGCTTTTCCGGCTCCGTTGGCTTGCCAGTTTCCGATGGTGCGCAGCTGACTGCCGACAGCACCAATAACAGCACCAGAACAGCTGCCAGAATGGTTTTGAATGGTTGCATGGTAAATAACCTCCTTTATGTTTGTCCGCCTCATCATGCGACCGGCCTCTTGTCACCGCGCGGCGGAACAATAAAAAACGTTCGCGTCAGTTCGCGAACGGTCATAAAACAGTAAAGGAAGAATCTTCATATGGAAGGGTGATGGTCCGTCCTTGTTCACTGTTCCGGAGGTCCGCAGAACTGAACGCGTACCGCGGATTAACCCGCGGCCGGAGAGCAGGCAAGTATTCTGACTCGCCGCCCGCGCTTTTACACGCGGGCTCCGGCGCCTTCCCAAGATCTCTCTCAGTGGCTTCCCGCCGGAAATATCAACGGCTCACAGCAACGGCCTTGTGTCGGATTCACACCAACTTCCATCGCCTGTTCTCTTCGACTAGAAGCATAGGCCTCCATCTTCAATATGTCAAATGCGAAACGGCTATCAACGACATCAACGACATTTATATTTGGGTGTTTGGGCGACGGATGAGAGGAGATGTGCGGTTATCCGGAACCTTGACACAGCGTATAAGGAAGACGTACCATAAAAAAAATCATAGGGGAAGCAGGGTGAAAGTCCCTCGCAAGTGCGTTACCGTTAAAGCCGGGATACCATTCTTCATATTGCTTTGCGGTCACCGAAGAATATGGTCTATTTCAGCGCATCTGTCGTTCCTTTCGATAGAGAAGAAAAGCGTAACGCATCTGAGTATGAGCGATGAGTTTTTCGAGAAATGTGAACGGGATTCTATTGCGGTGCGGTTACACCACAGGTACCTGTGCCGCCGCGGCTGCTAAGGCGGCGGCTGCCGCACTTCTCTCCGGATCTCCTGTATATCGGACAGACATCAGAACACCGGCCGGCATATCGTTATCATTAGATATAGTCGACATCCAACAGCGGGAAGATTCCGTTTCCTGTGCCGTGAGGAAAGATGCCGGCGACGATCCCGACGCGACAGACGGCTTATTCGTCTACGCGAAAGTCGGAAAAGCAGAACGCGGCATTCAAATCGACTGCGGAGAAGGAGTCGGGCGAGTGACTAAACCCGGGCTCGATCAGCCTGTCGGAGCCGCCGCGATCAACTCCACACCGCGCAGGATGATTGCGGAAGCGGTACAGAGTGTCTGCGATACTTACGCTTATGGCGGGGGGCTCTCCGTTACCATTTCCGTACCGGGTGGAGAAGCCGTCGCCCGGAAGACATTCAACCCGCGCATGGGCATCGAAGGGGGAATTTCCATTATCGGAACCTCGGGGATTGTCGAACCGATGAGCTCAAAAGCGCTTATCGACACCATCCGCCTCCAAATCAAGCAGCTCGCGGCAGAAGGCTCGGAAGACATCCTCCTCACGCCTGGCAATTACGGCGAATCCTTCACTTCTGACAAACTGGGACTTTCCATGGAGTCTCACATTCTCTGTTCAAACTTCATCGGCGACGCCATCGATGCCGCGGTGGAAAACGGTTTCCGCAACATCCTCCTCATCGGGCACATCGGCAAGATGGTCAAGCTGGGCATCGGCGTCACCAATACACACTCCGCGAACGGAGACGGCCGGATGGAAACACTGGCCGCCTGCGCTGTGCAGGCGGGGGCGGAATTACCGCTGCTGCGTGCCGTTCTGGACAGTGTCACGACAGACAGCGCCCTGGCGGAGATCAGCAAAGCCGGTCTCCTCCAAAGTATCATGGAGGTTCTTAAAAATCGCATCGACGCCTGTCTCTCCAGGCGTGTTCCGGAATCCGTCCGGATAGGCTTTATCTGTTTTACAAACGCGCCGGGGATTTCGGGCATCCTGGCTCAGAGTGAAAATGCGCCATGGCTGATGGCGCGCTGGAGGAAAAGAGAATGATTCATTTTGTCGGCGCCGGCTGCGGCGCGCCTGACCTGATTACCGTCCGCGGAGCGGAACTGCTGCGATCCGCCGATGTGGTCATCTACGCCGGCTCGCTTGTCAACCCCGCCCTTCTGGATGACACGAAACAGGGCTGTACCCTGTACAACAGCGCGGCGATGACACTGGAAGATGTCATCAGCGTGATGGTTCTCGCGGAAAAAGAAGGAAAACTGACCGTCCGGCTCCATACGGGTGATCCTTCCCTGTACGGGGCGATACGCGAACAGATGGACGAACTCAATGCCCGGAAGATCGCCTTTGACATCTGCCCCGGCGTTTCTAGCTTTGCAGGAGCCGCCGCCGCGCTGAAAGCCGAGTACACGCTTCCGAAAGTGAGCCAGAGCGTCGTCATCACCCGCATGGCAGGGAGAACGCCGGTTCCCGATGGTGAGAGCATCCGCGCGTTTGCCGCGCACCGGGCGACGATGGTGATTTTCCTGAGCGCCGGCATGACAGAGAAGCTTCAGGAGGAATTGCTCGCGGGCGGTTACGCCGGAGAGACGCCGGCAGCCATCGTGTACAAGGCGAGCTGGCCTGATGAGAAAATCGTGCGCTGCACCGTCGGAACCCTGCACGCCTCCGCCTCGGAAAACGGCATTTCCAATCTGGCGCTTGTGATCGTCGGGGATTTCCTCGGCGATACGTACGAGCGCTCCTGCCTCTACGACCCCGCGTTCACCACAGCTTATCGAAAAGGAGCGGACAAATCGTGAAAACAGGTCTGATCGCCTTCAGCGAAACCGGCATGGCTCTCGGGAAAAGCATCGCGGATAGCCTCTCCGCAGACGACATCCGCGTTTCACTTACACGCTGCGAGGCCGGCGGCCTCGCGGTCTGGACGCGTGAACACTTCACGCGGGACGACAGGCTGATCTTCATCGGCTCATGCGGAATCGCCGTCCGCGCCATTGCCCCGCATCTGAAAGACAAAACATCCGATCCCGCCGTTGTCGTTGTCGACGAGGCCGGCAGATTCTGTATCGCGCTTCTCTCCGGCCATATCGGAGGCGCCAACGCGTTCGCCGAAAAGCTCGCGCTTCGCATTGGCGCCGTCCCCGTCATCACGACAGCGACCGATGTGCATGGGACTTTCGCCGTTGACACCTGGGCGGTCAGCCGGGGGCTGACGGTCGCGAACCCCGAACTCATCAAACGTGTCTCCGCCCGTCTGCTCGCCGGCGAACCGATCGCCGTGAAGAGCCTGTTTACACTGTCGGAACCTCTGCCAGAGGGCTTGATCCAGACAGACGGCCCGTGCGACGTTGTCATAACCTGTCTGAGTGCAGGAGATGAAGGGGCTCTCCGGCTTGTACCCCCTGCCGTCACGCTCGGCATCGGGACAAAAAAAGGAATCGGGGCTGATGCCATCGACGCCGCCTTTCAGCGGCTGCTCGAACAGGAGCACGTGCACTCCGCTTCCATCAGGGGGGTCTGCAGCATTGATCTGAAAAGCGATGAGCCGGGTATTCTGGCTTTCTGCCGGCACCGCGCGCTTCCCTTTCACACGTTTTCAGCTGACGCCCTCGCCCGGGTACCGGGGGACTTTACAAGCTCCGATTTCGTCCGGTCTGTCACAGGCGTAGATAACGTCTGCGAACGGAGCGCCGTGCTCGGGAGCGGCGAAGGCGGGAAACTGCTTGTGCGGCGGACAGCTTTTCACGGGGTAACGATGGCGCTCGCCGTATCACCCTTTCCCTTACAATTTCAACAGAACGGAGAAACGCAATGAACTGCCTATTTGTCGTCGGCATCGGCCCGGGGGATCCCGGGCACATGACATACGAATGCCGCCATGCGCTGGAAAAAGCCGATATCTTTGTCGGTTACAAAACATATGCCAGGCTTGTCCATCCTCTGTACCCGGAGAAACCTGTTTACACCACTTCGATGCGCGAAGAGACGGAGCGATGCAAAAAAGCGATTGCCCTCGCGGAAGAAGGAAAATGTGTCGCGGTTCTCTCAAGCGGTGACGCGGGCGTCTACGGGATGGCCGGTTTGATACTCGAACTCGCGGAGGGGAAAAATGATCTCCGGGTGGAAGTGATCCCCGGTGTCACTGCAGCCCTCTCAGGAGCGGCTGCCCTTGGCGCTCCGCTGGCTCACGATTTCGCCGTCGTCAGCCTCAGCGATCTCCTGACACCGCTGGAAATCATCGGCAGACGCCTCGCTTCCGCCGCGGAGGGTGATTTTTGCATCGCCCTCTACAACCCTGCCAGCAGAAAGCGCCGGGATCATCTCAAATGGGCGTGCGGGATCTTGATGGAACACGGGAAAAGCCCCGACACCGTCTGCGGTTACGCGCGCAATGTCGGCCGCGAAGATGAGAGCAAAGCCGTCCTGACGCTTGAAGAGCTTCAGTCAACCGAAGTGGATATGGTCACCGTCGTTTTCATCGGGAACAGCATGACAAAGGTGATCGACGGGAAAATGGTCACGCCGAGGGGGTATCAGCTTGGCTGACGTCATCTTGTTCGGAGGTACAACGGAAGGGCGGCTCATCGCGGACATGCTTGTCAGCAGACACTTACACGCGGTGGTATGTGTGGCGACGGATTACGGCCGGACGCTGCTGCCGACCGGAGAGAACCTCGATGTCCGAACGGGCAGAATGGATGAAAACGCTATTGCCGATCTGCTGCACGCCGAGAAACCGCGCCTCGTGATCGACGCGACTCACCCCTACGCGTCCACGGCAAGCGGCAATATTTACGCGGCGTGCCTGGGCGCTTCCGTGCCTTACGCGCGTATCAGAAGAGAGCGCATACAGCGTACAGAGGAAGAAGAGTCCCTTCTGTTCCCTGATATGGAAGCGCTCATCAGCTGGTTGAATACGACATCCGACACAGTTTTTTCTACGCTCGGAGCGAAAGAAGCCGCGGCGCTGACCTCCGTCCGCTGTTTCTCCGAGCGGCTCTGGCTCAGGATACTTCCATCCGCCGGCGGTCTCGCCGCCTGCCTGTCGGCGGGTTTTTCTCCCCGTCACATTATCTGTATGCAGGGACCCTTCTCTACCGAACTGAATGCCGCCATGTTTAAAGAATCGGGCGCTTCTGTTCTTATTACAAAAGAATCGGGGCCGGAGGGCGGTTTTCCCCAGAAGCTGGAAGCGGCGCGGCTGTGCGGCATGAAAGTAGCAGTGCTTGAGCGGCCTCGCGAAAGCGAGGGTATGACACTCGGAGAAATCAGAACGATGATCGAAAAAGGAGAGATATGAAAAGCATTACGATTGTTGGCGCCGGGATGGGACCGGCTACGGTCAGCCGCCAGGGTTGGGAAGCGATCCGGCAGGCCGATATGCTTCTGGGTGCCTGCCGGCTGTTACAGTCATTTTCGTCCGGGGATAAGCCGACATGCGCGGAATACACGCCGGATGGCGTCAGACAGGCTGTCGAATCGACACCTGCCGAACGGTTTGTGGTGCTGGTGTCCGGCGACACAGGCTTTTACAGCGCGGCCGAGAAGCTGGGCGCCGCCCTGTCCGAATTTTCTGTTTCCTTTATTCCGGGCATATCGTCTCTCAGTTATTTTTTCGCCAGAATGAAAAAATCCTGGCAGGACGCGGCGCTCGTGAGCTGCCATGGACGGGAGGCCAATTTCGTCGATACCGTCCGACGCCACAAACTGACCTTCGCCCTGACAGGCTCCAATGTCCGCGAAATGGCCGCACAGCTGGTGACGGCGGGATACGGACATCTGTCCGTCACAGTCGGCGCGAATCTCGGGTCGGACGATGAACGTCTGGACGAATACACAGCTTCCTCACTCGCGGAAGCCGGTACGGAAGGGCTGTGTGTCCTGCTCGTCGAGAACCCCTACTCCGATCCGCGCGTACGGACGGGCATCCCGGATGAGGAATTCATCCGGGGCGATGTGCCGATGACCAAAGCGGAAATCCGATCCGTCAGCATGAGTCTGCTCGCTGTCGCGCCGGACGACATCTGCGGCGATATCGGCGCAGGCACGGGATCCGTCACCGTCGAGATGGCCCTCGCCGCGTACCGGGGGCGTGTGTACGCGATTGAGCCGAACGACAACGCTGTGCGCCTTGTGCGCGAAAACACCGCCGCCTTCCACATCGGAAACGTAACTGTGATCCCGGAAAGCGCACCGGACGCACTCGCTTCGCTCCCCGCTCTCTCAGTGGCTTTTATCGGTGGAAGCGGCGGCAGGATCCGGGAAATCATCGCCGCTCTCTTCAGGAACAACGCGGACGTCCGCATCGTCCTCAACGCGATCACACTGGAAACGCTGCACGAAGCGCTGGAAGCTTTCAAGGCTCAGGGTGTGGCCGCGGATGTCGTTCAGATCAGTGCATCGAGGGCGAGACCTGCAGGGAACAGCCACCTCATGACGGCGCTGAACCCAATCTATATTATCAGCGGAGGCGGGCATGCATAAGAGAATCCTCATCACAGGCACGCGTTCAGGCTGTGGAAAAACGACGGTCGTTTCCGCCCTGCTCTCCGTGTTCAGAGCGAGAGGATTACCGCTGTCCTCTTTCAAATGCGGTCCTGACTACATCGACCCCCTGTTCCACCGGGAGATACTCGGCATACCCGGATACAACCTCGACCCGTTCTTCTGTAACAGGCAGGTGCTCCGCGGCTTATTGGCGGAAAAAGCGCGGGAACTCTCTGTCATCGAAGGCGCCATGGGTTTTTATGACGGCATCGGCGCGGATGGCCAGGCCAGCGCCTATGATGTCGCGCGCGCGACTGAAACCCCCGTCATTCTGGTCATTGACGCGAGCGGGTTGTACACATCGGCCGGCGCGATTATCCGCGGGTTCCTTGCGTTCCGCCCGGAAAACCGCATACGCGGCGTCATTTTCAACGGCGCGCATCCTTCTTCGGCGAAAGGACTGGATCAGGTGGCGCGTGAAGCGGGTGTTGAACCGCTCGGCTTTCTCCCGCGCGACGCGCGGCTCACCATCCCCGGCCGCCACCTGGGTCTTATGACTTCCGATGAATTGACTGACCTGCGGACCACCCTGTGCGCACTGGAAGAACTGGCCAACGCGCATATCGATATCGACGGTGTCCTGAGGATCGCCTCTTCCGCGCCTGAAATCCGGAGAATGGAAAAGCAAGCCCGCCCGATGGCGGACGTGCGCATCGCCGTCGCGCGCGATCGGGCGTTCTTCTTTCTCTACGAGGAAAACCTGAACATCCTCGAATCGCTTGGCGGCCAACTCTGTTTTTTCAGCCCGCTGGATGACCAGTCGCTGCCGGAGAACATCGGCGGACTCTACCTGCCCGGCGGATACCCCGAGCTATACGCACAAGCCCTGTCCGCAAACAGCGCCATGCGCGCGGCCATATCCGCGGCGATCGCGGACGGGCTGCCGACTATCGCCGAAGGCGGCGGTTTCCTCTATCTCCACGAATCGCTGGAAGGGTTCCCCATGGCGGGAGCCATCGCGGGAGCCGCGTGGAAATCCGATCGGCTGCAGCGCTTCGGCTATATGACGCTCACGGCGGAAAAAGACAATCTCCTCTGCGAAAGAGGCGGCATTCTGCGCGCACAGGAGTTCCACTACTGTCAGAGCGGGAACGGCGGCGAAGATTTTTCTCTTAGGAAGGCTTCGAACGGACAGGTATTTCGCAGCTGTCACGCGGCCGAGTCGCTCTACGCGGGATTCCCACACTTTTACTTCCCGTCAGACGAAGAGCCGGCGCGTCGTTTTATTAAAAAGGCGGTACAATATCAACAGTTGCATCGATAAACCCTCTTTCAGGAAAACAGGTTAGGAGATTAACTGTGATCATTCTCATATCGACTGCCGCCCTCTGCACCGGCTTCATTCTCGATACGATCATCGGCGATCCAAAAGGATGGCCGCATATTGTACGCGTCTTTGGCGCCCTGATTTCGCGCCTGGAACGCATACTCTATCCCTTGAAGAATAAGAGGCTTGGAGGAGCTCTTCTCGTTCTCGTGGCGATTCTCGCCGACACAGCCATCCCCGCCGGGCTTCTTTATCTGGCGTGGAAATGGTCGTGGGTGGCTTACTTCATCCTTGAGTCGCTCCTCTGCTGGCAGCTCCTCGCCTTAAAAAGCCTCCGGGTGGAAAGCCGTGCTGTCTTTGACGCACTTGAACAGGGCGATCTCCCAAAAGCGCGCCGCGCCTTATCCATGATCGTCGGCCGCGACACAGCGGACCTCGATGAAGCGGGCGTCATACGCGCCGCTGTTGAAACAGTCGCCGAAAACGCCTCGGATGGCGTGATGGCGCCGCTGTTTTACATGGCTTTCGGAGGGGCGGCGCTCGGGTGCCTCTATAAGACGACGAACACGATGGATTCCATGATCGGCTACAGAAACGAACGGTATGGAGCGTTTGGCACAGCCGCCGCGCGGCTGGACGACGTTTTGAATTACCTCCCGTCCAGACTGTGCGCCCTTCTGATGATCCCGGCAGCGCGCCTCTGCCGCCTTGACGCGAAAAACGCCTTCCGCATCTGGAAACGCGACAGGCGCAAGCACGCGAGTCCCAATGCCGCCCAAACGGAATCGGTCATGGCCGGGGCTCTGCGCGTCAGGCTCGCGGGGAACGCCGTCTACCAGGGAGTTCTTCACGAGAAGCCCACTATCGGAGATGATACGCGGCCTGTCTCCGCGCAGGATATCCTCGCGGCGCACCATTTACTGAACGCCGCTTCAGCGCTCATGATGGCGCTGACACTGATCTTAAGGGGGTGCCTCTATGCAGCGCTATGAACACGGCGGCTACCAGGGAAGCCAGCTGGAAATTGAACTTGACTTATCCATCAATGTCAACCCGCTCGGGATGCCTGAGAATGCTAAACAGGCGATTATCAGAGATCTCGACTCGTTTGCCCATTACCCTGACGCGAAGTACAGGAACCTTCGTACGGCACTGGCCGAACGATATGATGTCGGCGAGGATATGGTCCTCTGCGGCAACGGCGCGACAGAATTGATCTACAGTCTCTGCTCCTGCATCCGCCCGAAAAAGACGCTGACACTCGCGCCGACTTTCTCCGAATACGAACGGGCTGCGGCGCTGTTCGGAGCTGAAACGCGCGAGCATCTTCTCTGCGAAGAGACGGGCTTCGCGTTGACAGAAGCGATTCTCGAAGCGATTTCGCCCGAGCTCGATATCGTCTTCCTCTGCAACCCGAACAACCCGACGGGAAGACTGGCCTCCCCCTCCTTGTGCCTCGCCGTGGCAGACGCCTGCGAAGCCGCCGGTGTTTATCTCGTGATCGACGAGTGTTTCATTGATTTTACGGACGGCCAATCGATGATCCCGGCCGTGGCGAATCACCCCCATCTGCTGATTCTAAACGCGTTCACGAAGATATACGGGATGGCGGGGCTCCGCCTGGGCTTTATGATCGGACAGAGCGCCGTCCTCTCCCGCATCGCGCGCTTTATCCCCGAATGGAGCGTTTCGTCTGTCGCACAGACGGCGGGACTCAGCGCGCTCAGGACGAGCGGTTGGACCGAGGCGGCACGGAGCGCGGCGCGCGCCGAGCGGGAATACATGACGGAAAATCTCACGAGTCTCGGGCTTTTCGTATACCCGAGCGACGCGAATTTTCTCCTCGTCCGCAGCACACTCCCGCTCGTCTCAGCGCTGATGAAGAAGAAGATATATGTCAGACGATGCGACAATTTCACAGGTCTTGGCGAGAACTTCATGCGCATCGGTCTCAGAACGCGCGAGGAGAATAATAAACTCCTCCGCGCCCTGTCGGAGGTACTGCATGGCTAAAGCAATCATGGTTCAGGGAACGATGTCCGGAGCGGGGAAAAGCCTGCTTGTCGCCGGTCTATGCCGGGTATTCCGGCAGGACGGGTATCGCGTCGCTCCTTTCAAAAGCCAGAACATGGCACTCAATTCTCACATCACGCGCGAAGGGTTGGAGATGAGCCGCGCCCAGGCTGTCCAGGCGGAAGCCTGTGGCATCGAACCCGATGTGCGCATGAATCCTATCCTTTTGAAACCGGTCACCGATGAAGGTTCACAGGTCATTGTGAACGGACACGTGCGCGGCCATATGCAGGCGGCGGCGTATTTCGCGATGAAGAATACGCTGATCCCCGACATTATGCACGCCTACGAATCTCTCGCCGCGGCGAACGATATTATTGTGCTGGAAGGCGCGGGCAGCCCCGCGGAAATCAACCTGAAGAAGGATGATCTGGTGAATATGGGCATGGCTAAGCGCGCCGGAGCACCTGTGCTCCTCGTCGGCGATATCGACCGAGGCGGCGTGTTCGCCCAGCTGTACGGCACGCTGGCGCTTCTCGACCCGGCAGAGCGCGCGATGGTGCGTGCTCTCATCATCAATAAGTTCCGCGGCGATATAAACCTTCTGCGTCCGGGTCTCGACTCATTTGAAAAACTGTCGGGAAAGCCATTCGCCGGTGTTATCCCCTTTCTCTCCGTCGATATCGAAGACGAAGACAGCCTGTCCGACCGTCTCCGCCGGAAAGAGGCGAGTGGGCGGCTGGATATCGCCGTGATCCGGATGCCGCGCATCTCCAATTTCACCGATTTTGCCCCCCTCGAAGCGACACCGGATATCTGCCTGCGCTATGTCGACCGCGTCGAGGAGCTCGGTCATCCCGACCTCATTGTCCTTCCGGGGACGGAAAGCGCTGTCGATGACCTGCAATGGCTTCGCACAGGCGGTCTGGAAGCGGCTGTCAAAAGGGCGGCGACCGACGGTTCTGTTGTTTTCGGTATCGGCGGCGGCTATCACATGCTCGGTTCCGTCCTTACAGGGAAAGACGGCCGGGGTACGATCCGTGAAGTCAAAGGAATGGAACTCCTCCCTGTCAGGACGGTGTCCGCGGAGGAGGAATACCGCTCGCGTTTCACCGCCGAAGTGCAGCCTGTCGGCGGTGTATGGGCCCCGCTCGCCGGTGCGGCGATTGAAGGATACCAGATCAAAAAGGAACTCGTGATTCCCGAAGACCATGCCCGGCCGCTCCTTCTTCTGGAGGACGGCAGCACGGAAGGATGCTGGCAGAGCCATGTGTACGGGTGCGGCGTTCACGGCTTCTTCAATACAGCCTCATGCAGGGAAGCCCTCGTCAAAGCGCTGTGCATAATGAAGGGCATCCTTCCCGGGGAAGCGCCGCAGGATCGAGACGCGTACAAGCAGGAGCAGTACGAGCGGCTCGCCCGCGGTGTCCGCGATAACCTCGATATGGAAAAGATCTACGCTATTCTCGACACCGGGCTGTAACCTTTGACCGGCCGTGATATGCGCGGGCAGGATCCCGCGTCTGATGGAGGAGAACCATGAATCTGGAGAATGTATTGCCCGAAGACATCGAACGGCGCAGTTTTGAAATCATTGAAAGCGAGCTCCCCCACCCGCTTGATCCCGCTCTCGCACCGATCATCAAACGCGTGATCCACACGACGGCGGATTTTGAGTTTGCCGACTCGCTCTTCTTCTCCGAAAATGCTGTTCCGCTTGCGCTTAAAGCGCTCGGCGAAGGGGCGACCATCGTCACCGACACCAACATGGCGCGCGCCGGGATTAACCGTCAGGCACTCGCTTCCCTGGGGTGTCGGGCGGTCTGTTTCATGGCCGACCCGGATGTCGCCGTTGCGGCGCGGGAACAAAAAACCACGCGCGCTTCAGCCTCCATCGATAAGGCGGCGGACCTCGCCGGTACACTGATCTTCGCGATTGGCAACGCACCTACGGCGCTGATACGGATCTGCGAGCTGATCCGCGAAAAAAGGCTGTCGCCCGCTCTTGTCGTCGGTGTGCCTGTCGGCTTTGTCAATGTCGTGCAGGCTAAAGAAATGATTATGCAGAGCGGCGTCCCCACCATCGTCGCTCGCGGGCGCAAAGGCGGCAGCACGGTGGCAGCCGCGATCATAAACGCACTTCTATACGGAATCACCCGGGAAGAAGACTAATATTAGAAACTTCCCCACATAACTGAACCTTTAACGTATTGACTATTTTCAACGACCGTTTGACTTTGTCGGGATCGACACCGTAACTTCCCTTTTCTTCTTGAAGCTTGTTAAAAAAAAATCGGCTCTTTTACTTGCAAAGGGAAGATCGGAAAATCATGTTTCAGTGAAGGGCTCCATCCGCTATCAGCCGCAGATGCCGCAGGAATTTCAACTGTTCTTCCTTGTCATTCTCTTTTTTGAGAACCATGCTTCCTAGAAATGCTCCATCCGCACCGGATTCGCGAACTTCAGCCAAACGTTCCGGCGTATGCACCCCGATGCCAACATAGATATTACGCTTATAACCAATGATTTCACGCACCTTTGCCACGCAATCCTTCAACTCAGGATATTCCTGGTTGTATTTTTTATTATCATTAAAGCCTTCCAAATAGATGAATCCGTTTGACCTTGACGCCAGCTCTAAATCCTCTTCGCACATTTCACGCGTTACAAAACTGCTCGCGTAAAACCCCAGGGTTTCCAGTTCCGAGCGCAAACCTTTGAATTCAGGCCCCACTAACAGCACTTCTTTTTCACCAAGATCATTCATAAAAGCGGAAAACCTATCAACACCGATCCCGGCTAATGTTTCGACATAAATATTCACCATAAAGCCAGCATCCGGAACAGCTTTTTTCAGCTCAAGCAGCGACGCCATGTATTTTTCATAATCCGGTTCTCTGTCAAGAGCCGACAGAATCCTTTTTTTCAGGTAATCACTGTCCAGATAAGGATCATGTGACGGAATGTCAGCCTCAATGATATCGACACCTGCACCGACATAATCAATGCCACGCCGCAGAGAGTCATCCAAAGAAGG
>MTKY01052297.1_pt1 | contig 13587 bp, 13 predicted proteins | sample 1042731 | NCBI WGS metagenome assembly MTKY01 (sample SAMN06212206, study PRJNA360538) | anaerobic digester metagenome | biome: Wastewater treatment plant; material: sludge; isolation source: anaerobic digester fed with sludge from wastewater treatment plant | place: Denmark: WWTP Soeholt ... | reverse complement strand
TCGACCCCCCATTCTGAGAAACAGTGAGCGTCACGTTGGTCAACCAGCTGGTCACATCTTGCGGATCTCGCGGAGGGTCGTCGGCTCGGGCAACACCGAACATCAAAATGGTCAACAGCAACACGAGCACTATGGGCCAGCCCACGAGCAGGCGCCTCTTTCTTCTTACCACGAACATTCTCCTTTACAATGTTTTTTACCCATTGTTTCCTTCATCATTTTCGTTTGTATCCGGCCCAGGTTGTGAGTGGATGAGGAAGAGGGTCTTCCGTGGCGGCACAACCAGAGCGCCCAACACGGCGGGTTCGTAAGAGGGCCACCCGCGCACAGGCGCCGAGAGTTCTGTCGCCCAGTTTACCCACCATCCTTCTTTTTTGTGCGTCCATCCGCTTTATATTCGGCGGAGCGTGGTTCAATCCTTGAAAGCTAGGTGCTCAACTGCTCAAGACCAAGCCCTCAACGTAGTTACCCCGTAGATTCCCGAGACAAACAACCAGGAACGTCTCAGATGAGAAAAACCTTCAAAAAAGAATGAGGGCAGAAATCGCCACCCAAAACCGGTCTGCAGCCGGCCCGCCAGGCCGCCGAAGAGGCGTCCAAACGGGGTTAGCGACGACCCAGGCCGGTGGCAGGCCGTTCCAGCACCCAGCGCTCCATGGCTTCCGCCGCACCATCGCGGAGATTCGACGAGGTCACGCCGTCGGCCGCCTCTTTCGCCGCCGGCGAAGCATTTCCCATGGCGATACCGATTCCGGCCCAACGCAGGAGTGCCACATCGTTGTCGCTGTCGCCTATAGCCAACACCTGTTCGGCGGGTATGCCGAGTGAGCGGGCGAGTTGCTGAGCCATGGCCGCCTTGGTGGCTTCGCGCGACGTCACATCAATCATGCCCGGCACGCTCTCACTCAGGTTGACATGTACACCCAGCGACCGGCTGAGAGCGCTCCGTAGAGCATCCTGCACCGCCGAGGAGAGTTCGCGCATATCTACGAACACCTTGTCAATGGGGCGGTCACCGGTCAACACGTCATCCACCCCACCCAACTGATGGGGTGCCGGAATGCCGAAACGCTGAATATTAAGTAGTACCGCGTCGGTTATGCGGTCCGCGAACCATTCGTCGTCACACTCCACATTGGCGATAGCACCGGCTTCGCGCGCCACGGCTACCGCTTCGCGCGCCAACGCGGCATTCAAGGGAGCGCGACTCATGGGAACGTTGGCGTGCATGTCCCACAACAACGCCCCGTTGCAGGCAATGACGGGACCGGACAGCTGCAACTCCTCGTGATAGGGGCGAATCAGCCGTGGAGCCCGCGCCGAGGCTATGACCACCTCAGTACCGGCTTCGCGCACCGTGGCCACCATGTTGCGGGTGCGTTCCGACAGGTGGCGCGGACCGGCCAGCAGAGTACCGTCTAGGTCGGCCACGATCAGGCGTATGGGAGAAATGGAGCCCGCCAGCTGGGCAAGCCCGGTGGTGACATAATCCAGATGCTGACGCATGGCTCGTCTGGCCCCTGCCTCGTCGCCCCGACGGATGGCCTCCATAACCACGTCGTGCTGCCGTTGCACGGCACCCGCACCACCCGGCTGTGTATAAAGGACTTCCAGGATGCGCGGCATGTGCTCATGGAGCAGGTCCACCATCTCGTTCGATATCCGCTTGAGCAAGGCGTTATGAGAAGCTTCGGCCACCAGGCGGTGGAATGCCACATCGCTCTCGGCGTGCCCGGATTCGCCCAGGTCAACTTGTATCTCGCCCATACGGCGTATCTCGTCGAGCGTTGCCCGGCGCGCCGCCAGGCCCGCCGCCTGCACTTCCACGGCCACGCGCAACTCCATGAGTTCCACCAGACGCTCGGCACCGCTCCCGGCCAGATTGCGCAGCGTAGCCCCCACATCGGCCCCAGGCAACGCCGCCGCCACTGTGCCACGCGGCCCTCGACCGCTTATGAGCAGTCCCTGGGCCTTCAACTCTCGCAACGCCTCCCGTACTGCCGGGCGCCCCACTCCGAACCTGGCCGCCAGGTCACGCTCGGACGGTATCCTCTCGCCCGGCGCTATCTCGCCGGACACGAGCAACGCCTTGAGTTGGCGCGCCACTTGGCCGGAGACGGTCTCCGTGGTTATCGGCTTGACCCTGAACCTGTCGTCGCGCTCATCGTTCTGTTCCACAGCGACCCCTAGACGTTGAAGCGGAAGCGGATCACGTCACCATCGCAGACCACGTACTCCTTGCCTTCTATGCGCATGCGGCCCGCTGCTTTGACGGCCGCCTCGGAGCCGAGTTGATCCAGCGTATCGAAGTCCACCACCTCCGCCTTGATAAACCCGCGTTCGAAATCAGAATGGATGGTTCCCGCCGCCTGTGGCGCCTTCGTTCCCTGTTTGACAGTCCAAGCTCTGGCTTCGTTGGGTTGGGCCGTGAAGAAAGTGATTAGACCCAGAAGGCCGTAACAAGACCGCACCAGGCGATCCAGGCCCGATCCGTCCATGCCCAGCGCCACCAGGAACTCTTCGCGCTCTTCCTCGTCCAGATCCGCCAGTTCCGATTCCAGTTTGGCGCAGATGGGCACGGCCTCCGCCACCCGCAGGTCCGCCCGTTCAGGGATTCTGCCTTCCCAACTCGTGGTCCCGAGTTGCTCTTCGTCGACGTTGAGCACGTAAATGAGGGGCTTCATAGTCAGGAGATGCAGGTCGCGGAGCATGGGTACTCGCTCGGGCTCAAGCCCGGCCTCACGCGCCGGACGGCCGGCAGCCAAGGCGGCATCGACCTGCTCCACGGCCTCCAGGACCGGCCTCAGCTCCTTCGTGGATTGCGCCTGCTTGCGCAGCCTGACCAGCACCTTCTCGACCGTGGCCATATCGGCCAGGATCAGTTCTGTCAAAACGGTGTCGGCATCCGATTGCGGATCGATGTGTCCCTCTACATGAGACACGTCGGGATCGGAGAACGCGCGAAGTACTTCGCATACCGCGTCGCACTCGCGGATGTGAGCAAGGAACTGGTTTCCCAGGCCTTCCCCCTGGCTCGCACCCCTGACCAAGCCGGCGATGTCCACAAACTGAACCGTTGCCGGCACGATTTTGTCCGGCCTGACGATCTCTTGGACACGATCCAGGCGCCGATCCGGTACCGGCACCACGCCCACGTTGGGATCAATGGTACAGAAAGGGTAGTTGGACGAGGCCACCTGCTGGCGGGTCAAAGCATGGAAGAGCGTGGACTTGCCGACGTTGGGTAGACCCACGATGCCCACGGACAAAGACAAGTGGAGGACCTCCAGATAGCCGGGGCGCGCCGCCCCCGGAGTGGCCTTCGCGTCCACCGGGATGATACGCGGTGGTCAAACCACTGTCCATAGGCGAAGTTCTGTACAGTCCGAACGGCTGGAAGGGGAATGGTCTCCGACCCGCCGCCCCACAGTGGGGACAGAGAACCGTTAATGTTACAATACTGCGCACTATGAAACCCATGCCCTTGACCACCTACCTGTTCTCGGGCTACGCCCGCCTTCCGCACGACGTGTCGCACCAACCCGTGAACGCCCGCGTGGGGGTTATCCTCGAAGTTGACGAGAGCGGGCTGGTGGTAGATGTCTCCTCCACGCTGTTGACCGAACTGGCTCGAGACTACCTGTCCCGTCTCCTCCGCGGCCGCTCCGTCATCACCGAACGCCATGAGATGGAAGCGGTCGTCCGGCAGCGTTATCGCGGCCATTCACAGGGAGCGCTCATCTTCGCCCTTCGCAGGGTCTTTGAAGCCGTCGACCAATCCCCGATCGTAACGGGCAAGTGACGGCAGCCCCGTGGCAGGCGTCATACGCCCCTGCTTGAAATCCACCTCGTCCAATGAGATGATGGCGCGGCTGCACGCGTAGCTCGCGGACGGTCAGTTCATCCTGCCGTTCACTCGTCAGCTATGGGCCCCCAGCATACGAGGTGGTCACGCCGCGGCGCCGCCGGCGGCACGCTCCCTCCATCTGTACCATTGCGGCCGAGGCGCAGGACATGCCGGGAGTGCTTGACGGGATACGGGTTCTCGATCTGTCGCGAGTTGTCGCGGGACCTACCTGTGCCATGATTCTTGGAGATCTGGGCGCAGAAGTGATCAAAGTGGAGCGGCCCGGCGGCGGCGATGAAGTGCGCAGTTGGGGTCCTCCCTACGCAGGTACCGAATCCACCTACTACCTCGGGCTCAATCGTAACAAGCGGTCGCTTACCCTCAATTTCAAGTCCCCGACCGGCAGAGAGGTGCTCTCCAGGCTCGCGCGAGAGGCAGATGTGCTCATCGAGAACTTCAAAACAGGCGATCTCGATCGCGCGGGGCTGGGCTACGAGGCGCTGAGCGCGCTCAACCCCCAGCTGGTCTACTGTTCCATCAGCGGTTACGGACGCACCGGGCCGGACAGAAGCAAGCCCGGCTATGACTTCGCCATCCAAGGGCGCGGCGGATACATGAGCATCACCGGAGACCCGGATGGGCCGCCCATGAAGGTGGGGTTGCCCGTCATCGACGTTCTCGCCGCTTTGAATGCCGTGGTAGGCATCCTCTGCGCTCTGCGCGCACGCGAGGTGACTCATAAAGGGCAACTGGTGGACGTCTCCCTGCTCGACGCGGAGGTCTCTTCGCTCGTCAACCAAGGGAGCAACTGGCTGATGGGGGGAGTGATCCCACACCGCTGGGGCAATGCCAACCCTAACGTGGTGCCCTATCAGGCGTTCAAAGCCGCAGATGGTTGGTTCAATGTAGCGGTGGGCAACAACGAGCAGTTTGCTCGGCTCTGTGACGCCCTCGGTGCGCCGGAGTTGGCAGCCGATCCTCGTTATGCCTCGAACGCCCTACGGGTTGAGCATCGCGACACCCTAATCCCCCGTCTCCACGAGTTGCTCGCCGATCGCACGGTGGCAGAGTGGCTGGACATCCTCTGCCAAGCCGGCGTCCCTGCCGATCCCATCCAAGACATAAGCCAGGTCTTCGCAGATCCGCAGGTCCTGGCCCGCGAGATGCTGGTCACCATGCCACACCCCACCCTGGGGAGCGTCCGGGTGGCCGGCAACGCCATCAAACTCAGCGATAACCCCGTGACATATCGCAGGCACCCTCCCCTCCTTGGTGAACACACCGCGGAAATCCTGGGGGAGATCGGCCACACCGTTGATGAAATAAGGGTCTTGCGCTCAGAGGGGGTGATCTAGGAAACTTAGTACTTGTCGCAACCAGACCCAACCCAGACCCATTACCCTAGTAACGGCCGGGTACGGGACTACCACAACCCGGAAAAAGCACAAAGCAGTAGGAGGAGTAGATGGATTTCAGGTTTACCCCCGAACAGGATCTGTACCGTCAGTCCATCCGCCAGTGGCTCGATGCCAACCTGGAGCCCCGCGCGCGCGGCATCGACGAAGCTGAAGACGGCATCCCCACCGACATCACCGAGGGCATGGCCGAGCTCGGCATGTTCGGTGTGACCATCCCCGAGCGCTTCGGCGGCCTGGACATCCCGGATGAGGAACGCATGGTTTACGCCATGATCACCATCCACGAGATCGCGCGTGCCGACATGTCCATGTCCACCCCGGTCTACACCCTGCTGACCATCGGCTGGGCCTATATCATCAACAAGTACGGCACCGAGCAGCTCAAGGAACTGGTTCTCCCCAAGGTCGCCGAAGGCAAGTGCTTCTGCGGTATCAACACCACCGAGCCCGGTGGCGGTTCCGACCTGGCCAACATCACCACCGTCTCCCCGCCCGAAGGCGACTACTATGTCTTCAACGGCGAGAAGGCCTACATCTCCGGCCCCAAGGAATGCGCCAAGTGGGGTTACCCGTCGGGCCACTGCACGCTTTCGCGCACCGACCCCGAGGCCGGCTACCAGGGCTTCAGCTTCATCTACGTGCCGCGTGATATCCCCGGCATCACCGACCACACCTACAAGGACATGGGCCGGATGGGCCTCTCCACCGGCGGCTTCATCTACAAGGACGCCAAGGTCCCGAAGTGGTGCCTGCTGGGCGAAGAGGGCAAGGGCTTCTACGTCAACATGGACGGCTTCAACGCGGCTCGTATCATCGTAGCTGCCGCCTGCCTCGGTGGCGCTGAGAAGGCGCTGGAGATCTCCCGTGACTACTGCAAGCAGCGCATCCTCTTCAACAAGCCGCTGTCCAAGAACCAGGGCATCGGCTTCGAGATGGTGAACGACTGGATGCAGCTCGACATGCTCAAGCTGAACCTGACTCGCGCCGCCTGGATGTACGGCTACAACGACGCCAATCCCGGCACGTTCTCGCGCGGCGAACTCAACAAGGTTGTCGCCACGTGCAAGTGCCTGGCCCCGACCCTGGGTCACGACATTGCCCGTCACGGCATGATCTACCACGGTGGCTTCGGCTACACCAAGGACACCCCGCTGGAAATGATGCTCCGCGGTATCATGTCCTACGAAGTGGGCGCCGAAGGTGGCCTCAACATCATGCGCGGAATCATCGCTCGTGATGAGTTCGGCGACGAGTACAACTCGTTCAAGCCCTGAGTTCCACTAAACAAGTGATGTAGCCCAAGTGCGCCGGCGCCGTCCCCGCTCCAGCAGGGACGGCGCCGGTCGGGCAAGGAAGGGCGTATGGAAAAGGTCGATGTCATTGTTGTTGGTGGTGGCCTGGCCGGGCTGTCGGCCGCGTATGGACTGGCGGCAGAGGGTCTGGAGGTCATCCTCATCGAGCGGGGCGACTACTCCGGGGCCAAAAACGTCACGGGAGGGCGCCTCTATGTAAGCCCCATCCGTCACATGTACCCCGAGTTGTGGGAAGACGCTCCCTTCGAGCGCCCGGTGACGCGGGAGTTCATAACAATGATGGGTGAGGGCAACAGCACTACCATCGAGTTCGCCGCCGACAAATTCGCCGCCCAACCGTATCAGTCCTATACGGTGCTCCGGGCTACGTTCGACCTATGGCTGTCAGAGCAGGTCATGGAAAAAGGCGGCATGGTCATCGTCAAGCAACGAGTTGACGATCTGATCAAGGAAGACGACAAAGTCATAGGGATTCGAGCCGGTGAGGACGAGATCGGCGCTGATATCACCATCATCGCCGAAGGCGTGCTCGGCCTCGTTTCCACCAAGGCCGGTCTGAGAGAGATGCCTTCGTGGAAAGACCACGCGGTGGGTTTCAAGGAGACCCTGGAGCTGCCCAAAGAGGTCATTGAGAGTCGATGGCACCTGGCTCCCGACGAAGGCGCCGCTCACCTGTTCATGGGAGGCGTCACCAAGGGCATGCTGGGTGGAGGCTTCCTCTATACCAACAAGGAGTCCATCTCCTTCGGTATCGTGCTCGGAATGAAGGACGCCAAAGAGAGGGCCGACAAGATCGACATCTACACTCTCTTGGACGATTTCAAGGCCAACCCCACCATTGCTCCGCTGGTGGCAGACGGAGAGCTCATCGAGTACTCGGCGCACGTCATCTCTGAAGCTGGTTTTTCCGGTATCCCGCAACTGTATGGAGACGGGTACCTGATGACCGGCGATGCAGCCGGTCTTGCTCTCAACCAACTCTATACGGTGCGCGGTATGGACTTCGCAATCGCGTCCGGATACTACGCGGCTCAGGCCATCATCGAAGCCAAGAAGCAGAATGACCTCTCGGCTGCCGGACCGGCATACGAGAAGATGATGAAAGAGTCGTGGGTGATCAAGGATTTCGAAACCGGGAAGAACATCCTGCACTTCATTGAGAACCCTCGCATTTTCTCCCACTACCCGAATGCCGTGGGCCGGTTGCTCGATCGTGTCTTCACTCTGACCGATCAACCGACCGACAGCATCTACACCAAGGTGATGAGTAGCCTGAAGAAGGACTTCATGAATGTCGCCACGGTGAAAGATGTGCTCGGCGCTCGGAAGATATGAGGTAGGTGGCGCATATGGGAACAACAGTCGAAGCCAAACTGGGGCACAATGTCTTCAAGATCGACAAAGAGCGCCACATCGTCATTAACACTGAGATCTGCAACAAGATCTGCAAGGACAAGACCTGCCTCTACATCTGCCCGGCGTTCCTCTACAAACTGGACGATCAGGGCAACAACACAGTGGACTGGGAGGGTTGCCTGGAGTGCGGCACCTGCCTGATCTGTTGTGAACACGACGCGCTCTCGTGGGAGTATCCGCGGGGCGAGTTCGGCATCCAGTACCGGAGTGCTTAGAGGAGCCAACCTTGAAGATCATAGTACCCATCAAGACAAACCCGGACCTCCAGATGGTCCGCATCAAAAACCGCCAGCCGGTGCTCGAGGCCGTCCCCTACCAAGTCGGGGACCTGGACAAGAACGCGGTGGAGGCGGCCCTACAGCTGCAGGCGGCTGCGGGCGACACTCAAGTGGTAGTCCTCACCTTGGCCCAAGGCAACCGCAAGATCAAGGACACCATCAAAGAGGCTTTGGCCATGGGGGCCGATGAGGCCTTCATCGTCACTGATGATGCGCTCATCGGTGCAGACCAGGCTGGCAAGGCCTTGGCCATCGCCAAGGCTATCGAGAAGATCGGTGGTGCCGACGTCATCATCTTCGGCGAAGGTTCCACCGACGGCTACTCCGGCCAGGTGGGCCCGCGTGTGGCCGAGCTGTTGGGGGTTCCTGAAATTGGCTATGCCAGGAAGCTCACCCCCGGCGGCCCCGGCATACAGGCCGAGCGCAGCATGGGAGACTTCATAGAGGTGCTCGAATCCTCGCTCCCCGTGGTCATCACGGTCGCCAGCGAAATCAATGAGCCCCGCATTCCCACCCTCATGAACATCATGAAAGCGGGGAAGAAGCCTTTCACCGATTGGACCTTGGCCGACCTGGACCTTGACGCCGCGGCCGTGGCTCCCAAGAACAAGATCCTCTCCAACCTGGCCGAGGAGCAAGAGCGCAAGAACATCATGCTGGAAGGGGATGTCAACGCGCAGGTCGCGGCCCTCATCGACGCCCTGACCCGCGAAGGCGTCCTGGAGGCGTAACCATGGCAGATATCCTCGTATACAGCGATTCACTCAGCACCGCCAAAGAACTCGCCTTCAAAGGCAGAGAGTTCGCAGCTGCCCTGGGAATGGGGATCTCTGCTGCAGCGCTGGGCGCGGATGCCGACGATGTGGCCACGCAGTTGGGCGCCTTCGGTGCCGACCGGGTGTTCGTGAGCAAAGACGCCGCACTCGAAGGACTGCAGACTGACGTAGTGGCCGACGCCTTGGCTCAGATCGCCAAGGAAGCCGATGCCACTTACATCATGATCGGCTCCACCCGCCGTGGCAAAGAGCTCGCGGGGCGCCTGGCACAGAAACTAGGCGCAGGCGCTGTGACTGACGTCAACTCTGTGAGCCTGGAGGACGGTGAACTCGTCGCGGCCCGCTTCGCATATGGCGGCGCCACCGTGGCTCGTGAGACTGTGGGCACCGACGTGAAAGTCCTTGCCGTCATGCCCAAGGCTTTTGAGATAGAGGACGCAGTGGCGGGTGCGGGTACGGTTGTCACTCCTGCCTTGAGCCTCACCCCATCGGCGGTCAAGCTCGTGGAAACGAAGGCCAAGGAAGGCGCAGCCGTCAATCTCGATGCCGCCGACCGTTTGGTTTGCATCGGTCGTGGCCTTGGCGCCAAAGAGGACCTGGCAATGGTGGAGGCATTCTGCGCCGCCTTGCGTGCCGAACTGGGCTGCACCAAGAGCCTGTGCGACTGGGAATGGCTGGCCGAGAATCGCCTCGTGGGTCTCTCCGGTGCCAAGACCAAGCCCTCGCTGTACATCAGCCTCGGTATATCCGGGCAAGTGCAGCACACCGTGGGCGTCAGCTCCTCGAAGGTCATCGTGGCCGTGAACAAAGATGACAAGGCCCTGATCTTCAACCACGCCGACTACGGCATTGTGGGCGACATTTACGCCGTGATTCCGGTTCTGACCGAAGCCGTCAAAGGCAAGTAGCCCCCTGCCGACCGATCGGCGACCGGGCGCAGGTGCCCGGTCGCCTTGGCGCAGGCGAATCCTCGCGGCCGCGAGGATTCGCCTGCGCATACAGCCTGGCTATCATCCACCGTCGCAAGTCCGCGATGTTTGGAATGTCGGCCCTGCGCCCATACCTCATGCGAAGCCGATGGATCCAGCGCCGGTTGGCGTTTCCTGAAGCAGTCTGGGTACCACTTCCAAGGAGATGAGTCATGAACGAGCGCCGCGCTCTCGATCGCATCGTCCCGCCCGGGGGATGGCTGGGACTGATCATGGACCCCGGCCAAACCCTGCGCATCGTGGATCTGGAGGGAAAGCAGGTAGTGGACCTGGTGGCATTGAGCGCAGATAACCCTCTCGAGAAGCTGTCGTGCGTGTACAGTGTCATGCTCAATCGAACCTGGAAACTCACAACCGACCACGTGCTCTACTCCAACCTGGCCCAGGCTATGTTCACCATCACCGAAGACACCGTCGGCCGGCATTACTCCGGAGGAGGCTTCTGCACGGCAGAGATCAACCGCGTACGTTACGGAGTGGAGGAATCCGCCAACTGCGCCGACAACTTCCTTGAGGCTCTTCGCCCGTATGGGATCGACCGGGCCGATTTCGACTTCGATACCTGTTTCAACATAAACATGAACATCGTGTATGCGCCTGACGGCTCCTTGGACTTGAGCGAGCCCGTCTCGCGTCCGGGGGATCACATCGACCTGCGGGCAGAGATGAGGCTCATCGTGGGCATCTCGAACTGCCCTCAGGACCGCAACCCCTGCAATGCCTTCCACCCCACCGCCACACGCGTGCAGGTGACTGGATAGCTATATCCCTACTCGGCCGCCCGCTTAACCGCCCGGCCAGGCAATCGTGTTGCGCTGCGGCCGGCTTTTTTGTTACAGTGGCGGACGTTGAGGGAGCATTTTCACGGTCTTGCCAATCGAACCCAGAGGTGCGCCCGTGGTAAACCCAACCGTTGATCTCCTAATTCAGTTGTTCCTCATGGTCGTGCTCGCCGCAGGGCTGTTCATTGTGATGCTGTGGATCGTGCACCGCCTCATGCCCACGAGTCGCAACCCCAACAAGGGCATTCCTTACGAATGCGGAGTACTCCCGTCGAGCGACGCCCGCATGCCGTACAACGTCCACTACTACTTGGTGGCCGTCCTCTTTGTCCTGTTCGACCTGGAAGCGGTATTCATGTACCCCTGGGCCGTGGCTTTGAGAACGCTCGGTACTGTGGCGTTCGTGGACATGATCGTCTTCATGGTCATCTTGCTGGTGGGCTTCGTGTACGCATGGAAGAAGGGGGTGCTTTCGTGGGAATAGCCGATCCGAGAGACCCCCGGGAGATCCGTGATCTCAGCGCGGCATTCAAAGAGCCGTCGCCTATCGAGCTGCAGCAGGCCCTCCAGGACGACGATGAACACGTTCCGGGTGTGCTCACAACAACGCTCGAGAAGATCATCAACTTCGGCGCAACGGTTTCTTATTGGCCGCTGCTGTTCGGCCTGGCCTGCTGCGCTTTCGAGATGATGGCCATGGCCGGTCCACGCTGGGACATCTCGCGCTTCGGCATGGAGGCCATGCGCGCATCCCCCCGCCAAGCCGACGGCATGATCGTGTCCGGCTGGGTGTCGATCAAGATGGCGCCTCGCGTGATCCGGTTGTACGAACAGATCCCCGATCCCAAGTGGGTGGTGGTAATGGGATCGTGTGCCACCTCCGGCAACATCTGGGATACGTACAACGTCGTGCAGGGCATCGACGCTCTACTGCCGGTTGATGTCTACGTACCGGGATGCCCGCCGCGGCCCGAAGCGCTGTGGCAAGGGCTGGAGATGATCCGCAAGCGCATACGTGAAGGCAAACACGCTTACGACTCCATGCGAACCATCCCCGTCCGTACGGCAATGGGAGACTGAGATGGCTGCCGTCAAGAATATCGACGAGCTGAGCCCGGCTCACAAACAGGTGGCCGCCCACCTGCAGGGCAAATTTGGGAAAAAACTGCTGGGGACTTCTTCCTTTCGTGGGGACCTCACCTACGTCGTGTCCCCCTCTGATTGGCTGGAAGTCCTCACCTACTGCCGCGATGCGGAAGAGCTCAAGTTCGACCGGCTGGACTGCCTGTTGGGCAACCATTGGCCGGAGCGGGAAGACAAACCCTTTGAGGTGATCGCCCATCTGGTCTCTACCCCGCACAACACCCGCGTACGGATCAAGTCCGAGCTGGCCGAGGGCGAATCGCTGCCCACGGTGACCGGCGTCTGGCCGTCCGCGTCTTTCGACGAGCGAGAAACGTGGGAGATGTTCGGCATAGTCTTCGACGGACATCCCAATCTGACGCGCCTTCTCTTGGTACCCGACTTCGTGGGCCACCCTCTGCGAAAGGACTTCCCACTCCGAGGCAACGTCGGCGGCCGGATTCGCTGGGACTTCAGGAGAGAGATCTGATGAGCGCGCCTGTGGAAGAACAAGTGCAGCAGCCGAAGCGGCCGACGCTCGAGGAACTCAAGGAGCTCAAAGCCAAGCACCGGCAACAGGTCGGCGATGCAGACGAGGTCATGACCATCAGCATGGGACCTCACCACCCGTCTACCCACGGCGTATTCCGCATGGAGATGGATCTGGATGGGGAGGTCATCGTGGGCGTCCGTCCCGAGGTGGGCAATCTCCACCGAGGGATGGAGAAACTGGCCGAGTCTCTGACCTACCACCAGATCATCCCGCCCACAGACCGCCTGCACTACGTCGTCAGCTTCACCCAGAATGAGGGGTACTGCGAAGCGGTTGAGAAGCTGATGGGCATCGAAGTGCCGGAGCGGGCCAAGTTCATCCGCTCCATGGGTCACGAGATGTGTCGGATCTCCAACCACCTCATATGGCTGGGCTTCCTGCTCATGGATCTGGGGGCCATCACTTTCCAACAGATCACCTTCCGCGAGCGTGAGTACATCTTGGACCTGTGGGAGATGTTGTGCGGCGCCCGACTCACCCACACTTACGCGCGAATCGGGGGAGTAGCCAAGGATATCCCCGACGGTTTCGAGGAGAAGATGAGGGCGGCACTCGAAGTCATACCCAAGCGTATGGCCGAGTACGACCGTCTGGTCAAAGAGAACCGCATCTTCATCAAGCGCGGCAAGAACGTCGGCATATTCACCAGCGAGGATTGCGCGGCTTGGCGGGTTACAGGACCCACACTGCGCGCAGCCGGTGTACCGCGCGACCTGCGCAAGGATGAACCGTTCGCCGCCTACGACCAACTCGATTTCAACGTGTGTGTGGAGTATGAGGCCGACGTCATCGCCCGTTACGCCGTGCGCATGAACGAGATCTACGAATCCATCAAGATCATAAAACAGTGCCTCGACAACATGCCGGAAGGGCCCGTCATCGCCGAGGACGCCCTCCACGTCATCCCGCCCAAGAAAGACGTGATGCGCAGCTCCGCAGCCATGATCCAGGACTTCGTCCAAGTCTTCCGCGGACCGCAGGTGCCCAAAGGCGAGGTCTACAAAGCCATTGAGACTCCGCAGGGCGAGCTCGGTTTCTACATCGTCTCCGACGGCAGCCCGAAACCACAGCGGCTTCGCATCACTACTCCGTG
>MTKY01050800.1_pt1 | contig 13588 bp, 13 predicted proteins | sample 1042731 | NCBI WGS metagenome assembly MTKY01 (sample SAMN06212206, study PRJNA360538) | anaerobic digester metagenome | biome: Wastewater treatment plant; material: sludge; isolation source: anaerobic digester fed with sludge from wastewater treatment plant | place: Denmark: WWTP Soeholt ... | reverse complement strand
CGAGTGGCCCACATCACCCGACTATGGGTGGCCCATCACGGGTGGCATTTGACATTCAGCGAGATAGAGGAACTAATAACCTTCCTATTGCTGGCTGGTTTCCATCTGATGGGAAAATATTTCTTAATGATGGCGCGTTCGATAACACACCCATGCATAGTTATAATTGGCCTGCCTTGGGAGGTAATTTAGACACTATTCGAGACTGGGTGAGTTCACATGAACTAGGACATATAGTATTAGATGGATTGCGGACAGAGCATGGACGTGATTATTGGTATATTGAGGCTACATATGATCGTATGGTTCCACGAGCCGACGCCTTTCATCCTGGTTTTCCTCCAAACGAATCAAGTGCATCGGAGCTCGCCAACTTAGCCGCTCTCCAAGTCAGTCGGCCGGATTCGGTGAGTACCTGGGAAAATACGATACTCATTTCAGCTCTACAAGGGCAATCTGTGACAGCATGGGAGCGCGGGCAATGAACAAGCTAATTATCATTCTGAGTTTTGGGTTAGTCATACTAACTGCATGCCATTCAGCTACAAGAATGACTAGCACAACGCCTCAAAATAGTTTGGAACAAGTCACAGAAACAATCCCTACTGTAATTATCTCAGAGGACTCCAAAATATATAATGGGAAATTGGAGCCGCCTTTTGTGCGGAGTGACATTATTCCAGGTCAGACGAAAGCGGGCGAAGTAAAGCAAATCCTAGGGGATCCAGTTAGTCGTTCTTCTTTCAATGATTTTGGCACTTGGACATATAATGTCCAAAATTATACTCAAGCAATGAGCATTTTGTTCGAGAAGGATGTGGTATCAGAGATTTGGATTCCGATTACCGATTTTAGGCTGGGTGATTTAGTTGATCAACTTGGCGCTCCAGAGATCATAGAATTAACCATCAACCAGCCTGATCTAGGACCTCTTGTATATCCACAAAAGGTATTCCATTATCCATCTTTAGGAACATCGTATTATGTATCCTGCATAGTTAACAATGTAAACCTTGGGGAAGATTGTCAACAACATTATCGTGCTGATGAGATTGAACGAATGAGTCAATATGTACCCTTGTCTCAACCAGAATTCCGCCAAAAAATCTCTCCAGACAGTGTAGTAATTGATTGGCAAGGGTTTCAAAAGTAGAGCGGGACAGAAAATACGAGTTTATCGCATTCCCGACAGTGCAACCGAACACAGACTGCGGGTCGGGACAAAATCGTCCCGACCCGGTTGCACCGTCACCGGCGACGGCGCTCAGGTCGCTGGGCAAAGCAGACTTTGCCTGGCGTTGCCCTATCCTCCGCGCCGGTAATTCTATTGTATCACCATTCGCCGTTCCGGGATAGACTCTTGTAAAGCAGTGTGGAGTCGCGCGACCAACGCCAATCGCGCCTCCAGGTCCAGGCGCGGCGCGCGCAACTGCGCTAACAGCACATTCACATTCTCATCTGGCGTGACCTTCGCCGGTTCAGGGGCAAGCTCTATCGCATCCAGCGCGGGCAGGGCAAGCCGTTGCTCAACGATTGTCATTGCGGTGTAGTAATCCTCGGCCACGGTGCAGTCGTGAACGCGGGCATAGATGAGCGTCGAGTTGATCCTCTGGTGGCCCAGCAGTTTCTGGATCGTCGTGATCGTGCACCCGGCGTTCACCAACTGCGTGGCGAAGGTGTGCCGTAACCGGTGCGGGCTGACCTTGACGCCCACCCGCGCCCCGGCCGCCTTGATCCGGTCGCGCACCAGGTCCTTGTACAACGGCGCATTGCGGTGCAGAAAGACGTGGTCGGCGCTACCCAGGCCACGCGCGTCCAGATAGGCTTGCAACGCCCGCGTCGCCGTCGTCGTCAGATACACCGTGCGATCCCGCAGGCCCTTGCCCCGGCGCACGGTGAGACGACGCTCCGGCAAGTCCAGGTCTTCCAGGCGCAGTTCTTCGACCTCGCCCAGGCGCAGTCCGCCGTGCCAGAGCAAGTAGAAGGCGGCGCGATCCAACAGCGCGTCACGGCGTTGCGCGGCGTTGGCGGCCTGGGCGACCTGGCGCTCGAAATCATCCCGCAGACTGTGAACCTGCGCGTCGGTGAGGAAATGCGGCAGGCGCTGCGCTTCCTTGAGGCCGCGCAGGCGCAACAAAGCCTGCGGCACGGCGAAATCCTGTTGTTGCAGGAAGCGCAGGAAGGCCTGGAAATAGCGCAAGTCCTGGTTGATGCCGCTGGCAGCGTACCCGGCCGCCAACCGCTGGTCGATGTAAGCGAAGATGTCCCGGCGCTGCACATCGGCGGGCGCGTCACAGGGATGTTGCGCGCAGAGCCAGCGCCACACGCGGGTGTGCGTGCTCCAGAAGCGCCGGATGCTCTCCGGCAGGCGCGCCGGACGCCAGTTGCGTTGCAGCACGTGTTGGTAGCGTGCGAGTTGCTGGATGAGCCACACCGGGAGGCCCGCGCTGTAGTAGGTGTGCTCGACGTCCGGCAGTGTCACCACGACGCAGCCGCGTTCCTGGCGCAGGAAGGTGCGGAACTTCTCCAGGGCGAGGCGGCACATATCCGTCCACTCCGCGCTCAGGTGTTTGGCTTTGATGTAGTCCAAGGCGCGTTGCAGATCGGTTTCCAGATCGAGCTGCGGATGGGGCTTGAGATTCAGGCCCAGGGCGTGCCCGGCCATCGGGATGTAGAGTTGCGCGCTAGTGTTGTGACTGTGACCGCCGCCGAGCAACCATTCGCGGTAGCGTTCCAGCAGGGCGACGTTCTCGGCGGGCCAGTGGGCTGTCGGCGCCGGTGCGGGGTAGTCCAGGGGGCGCTGCCGGGTTTGCGCGTGGCGCAGCGCCGCGTTGTAGCGGACGGCGGCTGTTTCCGGGTCAGGCGTCGGGGTCATCGCCGGCCTCCCATTACGCGCTGGCGGCGTAGAAATCGGCCTGCACCTGGCGGTCGTTGGCGGCCACGTAAGTCTGTGTGCTATCCAACCAGGCGTGGCCCAGCAGCTTCTGGATGGAGGTGACCGGAACATCGGCGCGCACCAGGTCGTTGGCGAAAGTGTGCCGCAAGCGGTGGGCGGTCAACTGCACCCCGACGGCGGCGCGGTACCGCATGAGGCGCTTGTGAATGGCGGTCGTGGATAGCCCGGCGTGTTGGTAACTGAGGAACACCGCATCGCAGGCGACAGCGGGGCGCGCGGCCAGATAGCGGCGCAGCGCGCGTTCGACCTGGGGCGAGAGATACACCGCGCGTTCCTTGCTGCCCTTGCCGCGTACCAGCAGACGCGGCGGGGCTTCGTCCAGATACAGATCGGACATCTGTGCTTGCGCGACTTCGGCAATGCGCAGTCTACACCTTAACATCAAGAGGAACATGGCCCGGTCACGAGCATCGGGGATGACGGCGAAGAAGCGTTGCAGATCGGCTTCGGCGACCGGGCGCGGCAAGCCCTGGCGCTGCCGCAGTGGATGGCGATGCGGCAATACGGGGCAAATCAATGCAGGGTCTTCATCGGCGAGGAAGGTGTACAACGCGGTGACGGCGGCCAGGCGCCGGTTGATGGTGGCGGGCTGGTAGCCCCGCGCGGCCTGCTGGCTCACAAAGCGATCGACATCGTGAAACGTGAGCGCGGCGGGCGGACGGTCACCGACGACAGCCACGAACTGCGCCAGGTCGTACCCGTAATCGCGCCAGGTGCGCGCGGTGGGATTGCGGCGGCGCACCCAATTGACGAAAGACTCGATTTCGACTAACATAGCTTCACCTCCTGTGGACTAGAATGGTTGGGACTGACAGCCCCATTCTACCCCCAGGAGGTTTCACCGCCCACCTCGTTGAGTCCCGAACGGGTGGTTAAGATAAGTGATCGTCGCTAGGCCGGTTCCTCAGCGCCGATTCGATTGTCCCCAGCCCGACCAATCCGCAGAGTCTCAACCGGTATAGCTATGTGCTGAATTCACCGCTCAGGTATACGGATCCGACGGGGCATGCATACTTACAAGGAGATGGTGGCGGAGGAGGAGGGATTAGACCAAAAGCCTCACCTGATCCAGCAGCACAACTGATAGAGGCGCAGAGGGAAAATGTTCAATTTATCGCACAATTGATCGAAGAACAACGTTGGAGTGAGCTGGGTGAATTTACGTCCCTTATGCGAAGCATCCACCACGGGAGTATTGGGATAATGAGATGGTCGGGCCGTATCCCCGGACCTGGCGACGTAGGACATGCTGTACTAGGAGCAGGCGAGGGGGTGTTCGTCGGCACCGCCAACGCTGGTAGTGACTACGGGGTGTATTTGTCTTCAGCCGCGGAAGAGTATCAGGAATATGGCGGAACGCATCAATTGAGTATCCATGAAGTACAAGGTATAACTGCGCAACAACGTCAAATTGCGGCGAAGTTCGCTTTGGATCAATATGGCGCCGGTTATTCTTATGAAGGGGCAATTATGGGACACCGCGATGCTGGAGCAGATAAGGAATGGTACTGTAGTGAACTAACAGTAGCTGCCCTGGAAAAAGCAGGCGTTACATTCTATTCAGGTAATGGCGTGTTATACAAGGCTGTGGATCGTCCTACGTTCCCTACTTTCATCTCCGGATACCGGACGCGAACAGACAGCGGAGCTCCTACGGTGGTTACAGGATGGGCATCGGATCCATTGGTACAAACTTGGTCACGCTAAGATCGTGTTCGGAGGAAATGACAATATGAAGAAAACGATAGCCTTCATTGTATTGCTCGGTTTGTTCATCACGGGTTGTATTTCACAACCGAATATCGTTACAATTCGGGGTACAGATTACGAGATAGACTGTCACCTGCCAGCGCGTTGGGAAGATCGGCTTGATGAGTGGGATGAGCAGTTATTACCGCCTGAAGGCAAGCGTTTTGTATGGGTCTACTGCGTGATAAAATCTATCGTGGCAAAACCTGTCGAACTATATCGGGATGATTTTCAACTGAGTTACGTGCTGAAAGAGACAGAACGATATACAACAACCTTAGTAGCAACTGGAAATAATGATGTTTATGGGTGGGCGCCCAAGCGCGACATCATCCATGGTGGGCCTGAGAATTATGGTGGTGTCACCGACGCCAAAGGTTTTGGTCAGCGATATGTCTTTGCCGTGCCGAAAAATGCGCGAGACTTCGTGTTAGAGATAAAGTCTATGCCGTCGCTGCCCTTATCAGTACGGTAGTAAGGAGGGACGGCACCCGCGTTAAATCCGTGCTGAACAGTGTGACCACCGGTTCTGTCGGCAACACCTTCGAGTGGACGGCGTTTTGCGCAGTTTGCCCAACGCCAGCACCAGCACGATGGTTGAGTATGACTACGCCCGCGTCTTTACCGGTCTGGATCGCTGTTCTGTGCGCCCATCGAAGTACACCGCCTTCCCCTTAGCCAGGCGCTTGCCAAGCCGCCGCTCGGCGGCAACGGCTTTGTCCTCGCGGGGGTTGTCTGCCGTTGCCGCGCCGTCGTGGAGGGTGAACTGCGGCCGGGGTCGTCGGTCACGGCGGAGGTCGGCATTCCCGGAGAGCAGGCCCGGTCATTCGAACAGCGCGTTGGTACGTGTCAAATCAATAGGTAATGCTACCGAAAGGGTAACGGTTCTACCAAAAGATAATGTTACTAAAGCATAACCGCCCCCCTTTGTCGAGAGAGATGATAGCGCCGCCGTCGTCGGGGCGCCCGGTCACTCCGTCACCTACACCTGGGACGCGCGCGGCAACCAGCTCTTCGATGGCACCTTCACATACCCGTACGATTCCGCCGGACGAATGGTACAGGCACAGAACTCACCGCCACGCTGGTGTACAACGCCGACGGCCTGCGCGTCGCGCGTTCCCAATCCATTGCATCCGTTCAATCCGTCGATACCTTCACCTGGGACTGGGCCACGGGTATGCCAGAACTGTTGAGCGATGGCGACTCGCTGTATCTCATCGGCCTCGATACTCTCGGCTGGCAAAACGGGGATGAGCTTACCCCGAGCGAAGCCGAGGGGTGGACGTTTATGCTACAGGAAGAGCGTCTACCGCAGAGTGCGCAGAGATCGCTGAGTTTTTTGCGTTGCCGACAACGCCGTTTTCTCTGCATTTTCAGCGACCTCTGCGGTGAAAAAAAACTGGAAACCGTGTAACTACTGTAGATTCTGATGCAAAGTGATGATCGTACTGAGGGTGATTTTGTGACCACACGTACAGCAATGCCGGACTTGTTGGGGGGGGCAACTGGCCGCGGCCTGGCGAAATCAGCCTGGCGCATCGCGGCGTGCTGTTCCTCGACGAGCTGCCGGAGTTCAACAGCCACGTGTTGGAAGTGATGCGCCAGCCGATGGAAGACAAGACCGTCACCATCAGCCGCGCGCACGGCAGTTTGACATTCCCAGCCAGTTTTATGCTGGTCGCAGCGATGAATCCGTGTCCATGTGGCCATTATAACGATCCGGAGCGCCAATGCACCTGCGCGACAGGCCTCATCCAGCGTTACCGCAAACGCATCTCCGGCCCGCTGCTGGACCGCATCGACATCCACATGGAAGTCCCGCGCGTGGCCTACGACAAGCTGGCAAACGCCACCCGTGGCGAGCCTTCCGACGCGATCCGCGCGCGCATCAACGCGGCGCGGACACGGCAGCAGCAGCGCCTCGCAGGCACGCGGCTGGCCTGCAACGCGGATATGGGGCCGGCGCAGATCCGCGAGTTCTGCACCCTACGCGAGGACGCGCAAGCCCTGATGCGCGCCGCGATGCGCCAGATGCATCTGAGCGCGCGAGCGTATCACCGGATTTTGAAGGTGTCGCGCACGATGGGCGAATCTTCGCCTTCGGATTTGGAGGGCACGGAGGGGATCCAGACGCACCATCTGGCGGAGGCGTTGCAGTATCGGGCCAGGGTGCTGGATATGTGAGTGGGGTGTGCCCAGGATTTTCTCCTGGCTGTGCGGCTGGCCACCGTGCCGCAGCGCGTAGGACACCCCGCCGGCCACCATCCCGATAGCCAGGCCGCCGAGTAGCGCCCCTACAAACTCCCCGCTGGGGTCCGTATACCGCAGCGGATTATTGAGCGCATAGGCGTAGGGATGCTGCATCCCCGGCAGCGAGAGCAGTCCCACGAACGGATCCACCTGCGTGAAGCGGCCCGTGGCGGGGTCGTACCAGCGCGCACAGATATTGCAGGCCGATAGCGGCGGTGCGCTCGCAGGCTAAGCTGAACAGGTCGCTGGTACTCACGACATTGCCGCAACGCTGAAATTATACGCCCGTTTGAAGGTGCGAGATGCCAAATAACACGGGGATTTTACATTCCCGCGCTGCTATCAGAGCAATCTCACCGGTGTTCCATATAGGTTATTGAGTCTTATTCACCGATATCCAAAACTCCAACAACTTGCTAAGTTCCCTGATGATTTCTAACTCCTGCTGAAGTCTCGTGAGAGCAAGTTTCTGCTCCTCGCTGACGAACCCATAGGCGTTCTCGTTTAGCAAGACCTTCATATAACTCGTCGCTAACGCTGATTTCTGATTGAGTTCATGCCATGTTTCTAGCAGCATGGTTTCGGCTGACCAAGATCTTATATCTGTTTCGTTTAGTCTATCCATTGTTCAACTCCAAGCCGTAAACATTATCGCCAGATATAGAGTATCCATTCCATAGAAGGCCAGTCCACAGGAAAATCTTGTATGACCACAGCTTTTGTGTTATCCATAGGTATCGGAGTATTTGTTAGTTGCGCTGCCAGAAAACGGTGGTGGCCTTCCATAAGGACCATTTCCCCAACCGGCCCACGTGCAATTTGTATTGGATCTAGTCTGCCAAATTTAGTCATATTATTCCAATCAAAGCCACCCTCTCTAAGCATATCCCGAGCATATTGATTGACTATCTTTTTAGTAACAGAGCCTTGTGTGCCTGGTTTTATGTTTGTATCGCCGGCTACCTCCGCCGCGGTTTTGCTACCTACCAAACACGTGTTATGCACCCCAACCGCTGCGCCGCCACTTTCCGCCGCCACGAAGTACGTATGCGTCTCTGCGACCTCGAAATTGTACACCGTAACGGCCGTCGCGCGAGCGCGCACGGCCATCACAGTCACGCCGGCGCCATCCAGGCCGCGCAGGAACCTGGCGATGGCGGCGCGCAGGGTCAAGTCAACTGGAATTGCCGACGGTTTGATAGAACATTGGCAACCTTTGATTCGACGAAGAGAAGGCTTTAATTCAGCATATAAAACGAGGCCAGATAGATGCTATCTAGCCTCGTTATCTACATCGGACAATTATCTATCCTGGACTACATTTCCTTCTGTAGTGCTCGCCCTATCAAATCCCATTGTTTACATACATAGTCAGTCACTTTATTTACTGTTTCTGTCGCCTCCGCTTCTTCAATATTATCAGTATCGCGTAAAGGTATGTATTGAATAGGTAAATCGCTGAGAATCTCGCCGGATTCGTAGGCTACATCCGTTATTATTTCAATGGCTTGCTCTCCCCATTTGAAATCAATAGCAATATCCACACTTTCTTGATTTTCATTGGTCAGGTCAATGAAACTCCCCCAAAATCTGGCAGGGAAAGCCGCATTAGCAGAATGTCCCATTCGGAAGCGAGTTTCAGGGTATACTGAGATTACTTTCGCACTTACTGATTTTAGAGCTTCCTCGCAAATTTTAGTTATGTTTTCTAAAAAGTGTTGTAATTTCATTTCGGTCTCCTCACGACGCCGATAATCGCATCCATTATGGCCTGAGTTAAGGGATGTATATAATCTGAATCTCGAGCTGCAGCCCATTCTGGGATAAGTGAAGAATCAGGCGGGCGTATCGAAATATGACCAGGAAGCACATCATCAAAAACAGCTTGAAGAGATTTGGGCAACTTTGCAATATCAATCACTTGCGCTTTTTCACCAGGTTTGCTTGCTAACTCCAAAGCATTGAACGTTGAGAGTCCATCGGTATCCTGTACAGGTCTGGGAGTTAGGTTCCTCGGTTGTGCAGAGCCATTGCGGTAAACTGTACCTTCCTTTAAAACATTGCCCGGTTTTGCTCCTTCACACGCATTATGCACACCGACCGCCGCGCCGCCGCTTTCCGCCGCCACAAAGTAGGTATGCGTCTCCGCGACCTCGAAATTGTACACCGTAACCGCAGCCGCGCGAGCGCGCACGGCTACCACAGTTACAGCAACGCCATCCAGACCGCGCAGTTCCGTGCCGGGCGTCAGATCGCCCATTGAGACGAAGTCACCCAGGACCGGAACGTAGAACGGATGCTCCGGCGTGCCGGTGATGGTGTACACTGTACCGCTGGCGTCGCGCAGGGTCAGGTTTACCAGGCTCGTCGCCGTGCGGGTAAAGGCATCCACCACCGTGCTGACGACGACGTTGCCTTCCGCATCCAGCGCGTAAACGGCGTCGCCCTCACGGATGTCTTCGATGGCAACGTTACCCTCCGGCGTGGCAATCTGCGTCCCGGCGACAAAGCACACCGGCCCGCCGCTCGAACTACACGCTCCGCCGGTACAACCGTTGCCCGTGCCCGGTTGGGTGGTGGGCTGCAGACGGGCTTGCTGCGCCCAATACCCCAGCGCCCCACCCAGAGCGCCGAAGACCGCGCCACTCAGCATCGCCCAGCCTAGTCCTTCCGCCACCGGGCGTCCGTAGAGCACGTTGGTCACGACGTGGCTCGAGAATGACGAAAGCATCCCGATGAGCCCGCCAATCTGCATCGCCGTCCCCACGCTCGAGCTTAACAGCATCAAGGGCGCGAAGAACCCGGCCACGAACCCGGAGACGGTCCCGCTGACCCCGCCGATGGCTACGGCGCGCCAGAAGTCGGGATCCTGTAGGAAGCACGCGAGGGGCTGGCCACGGTGCTGCAGCGCGTAGGACACCCCGCCGACCACCGCCCCGATGACCAGGCCGCCAAGCAGCGCCCCCACGAACTCCCCGCTCGGATCCGTATACCTGAGCGGATTATTGAGCGCGTAGGCGTAGGGATGCTGCGTCCCTGGCAACGCGCGCAACCCCGGGAACGGGTCTACTTGCGTGAAGCGGCCCGTGGCGGGGTCGTATCAGCGCGCGCGCAGGTATTGTAACCCCGTTACCGCGTCTGTCCACTCGCCGGTGTAGCCGAGGGGGGAGGACGGGGTATTGGGCTGCGGCAGCGGCACGCCGAAGGGATCATAGTACAACGGGTTGCTGCCCCCGCCGCGAGCGTTCGTCCACTGGCGCACGAAGCCCAGTGCGTCGGACAGGGGGTAGGACCAAGCGTCGCCCTGCTGTACGCCGATCCGCTCCAGGCCGTCACCGTTATAGGTGTACACCGCCGTCGTGGTCAGGCTGGTCGCACCCACCATGCGGTTCGCGCCATCGTAGGTGTAGGTGAAGACGCCATCGGAGAGCAGGTTGCCGCGCGCGTCCCAGGTGGACTGGATGCTGGAAGCTGGAAGCTGGATACTGGTGAGGTGGCTGGCGTTGTCGTAGGTGTAGAGGGTGGTTATGAGTTGTGAGTCATAGGTAGTGGTCATGGCAGTACGATTGCCGGCGGCGTCATAAGCATACTGCCAGTCATCTGCGCCGGTTTGCGCTGTCAGGAGACGGTTTTGAGCGTCGTAATCGTAGCCATAGGTGCGCGTGAGTGCGTTCGCATCGGTCACGGCGCTCAGGTTGCCCACCGGACGTAGCTATAACTGGTCACGTGACTTAACGGGTCACTCACCTGCGCCAACCGGTTCAGCGCGTCGTAGCCGTAGTGGGTCACCCGGCCGTTGGCATCGGTCACGGCGCTCAGGTTGCCCACCGGATCGTAGCCATAGCTGGTCACCTGACTGAGTGGATCGATCACCTGCGTCAACCGGTTCAGCGCATCGTAGACGTAGTGGGTTGTATGAGTATTGCCGTCGGTGACAGCCGTGAGGTTGCCTAGCGGATCGTAAGCGTAGGCCGCCACTTGCCCCACGCCCGCAACCGTGACGCCCAGGGGGCGATCCAGGGCGTCGTAAGTGTACTGGATCAGCCTACCGGTCGGGTCGAGCGCCGCGACCACATTGCCCACGGCATTGCAATACGGTATTGCATTGGCGACAAACTGCGGTTAGAATAGAAAAAGTGCGTGGAGTGATGCGCGCCCGTCTTTCGACCAACAATCACCACGGAGGGTATGCTTATGTCTTCGTTATGTCGTCGCTTTGCCGCGCGCCGCGCGATCCGGCAAGGGTTGTACGCCGGAATGGTGTTCTTGTTTGTGCTGGGCCACGGGGGGGGGGACAATCTCTGCCTTTGCCCCGGTTGCCGCTGCGGAGTCAGGTCTGGCAGAGAGCGTGTCTAGTTCGTCCGCCGCGCTCACACCGGCCGGCGCTTCGCCGGTGGAGTCGGAAGCAACGCGCCCTATCAGCGGTGCGGTTTACAGTCCAGCTTTGCCCTCGGGTGCGGCATCTGTATCCACACCCGTGCCGCTGCAGAGCACCACTCCGGGCATTCAGGCCTACGAGCAGAGCGACGTGAACTGCGCCAATCCTCAATATTCCGCAATCAGCTTGCCCTATGAAGCCAAGAGCGACAGCCAGGCTTTGATCAAATACCTGTACGTGTGTATCGCAGGTACGGGCAGCGCCCAGCTTACGCTGCACGCGGAAGCGCTGGGGGTTGGCGCGGCCACGTCGGCCTCTTTCAAGTGCCGTTCCGGTGGTTGCGGTGGTTTTACCACGGTTCAGCCGGCAGCGGAAATCTTGTGGAGCAACGCCAGTGGAAATTGCCGACACCGCCGCCAGCGCGCGGACAGTACGATCACCGTACTGCCGGGGAAGTACACCCTGTTCCTCGCTGCCAACAACAACGGCGACGTTCTCTGCAAAGGGGTGGACTATTTCAACTACATCTACGCCGACCTGACCGGCGATGTAACGCCGCGCACGTATGGCTCCGGGGGTGGTTCCGGTTTCGATGGTTCCTACGGCAGTTGCGCCTATAACGACTTCACGGGCAGCGCGCTGGACCCGGTCAACACGCTCAGCGGCAACTTCACCTACCCGTTCACGGACTTCAGCCTGCCGTCGCGCGGGTTGCCCCTGGTCTTCGAGCGCTCCTACAACTCGCGCGACACCTATACCGGACCACTGGGCCAGGGCTGGACGCACAACTACAATACACAGTTGTGGTTCGAGACGGGCCGGGTGGTGTGGTTGAGTCCACGCGGGGCGCGGCTGGGCTTTACCGCCAACGGCGGCGGCAGTTTCACGCCCGAAACCGGCATCCGCGCCACGCTGGCGTTCGCCCAAAACACCTACACCCTGACGCAGGGTGATAACCTCGTCTACACCTTCAACCAGACCGGCACGTTGACCAGTGTGCGTACCGGCCTGGGGCATACGACGACGTTGTCCTACACGAACGGGAATCTGACGCGCATCCAGGGCGCGGATGGGCGCGCGTTGACGCTGACCTACGACGATCACCGCCGTATCAAAACCATTCAAGACCCCATTTCGCGCACGGCGATTTACACCTACACGTACAATGCGCTGACGGCCTACCGCGATCCGAGCGGGCAGGTGTGGACCTACACCTACGCCGGCAGCCTGCTGACCGCACTGGCAGCCCCCAACGGCGGCGTCCTCAGCCACGGCTACGACGACCGTATGCGCGTCATCACGCAAACCAATCCGTTGAGCGCGACCAGCACGCTGGCCTACGCACCGGGCCTCACGACGATCTACGACGCCAACGGGCACGTCACGCAACATCATTACGACGCCAATGGCGCGCTGGCCGGCGTGACCGACGCCACCGGCCACACCATCACCTACACCCGCGACCTCGATCAGAACATCATCGGAGTGGCCGACGCGGCCGCGCGCGCGGTACACCTGGAATGGAACGCCCACGCGTGCAGCCCGGCAGTGATCACCGACACTCTGGGTCACGTCACGCAGATGAGCTACGACGACCACAACCAGCTCAGGGCGGTGCAGGATGCGCTGGGACGCGCGACACAGTATGGCTACGACGGCCACCGCCTGATCACCGTCACCGATGCTATGAGCGGCACGATCGTCCACAGCTACGATGCCCACAACCTGCGCGTGCAGACCGTGGATCACGGCCTGACCACCACCTACGGCTACGATGCCTTCGGCCAGGTGACGGTGATCACCGATACGCTCGGCCAGGTGACGCGCTACGGCTACGACGCCGTGGGGCGCTTGATCACCACCACCAACCCGGCCGGGCAGGTGACGGTGAACGCATACGACGCGCGGGACAACCTGCTGCGCGTGACGACCAACTACACCACGGCCGGGGGGCAGAACTACCTGGGGTTGTACAACCAGGTGGCCACCTACGCCTACAGCGCCGCCGACCTGTGGGGCCAGAGCCATCGCGCGTGGATGACGGATACGCACGGGCGCGTGACCCGCTACGAGTACGATCTGGCCGGAGACCTGATCCGCGTCACCGCCAACTACTCGGCCAGTGTGGGAGAGAATTACCTGGGGACGTGGAATCTGGTCACGCAGTACGCGTACGACGCCGGCGACGTCGACGCGGTACGCCGCCAGACGTCGATCACCGATACCAATGGCCTGGTCACGCGCAACACTTA
>MTKY01072000.1_pt1 | contig 13597 bp, 15 predicted proteins | sample 1042731 | NCBI WGS metagenome assembly MTKY01 (sample SAMN06212206, study PRJNA360538) | anaerobic digester metagenome | biome: Wastewater treatment plant; material: sludge; isolation source: anaerobic digester fed with sludge from wastewater treatment plant | place: Denmark: WWTP Soeholt ... | reverse complement strand
CGGCCCATCCAGTCGACGAACTCGCCGGCCGAAAGATTCTCGTTCATCTCGCCAACCACCGACCAAGCGGACCGGGTCACCAGCACCGAGCCGGCTATCCGGGTTGGCCCGACGATGCGTGGCTCCGGAGACGGTCCTTCGAGATCGTCGTCGACGAATTCCTCCACCCCGCCGTAGGCTGCGTCGTTTCCCGCCAGAGCGGCCATGCGACGTTGGAGACTGTCGTGCGGCCACAGGTCGTCGGCATCAAGGAACGCGATGATTTCACCGCTTGTCGCGTCCGCACCGGTGTTGCGGGCAGCGGCTGCACCGCGGCCACGACTCGGTACGACGCGTGCTCCCCCAGCAATGGCGATGGCAACGGTCTCGTCACTGGATGCGTCATCGACGACCAGCACCTCGACGTTGGTCAACCCCTGCTCGGCAATGCTGTCGAGGGCATCACCCAGCAGGTGGCCATGATCGCGACACGGCACGACCACGCTGACGTGCTCGGTCATGCGTTGTGGTCGGCAGACCGCGCAGGCCAACCCGTTGCATCGGTGTCGTGGATCGGGTCGAGCTGCATCATGTCCTGCAGATCCTCGTGTCGTTCGAGGATCGGTGTGGCGTACTGCTTCGGCCAGGCGAGGCCCTCGACGTCGCGTTTGCCGGTCTCGGCCGCGGAGGTCAACAGACCTGCCTCGACGAATTGGTCCAAGACGGCTGCGACCTCCTCACCAGCGGCAGTGCCGGGAAAGAACGCCACCGCGGAGGCCACCACGTCTTCGGTGGTCCAGCCGTCGATCACTGCCGACCAGGCCACGGCCCCGACGCCGTCGGTGGCAAAGTATGTGCCTGCGTGCAGATCCAGAATGATGGCCTCGCCATCGATGACTTCGGCGACCACCTTCGGTGACGACGCAGACAACCGGGGCACGACGACTCCTGAACTGTTGTGAACTCAAAGACGATCCTAGGGCCGAGCGTACCCATGGTCGCCGAAACCTCAAAACGTCATGGCGGAAGTCATGCACGGCTCCCGGTCTACGCTGCATCCGTGAGTGACTCTCCCATCGTGCGTCGCCGAGGCGATGAGCTGAGTGCGACCAACGTCTACGACATCTGGAAGATCCGCGACCAGGTCTTCGCATTCGAGCAACACGTGGAGGACACCGATGTCGACGGCCGCGACCTCTTGTCGACGACGACTCACCTGTGGCTCGCCGACGACAATGGTCTGACCTGCTATGCGCGGGTCTATGACGATGGCGAGGTGCACGTCGGCCGCGTCTGCACGCGCAGGGACCGCCGCCGTCAAGGGCTGTCAGGTCAGCTCATGGTCGAGGTGTCACGCCTGTGGAGCGATCGCGACTTGGTGCTCAACGCACAGTCACACCTCGAGCAGTGGTATGAGGGGTTCGGCTACGCGCGGTCCGGTGCCGACTTCAATGAGGCCGGGATTCAGCACACTCCCATGCGTCGCCCTAGGTAACGCCGATCACAGTGTTGACCGCCTCGGTGACGTCGCCCTCCACCTTCGTGGCGTAGTCATTGAGCGCGTCGGCTGCCGCCTGGAACTGCGTGGAATAGCTGAACGAGAAGTTCTGCCTGACATCTATCTTGTCGGCCAGCGTCGTCGCTTGGTTGATGACGTACTGCGCGGCATCGTGCACCTTCGCCGCGAGCGTCTCCTGACCGTGGGGCACCGGAACGGCATCGAACGCGCTGCGCGCGGTGACGAACGCGGGGATCAGCCTCGCTCGAACCGCTGCGCTGTCGGTGATGGTGCTTGCGCCGACGAAGTCCGTCGCCCGCAGCTCCAGCACGTTGCGGGCTGCCGCGATGAACGTCTCGGCGACCTTCGCCCGTTTGAGCTGGCTGCTGAGACGCTCGTACGGGCCGAGCAGCGTCGACTGCACGTCGACGGCTTCGCGGTAGGCCGGAGCGTTCTGCCGTCCGTACCTGGGTGCCGAAGGAAGCTTCGGCGGCGACGAGATCTGCCGGTCGAGGGCGCTCTGGATCTCGGCGAGCTTGGTCGAGTCAGCGGCCTTCACCGCCTTGGCGACCCGCTTGCGGAACGTCGCCGCCGCAGAGAGATAGTCCTTGCCCACTTCCTCGGCCTGGGCGACCTGATCAGCCTGTCGCTGGTTCTGCACGACAACCAATCCACCAACTGTCGCCCCAACCAGCAGCGTGATCAGCACAGGTAGCACCATGGCTGCCTTGCGTGCACTCATCACTCCACGCTTGCAGGCGCGTCGCGGGGCGTCAATCCGCAATCAGTGGTCGATGCGCGGAGCCACGCCGTGCTTGCGCAAACCGTAGGTGAACGCATCTGCCAGTGCCTCCCAAGAGGCCTCGATGATGTTGGCACCGACACCGACTGTCACCCACGCGTCCTTACCGTCCGTGGTCTCGATCAGAACTCGGGTGATTGCATCTGTGCCGTGGCCCTGATCGAGAATGCGCACGCGGAAGTCGATCAGGTGAAACTGGGCGACGTCGGGATAGACCTGCTCGATTGCTTGACGAAGCGCGTGGTCGAGGGCGTTGACCGGGCCGTTGCCCTCGCCGATGACCGCAAGTCGTACGCCACCCGCGATGAGTTTCACGGTTGCCTCGGAGAAGGCCTCCTCGACTCGACTCGACTCGGCGAGCACCCGCCAGGACTCGACGTCGAAGTAGGACGGGCGGGCGCCCTCCATCTCCTCGGCGAGGAGCAATTCAAACGACGCATCGGCCGCCTCAAACGTGTAGCCGCCCTGCTCCATTGCCTTGACCCGATCAGTTACCCGAGCGAGGCGCTTTGCGTCGTTTGCCAGGTCGTAACCCAGCTCTTTGCCCTTGAGCTCGATCGTCGCGCGTCCGGCCATCTCCGAGACAAGGAGGCGCATGTCGTTGCCGACGAGTGCCGGGTCGATGTGCTGATAGAGGTTCGGGTCGACCCGAATGGCGCTGGCGTGCAGGCCAGCCTTGTGCGCGAATGATGAGACACCCGTATACGGCTGGCGCGCTGAAGGCGGGTAGTTCGTGATCTCCGCGATCGCATGTGCGATACGGGAAGCCTCGACAAGCTTGCCCTCGGGAAGCACCGGCATGCTGAGCTTGAGCTCGAGGTTGGCGACACAGGTGATCAGGTCTGCATTGCCAGTGCGCTCGCCATAGCCGTTGATGCAGCCTTGCAGGTGCGTCGCACCTGCAAGCACAGCCGCCATGGAGTTCGCGACCGCACATCCGGTGTCATTGTGCGCGTGGATTCCGAGCCGCGCACCTGTCGTGGCGACGTCGGAGACGATCTCGGTGACCCAGTGCGGGAGCATGCCGCCATTCGTGTCACAAAGGATGACAACCTCGGCGCCCGCATCGGCCGCCGTTGCGGCGACCTCGAGTGCGTAGTCACGGTTGGCGCGATAGCCGTCGAAGAAGTGTTCAAGGTCCACGAACACCCGCTGGCCCTCCTCGCGAAGGTGGCTGACAGTGTCTCGAACCATCGCAAGGTTCTCGGCGAGACTTGTGCGTAAGGCGAGCTCTACGTGGCGGTCGTGACTCTTCGCGACCAACGTCACCACGGACGCACCTGACTCGCGCAGGGCGGTGACCAACTCGTCGTCGGCAGCGGCACCATCGGCGCGGCGAGTCGCGCCGAAGGCTGCAAGGGTGGCGTGCTTGAGATCGAGCTCCTTGGCAGCGAGAGCAAAGAACTCTGTGTCCTTGGGGTTGGAGCCTGGCCAACCACCTTCGATGTAGCCGACGCCGAGGTCGTCGAGGTGACGCGCGATGTGCATCTTGTCCTGCACCGAGAGGTTGAGCCCCTCCTGCTGGGCACCGTCGCGCATCGTGGTGTCGTAGACGTGAAAGTCACTCACGTGCTGTTTTCCTGCAGCCACTGATCAGTCCTTCGTTGTGTCATCGCGCCATACCAACAACCAGTTCCAAAAAAGAATGCCCCCCATGGCAATGGGAGGCAGCGCGTCGGGAGTAGTTCTAGAGCCCGGCGCGCCTGTCGATAATGATCGAGATGATCGTCATGTCGGTCAGTCTAGACTGAGCGATCTATGAGCGCCAGACCCGTACCGGTGCCATCCGCGGTGACGATTGCGTACGTCGTGCTGACGGCCGAACCGCTCGATCGCGATGACTTGGTGCCGCTCCCCGAGCGTTCACTTCTGCGTCTGCGTGGCAGCAGCGTGCGAGATCTCAACCAGATGACCAAGCTTCCCCATCAACGGCTGGTGTCCCGCAGCGTCGGTCCCGGCGCGGCACGCCTGGCTGCCGAAGAGGCGCTGCGCGAGGCGTTGTCGATCGCCGAGAAGCACGACGGCCTGGTCATCGATCTCCAGACACCCAGGGTCGTCGAGGCGCCAGAGATCACGCCGCGGCCCGCCTCAGCACTCTTCACATTTGAGTACGACCTCGACGACATCGCGACGATTCGCACGCACGGGCTCAACGTGCTCGGCCTGCCCGAAATCCTCCTGCGAGGTGTGCCGAAGGACGAGCGGGGGATGTATGACATGGTCGTCGTCGGTCTCGTGCACCGCCTGCTCGAGGAATGGCCCACACACGACCCAGTTGGCCCGGCCCGCGTCACTCTCGGTGACATTGCGGCGGGCTACGACGGCGGTGAGGCCGCCCCCGACCAGAACGGTGTCGACCTATTGATCGACTACGACCCTGAGGTCCCGGCGCTGACCGTCGAGGTCATGACCAATCCCGGCCAAGCACTGTTCTGACACACCTGCGGGATCAGGCAAGCGACAGAAAGAGTCTCTCCATCTTCTTGGTGTCAAGACTGTCGGCGCCTCCGTCGGCAAGGCACTGCTGAAGTCCGGTGGAGACGATCGCGAAGCCGGCCCTGTCCAGAGCTTTTGAGGCCGCCGCCAGCTGTGTGATGACCTCGTCACACTCTCGACCATCCTCCAACATCCGCACCACACCGGCGAGCTGCCCTTGCGCTCGCTTGATCCGGTTCACCACAGGCTTCATCGCCTCAGAGTCGAGTTGCACGTTCAGGCCTCCTTCGACAGCGATGTGAGCATGTTCATGAGTCGTTCGTGGCCGTCCGTTGCCACGGTCCGAAAGGCCTCGTTGTCGACAAGACCTGCCATGAAGTCAGGATCGAAGGTCTCCACCGCTGTGGTCTCGTCGTCAACCGCGCGAACGACGACGTTGCACGGAAGCAGCGCAGCGATGGAAGGATCGGCGAGAAGAGCCTGATGAGCCAGCGCCGGGCGGCACGCTCCGAGGATGACCTGTGGCGGCACATCGACTTCGAGCTTCGCCTTGAGTGTGGCTTGCATGTCGATCTCCGTGAGGATACCGAAACCCTGATCGGCCAGTGCCGTTCGTACCATCTCGACAGTGTCGGCGAATGGGCGTGGCACGCTTGTGGACAATGTGTACGTGCTCATCAGACTGTCTCCTCGTCGTTGATCCAATTTGTGCTTCTGGTCCACCATCAAGCACACCCACATCATACCCCAGGGGGTGTTTTGACTATGATGACCGGTACCCCCTAGGGTATCCAGTGTACGCCCCACCACAACACTCAAGCCGGTCGATGAGATCGTTCACAATCGCCGTCTGATGAAAAGGAGATCGCCATGTCCACGATGACCCATTCAGAGCACGGAAAGGACGTGCTGCAGGACCTCGCCCCATTGCATCGCGAGCTTCGACGCGCCATCCCCGACGTCTACAAAGGATTTGGCGATCTGCACAAAGCGGCCTTCGCCGCCGGCGAGCTCGACGTCAAGACCAAGGAACTCATCGCGCTGGCGATCGGCGTTGCCGAGGGTTGTGACGGCTGCATTGCTTCCCATGCCCAGGGCGCGGCCCGCGCCGGTGCGACAACACAAGAAGCCGCCGAAGCCATCGGCGTCACCTTCTTGATGAAGGGCGGACCGGCCACGATCTACGGGCCGCGGGCGTACGACGCGTTCTGCGCCTTCGCTGACGACGTCACCGCCGGGTCTTCACCGGCCTGAAGGGAGACTCATGTGCAGTCCCGTTCGTTGCCGAAAGTGCGGAAAGACCACATGGTCTGGATGCGGGTCCCACGTGGCTCAGGTGCGCGCGCGGGTGCCGGCTGACCAGTGGTGCGCCGGCCACCCCAACGCCTCCAGCACGTCCACCTCTTGGAGCCGCCGACTGCTTGGGCGCACGGGCGAATAGCCATGACCTCAGCAGAGCACCCCTCGCGCTCGCAGCCGTCATGATGCATGCTCGCGCTATGCGCGACAACATCGACCGACCCCGAGACACGGCCCTACTGTGCCGCATTCGAGAGTCGGTCATTGGTGACGACCACGTCATGCTCGGACCGTTTGGACCACGCCGCGTAACGTACGCCGACTACACAGCCTCCGGCCGCGCTCTGGGATTCATCGAAGATTTCATCCGCGACAAAGTTCTGCCGAGCTACGCCAACACCCACACCGAGTCGAGCGGAACCGGACTACAGACAACCCGGTTGCGATCAGATGCTCGAGCGATCATCCGAGACGCGGTCGGAGGCGACGATGAGACGACCGTGATATTCGCTGGATCAGGATGCACTGGAGCGATCAACAAGCTGATCGGCATTCTCGGACTTCGACTTCCTTCGAATCTCGATGATCGCCACCACTTCGACTCGTCGATTCCGACCGCGGAGCGTCCCGTCGTGTTCACCGGACCCTTCGAGCACCACTCGAACGAGATCCCTTGGCGCGAGTCCATCGCCGATGTGGTCGCCATCCCGGCCGATCCAGACGGTCACATCGATCTGGACGAACTCGAATCCCAACTTCAGGCACATGCAGATCGGGCGTTGAAGATCGGGACATTCTCAGCGGCGAGCAACGTCACCGGGATCCTCAGCGACACTGCGTCGATCTCAACGTTGTTGCACCGTCACGGCGCCCTGTCATTCTGGGACTTCGCAGCGGCTGGACCGTACGTCAACATCGAGATGTACGGGCCGGATCAGCAGGATCCGCTGTGCTACAAGGACGCCATCTTTCTGAGCCCGCACAAGTTCATCGGTGGACCCAGTACCCCCGGAGTGCTGGTGGTCCGCCGTGAGCTGCTCACGAATCGCGTCCCCGACTCACCAGGGGGCGGCACTGTCGCCTACGTCAACCCCGATGAACACCGCTATCTGACCGATCCTGCTCAGCGCGAGGAGGGTGGAACTCCAGCGATCATCGAATCGATACGCGCGGGCCTGGTGTTCCAGCTCAAGGAGGCTGTCGGCATCGAGGTGATCCGCGAGCACGAGGAGTACTTCCTGAAACGCGCGCTGAAGATCTGGTTGGAAGAACCCACCATGGAAATTTTGGGAAACCCCGACGCGGAGCGGCTATCGATCATCTCGTTCGTGATCAGATCGCCGACCGGAAAATACCTGCACCACAACTACGTTGTCGCCCTGCTCAACGACCTGTTCGGTATCCAGTCTCGCGGCGGGTGTTCGTGCGCTGGCCCGTACGGTCACCGGCTCCTCGGCATCGATGTTGACCGCTCCCATGAGTTCGAGCGCGAAATCACCCGCGGTTGCGAGGGGATCAAGCCGGGCTGGGTACGGATCAGCTTCAACTACTTCATTTCCGAGGACGTGTTCGAGTACATCGTCGAGGCGGTCCGCCTCGTCGCCCGGCACGGCTGGAGAATGCTCGGGCAATACCAGTTCGACCCGGCTACCGGCATCTGGATCCACCGCGAAGGTCTGCTCGATCCTCCATTGCGCCTCGCCCAGATCACCTATACCGACGATGGGAAAATGCATTATCCCCTCGGTGCCCAAACCTCGCCGGAATCAACGTTGGCCACGCACATCGCCGAAGGTTCCCGACTGTTGAGCGCAGCGTCGCCACCGGAACTCGGCGGGTCCGTCGAGAGAGTGTCTGCTGACTTTGATCATCTGCTCTGGTTCGACCTGCCGGAAGGTTCAATTGCTCAGCCGCCGTCGGGTGCGGCGGCGGCTATCTCCGGCGGCTGACCTCTGTAGGTCACTCATCCTCGAGCCAGTCACCTGACCGGTCTCACTCAAGTTTCAGTTCACCCGCCAACGCCTGCTCCATTTTCGTGCGATCTTCCTGCGCGAGTGACTCGATCGGCTCGTCTGCAGTGCTACCTGCGAACTTGCCCACGAGCACGGGACATCGACTGTGGCGAACGACCTGTTCGCTGACCGATCCCATCAAAAGTCCTGCAAAACCGCCGAGTCCACGGCGTCCAACGACGATCAGCTCGACCCGGTCGGACGCCTCGATGAGTTTCGCGGCAGGGCTCCCCTGGACCGCGGTGGACGCGATCACCAGCTCTGGATAGTCACGTCGGACCTCAACGAGGTCACGATCCAGTTCAACCAGAGCCTGAGACTCGAACTCTTCGAGCGGTGGCATGTATCCGAAGGTGGCACTGTCGGGCCGCGACGCGGTCCTCAAGGTCCACATACGCGCGACCGTGACGGGAACCTCCAGCGCCGCCGCAATCCTCACAGCCATCCGCAAGGCTCCCGCCGCATCACGCGATCCGTCATGCGCGACCAGCACCCCACCGTCAACGTCAATCATCTTCGGGATGACCATTACGTCAGGCCTAGCGCTTCTTGGCCTTGGGCGCGAGGTTGGCCAATGTCTCCGGACGTAGGATCAACTCGAGCTTCTCACGCGGCAGCAGTCCCCGCTCTAGGACGAGTTCGGCGACTCCCCGACCGCTTGCGAGCGCCTCCTTGGCGACCTCGGTGGCAGCGGCATAGCCGATGTAGGGGTTGAGCGCCGTGACCAGCCCGATCGAGTTCTCGACCACGGCGCGAAGAAGCTCGACGTTCGCCGTGATGCCGTCAACACAACGGGTTGCGAGCACGAGCACTGCTTCGCGCATCCGTGACAGGCCCGCAGAGAGCGAGTAGCAGATTACCGGCTCGAAGGCGTTGAGCTGCAGCTGACCGCCTTCGGCAGCCAGCGAGACCGTGACGTCCATGCCGATGATCTGGAACGCGACCTGATTGACGACCTCGGGAATGACGGGATTGACCTTGCCGGGCATGATGCTCGAGCCTGCCTGGACGGCGGGAAGGTTGATCTCGTTGAATCCGGCACGCGGCCCCGACGACAGCAGACGCAGGTCGTTGCAGATCTTGGACAGCTTGACCGCCACGCGCTTGAGCGTGCCGGAGTGCTGGACGAATGCACCGCAGTCCTGAGTGGCCTCAATCAGATCCACCGCGCTCTCCAGCGGCAGTCCGGTGAGTTCCGCAAGATGCTTGCAGGCAGAGGGCACGTACCCCTTGGGCGCGTTGAGCATGGTCCCGATGGCGGTGGCGCCGAGGTTGATCTCGTGCAGCAGCATGACCGATTCGGACAGGCGTGCACGGTCCTCGCCGATCATCAGGGAGTACGTACGAAACTCCTGGCCCAAGGTCATCGGCACAGCATCTTGCAGCTGCGTGCGCCCCATCTTGAGGACATCGTGGAACTCGTCTGCCTTGGCCGCGAAAGACGCCTCAAGCACCCCCATGGCCTCGATCAGGTCGTGGGTCGCGAGAATCAGCGCGATCTTGACCGCAGTCGGATAGACGTCGTTGGTCGACTGGCTGAGATTGATGTGCTCGTTGGGGTGGAGGGCGGCGTAGTCGCCCTTTTTGTGACCCATCAGCTCGAGCGCGCGGTTGGCGATCACCTCGTTGGCGTTCATGTTGGTCGACGTGCCAGCTCCACCCTGCATGACGTCCACGACGAACTGGTCATGCAGCGCGCCCGCGCGGATCTCCTCGCACGCTCCACTGATCGCTTCGTACCGCTGGTCGTCGAGCAGGCCCAGATCGTGGTTGGCGGCAGCAGCGGCTTGCTTGACCGCGGCGATCGACTCGACGAGGTAGGGACTCACCCCGATCTGTACTCCGGTGATGGGGAAGTTCTCCAACGCCCGCAAGGTGTGTACACCCCAATAGACGTCGGCAGGAATCTCGCGTTCGCCGATCAGGTCGTGCTCGGTACGCGTGGCATCGGACATGGTGGGCCTCCAGTGCATGGGGCGAAGCATTGGGCCCCACCAGCCCGACCTTAGACCACCCAAGGGCTACTTCAGGGAAGGGGATGACTGTACTCGCGAGTACAGCGCGAGCGGTTCGCAAGTTCCGTGAACGCTTCGCTCGGCGAATGGTCGAGGGCCTAACGCAGGTCCACCTTGCGCATCCAGGAATGACGGTCCTCGGCGCGACCGTACTGGATGTCGACCAAGGCCGCGCGAATGTCAGAAGTGACCTTGCCTGCCTCGCCATCGCCTGACACCGCCTCGCCGCCATCCCACTTGAGCGACGCGACGGGAGTAACCACCGCTGCGGTGCCACAGGCGAACACCTCGGTGATCGAGCCGTCAGCGGTACCCGTGCGCCATTCGTCGATGCTCACCTGGCGTTCGACGACATCATGGCCGAGATCGCCGGCGAGGGTCATGATCGAGTCGCGGGTCACCCCTTCTAGGATCGAGCCAGACAACGACGGCGTGACGATCGAGCCGTCGGCGTGTACGAAGTAGAGGTTCATCCCCCCGAGCTCCTCAACCCACTTGTGCTCGGCCGAGTCGAGGAACGCCACCTGTGCGCATCCATGTGCGGTGGCTTCCTGTTGTGGCAGGAGGCTTGAGGCGTAGTTGCCTCCAGTCTTGGCAGCGCCCATGCCGCCAGCGCCGGCCCGTGAATACGTGCTCGAGAGCCAGATCGAGACCGCCTTGACGCCGCCGGCGAAGTAGGCGCCAGCTGGCGAGGCGATCACTGAGTAGGTGACGTGCTGGCTGGGACGCACGCCGAGGAACACCTCGGAGGCGAACATGAAGGGACGGATGTAGAGACTCTTCTCCTCGCCGGCCGGAACCCACGCCCGATCGGCCTCGATCAACGACTCGATGGAACCGAGGAACCAGTCGATCGGGAGCTCCGGCAGCGCCAACCGGTGTGCTGAGCGCTGCATGCGCGCCGCGTTGGCCTCGGGGCGGAACAGCCACACCGAACCGTCCTCGTGGATGTAGGCCTTGAGCCCCTCGAAGATCTCCTGCGCGTAGTGCAGGACAGCTGTTGCGGGGTCGAGCGACAGTGGACCGTATGGCACGACGCGTGCGTCCGACCACCCGGTGTCAGGAGTCCACTCGGCCAGGAACATGTGGTCAGTGAAGTGGTTGCCGAAACCGGGATCGGCCAAGATGGCCTCTCGCTGCTCGTCGGACTTGGCTTCGAGATTGGGTTCAAAGGTCGCCGGAAACTGCTTGGACGTCATAGTTTTCACGATACTGCTTTCGGGGTCGAAGGGTAAACGGTCGTTAACCGACCTTTACGCCTTCGGCCACGCGCGCATCAGCGATGAGCTGTGCGATGGCCTCTCCCACCTCCTCGGTGCTGCGGGGAGAGGCGCCGCGGGAGGCGATGTCGGACTCGACCGCCGCGTTGATCTGTGCCGCTGCAGCAGGCAGACCGAGGTGGTCGAGCAGCAGCGCAGCCGAGAGAATCGCGGCAGTCGGGTCGGCCTTGGACTGCCCGGCAATGTCAGGAGCTGAGCCATGGACTGGCTCAAACATGCTGGGAGCCGAGCCGTCAGGGTTGATGTTCCCGCTTGCGGCGACACCGATGCCTCCGGTGACCGCAGCGGCCAGGTCGGTCAGGATGTCGCCAAACAGGTTGTCGGTGACGATGACGTCGAACCGCGATGGGTCGGTGACGAGGAAGATCGTTGCGGCGTCGACGTGCAGGTAGTCGACGGCAATCTCGGGGAATTCGGCCGCGACGGCGTCGACCGTGCGGGTCCAGAGGCGCCCGGCGTGCACGAGCACATTGTTCTTGTGGACCAGGGTGAGCTTCTTGCGCGGACGCGCTTGTGCTCGCGCAAAGGCGTCGCGGACGACCCGTCCGACGCCATAAGCAGTATTGATGCTGACCTCGGTCGCCAGCTCCTGAGGCGTACCCACCCGGATCGCGCCGCCGTTGCCGACGTACGGCCCTTCCGTCCCTTCGCGGACGACGACGAAGTCAACGACACCGGGATCGGCCAGCGGAGTGGGGACCCCGAGATAGATCCGGGACGGTCGCAGGTTGACGTAGTGATCGAGCTCGAAGCGAAGTCTGAGCAGGAGCCCGCGCTCAAGGGTTCCGGAGGGCACGGTCGGATCGCCCACTGCTCCCAGCAGGATCGCGTCATGTCCGCGGATCGCGGAAAGCTCAGCGTCGGGCAGGACTTCGCCAGTCGCGTGCCAGCGCTTCGCGCCGAGGTTGAACTCTGTCTTGTCAAAGCTGACATCGTGTCCGGTGGCGACAAGATCGAGCACCTTGAGCGCCTGGGAAGTGACCTCGGGGCCAATGCCGTCACCAGGGATAACGGCGAGCTTGTACGTACGACTCATGCTGGTCATCCTAGAGCCACCGTCTCATGATTTGAAACAACAATCTTGCCATTCGAGATGCATCAGTTGTCATCAGGGCGCTCGTCGTGCTCCATCTCGGGCGCCAGCTCATCACGCAGATGCGCCGGTCCCCATTCCATCAAGTACGGGTCCATGAGAGTTCTCCTTCGAGGTGATTGCGCAGACGGGGATGGCGGGTCCGCCGTTCCGCCAGACACCACGCCGGAGATCATCTGGTCAGGAGAGAAAGAGATACATCAACAGATCAGGTCTTGATCTGGATCCCTGCGGCGGAACGGCGAGCCAATGCCGAAACTCCGCGGCAGGGGTGGCCCTAAGAGGCCCTGCCGCGGCCAGCGATTACTACGAGCTGATTCCGCATACCTCGACAGTAGCCCCGCGATCGCGATCCGCATACATGTTTGACGCGTCGTCTCGGTCTCCGAGACACCGAGCCCCATGACAGACTGACAGGCGTGAGTGCTCCAGCTGAAGTTCCCGAGATCGTCTCGAGCACCCTCGACCTGTCGCGCCAACGGGGATTCATCACCTCGATCCGCAACGAGACCGGCAGGCTGCTCGCCGCCCTGGCCGCCTCACGCACCGGCACGTTGGCTGAGCTCGGCACCGGTTGTGGCGTTGGATCGGCCTGGTTGTCCAGCGGGGCGGCCAAGGATGCGCGGATCGTCAGCGCCGAGCTCGACCCGGCGCTCGCTGAGGACGTCCAGAAGATCTTCGCCGAGACGCCCAACGTCCACGTCATTGCCGGAGACTGGTCGACGCTTGAGCAGTACGCGCCGTTCTCCTTGGTGTTCGTCGACGTGCGGGATGTAATGGAATTCATCGACGTGTTCGCCGATCTGCTCGAGCCTGGTGGCATCGCCGTGCTTGATGACTTTGCTCCGTCAGCCTTTTGGCCACCCATCGTCGAGGGCCGCGTTGACACGATTCGTGAGCGCTGGCTGACCGACGAACGTTTCGCTGCCGTCGAGATGCTGATCGACGTCGACGCCTCGTTGATCATCGCTACCCGGCGCTGAGGTGCCCTCGGGCGTGTCTCCCAATTGGCCGTCGATCAGTGAGCGTGGCAGCCGCGCGGGTCTGGCATGGCAGAGGAGGGAGGCGCCCCGGTAGGGGTCTCCCCACGAGCTCTGCGAGTAGGGGAATTGTGCGGCGACCGACGATAACGCCGCCGTGCGGGATGCGGGGCTGAGCGAGCCGGCGGTGAATTGGGAGACAC
>MTKY01072342.1_pt1 | contig 13602 bp, 15 predicted proteins | sample 1042731 | NCBI WGS metagenome assembly MTKY01 (sample SAMN06212206, study PRJNA360538) | anaerobic digester metagenome | biome: Wastewater treatment plant; material: sludge; isolation source: anaerobic digester fed with sludge from wastewater treatment plant | place: Denmark: WWTP Soeholt ... | reverse complement strand
TATCGCCAGCCAGCAAGCCGAGGGCCGCCCGGGCGGCGGGTGTCATGGTGGCGGAGTTCAGCACGAAGCTGTTGGCGACATACGCGACGCTGTCCGTGTAGATGAAGCGGTCCAGCCGGGACGGGGGATACGCGTGATTGCCCTGCCAGGTGAAGTCGTAGCCCGTGAAAGGGTCCGTCGGCTTGAGGTCTGTCATGTCCGATCCGTCCCAGTCTCCTTTCACGTCCGGACCGAAGGTGGCTTCGTCCTGGATGTCGCCGGTGAGAAGCGTGTTCTCCGGCTGTGGATTGCCCACCAGATTGAAGTCACCGAGGTTGATGATGGGCGTGTTGGCCGGCAGCACAATGTTGTCGCCGGATGGCCGGACCGCCCCGCGGGCGTCGCCCAGCCAGTTGGCGATCGCGTCTGCACTGCGCTGACGGCTTTCGTCTTCCGGGCCGCCGGGATCGCCGCAGCACTTGAGGTGAACGCCCATGATGTAGATCTTCACGGGGTAGTTCGCGGTCGGCAGGTTGACCAGCGCCATGGTTACGCCGCGCGTGGACGATTCGGGAATGGTGTCGGTACGAGTCATCAGAAGCGCATAGCGCGAAGCCAGCACCGTGCGCGTGCCTCCGAGCAGTCCGAAATGCACCCGCCATGATCCCCCCGGAACGGGCAGGAGACTGTTGAGCCGATTTACAATTTCGCCGGCCTCGACAGAAGCGGAAAACTCCTGGAAGCAGATGATGTCCGGATCCAGCGCGGTCAGGATACGGTGGAACGCGGCATTGCGACTTGGGTCGGATATGAAGTTTCCGGCGTGGTTGTACGTGACAATTCGTATGTCGAGCGGTTCATCCCTCGTGTAGTCCCCATTCAGCGGGTCGAAACCCCACGTCAGGGAGGCCACGGCTCCCAGAACCCCCAGACACACGGTCCACCAGCGGATGCGCGGAATCCGAAAGCAGAATCGTCCGAGTTCGAATGCTTCCATTGAGATACTCCTGAGTCCGCGGCGAGGGCGGGGACCGTTCCCAGCTACCTGCCCAGTTTAGCCGAAACGCCGCCCAAAATGGAAGAAGCGGAGAGCGGCAATCCTTCGAACGGAAGAGCCCTTCCGGCGGCATCGACCGGCCGGGTAGACTATCGGACCCGCGCCATTGGGGGCGCTGGAAACGGTTGGCCTTTTCCGCGAGCGATGCCTATCTGATCTCAAGGAGATGGACCGATGAAAGGAATGCTGATACTGCTGCTGGTCATCGCGATTGCCGCCGTGTGTCTGTACTATTTTGGCGGCTATGCCTCGTTCGATCCGACCAAGGCCGGTCGGGAAGCCCGGCAGGCCATCACGCCGGGTATGACCTGGAACCAGGTGATCGCGACGTGCAAGAAGCCCCCGCCCACGTACCGGACAATCATCCTTCAGACCCGCGCCGGGATCGAGACCCTCAAGCCGGGCCCGGAGAACGTCTTCGACGAGAAGCAACTCGCCGATCGGCTTGCCCGAAACGAGCTGCCGCACGGCTTCATTTTCCCCTACAAATTCTCCGAGGCTCTGGCGTTTCAGGTCGTCTTTGACGAAACCGGCGTTGTCGAGCAGGTCCAGGACATGACCACCATGCGGGATCTGCTCCAATACGATTGACCTGGTCCGGCTCAGCCTGCCAGCCAGTCGACCAGGGGCCCCGGGTCCGTCTGCGTGCTGTAGTGGAAGATCGGCGCCTCGGCGTTGAACTTGCGGATGTCCGCCTCCGCGGCCGGCAGATCGAAATTGGTGTGGGCCAGCAGATCCATTTTCGCGATGACAATGGCGTGGGCCCGGGCGAAAAGGAGCGGATACTTGGCCGGCTTGTCGTGCCCTTCCGTGACGCTGAGCACCACGAGGCGAACGGCTTCGCCGATGTCGAAGTTGGCCGGACAGACCAGGTTGCCCACGTTTTCGATGAAGAGAAAGTCCAGGTCGGCCAGGGGCAGTTCGCATACGCCGCGATGCACCAGGCCAGCGTCAAGGTGGCACGACCCCTGCGTTTCAAGCTGAATTACCGGCACGTGGATGGCCGCGATGCGCTCGGCGTCGCGTGCCGTGAACAGGTCGCCTTCCAGCACCGCGCAGCGGAAGCGTGCTCCGAGCCGTGGCAGCACGTGCTCCAGCAGCGTCGTCTTGCCGCAGCCGGGCGAGCCCATGATGTTGACGGCGCGCACGTTGTGGGCCGCCAGGAGATCCCGCACGGCCGCCGCGTCTGCCTCGTTCTTCGCCTCAAGCCGGCGGAGAATCCGCACTTCCATGACCATCCTCCTTCTCCAGGTCCAGTGAAACCAGCAGGATATCCTGTCCGCCCTCGCATCGGATGAGTTCGGAGTGACAGGCCGGACAGGCAAACGGAATCTCCTGGCTTACCGCATCGTGCCCGCAATCGGCGCAAACCACCCGGACACCCTCCGTGTCGATCTCCAGCCGCGCCCCTTCCAGCAGGGTTCCCTCGCTCGTAAGCGTGAACGCGGTCTCCATGAGTTCCGGGACGAGCTGTCGCATGACGCCCACCCGACAACGCAACGAGATCACGCGAGTGGCGTTGTGGGCCTCGGCTTCACGAATCGCGTGTTCGCAGATCGATTGAGCGATCGAAAACTCGTGCACAGTTCCTCCTTTGCCGCCAGCCCGCCGGAATGCACGCGCAACCGCCGCCGGCTCAGCAGATCCGAGGAAGCTCTTCGCCATACGGGCGCTGCACCACCCGCCGCCCGCCCGCCTGCGTGAGCAACTCCACCATCGGTGGATCGGATTCCACCACGCGACCCACGATGGCCGCGTGAACCCCGTGGGGGTCGCCCCGCAGGGCCGCCAGCGCGCGCTTCGCATCCGCACCGGCAACGACGGCCACCACAACGCCCTCGTTAGCCGTCACCAGCGGATCGAGCCCCAGCATTTCCGCCGCGTGCCGGGCCGTGGGGGAGACCGGCACGCAATTCTCCTCGATCTCGACGCCCACCTCGCAACCTTCGCAGATGTCCGTCAAAACGCCGGCCACGCCGCCCCGCGTCGCGTCGCGGAGGAACTTCACGTCCGCGCCGCTGTCCAGCAGTGCGGCCACCAGGGAATTCAACGGGGCCGCGTCACTGCGCAGTTCCGTGTCGAACTCGATCCCGTTCCGCACGGAGAGAATCGTCAGCCCGTGTTCGGCGATCCGACTGTTCAAGAGCACGGCGTCACCCGGCTCGACGCGGGCGATGTCCAGGCGGGCATCCGGCCGCTGAACGCCCACGCCGGCAGTGTTGATGAATATCCCGTCCGCGACATCGTCGTTTTTCACGCCGGATCGCAGCCGCCGCTCGATGACCTTCGTGTCTCCCGTCACGATGGATACGCCCGCCTCCGCCGCCGTGGCCGCGATGTCAGCCAGAATGCGGTCGAAGCGAGCGAACGAGAGACCCTCCTCCAGAATCAGGCCCAGGCTCAAGGCCAGCGGGGTGGCCCCCATGACGGCCAGGTCATTCACCGTTCCCGCGACGGCCAGGCGGCCGATCGTCCCGCCGGGGAACTCCAGCGGGGTCACGACGTAGGAATCCGTCGTGAACACCAGGCTTCCCTCCGGCCGCGACAGGACCGCCCCATCGGTCAGCGGCGACAGCGTCGGGTTGCCCAGCACCGGTACCACGTGCTCCCGCAGCAAGCGGTTCATCAACTCCCCGCCGCCACCATGGGCCAGCACCACGCGATCTGTCGAACCCGGCGTACTCATATTCGGCTTTCCTGGCGTGTGGAGTGCCGGTGGTACTTGAACCAGGCCGCACACGTGCCTTCGCTGCTGACCATGCACGGCCCGACCGGATGAACCGGCGTGCAATCGCTGCCGAAGAGCCCGCACTCCACCGGCTCAACCTTCCCCTGAATGACCTCACCGCACCGACAGCCGGGCGGATCGCAGTCTTCTCCGATCACGATGCCGAATCGCTTGACGGCATCGAACCGCTCGTAGGCCGGCGCTAGTTCCAGTCCGCTGGCCGGTATGACGCCCAGCGCCCGCCACGGCGCGTCGCAAGTGACGAAGACGCGTTCCATTAGTCGCCGTGCGGCGGGGTTGCCGTCTTCCCGAACGACGCCGGCATAGGCGTTTTCCACAGTCGCCTGCCCCTGGGCCACCAGTCGCAGCAGTTGCCGCAGGCCGACCAGAATGGCCTGTGGTTCGAAACCGGCAATCACGCACGCCTTGCCGTAGCGGGCGGCGATCGGTTCATAGGCCCGCACGCCGATGATCACGCTGACGTGGCCCGGGCAGAGAAACCCGTCCAGCGGCACGTCGCCGCCATCTAGAAGGGCCATCATCGCGGGCACCACGAGCTTGTGGCTGGCCAGCACGCTGAGGTTCTCGACCCCCGCCTGCTCCGCCTCCAATAGCATGGCTGCGGTGGCGGGCGCCGTGGTCTCGAACCCGACAGCCAGGAACACCACCTGTTGGTTCGGGTTCCGCTGTGCCATCTGCAGCGCTGTGCGCGCGGAGTTCACCACGCGAATGTCCGCCCCCCGGGCGCGGAGGGTCTCCAGGCTGTGCACGCGACCGGGCACGCGGATCATGTCGCCATAGGTGGCCACGATAAGCCCTTCCCGTGAGGCCAGTTCGATGGCCGCGTCGATGTGCCGCTGGGCCGTCACGCAGACCGGACAGCCCGGCCCGCTGATCAGCCGGACGTTCGGCGGCAGAAGCGAGCGGATGCCGTTTCGAAAGATGGAAACGGTGTGTGTGCCGCAGACTTCCATCACCTGCACGCGCTCAAGACCCTTGACCGCATCGGCGATCTGCGTGGTCAGGACGCTGGTTTGTGCCAATCGAGTCACGGACTGCCCTGCTCTGCGGTGGAAGAAGTGGAGTCGGGATCCATCACCGCGCTGAGATACTGCCAGATTTCCCGGGCGTGATCCTCGTCGATCACTTCGATGGCGAACCCGGCGTGCATGAGAACCCAATCGCCCTCGCCCGCCTCCGGAGTCAGAGCCAGGCTCGTCTCGATCCGGTTTCCCTGAAGGTCCACCACGGCCGTCCGGCCGATTTCACTGTCCGATCCGGAGACGGAAATGACTTTTGCGGGAACCGCCAGACACATTATGAAACCCTCCCGAACCGAGCCGCCACCGCAAACGCCTGCCCCAGCGAAAGGCTGGCATCCCCCGGTGACAAACGTCGGTGCCGCAGCACTCGCCGGACGCCCAGGTCGGACAACCTCTGCTCGACGCAGTCTGCCAGGATTGTATTCAGAAAACACCCGCCCGTCAGGGCCACCGTTTCCACTCCTCGCCGTGTCGCGGCCGCCGCGGCCGCTTCGGCCAGCATCCGGCCGACCGTCGCGTGAAACGCGGCCGCGGTCTGCCCAGCGGGCCGTTGATCCAGCACGTCCCGACAGATTGCCCGGATCATAGGGCCCAGCATCAGCCGCTCCACAGCACCGTCTGTTGCCGCCTCCCAGGGATACGCGCCCCCGGTCTGGCCGGCGGCCGTTTCCTGAAGCCGGATGGCCGCCTCACCCTCGAATGTGTTGAAATCGCACAAGCCGATCAGGAAGGAGACCGCGTCAAAGACACGGCCCAGGCTTGATGTGGCGGGCGCATTTACTCCGGCCGCGACCATGGCCGCCACGGTCTGTCGCTCGGGCCGGGGCACGCGGCCGAAAAGCCCTTCCACCTCGGCCGGAACGCGCCCGTCGTACGCCTGCCATACGAGGCTCCAGGCCGGTCGCCATGTCTGACGGGCCGCCGCATCCCCGCCGGGCAAAGGGAAACAGGCCAGACTGGCACATCGTTCAAAACGGTACGGGCTCACGTAGAGGATTTCGCCGCCCCAGATGGTCCCGTCCGTCCCGAAGCCGGTGCCATCGCAGGCAATGCCGACGGCCGGCGCTGCGATCTCGTTCTCCGCCAGACACGCACACACATGGGCGTGATGGTGCTGGATGGTTTCGGACGGTATGCCGGCGGCGCTGGCCGCCTGACGCGCGGCCCTCGTGGAGTGATAGGCCGGGTGCAGATCATGCACAAGCACGGCGGGCCTCATTTGCTCCAAAGCCTCGCGTAAGGCGGCGTGAAAGGCCCGCAGATTGGCGGCGTCTGCCAGGTCGCCGAACGGGGGGGAGACTGTGGCTGTTCGCTCCTCCACCCGACAGAGGGTGCTTTTCAGGTCTCCGCCCACGCCCCAGACGGCTTGCGTGGCGGCAAAAGGAAGCGTGAATTGTTCCGGAGAAGCCGTATGCACGATACCGTTCGACACCTCTGCGGGCCTGCTGCCTTTACGTCCTTTCCTGGCCAGAGAATGGCACCCCAGGGCGAGTCAGTCAAGCAGAGCGAAGCGCCCGGATGTGCGTGCGGCGTCACACTGCGCGTTCGGCCGTCTGAATGGCCACCACGAACACGCCACAGAGGATCAAAGCCACGCCGAGCCACTGTCCCGCGCTCAGACGTTCGCCCAGAAGCAGATACGCCATCGTCGCGATAATGGCGTACCCGCCCCCAACCATCAGAGGATAAGCGATGCTGATGGAGAGCGTGCGGCTTGACAGTGCGTACATGTAGAGAACCGCGTTGAGCGCAAAGGCGACCAGGCCGACGATCAGGACCGGCGTGTGCCACAGCGTCTGAAGCGCCTTCCAGGGGCCGTCCGAGAAGAAGCCCCCGGCTCGCGCCACCTGGCTCGCTCCGGCCTTCATCATGAGGTTTGCCGCCGCATTCAGCGCCAATGCCAGGAGCAGTGCGATCACGTGTTTCATGTGAAACCCTTTATTCCAGGCCCTTTTTGTGAGGTCGGGGCCGTCTGCCGCGCCTTAGCCGAACCCAAAGGTTCTGACAAGCATAGCCTTGCGCCCCGATGGGGCCACCCGTGCCTTTCCCGGTCTGTGAAATTCCTCCCCGTCCCGCGAAGCGCCGGCCCTGTCCCGCTGTCTCTAACGAAGCGGAATTCACAGCTACTCCACAGGGTATCACAAATCGATAACTTCCGACAGATCAGAATCCTGCAAGACATCATCCTCAAAGATTCTCATAGTCCGCCGTTTTTCCATTGACAGTCTGTGATTTGTGTGGCATAGGGTGAAGTGTACCGGCGTGGCGAGGCGGTGCCGATTGGTGCATCCACTTTTGCTCGCTCACCGGTCCGCGCCGCGGGATTGTGCGACAGGCGGTCGTGATCAGGAAGATCGAACGCTCGCCGGTCACGTTCCGTGGAGTGACTCCTTCTCGCAAGGTGTAGGGACACACGCAAGAGACGGAGGGTCGCTTATGGTCCGATCCCGACAAGCCCCATGGACCCCAAAAAAGATGCATCCGGCCCGTCCGGCGGAAGAACCCCGCGCCGTGGAACTGCGTCGCCTTCGCAAAGCATTGGCCGACGCCTGGTGGAACGAGGAACCGCTGGAGCGCATCGTGCTGATTGAGCGTCAGATCCGCGAGTGTCTGACGGACGCGGATGGAACCTTCTGAGGGGAAGGAAGCTCGCCTGCGGCGGCGTTCGCCTGCATCGGAGTGACCCACACGAGGTTTCAGCCGGAGGGTCACGACGGTGCAGGCCTACGCCACGCGGGAGGGTTCGCCGACCGGTGCTTCCAGGCCCGGCCATCCGCTCTCATCCGGAGAGAGCTTTTCCCAGTCGCGGAAAAGGCGTCCCCAACTGCTGTTCAACGCCTCATGCACGCGTTGGTTTCCGATAAACGGCATCCAGAACACATCATGGTAGAGGATGCTGGCCGCGTAAGACCACGGAGCCAGCCAGGTTTTGAGCGACCATTCGATGGGCCGCTTAAGCCGGCCCCAGTATATCTGGTGCTGCATCCGGGCGGCGAAGGTCATCTTCCGGTACGGCCCGACGAAATGCCAGTTCTCCTGCGCGGCGTCCGTATCGCCCACGATTTCAATCTTTCGCGGGTCGCCCACCCCCAGCCCCATATCGTGAGCGATCCGGATCGTCTTCACATCATCCAGAGGGGAGAACCCCATCAGCTTGGCCGCCACCGCGTCAATGGCCACCGGATCGGCCGAGGCGAGCAGAACATTCTTCACGTACGGTTCCATGCACCGCGGCCCCGGCCCATCCCCCGCGAACGTGCCATCCATTACGCAGAAGAGACCTCGATGGATGCGACGCTGGATCATCAGAAGATCCACCAGCGTTTCGTGGATGACCGGATGCGTCCAGTGCCGCTTTTCGTTCAGAAGGCCGCCGAAAGCATTCTTCATGGCGCCGGTGACCGTGGTGAACACGTGCGTCTTGATCGTGGGCAGGTGGATGATGTTTTCGCCGATGAACCGCTTGGGAATGTGGAACCCTTTGGGATACACGTCGTTGAGCACCAGCAGCCGATCCCGCAGATCGCCGATTGCGTCATGAATGTGAATCCATTCCTCGCCGTCATACAAATGGATGTTCCGCAAGCCGTGCGCCTGAATGACCGGCAGGTGTTTGTTCGCCCGCTCGCCCTTGCGCGCGCTTACCACAACCGTGCGATTGTGGCAGGCGTGCAGCAGCCCGCGGTCATAACCGTCCGCCAGCATGGCCCGGATCACACCGTCCAACTGCCACGGCGTCGTTGAACACGCCGGATAAAAGTAATGCCACGAAATGTTGATCTTCAAAGCGGTGTCCACCGTTCGGTCGATCACGTCCTGGTAGCCCGCCAGGTTCATCAGACGATGGCAGTCGGCCAGCACGGTGGCCGGCGAGGTCCGAACGATTGCAACTCTAGAGGTGTTCATGTCTTGAGCCCCCTACCACGCCCGACCGATCCGCCCCGTTCGGCTCGTCAGTCCAGCCTGGTCCATAGCCGCACCTGATTCTCGAAAACGATCCCGGCCGCTGCGATTCCCCACAACACCAGGGTGGCCTGGAACGCCCGATCCTTCAGAAAGATGGCGGTAGGCCCGGTGAAGCGGCCGCTCTGGGCGAGCATGGCGAACCGGAAGACGCCGTAGACCACCAGCGGCAGCGTGTAGAGCAGGTGTTTTTTGGGAAACGGGGGCGGCGGATACGAAGGTTCGATGGTGTACAGTAGAAACGTCACCACGGCGATTGCCGCCGAAACGCTCGTCAGGTTGTTCAGGAGTTCCGGCGTATAGCGGGCGAGCGTGGCCCGGTGCTCGCGCGCCTGCTGAGTCTCCCCCAGCACGGCGACCTCGCAGCGGCGCTTTCCGAATCCCATGAACAGACACAGGGTAAAGGTACATGCAATCAGCCATTCGGACGTCGGCACACCTACGGCTTCCGCGCCCGCCCAGGCCCGCAGCACGAAGCCCGTTGCGATGATGATGACGTCCAGAATGATCCGCTTTTTGAGCCACGTCGAATACGCCAGGATCAATATAAAGTATACGCCGACCAGAGCCGCCACGTTCGGATTCAGCAGCCAAAATGTGAGCCCCATTCCCAGGATGATCAGCACCGCCGCCATCATCGCGGCCGCCGCCGGGCTCACCGCTCCGCGCGCCACTGGACGGTGGCGCTTCACCGGATGATGGGCATCCGCCTCCCGATCCATGATGTCGTTAAAGGAGTAATTGGCGCTCGCCACCAGGCAAAAAGCCCCGAAACAGAGGGCTGCCTGCCAAATGGCGGGATCGTGGAACAGCCGGTATCCCAGCAGCGGCCCCGCGAAGACCACCAGGTTCTTGATCCATTCCTGGGGGCGCATCAACTGGAGGTAGTCACGCATTGCGTCTCCGTCGGCCGGCTATTGCTCGTCCGCCCCGGTCGGCTTGTCTTTCAGTTCATCCTGGATCGCCTCGACCGCTCGGGTCGTCACCCGCCTGGCCTTGTCCACCGCCTGGGTCGTGGCTGTCTTGGCCTTCTCAACGGCCTGCGTGGTGGCGGCCTTGAGTTCATCGAGCTTCTCTTCGGCCTGCTCCTTCAGGTCTTCGACCACAGGCTTGGCGTCTTCCACCGCCTGCGTGGTGGCTTTTCGTGCCGCCTCGGCCGCCGCGCCTGCCTTCTTGCGGGTTTCTCCGAAGTCCTGGTCTTTGCACCCGGCTGCCACGACCAGCAGCAGGAATGCGCCCGCCAGAACATTCCCATGGCCCACCTGACGAATCATCCGATAATCTCCAGTTCCTGTCAGACCCCATCGAAGGGCGTCACCATACCCTTTGCCCGTTTGACGAACAAGGCAGCCGGCGGATAGGGCCAAAAGAGGACGCTCCTCAGTCACGCCGCTCAGCCCGTTTCTTGCGGATACAATTCGGACGGACCAGCCGTGTAACGTGGCGTCCGACCGTTCAGCACCGCCACCACGTCTTCCACGACTTCTTCCATGCGAGCCAGGCCGCTGTGCGTCCGGGCCCCCACGTGGGCGGAGAAGAGCGTGTGGGGCGCGTGCAGAATCGGATGGTCCGGCGGCGGCGGTTCCGGGTCGTATACGTCCAGGGCCGCGCCCGCGAGGCCGCCGGCCTTCAGGGCCTCCGCCAACGCGACCAGGTCCACAACAGCCCCTCGCGCCGTGTTGATCAAGGTGGCCGTCGGTCGAAAGCCGGCCAGCACCTCTGCGGTTACCAGCTTGTGCGTTGTCGGAGTCAGCGGGACGTGCAGCGTCACCACGTCCGATGTCGAGAACAAGGCCGGCTTGTCGACCGGCTGAGCCGGGTAGTCCAACTCTCCCACGTCCACGATGTCGTTGAAGACGACCTTCATTCCCAACCCCGCCGCGGCGCGACCGACGCACCGACCGATCCGCCCCAGGCCGACGATGCCCATCGTCAGTCCATGCAGCTCCCGCCCACGTGAGACGCGGCGAGCCTGGCCGAACTGACCGGCCCGGACGGCTGTGTCGGACCCCACGATATGCCGCTCCAGGGCGATCATGAGCCCGATGGTCAGTTCCGCGACGGAATGCGTGGCGGCGGCCGGAGTATAGACGACCGCAATCCCACGGGCCCGGGCCGCTTCCACGTCGATGTTGTCCAGGCCCACTCCCGCCCGTCCGATCACCCGAAGGCGCGGGGCCGCCTCCAGCACGCGCGGCGTCACCTGGGCATAGGTCCGCACGAGCAGCGCATCGGCCGTTGCCACCGCGCGCCGCAGGCTGTCCTCATCGCAGGACTCGAGCATGCGCACCTCGCCCGCCTCCCGCAGGACGGCCAGTGCCGCGTCCCCGTAGGTTTCGGCGACGACGATGTGGAAGGGCCGGTTATTCATTGTGTTGCATGCCTCCGGGACCGGACCGCGCGGGCCCTGCCGCCCGGACTATTCGTATCGCAAAGCCTCTACCGGGTCGAGGCGGGAGGCTCGATAGGCGGGATAAATGCCGCTGAGAATGCCGACGACGGTGGCCATGAGCAGGGCCAGGTGGATGCTGGAGGCCGGGGTGTACGTTTTGAGCACGCCTGTGTAGTTCTCCAGGAAATCCGCGAAGAGCAATCCGAGCAGAATGCCCAGGGCCCCGCCCAGCACGCTGATGATGCAGGCCTCGATCAGGAACTGCACGAGGATGTTCCACCCCGTGGCCCCCACCGCGATGCGGACGCCGATTTCACGGGTGCGTTCCGTGACGGAGACCAGCATGATGTTCATAATCCCGATGCCGCCAACCACCAGCGAAATGCCGGCGATGCTGCCCAGCACCACCGTGAAAATCTTGGTGACGTCGGCAAGCTGGGCCTTGAACTGCTCCTGCGTGAAGACCAGGAAGTCGTCATCCGCACCCGCGCGGATGCCGTGCTCGCCCCGCAGCGTGCGGTTGACCTGCTGGATCGCCGCCTCCAGCACCTCACGGTTCTTCGCCTGCACCGTGATCATCATCACGTTGCGCATGCCGAACATCCGCTTCATGGCCGTGCTGATGGGCACGATCACCTGGTTGTCCACGTCCCGGAAGCCCAGCACGCCCTTCTTCTCCATCACTCCCACGACGGTGAAGGGCATCGCGTTGATCTTGACGCGCCGCCCGACGGCGGTCGTCTCGCCGAAGAGTTCCTCGGCCACCTTGTGGCCCAGGACACAGACTTTCCGCTCTGCCCGGACCTCCTCCGCGCTTAGAAACTGCCCTTCGCGGGTCTTGTAACTGTTGATTCTGGCGTACGACTCCGTCGTGCCCAGAACCGTGACGCTCATGTTCCGGTTGAAATACTTGATCTGGGTGCTGGCCTGCACCTCCGGCGCGACCGCCGCCACCAGCGAACAGCCCAGCAGCGCCGTCGCGTCGTCCTCCGTCAGCGAGGGAATGACGGCCTGCCGCGACTGCCGTTGCGAGGAACCGTTCAACACCATGATCTGATCGGCCCCCATCGACTCGAAGCGGCGCAGAATGTCCCGGTTTGCCCCCTCCAGAATGGACATGGCCGACACCACGGCCGACACGCCGATGATCACTCCCAGCGTGGCCAGCAGCGAGCGCAGCATGTTCGCCAGCAGCCCGCGAATCGCCATGAAACAAATGCGAATGAAAAACACGGCCGTGTTGTTCCTGGGCGCCTCGTATTCCTTCAGCCGGACCGCGACCGTGCGGGCACCCCGCCCGCCCCCTGGGGAAGGCGGAAACGTTCGTCCGCGGCCTCCATCTCGTCCCGCAAGGTGTCGTCGACCCCCCGGTCTTCCAGAATTTTGCCGTCTTTCATGCGGATCAGGCGTTGGGCCTGCACGGCCACGTCCATCTCGTGCGTGACCAGGATGATGGTGACCCCGTCGGCGTGCAGCGCGTGGAAGACTTCCAGGATCTGCCGGCCGGTGCGGGAATCCAGATTGCCGGTCGGCTCATCGGCAAAGATGATCCGCGGGTTGTTCACGATGGCTCGCGCAATGGCCACCCGTTGCCGCTCGCCGCCCGACAATTCGCTCGGCTTGTGCCGGGCGCGTTCGGCCAGTCCGACTTTTTGAAGGGCTTCCATGGCCGCCGCTCGCGTGTTCCTTTTGCGCGCGTAAATCAGCGGCACCGTCACGTTGTCCAGGGCGGTGGTCCGATTGATCAGGTTGAACGTCTGAAACACGAAACCGATGTCCCGGTTGCGGATCGCCGCAAGCTGTCGGTCGCTGAGCTTGTGGACGAGGCGCCCGTCAAACTCATACAGGCCGGACGTGGGCCGATCCAGGCAGCCGAGCAGGTGCATCAACGTGCTCTTTCCGCTGCCGGAGGCGCCGGTGATGCTGACGAACTCGCCGTCCCGGATGGCCAGGTCCACGCCGTCCAGAGCTCGAACGATCGAGCTGCCCATGCGATAATGACGGCTCAGTTGATGCACTCGAATCATGAGAAGTCAGTCACTCACGTCACGCCCGGACGGGCGCGACCCGCGGGACGCGAACGCTGCGCCCCTCCCGCCTAGCGGCCCTCTTCCTCTTCCCGTTCCCGCTCCGTCTTCTCGGGAAGCTTGGTGAACACCACGTCTCCTTCCTCCACACCCTCGATGACGTGGGCGTACGTCCCATTGTCCAGGCCGATCCGGCAGCGAACGAACTCCGGCCGGGGCTTGGCCTCACCGGGTACCTCCACAGCCTTGTAGATGCCCAGCTCATTGTCGGGCCCGCGCTTGATGGCCTCGTGCGGCACCAGGAGAGCATCGTAGACCGATTTGGCGGTGAACTCCACGTCCGCCTGCATGGACGACATGAGGAGGTGGCGGTTGTCGCTCGTCACTTCGATGTCGACCAGGTAGGTGATGAT
>MTKY01048217.1_pt1 | contig 13618 bp, 17 predicted proteins | sample 1042731 | NCBI WGS metagenome assembly MTKY01 (sample SAMN06212206, study PRJNA360538) | anaerobic digester metagenome | biome: Wastewater treatment plant; material: sludge; isolation source: anaerobic digester fed with sludge from wastewater treatment plant | place: Denmark: WWTP Soeholt ... | reverse complement strand
TCCAGTGACGGGCAAGCCGGGCGGCGGCGGAACACCCGCGGCTTTGCCGCCGACACAATTCTTCGGGAGCGTGAAGGTGGACGCGGCGCGGATCAGCCGGGACGTGTCAACGATTGCCAATGAGGTCATCGAGCATCTGGCGAGCCTGCCGAACAGCGAGATCACGGTGACGGTGGAGATCCAGGCGCGTGTTGCGGGCGGGGTGCCGGACAACGTGGTGCGGACGGTGTCCGAGAACTGCCGGACGCTGAAGTTCAAAAGCCAGAGCTTTGAGCGGGAGTAACGAAATGAAGGGCATCAGGACGGGCTCAAACGGGCCAAAAACGACTTTTTTAGTGCGCATTGGATATGTGTAAGTGATTTGAAAGCAGATACTTATGACATATTTGGAGAAACCCCTAAACTTTTTTCACGGAAGGCCGTTGACATATGGGTATCAATTGATACCTTTATGTGCGTGACCAAACATGAGCGATCAGAACGCGCCCATTCCAAAAGCCTGGCGAACGAAGGTCGGGTCTATTCTACGGGAAGGACAAAAGGAGAAAGTGTTCATTCGATAGCGCGCCAGGCGCGACTGGGCGAGTCTGACGTCCTGTCCGTTCGACTCAGCACTCCGTGAAGTAATCGCGGATGCGCTAGAGGACGACGGACTGATTGGAAAGAAGTACGAGATGGAAGAGCCTGGTGAGACATATGGATTTATATTCCACTTCCGAGACCTGCCCATCTACGCAAAGGTGAACCTTACCACCCCAGAGGAGATCGTAATCGTTTATTCAGCCCATCGCCCGCTAATGGGCGAGGAATTAATATGAAAGGTTTCAAAGAAAGGTTAGAGAAGATTCAAGTTGAGGAGCCGGTGCACATCCCGACTCTTGACGGTGCCGGCATTGCCGAGACGGTGACTGTGAAAGTGCCGGCGTGGCGCGATCCGAAGGATGGCGAGATCTACCTCGATACTGAGGCGACCGCGATCCTGGATAAAGTGAAGGCGCGGCACATGGGTTTGCTGACGCCCGAACAAATAAAGGCACTGCGGAAGCGGCTGGGTTTGACCCAGCCGCAGATCTCCGAGCTGCTGCAAATCGGCGAGAAGACCTGGACTCGGTGGGAGACGGGGCGCGAGCGTCCGTCGCGGTCGATCAATGTGCTGTTGTTCGCGCTGAACGACGGGAAGCTGGATGCAGCTTACCTGCGATCGGTGGCGCGGCGGCGAAATGATTGGGCCTCGCAGGCGGCAGGAATGGCGCAGAGCGCCGAGAATCCCTGGCAGACCATGGTGGAAGAAATCTGGCAGGGGTGGAAGCCGGACGCAGGCCGGGAGCTGGCACAAGCAGTACGGGAAGCCATTACCGGCTTCCTGGTGTCGTGTGGGGAGCAGGGTGACTTTGGCTTCCGGGTGGAAGGCATGGTCACCGTCGAGGCGGCGGTGCCGTCGAATGTGATCCCGGTGCGTCCTATGGAAAGGGCCGTGAGCGCGGGTCGGACGGCGGAAGCCGATGAACCGGCTGTGTCGAGCGGCCCGCGTTTTGAAATTCCAGATACTCTTGTCGCATGAAACTCGCACCACTTCAGCTTGAACGGTATTTCGTGACGGAGTTGAACTGCCAAGCCAGCGCGCAATATAAAGCGGACCAGGAGACGAAGTTCCAAGAGAAGGACCTGGAGGTAAAAGCGGCGCTGGGCGCGATTAAGGATAGCCCCGGACATTGGCAGGTGACCTTGAATGTAAAGCTGCAACCGGCAGCGGAGAGCAACTCACCGTATTCGTTTTGCATTGGCCTGGTGGGGATTGTGGCCTGGATCGGGCCGAAGATGCCTGAGGACAAGGTGGAGGTGATGCTGCGGACGAACGGGCCGAGCATGCTGTACGGTGTGGCGCGGGAGATGGGGCGAGACCTGACGGCGCGGGGGCCGTTCCCGGCGCTGATGCTGCCTTCAGTTTCATTTTTGGCGGATGCGCTGGCAGCGGCGAAGCCTGTCGAAGGCAAAGAGCCGACGGAGACGGAGGCGCGGGCAAGCGTTCCCGCAGGCGGAAAGAAGTAGTGTCCCTGCCGGACCCACTCGGGCCGGCACGGGAGTTGGATTGGCAGGCCTTCTCAGGGTCGTTTCCCCCTGTTCGCCGGCAGGCACAGCCTGTCGCCGGTGGCGCCGGAAGTCCGTATTTGTACCGTTGGACGGCGGATGTCCAAGGGGGTTTGGCAGAGTTGTGCGGGTGAGGATCGGTGGCGGTGATAAGCCGGCGGTGACCGGCGTTGGTGTGGTTCGTCGAAATGGCAGGAAGAAGAATTTCGGCCCGAGTGGGCCGGAGACGGAAAAGCCGCAAGGCGTTGTAGCGCCCTGCGGCAGGACCGTGATCGGTAAATCAAACCGAGGTTCGTTGCCGATCAGCGTTAATGGTCGTGCTCATAGTTGGGTACTTAATGCTGGAATGCAAGGAGTCTCAACGCCGTCAAGAAGCGGCGCGCAGAAGAAAGAGAGCCTAACTATGGCACTGAAGAAGTTCACGAAACCGAAGTTCCTTGAGCAAATCGGGCGGCCGCTGCTGAAGCGGCTGCTCGATGAGTTCAAGGGTGAGTTCGAACGGGAGAGGGTGGTCTTGCCGGACGAGAGCCTGGCCGACGCCGAGTATTATGCGGCGCTGGCGAAGCTGGCGCTGGCGGAGGGCGGATTGCCCGAGCGATTCAGCGAGGCGCTGTATGGCATCGAGGCCATGGCCAACGAGTATGGCAAGGCGCGGCTGATGCGCGGGGTGGAGTTGGCCGGCCTGGTGCTGGACAACATCCAGCAGGCGACGTATGCCGACTACGCTGTGCAGGTGTTGCTGGCCGACCCGGTGTTGTTCGGCGAGAAGCTCGACGAGATGCGCATCACGAGCCTGAGTTCGTTCGAGTATCACGGGTGCGAGGCGCCGGTGGACCGCCGGGCTACGTTTGCGGCGCCGGATGCCGCGGCGGTGGCGCTGATCAAGGGTGACATTGACACCTGGCTGGCAGAGCAGCGGGAGGGGGACGAAGGGGCGACGGAGATGGAGCCGCACGAGGTTGACGGGGATCTGTGGTTCCTGATTCGGCGCGGGGATTCGTTCGCACGGATCCCGGTGATTGATGGCGCGCGGTTTACTGTGCGGCACCTGCGACCGGCGCGGGACCTGGTGGTGGCCTATTCGCCGGAACGGGATGAGCTGAGGGTTCACGCCAAGGGCGTGGGCGAGAAGAAGATGCTGCGCCGGGTATTTGGCCAGCGGCTTTTCGGGGACCCGGAATATTTCTCGGTCCGGAAGGCCTTCACGCTGAAGCCGCTGCGGGATGAGGGGCCGGAGGCGCTGGAGGTGGCGCCGGGCGGGGGGATCGACAAGGTCGTGCTGACTGAGCTGGAGGTCCGGACCAACGATGAGCATGACGCGGTGATTTACTGGAAGGCGAAGGATTTGTTCGCCTTCGCTGAGGCCACGGGCCAGAGGATCATCCCAGCCGGCGGGCAACTGGTGAGCGCCGGGTTCCAGGTGCATTTCACGGGCCAGAGCAAGCCGCGGATGGTTTACCTGCGGGCCGGGAATAAGCTGCGGCTGACGCGGCAGTGCGATGCCGCGGCAGTGCATCGCTGGCTGACCAGCAAAGGATTCCGCAGCCCCGAGGAGGAGTTCGTCAACCGGGTGGCGGCGCTGAGCGATGAGCGTGTGGAACGCAATTGAGACAGCGCCATTGGCGGCGGCAGCTTTGGGCTGGCACCAGCTTCTGGGGCCAGACTTCGAGGCTGCCGCCGCTCTGTGTTTGCGGGCGACGGACCGGCGAGCTGACCGGGTACCCTGCCCTCGTGGGTGCGGCTGCGGGCATCGTGTCGTGCCGGGCCGGCGCGGGTTGGTGGGGGTGTGCCAATGCGATGAGCCGGACTGCGAGGACTTGGTCCTGCGGCCCGAGGACGTGAGCGTGTGGGAATTGGATGTCAGCAAACTTGGGCGAAAGATCGCGTGGGCGCTGGAGTCCAAGCCAATGGAGCTTCGGTTGCTGGTGCCGCGAACACGGCAAGTGGCTTCATTTGGCGAGAGTGGGGTGGCGGTGCTATTGGCCCTGGCGCAGGACCGAGATGAATTTCAGCAAGCTATTACGGCCCTCGTGGCGGAGTCCCGGCAGGCATTCCTGCTGGTGGGGCCAACGAGCCGGTTTGTGGATCGGAGGTGCCGGGAGTTGCTGGAGAAGCGGAACGCGGAATTCCTGGATCTAGCTTCCTGTTTCACGATCGAGGCTGATGGGTCATTGACGATGCAACAGTCGGCGAAGGAGTTGCTGGCGCGGTTTGTTCGGGCGGCGGGGCGGCGGGGCGCAGAGGCGGTGATTGCGGCCGGTGGCGGTGCCATGCCTGAATGCCTGATTTTGCAGGAGGGGACGCGGCGGCGGGCCGGCAAGCATGACCGAACGCTCGTTTCAACCTGGCGGATTCGGTTCCGGGGGCATGAGGTGTTGATGCCCGAGAAGGTGGGGACTGAGCTTCTGGTGCACATGATTCGGAGCCAGGGGAAGGAGTCCAATGCCTCGGCATTGACGGAGGCGGTCCGTAAGAGCGGACTGGCCGGGAGCAACGGGAACTCGGGGGCGGCTCAGGAGATTGTACGGGGGCAAGATGGTGGCGCGGATGACGTCGAAGATCTGCGTGGACGAATTGGAGACGCGGACGAGCGCGATGTCATTTGGGATGAGCGGGAAATCGCGGGCTGCCTGCGAAAGATCAGCGGGCTGGCCGCCGAGATTAAGGAGCATGAGGACGCGGGCGACGAGAGCAGCGAGAATTACCGGTCCCTGAAGGAGGAGCTGGAGGAGCAACAGGACCTGCTGCGGGCCAATGCGAAGCCGGTGAAGGGCAAATGGATCCCGAAGGAGTACCGGAAGGGCACGTTTGGGCAGAAGGCCGACCTGATCCGGAAGCATGTCTCGGGTGTCCTGAATGGTTATCTCCGGGAGAATTGCCGGCCGCTCTTCGACCACCTCAACGACCGGGACACGCTGGTTTATGGGGTTAGGAACTGCTACCGGCCCAAGCCGCGCGTGGAGTGGGTGATTCAACTCAAAGGGGACAAAACAGGAATGTAATCTTCCGAAAAGGAACAAGTTCTTCCGCCTTCTAGTTCTTAGAAGGCCCAGAGGCGTCCGAGCCGAAAAGGTCCGGGCGCCTTTGTTTTTTTGGCCACGAACTGACGAAGGCGAAGAACATGAAGACGACGCAGAATGGCAAGGCGCGGGTGATGAGGGCAGCGCGAGGGCGGCTGGGGATGACCCAGCTCGACCTGGCGCGGAAGGTGGGATGCTCCGAGTCGCAGATCACCAAGATCGAGACCGGGCGTGCCACACCTGAGCAGAGCCTCAAGGAGGCGATTGCCCGCGAGCTGGGCATACAGACCTGGGAGGTCGGCGTATGACCGGGGGGAATTCCAACGAACGGCTGTTGCGGTTCCTGCAGGCGACGCCGGAACAGCAGGCGGCGATTGACCGGATTTTGGAGGGGCGGTTAGCGCCGCAGGTCCCTGCCCTGGCTGCGCCGCCGGCGGTGGAGGCCGAGGCGTTCATCACGAAGGCGGAGGCGGCCAAGCGGCTGAACCGGGACGTTCGCACGATAACCACGTGGATGCGGAAGGGAATCGTTCCGTACTACCGGATCGCCCACAGCGTGATGTTCAAGTGGAGCGAGGTGGAAAAGCAGCTGGCGGCGACCTGCCGGGCGGGCCGGCCGGGATTCTGAGGTCCTAGCGGACGGCCACCAAAGGACGCATGAAACCTACCAAAACTGAGGTGCGATTGGCGCGGTGCGCTGAGCGGTTGGCGGAATGGAACGCGAGCCAGCAGGGGCAGACCAGCGGGGCTGGTGAGCATGGGCGGGCGGTGGTTACCCGGCAGGGGCTGGCTGACGTGTTGCTTGTCTCGGTTCGGACCGTGGACGAGATGGTCGCCAAGGGAGAGATCACACCGATGCGGCCTGGCGGCGTGCTGGTGCGGTTCTACTTGCCGGATGTGCTGCGGCAGTTGACCGCGGCGGCGGTGGCCCGGCTCGAAAAGCTGAAAGGGGGCGTATGAACTCGCGGCAAAAGGGAAAGGTTGGCGAGCGGGAGTTTGCGGCGCTGCTGCGGGTGCATGGATTTGATGCTCGGCGCGGCGTGCAGTTTGCCGGGGGCGCGGACAGCCCTGATGTAGTGAGCGATGCGCTCGGCTGGCTGCACATCGAGGTCAAGCGCGTGCAGAACCTGAACCTCGCCGAGGCCTGCGCCCAGGCGCGGCGCGATTGCGGGGGCAAGCCGTGGATCGTGGCCCACCGGCAGAATCGCGGGCCGTGGTTCGTGACGATGGACTCTGACGCCCTCTATGACCTGCTGCACAAGGCCCTGACCTATTTCGACCTGTGGCCGTTCGTCGGGCCGCGGCCCGTCACAATGGATGCGGAGCTGTTTTTCCAGTTCCTGCGCGTGGCCTCCACGAAAGGCCACAGAGGCAACGCAGGTCCGACACCTCACCCCACAACAGATTTTGGGAAGTCGTCCGGCGTGTCGCCGGCCGTAGCACGCGAAACGCGTGCGTTCCCGGAAACAGAGCAAACAAAGCAATCGGAGCAATAAACATATGCGTATCAAAACAGGTAGCGGGAACTTCCAACCTTGCCCGGAATATAACGGGTCGGCGGTCTGCGTGGACGTTACCCCTCTCAAGACGGTGCAGACCCAGTTCGGACCGAAGGAAAAGTTTCGGTTCGTGTTCGAGACCGGCCAGACCAAAGACGACGGCTCGCCCTGGTGCGTGTGGTCGGCGCCGTTCACGCCGTCGTATCACGAGAACTCGGCCCTGCGGCCGTTTCTGCGGAAGTGGATGGGGCGCGAGTTGACGCCGGAGGAGACGAAGACCTTCGACACCGAGGACATGCTCGGCCGCACCGCGCACATCACGGTGATCCACGAGCACAGCGACGGCGAGGTTTACGCGAACATCGCGTTGATCCAGCCGGACAAGTCGGCGGAGCCGCTGAAGCCTTCGGGCAAGTTCGTGCGGATGAAGGACCGGCCGCCGAAGGACGGCAACGGGTATCGGCGCGCCGAACCGGCGGGCGCTGGCAACGGCGACCTGGGCGCGACGAAGATCCACGTTGGCAAGTGCAAGGGCCTGGAGGTCCGGGACCTGTCGCCTGAGCAGGTCGGGGCACTGATCGAGCATTGGTTGCCGGCGGCGAAGGCGAACGCCAAGCCGAGCGCCGATGATCGGCGGCTGATGGCCGCCCTGGAGGCCTGGCAGGCGACGCAGGAGAAACAGGACGACAACGTGCCCTATTAGGCCGTGAACTCACAACAACCGCATGGAGGGGCGCGGGCGGATCGCGTCCCTCCATGCAAACCGAAGGAACTTTTATGCAGACCATTGTTTTTGACGTGGAAACCGGGCCACTGGCGGAGAGCGAGTTATCAGCGCTACTGCCACCGTTCGACCCGGCGGAAGTGAAGACGGGCAACCTCAAGGACCCGGAGAAGGTGGCGGCCAAGATCGCCGAAGCGGAAGCGAACCACCGCCGGGACTTTTTCGACAAGGCCGCGCTGGACCCGCTGAGCGGGCGCGTGGTCGCGATCGGGATGCTCGTGTTTGACGAGCTGAGCGAGGCGGGGCCCGAGGGCGGTCGGTGCGTCATCATCGGCCACGATGATGAGGCGCAAACGCTGCGCGAGTTCTGGCAGTACACGCAGGCGGAGATGGGCCGGATGAACCCGATGATCGGGTTCAACATCTTCGCCTTTGACCTGCCGTTCCTGTTCCGGCGTTCGTGGAAGCGGCGCGTGCCGATTCCCTTTGGCCTGCGGCGTGGTCGCTACTGGGGCGACCAGCTCATTGACCTGCGCGATGTCTGGCAGCTCGGGGACCGCCAAGCGCGGGGCTCGCTGGACAGCATCGCGAAGCACCTGGGCGTGGGCGCGAAGAACGGCGACGGCAAAGCCTTCGCGGAGCTGTGGCGGAGCGATCGCAAGCAGGCGGAGGCGTATCTGCGCAACGACCTGGAGCTCACGGCGAAGATTGCCCATGCGCTCGGGATCTGTGCGTAGGCGGCGCCGGGTCTGGGTGGACCCGGTTTTGTATCCGGCCTTGGCGAGACTGGTGGCTCGCCTTGGCCGGCGCGGTGAGGTGCTGGCGGGTATGTGGGACGGCAAAGGGATGAAAGAGATTGGGGCCGACTTGGGCATCAGCCCCAAGACGGTCGAGTACCACCGGGCGCAGTTGTATCGGCTCTTTGGAGTTGGTGACCCGGTGAGTTTGTGCAGGCGGGCAATTGTTCTCGGGCTGATCAGGCCGGATGTGCCGGCCAGGGCCCAAGGGCCCCTGCACGTGCGGGATTGAGATTTATGCAAGCGAATTTGTGTTTCGAGGTTGGTGAGACGAGCGGGCGGCCCGGCTTCCCGTTCACGGATGCGGAATACGCGGCGATGGCCGATGGGGTGCTGACGCCTGAGAACCGTTTCCATGCCGCCGCGCTGGGTGGATACAACTGTTTCCTCACGGGCGCGGGTGGGACTGGGAAGAGCACGCAACTGCGGGCCTTCATCGCCGAGTGTCCGCGCCGGGTCAGCGTTACGGCGCCTACCGGCGTGGCTGCGCTGAACGTGGGTGGCATGACGATTCACCGGTTCTGCGGAATGCTGATCGGCCCTGCGGCGGGGCAGTCGAACGAGGACTATTTCGGGCAACTACAGCGTGATCCTCGCCGGTCAATTCTGGCGGGGTTCAACCGGGTGCGCCGGTGCGAGGTGCTCGTCATTGACGAGATCAGCATGTTGCCCGGGAGGCAACTGGAGTTTGTTGAATTTCTGTTCCGCCGGCTGCGCGGGCGCGATGAGCCGTTCGGCGGTTGCCAGGTGATCGTGACCGGTGACTTCCTGCAACTGCCGCCGGTCAGGACCAGCGAGACGGAGGCTTACGACTGGGGGTTTCTGTCGCCGGCCTGGACGGCGGCGAGTTTCCGCACGTTCCTCCTGGAGAAGGTGCGGCGGCAGGATGAGGCGTCCTTCGTCCGCGCGCTGGCCGACTTTCGCGTTGGGCGTGTGTGGGGTGACAGCGCCCGGATTCTGCAATCGCGGGTGCGGAGCAATCCGCCTTCCACGATGCCGCGCTTGTTCACGCACAACGTGCAGGTGGACAAGTGGAACGTGTTCCAACTCTCCGAGCTGCCGGGCGAGGAAACCGTGTTGCACGCAGAGCAGAGCGGGCCGGACCTGCAACGGGCGTTTCTCACCCGCAACCTGCTGACGCCGGCAACGCTGCACGTGAAGCCCGGCGCCCTGGTGATGTTCACGGTCAACAAGAACGAGCCGAACCGGAGTGAGCCGCTGTTTGTGAACGGGCAGATCGGGACCGTCCAGGATGTCGAGGCCGGGGCGGTGGTGGTGAAGACGAGGGCGGGCGCGGTGATCCGCGTCGAGCGGTTCACCTGGCGCTATGCGCAGGATGATCCGGAGTCGGCCAGCTTCAGCCAGTTCCCGCTGCGCTTGGCGTGGGCGATGACCATCCACAAGGCCCAGGGGCTGACGCTGGATTCCGCCTATCTGGACATCCGCGCCGCCCGTGAGCCGGGACAGGCTTACGTGGCGGTGTCGCGCGTCCGGTCGCTGGCGGGGCTGAATTTCAAGGAGTGGTTCAAGGGCGTGCATGTGTCGCCTGAGGCCATCGAGTTCTACCAGGGGGTTAACTGAGGAACCACAGATGATACGGATAAACGGAGAGGTACAAGCTGCCTGCGATTCAGGCAATCCTGCGAGCCGCCTGAGCGGCGCGGCGCCTTGCCTTAAAGGCGGCGAGCCGACGGAGGTGGCTCCTGGCTTTCGCCTGAAACTTGCGCATAGCTCGTCGATTCTTGGTTTTCCGCTTGAGGCCGGATACTCGGGGGCCGGGGCAGTGATGTACGGCTCGCTCATCTTCCGTGAGGTAGCGGCCACAGCCACCGCTGCACTGGGAGAGGGGGGTGCCGTGAACTTTTTGAGAGGCTTTGTAAGCGCGGATGGTGACCGTCTGGTCGTGCTTCACACGGTCGCCAGTTTCCAGCCCTTCGGAGAACTGTGGTGCCATAGCGGCGGTTTAGTAGGTTCAAAACATTATGTCAAGTGATGGAATCCTGAACCCGCTTCAGCGGTTCACGAGTTTGTTGGGCGAGAGTGCGTTTTTCGTCCCGTGCATCCGCGGCACGAAAGTGCCGGCGGTGACTTACACGCAGCGACCGTTTGAGGCGACCCAGACGCCCGCGTATCGGTATGCCCTGGCCTCGGGCGAGTTCAACATCGCCGTTTACCTGGGCGAGATGTCGGGCGGGCTGTGCGCCTTGGATTTCGACCGGGATAAGGACCTGGCGGCGTTCCTGGCCGCCAACGCGCCGTTGGCGGCGACAACGCGCTCGCGCGGGAGTCGCGGCGGCATGGTTTGGCTGCGTGTTGATGGCGAGTTTCCGACGAGCTGCAACACGCCGCGCTTTGAGTGGCGGGCCAATGGCAGGCTTTCGACAATCTACGGCCAGCATCCGAAGGGGATGGATTATGCCGTCCTGGTGGCCGCGCCACCGGTTACGGTGAAATTCGCGGACATCCGGTGGCCGGATGGGTGGGAGCTGCCCTGGGTCGGCGCGCCTGGTCGCGACGCGGCGGCGGCGCTGGCCAAGGAGTATGGCCAGCCGTTCTATACCAACAAGGAGGGGCGGGTCATGGGGATCAACGAGCGGTATTGGGCGGCGCTGTACGCGCGGGAGAACCAGGTGCTCTACGATCCCGACGAGAAGGGGTTTTACCGGTACAACGACGGCGCCGGGCTTTGGGAGACTGTGACGGCCGAAAGTATCCGGGAGGTGATTTCCGGCCGCATTTTGGATGTGAGCTGGGAGACGCAGCAGTTCTCCCTCGAGATTCAGATCACGCAGAGCAAGCTCAAGGCGGTGGTGAGCGCCTTGATGGGCATCGTGGAGAAGCGGGATGCGTTCAAGACGAAGCAGCGTTTCATTCACGTTGCCAACGGAGTTATCCGGTTCGCGGAGGACGGTGACATTCAGTTTGGCGGATTTTCGGCTGAGGATTACTCCCGTAACCGCTCGCCTTACGCGTTCGACGCCACGGCCGAATGCCCGCGGTTCCTGAACGAGCTCATTTACCCGGCCGTGGCCGCCGAGGATGCGGACCTTTTGCAACGGTGGGCCGGGCTGGCGTTGTTCGGCTACAACCTGCCGCAGCGGATGCTGATCCTCGACGGCACGGCCAACGGGGGCAAGGGCACGCTGGTGCGCATCATGCAGGCGTTGGTCGGGCTCACCAATACCTACCAGTTGCGGACGGAATGCCTGTTGGAGCGGTTTGAGACGTTCCGATTCCGGGGCAAGACCCTGCTGATCGGGCCGGACGTCTCGGGGGATTTCCTGATGCAGAAGGGCGCCAGCATGTTGAAGGCGCTGGTGGGCGGGGATCCACTTTCCGGCGAGGGCAAGGGTTTGAACGGGGATTTCCCGATGTTCGGCACGTTCAACATGGTGATGACGTGCAACTCGCGCCTGCGGGTGCGGTTGGAGGGGGATTCTTCGGCCTGGCGGCGGCGGTTGTTGATCGTGCGTTATGAGAAGGACCCGCCGGAGAAGCGGATTCTGGATTTTGACCGCATGCTGCTGAAGGAGGAAGGGAGCGGCATTTTGCGGTGGGGCCTGGCCGGGTTCGTGAAGCTGCAGGCGGAATTTGCCGAGCGTGGTGATTTTGCCCTGACCGACGCGCAGCGCGGGCGGGTGGATTCGTTGCTGGCGGAGAGCGACAGCCTGCGGCTGTTCGTGAAGGAGCGCATGGCGCGGCACGAATACGGAGACGTGACAACCAGCGAGATCCAGCAGGCTTACGCGGAGTATTGCGCCGACCATGGCTGGAACGCGCTGCCGACGGCCGTTGTTGAGCGGACCTTGCCGGACATCATGCTGGACGTGTTCCACGTGACCAGGTCGCACTCCATCGAGCGCGATGGCAAGAAGTCGAACCGGGGGTGGCGCAAGGTTCAGTTGCTGGAGGCGACCGAGCTGCCACTGGAGGCGGGCGAATGAGTCTGGACGCGGCCAAATTGGAGAAGGTTCGCGAACTGGCCGGGAGTGTCGTCCAGGCCCGGTGTCCGGCCTGCGCCGAAGGCGGCGGCGACCGCAAGGGTGAGCACCTGCGGGTTTACCCCGACGGGCGGTATGGGTGCTGCGTCCATCCGAAGGATGGAGAGCACCGGAAGCGGATTTTCGCCCTGGCCGGTGCCCGGAAGCCGGGGGCACTTACCCTGCGGCTGAAGACGCCGCCGGCATTGCCGGCGGTCCGTTCGGTGAAGGCGGCCTTGGCCGGTTTTGGCTCTGGGACGCTTGGGACGCCTAAAACCGAGTCGGAAAATGCCGTCCCAGGTGTCCCAACGGCCCCCAGTCCAGTTTTTGGGACGCTTGGGACGCCTATTTTCAAGTCTCGCGCGTACGCGAGGGAGGATCCACCTAATGTACGTACACCCGCGTATACATGTAAGGACTTGGAAAGTGGCGTCCCAAGCGTCCCAAGTGCTGTGGCGGCAGAGCCGCCGCCGATTGCCGGGGAACGGCTGCCGTTCCTGACCGCCGACGGGACACTGAGAATCCCGTTCGATTCGCCGGAGCGATACCACTGGTGGAAACCGCCGCATGATCAGCGGCTACGGGTGAAACAAATCTTGGCCGAAGTGAAAGAGAGGATGAAACATGCCGCTACCGTTTGAAAAACAGCCCCGCGAGAGTGATAAGGCGTTCGCCGCGTTCAGTTTGTATCTGAGCCTGGGCGCCGAGCGGTCCACCCGAGAGGTTGGGAAGCAGTTGGGGAAGAGTGAGGGTTTGGTTGAGCGGTGGGCCGCGAAATTTGACTGGCGCTCCCGGGTGGCGGCGCATGGCGCCCACCTGGCGGTGGTCGAGCGCGAAGCGATCGAGGCCGCGGCGCGAAGCAAGGCCGCGGAGTGGGCCAGCCGCGAGCACCAACTCCGTGAAACGGAGTGGGCGATGCACGAGCGGGCCATCGCCGCCGCGAAGCGGGGGCTGGATGCCTACATGGCGCGCGAGAAGGTGTATGCCAACCTGGCGGACATCGCCCGGATGCTGGAGATCGCCAGCAAGCTGGGGCGGCTGGCGACGGGACTCGGCACCGACGGCGAGCGTCGCAAGGGCGACGAGCTGCCGGCGGTGCGGGTCGAGGTGAAGGTGGCGCTGGAGAAGATCTACGGCGAGCCGCTTCCGGGGGAAGTGGTGGATGTCGAAGTCGTCGGAGGTGGCCTGCAGGCGCAAAACAGGGTCTTGGCGGCGCAAACAGGGGATTTGGGAGCGCAAACAGGGATTCCGGTGGCGCAAACAGTGGAATTGGAGGCGCAAACAGGGAAACCGGGGTCGCAAACAGGGGAGGCCAGGACGTGACGCCCTGGGAACGCTATTTCATGGTCGGGCGCCGGGCGGGGTGTCCGATGGACCAGATGGACCGGTTCCAGGCGGCCGATGTGATCTTGCAGAGCCGCCAGCTCGCGGCGTCAGCCGCGGCGAGGCTCTGCGACCGGGCCGACGGGCCGACGGCAGTCGGCTACGGCGGGGCCCGGGGCGGCGGCAA
>MTKY01048157.1_pt1 | contig 13628 bp, 13 predicted proteins | sample 1042731 | NCBI WGS metagenome assembly MTKY01 (sample SAMN06212206, study PRJNA360538) | anaerobic digester metagenome | biome: Wastewater treatment plant; material: sludge; isolation source: anaerobic digester fed with sludge from wastewater treatment plant | place: Denmark: WWTP Soeholt ... | reverse complement strand
CAGAGCGACGCCCTCGGATTTCAAAACGGAATTCTCTATGCTATTCGCAACGGATGCGCCATCCCATTGAACTAACGCAATGCCTCCTCCGGTTGCAGTTCCAACGCAACGGTACACCCGATTGCTGGGTGCCCCGTTGAAATAGAATGCGTAACCGGCGGTCTCAAGCGCGTACACCCGTTCTAAGCTGCAATTGCGAGCGCCATTGAGAGAAACGCCTTGCGATCCTCCCATTGTCCGAATATCGGAAAGCGTCAGATGTCGTCCCCGCACGGTGAGCATGGTCCCGCTTCCCGTGAAAACCGTCCCGCCAGCCGCAAAATTGGTGCTTCCCTGGAACAAGATGTTGGTCCCGGCAGCGCCAACCACCGTGTTGCTGATGACCGCTGGCGCATAGACGCCGGTGTCGAGATAGACGACGTCTCCCGGCAACAGGCTCACGGACCCAATCAGGTTGCCCAGCGTTCTCTTGGGCGTGGTGGGAGTGAGGCCGTCGTTTGCATCGTGGCCGGACACGGTGGGCGTATAGATGTCTCCCGCATTGGACACGTCCCCGTCGTCGATATAATAGGGTGTCGCGTGGACCGGCCATGCCCCTCCCATCGCAAGACATGCCGCAACGCCCATCAACCAAATCCGCGATTTCATATCGTTCACCCTCGAGGAAACGCCTTGCGAAAACCAATATTCCGCACAGACTGCCTTAATTTGAATATAATATAGGCACTCCCCCATTGGCAAGCCATTGAAGCGCTTTTTTCGCGGGCTGCGCGATGCTTCCGGAGAGATAATCTCCGCGTGGTCCGTATGCCGAACCAGAGGCTGTTCGCCCACCGAGCCAACCTTTCCAGCGCGCAGCATGCTGCGACAGGGCAATCACCCCGGCTTCGGTCCAAGCTCACCTCATGATTAAATCTTAAAATCCATCAGCTCATCCTGCTGATGATACAGCCTCGCGTGACCATCGGCTGCCAACATTGGATCATCTACCTCGGACTTTGGGATTCCGGACACACCACCCCCATTGCACGCCTGCCATGATTTCAGCATCCGATTGTCCCGCAAATTGTTATGGCATGAATCGGCTCGGCGCTACCATCCCCCGCCCATATCGTCTCAAAAAAACGGCCATCCCTCAGCGGTACGCCCTCATTTGTCGGCCGAAATGATGATTTTCTTGATTGGCCGCAGCATGTTCCAATCCATCAGTCTCCGCACCGCGAAATCCGGCAGCCCGGCCTTCCAAACATAGGACAGCGTCGCGCTTTTCAGCAGGTCTTGGCCCAGGCCAAACCAGACCATCCGCCGCAAATATCGCAAGTTCCGCGTAGCCCACGCCTCTTCGATGTGCTCTTCCCAGCAGCGCACAACCGCATGGATGGCGGGTTCGTAGCGGCCATCCTCTTGCAGGCGCTCGCGATATCGCTGCAGCATGCCCAGCCGATGTTTAAAAGCATGCACTACTTGGGGTCCGCGACTTTTTGAGGCCTGCCCGCCATGGATCCGCCAGAATGCCGTCGGCTCCCGACGCCCCGCAAACGGGTATCGCAGAGCGGCTTCCAAATAGAAGCGATAGTCATCGACTCCAAAGGGCCTGCTCTCGTCAAACGGGCCAGCTTCGCTCCAAAGGGCCTTCCGAAAAACCGTCCCCGTGGGAATGATTACATTGTTTCGCATCAGCAAAACAAACATCTGCGTGGGCAGCTCAGGTATGCCCCCAGCCCCCGCAGGCCAGCAGCCGGATGCGCCGCCAATCAGGCCGACCCGCGAGAAAGCCAGCGGAGTTTCCGGGAAACGGTCAAGCAGTCCCGCCACCTTTTCCAAGTGGTCTGGCGCCCAGACGTCGTCGTGGTCGCACAGCGCGACATAGTCTCCTTGAGCAGCGGCAATTCCCATGTTTCGGGAGTGGCCTTGGCCGCCAGCCTCTGAGTTTTCCCGCACGTGGATCTGAGGATACCGGCTCCGCACATGCACAACGGTTCCATCCGTGCTGGCATCATCCACCGCGATCACTTCCCGTGGCGATCGGCTTTGGGCATGGATGGATGCCAAGCATTCATCGATATATTCCATGGAATTGCGGGTGGGCACCACCACGGAAATACTGGGCAAGCGCTTGGTCATGGCAGACTCGCGATCTCCTATTTTGAAGACGTGGCTTTGCCCCGAAATCTGCGACGCATCAATTCCGCCACGACGCCGGCACTTCCCCTGCGCAGAAACCACGAAGGCCACGCCTTGGCCAATTCCCGCAACAATCGGGAGGCTTCCGGCCAGTCGCCGGCATGGAAAGCGCCATAGAAAGCATCTTCCGCCGCCGCGGCACGGATGTTCCGCCAACCGGCCGGATCCGGACAAAGGCCCGGCGGGGCCTTTTTCTCGATGTATTCGCGGAACTCCCCCAGCGAACGCCGCGCCTGCAGCCTTTGCGTGCATTCCCCTTTGAGATTGTTCAAAAATGTTGTCCGGAGATGCTCACGGCCTCTTTCCAGCCCCCCATGCAAATCGCGTTCCAGATTTTGGATTAAAATGTCGTATGCTTCCCATCCCTTGAAGGCAATCTCCCACTGGTTGCGACCGCTCCACACCCCTCCCGCATGAATGCGGTAAACGCCCATGAGTTCGTCAAGGTACGCTCCCGCCCCTTGCTGCAGCCAATGAATGAATTGGCCCCAATCACTGGCTGGCAGCAAATCAATCCAGCTGGGAATGGGCAAAACCGCGTCTGCCCTTGCCAGCACCGATGCGGTCGCTATGAAATTCCCGCCCAAGATGTCGTTCACCCCGATCCGGTCCGGGGGGCGGGCGAACAACGCCTTTCGACCGTCCACGGGATAAAAGGATTCGCCTTTCGCAGACGAGCTCCCCTCTCGGACGACTTCGACATTGTGAAAGCAAAAGGAAAGGCTCGGATCTTTTTCCAAGACGGCGGCCTGTTTCTGCAGCTTGTGCGGATCCGTCCAATAATCGTCGCCTTCGCATTGGGCGATGTACTTTCCCCGGCAGGCAGTATATGTGCGCCGGGCGTTGGCTTGCACGCCCAAATTGCGCTCCGAGGGAAGAAGCCGGATCCGGTCTGGGTTCGCGCGGGCATACTGCTCGCAAATGGCCCGAGTATCGTCTGTCGAGCAATCCTCCCCGATCACCAGTTCGACCGGGAAGTCCGCCTCCTGCATCAGGATGCTCCCGATCGCCTGCGCTACGTACCGGGCGTGGTTGTAGGTAATCACATACACGCTGACAAGAGGCATTCTCATGCCAATCCAGATCCGCGAACGATGCAATTGCGCGACAGCGACAGCGCCATATCCACTCCATCCCAGACCAAGGAAAAGTCCATGGTCCGCCCCACGGGAACGATCCGGTCCACGCCGCGGGGTGCGCCCCGCAAAACGCAAGCGGCAATCATCTCCGGATCCATTCCCAGGCAGGCAATCGTCTGGCAGCGGTTGGTGCACATCGGCAGGATTTCACACATCTCTTTCATCTCATGCTCGATGAACAAGCCGCCGGGATGCTTGTAGTCCATCCATAGGGGATCCAGGCGCGAAACCTTGACCCGGACAATCAGGTTGTCTTCCGCCGGCTCCAGACAACCGCCTGCCGCATCGAGCAGTCGGCAGGCCATGGCCCACTTGCCCACCGCCTGCACGGGCGGCAGGGAATAGCGCTTCTCGAGAATCCGGTGCAGCGCCGGCCAGAAGCGCGTCTTGGCGGCGGCGACGTCTTTTCCGCGCCACACTACCAATTGCGGAGATGTGCAGGCGTTTTGGTCGGTCAGATAGGTGTCGTTGTAGAAATCCTGCGCCACGCGGGCCGGATCGAGCTTTAAATAGCCGTCGGCATCGATCACGGCAAAGGAATACCGGTCCGCAAAGGTGATTTCGACCGCACGGGGAGGCAGCGGGGACTCCCGGATGGTCCGGATGGTGTCGTCTCCACCCCAGATGATCCGGGCATCGCACCGCGCGGACAAGGCGTCCGTCACGGCTTTCTCGTGGCCGTATTTCACCAGGCAGATCCGGCCGGCCATATCGGGAACGAACGCCAGAACTTCCCGGATGGCTCCGCAGATCAATCCAACTTGCGGGAAGTTCTTGGAAGGCACCCGCACGACGTTGGCATTCCCGGCCAGCAGGCCGACCGCCAGCGAATAGGCAAAATTCACCGGCACGTTGGCGGGCGCGACGTGAAAGGCCATGCCCCGCCCCAGCCGGTTCGGCAGTGCTCCATATGGCTTGCGCATTTCCTCGACGGACGCCTTCCGGCACCAGAATCCAAAGGCGACCACGTCTGGGTAGGCCTTGGCCTCGGCACCGCCCATCAGCCGTTTGGATAGTTCCGCCAGAAAGTCGACCGCCGCAGGGGAAAAAGGCGGGAGCGCCGGCAGGTTCGCCATCCGTTGAATGGTTTCCGCATCGCCAACCAGATACTCGAGATGATCAAGATGGGACGGCATAGGTATCGCTGCACCCTCGGATTTCGGCACTCGCCAAACGGCCCAGAACCTGGAAATACTTGCCCTTTCGCCCGCACGGGCAGTCGTCTTCGCCGAGCAGCCGGCCTTCGTCCTCCGTCAAAAGGCAATGGCCCGGATAGGAGCGCGGCAGCAGAGAGACTACTTCCAAAATGCCCAGCTCCCCGACGGCGCACGGCGCAAAATCGATCGCCCTCCTCGGAATCACGTCCGAAAAAACGCTCGCGTGCAGATGGCCCCGCTCGCACTCCATGAAAATGCTGCCGGTCTGCTCGACCATCCCGTAGTAGTCGTATATCCGCGCCAGGCCGCACGCCTCTGCCAATCGCGTTTTGAATTCCCGCGGCGTCACGGCTTCGCCGGCCAGTTTCTTCCATCCGCCGCCGTGGACGAGGACGCCCCGCGACAGATCCAGGGGCGCTTCCAGCCGCGCCAGTTCCCGGTAGAAATGTTTCCAGACCATGAAGGTGAATCCGAACAGCAAAACGGGCTCTCCGGCGTGGCGGGCCAGGAATTCCCGGATGCCCGCGACATCGAGGCGCATGTCGTCGTCGAGGGCGTACAACCGCTCCGTCCCGAAGATGGAAAAACCGAGGATGCCGGCGCCGCGCGCGGAGAACATCGCGCGGTCCTTGACGACCGACGGGCAATCCAGGATCAGCATCGGCAGGCGCCGGGGGCCGATGAAGTCCGCGACGATCTTGACCAGCGCTTTCTGTTGGTTGCCGGCGGTTTCACGGTCGAGGGCGATGACCGACCGCGCCTGGCCCGTCGTGCCGGACGACGTCATCGTCTTGAACACGGCATCCGCCGGCACGCTCCGCAGGTCCATTTCCTTGAACAGCCGGACGGGCAGGAACGGAAAATCCGCGGCCCGGGCGGCTTGCCGCAGATCGAAGCCCAGGCCGTCCAGCATGCGGCGATAGGTTGGACACCGGTCCCGGTGGTGGCGCGTCAAATCCGCCAGCGCCGCCGCCAGCCACGGCTCCTTGGCCGCGCGGTCCATGACGAACGGAGCCAGCTCGAACATGGACGGGGCGACCGTCACCCCAGCTTCTCCAGTTCGGCGTAGAGGGTCTTGCCGGCATCGTTCTTGGGAATGCCCGGCACCGCCTTGGCCACGAACGCGATGGGATTCAATCCGGTCTTTGCGGCCAGGAAATCCAGCACCTCGCGGGCGCGCGCCGCTTCCGCGAGGTAAACTGTCATCCGATCGTCCACGCCGGCGCAGGCGCATTCCAGCCCGTCGAAGCGGTCTTTGAGCATGCGTTCGGTCTCGTCGAGATTGACGCGGTTCCCGAAGATCTTCAGGAAGCGCTTCTTGCGGCCGACGACGTAGTAGAAGCCGTCGGCGTCCCGCCGCGCCAGGTCGCCGGTCGCGAGGACCCCTCCCCATTCGTCGCCCTTCGCCAAGTCTTCGCCGCGTTCGGCATACCCCAAAGCGACATTGGGACCATGATAGACCAACTCTCCCGGCACGTCGGGCCCCTCGATCCGCGCGCCGGCCTCATCGACCAGCTCGAACCGCCCTCCGGGGATCGGCAGGCCCATGCTGCCGCATTTTTCCAGCGCCTGTTCCGGAGGCAGATAGGCCATCCGGGCCGTAGCCTCCGTCTGGCCGTACATAACGAAAAACCGTACATTCCGACTCGCCGCGTATTCCGCCACTTCCCGCGCCAATTCAGGCGCCAACTTGCCGCCGGCCTGCGTCAGGGTCCGCAAGGTCGGCAGCTCCATCCGGAAAAATCGCAGTTTCTTCAACATCTCGTAGGTGTAGGGCACGCCGCCAAAACTGGTCGCACCCGCGGACTTGAAGAACTCCCAAAACCCCTTTTCCACAAGCGTCTTGGCCGTCACGAGCAGGGTCGCCCCGACCAGCAGATGGCTGTTGATGATGGATAGGCCGTATGTGTAGCTCATCGCCAAGGTGGTGATGGGCCGTTCCGTCGCGTTTAGTTCCAGGTATTGTGCGATCGCCTGGGCGTTGGAGGCCACATTCCGATAGCTTTGCCGGACCAGCTTGGGGCTGCCGGTGCTGCCCGAGGTGGTCAGCAGCAAGGCCAGATCCTCGTGCAGCGGGAACGGATCGGTGAAGTCCGTTTGCAGCAGCGCATAGCCGAACCCGGCGTGCCGGACCGGAAAGCGAGGGAACTGGCCAGCCATGGCCTGCGGAACATACAGATATTGCGGCCGGTACAGCTCCAGCAAACGCTGCAGCAGCGCACGGTCCAAATCCTTGGCCAGCAGCAACGGAACGACCCCGTGCCGCAAGCAGGACACATAGCCGAGCACGGCGCCGGGGCTGTTTTCGCACAGGCAAAACGCCAGGCACCGCCTCCCGATCCACGCCTGCAGCTCGTCCGCCGCTCGTTCCAGCTCGGCGTAGGTCAAGCGTTCGCCGCCATCCCCGAGGAGGGCGACATGGCCCGCATGGGCCGCCCAGTTGTTCCAGAAGCTCGTCATGGTTCGGCCGCGTCTGGAAGCCTCAGATCGCCGCGGCGCCATCCACGCCCAGAATCTGCCCCGTGACGTATTCCGCCAGATCGGAAGCCAGGAACACCGCGGCGTTCGCCACGTCTTCGGGCCGCCCCAAGCGCCCCATGCCGATCTTGGCGGCGAATGTCCGGGCCCGTTCCTCCCCGATGGACAGGAACACGCCGGCATCGATCATCCCGGGTGCGATGGCGTTCACGCGGATGCCGTGGGGCGCAAGTTCCTTCGCCGCAGTCTTGGTCATGGCGATTACCGCCCCTTTAGATGCGGAATACGCAAGCTGGCCATCGTTGCCGGCCACGCCAACGATGGATGCCATGTTGATGATACTTCCGTTTTTCTGCGGCACCATGAGCTTGGCGGCGTACTGGATGGCCTGGGCAACTGCAAACACATTGACGGCAAATGTTTCTTGCATCATGTCGTTTGTCACCATCCCGATCACGGCGTCGCGCATGATGCCGGCGTTGTTGACCAGCACGTCGAGCCGCTGCCGTTCTTTCTTGATCCGCATGAACGCCGCCCGCATGCCGGCACCGTCCGTGACGTCGAAATACACCGGACAGATCTCCGTTTCGCAGCGCCGGCCCAACTCCGCGGCCGCGGCGTCCAGGCAGCCTTCCATCCGGGCGCCGGCATAGACGATGGCACCCTGACGCGCGAACGTTTCCGCCAGCGTCCGGCCGATGCCCCGGTTGGTCCCGGTGATCAGCGCCACCTTGCCCTCCAGCAAACGCTCAGAGTTCGACGCCATATTTCCTCAGGATTTCCTTGCCCATTTCATAGGACGAGAACCCAACGATGTCTTCCGTGTCCAGCATGACGCTGAATAAACTCTCGATTTCCGCCATGAGCCGCATATGCCCCACGGAATCCCATTTGGCGATGGACTGATAGGCCAGCATTGGCAACGCATCGGCCCCCACCTCGAAAATTGCCATGACAGCGTTGTCGTATTTTTCCGAATTTGTCATCTTGTGTCTTTTGTCACTTGAATCGCCGGGCAGGATTGCCGGCATACGTTCCCGGTTCAGCAATATTGCTTAGCACAGACGTCAAAGGGGCAATCACGGTATCCCGGCACACCCTCAAGTATTCGCGAATGAACGCCCCGGAACCGATTTCCGTGCTATCGCCGACCTCGACGGTTCCGGAAACGATGGAATTCACGTAAAGCGTGACATAATCGCCCAGACGCACATCGTGCCCGACGGCAGAGCCATGGTTGATCACGACTCCGTTGCCGATCTTCGAGTTAACGGTGATCCGAGCCCCGCAACAGACGATGGAACCCGCGCCAATCTGCGAAGAGGCTCCGACAACGGCCGAGGGGTCGATCAGCGTAGCCCATTTCACGTTGGGATATTGGGCAACGTGTTCGTACATGGAACGCCGCCCCTTGCTGTTACCGACCGGGCACGTCACGTAAATTTCTTCTCTATTGCCGGCGAACCAATCCTTCCCGCCCAACACCGGCAATCCATTGAGCGTTTTGCCGTGCAACTCGGTTTTCACGTCGTCCACGAAACCCAACAAGTTCCATTCTCGACGGCGGCGATTGATGCGCGCGACCATCCACGCCACTTCGCGGCCAAATCCCCCGGCACCGTATATGATCAGTTTTTTCATGATGCGAATCCGCACGACGACTTTCGTCCGGGCCCCGGTTGCGCGCACGCTCCATGCGCGGGGACCAACATTCCGCAAATGATCGAGATCGTCGCGACATCCACCGCCGTGCCCGTCGGCAGCACGATGACGCGCGCGGCGACTTCTTCGGTGCGGGGTAGATTCCGTCCCGCCTCCGGATACAGGGTCCGGTACGGCTCCATGCGGTGGCAGCCCGGCCAAAAATACTTGCGGGCCAACACGTTCTCGGCGTGCAGCATCTGAATCGCCGCATCGCGGCTCCGGCCATAGGCGCGCTCGTCCACCTCAGCCACGATGTACTGCCGGTTGCATGGCTCCGTTGGGCTGTATTCGATGAGACGCAGCCCCGGAATGCCGGCCAGCCCCTGCCGATAGGCCTCGTAATTGCGCCGGTTCACGGCCATGAACTCATCCAGGCTCTCCAGCCCCGTGAGCCCCATCGCGGCGCAAACTTCGGTCATCTTGCCGTTGACCCCGAGGTACACCACGTTGTCGAATCCCTTGAATCCGAAATTCTTCATCAACCGGATTTTTGCGGCGAGTTCGTCATCGTTGGTGGCAATGGCCCCGCCCTCGAAAGTGTTGAAGAACTTGGTGGCGTGGAAGCTGAACACTTCGCACCGGCCGAAGTTCCCGATCATCCTCCCCCCGTGCGAACACCCAAAGGCGTGCGCCGCGTCGAACATCAACGGCAGGCCGTGTTGGTCGGCAACGGCTTGGAGCGCCTCGATGGCGCAGGGCCGCCCCCAAACGTGCACGCCGATGATCCCGGTGGTGCGCGGCGTGATCATTCGTTCCACCGCCGCCGGATCCAGATTGTGGGTGGCCGGATCGATGTCGGCAAATATCGGCGTAATACCCTGCCATTGCAGGGAATGCGCCGTGGCCACGAAGGTGAATGCCGGCAGGATCACCTCGCCTTTCAGGTCCAATGCCCGAATGGCCAGTTCCAGCGCCACTGTCCCGTTGCAGATCGGGATGCAGTGCTTGACCCCCAGATAGGCCGCCAGTTTGGCTTCGAATTCCTGTACCAGCGGCCCGTGGTTGCTCAGCCAGTTGCGATCCAAGATGCCTTCGATGCGCGCCATCAGCTTGCGCCGGTCGCCGATGTTCGGCCGGCCCACGTGCAGGGGAGCGGAGAATGCGGGCGCCGCTCCGCCGGTCGCCGATTCGGAAGGATTTGATGATGATTTCAAGGCGGTTGTTTTCACGTTGGATTTATTCGCCGGGCAATAGAATGTCCATCATTTCGGTTTCTCCACGACATACAAGACGCTTTGGGGGCTTATACCGCAACGCCAGAGCGAAGACCGCCCAAAATGCTTCGCTCCATACGAGCGCACGACAAATCCGGCCTCGTGCAATCGGGCCAGAAACCCATTCTTGCTGTATTCCCGCACGTGGTCATCCTGCCCGAACCTCCGCCAGCGTTCGCCCATATCCGTCACGGTCGGATCTTCATCGATTTCAACCGCTTTCAGGTTGATGGGCACCATGAGAATGCCCTGTCCGCCGGGTTTTAGGATGCGGTATAATTCAGCCATCGCCTTTATGTCGTCCGCCACATGCTCCAGGACGTGCGAACAGATGAAAAAATCGACGGAATCCGCTTGAAACACCGGCATATCGCAAATATCTGCTTTGACCTCCACCCCGGCCATGAACAGATCGGACGTGATATAGCGAAGATTCACTCGATTCAGACGGATGAAATCCCGAATGAAAACCGAGAGGGACTTGGCGGGTGCAAAATCCACCAATACGGTTTCGGCTCCCTGCGCGCGCGCCAGCATCCAGGGTGTCAAATACAAGGCATATAGCCGGTCGCGATCGGATGCCCCGCAATGCGGACATGAATATGCACGATAATTGCATGTTTCTCCATAACCCTTCAAATGGGCCCGCCCATGTTTCTTTTGCTGCTCCAAGTAGAATGACGGCAACGGATTGAATTTCAACACCGGCTGCCCGCATACGGAACACCGACAAGCGCCCACAAGCGCAACCCGAATCTTTATCCATAATGCCGAAATGACATCTCGGAATGCGTCTGCCCTCCATGTCAATCCATTCCGAATGCGTTGAATGCCAGCCGTCATTCAGCGCTCCAATCAACCACGGGTTGTATGGGGATATACCCGACATGGGATCCTTCCACCCGGAATGGACAAACACCATAATGGACCGAAAACACTTGAGAAGCCGGTTTGGGCCTGCTCACGATGATCCACGCGCTGTAGGTTCCCGGGTTGAACGGCAAGCGTGGGAACGCCATCCGGATCCGCTGGGGTTTGCCCGTGTTGTGAATCAAGAAATTCTGCCGGGAACTCATGCACTGAGCCACGGCCGTGTTCGATTGGTCCAGAAAATTCACGACCACTTCGGCTACCTTTTCCGAACTTCGGAAAGAAACGGTAAACTCCACGGCGATGTCCGTTCCATGCCGCAAGGATTTCCCATCCGCATTCGGAGACGCAGGAACCACCTGTATGCCGGAAACTTCCACGTCTCCCGTGCCTTCCTGAAATTGCCCTCCCGCTTGAAACATATTGTTGTACGATTGGATGACAGACGGGCAATCGTCGCCGAACGCCGTCACCTGTCCGCGATTCATCAACATGGCCTTGGTGGAGGTGCTGGCAATGCTGCCCATGTCATGGCTGACAAAGATCACGGCCGCCCGCTCCATCAAGTTGCTAATCTTCCGAAAGCACTTGTACTTGAAGCCCAAGTCGCCTACGGCCAGCACTTCGTCTACAAGGAGAATATCTGGCTCCAGCGAACTGGCCACGGCGAAACCCAGTCGGACCGCCATGCCGGAACTGTAGTTCTGCACGGGGGTGTCGAGGAAATCGCCGATTTCGGCAAAATCGATGATCTCGTCCATCTTGGCGTCGGTTTCGCGCTTGGACAGACCCAGGACGGAAGCGTTGGTATAGATGTTCTCGCGCCCAGTCAGGATGGGGTTGAACCCCGCCCCCAGCGAAATGAGCGCGCCGACCCGGCCGCGCATTTCGATCCGGCCGGCATCGGGCTTGATCAGGCCGTTGAGCATTTTGAGCAGGGTCGTCTTTCCCGCTCCGTTGCGGCCGATCAGCCCGAGGCATTCCCCGCGCTTCAGCTCAAAGCTGACGTTGTTGACCGCCCAAAACTCCTTCGGCCGCAAACCAGCGCGGTCGTCCCCTTCTGACCCCTGCTTGCCGCTCCCGCGCCGGCGGCCGGTCAGTTCGCGCCCCATGTCGCATAACCCGTACCACAGCGACTTCTTCAGGCTCAGGCAGAATTTTTTCGACACACCGCTGACCCGGACAAGCGTGTCAGAGTCGGCAAGCGGGATGGAGGGGGCAACCACCATGCCTAGACGAGATTTACGGAGTTAAACATAGTTAAAATCGAAGAACACATACCACAAGCGACACAAAAGACGCAAGGGCGCAAACAAAAGTCCCCCCCGGATTCCTCCACTCAACCCCGTTCGGTTTTCCCTGACCTCCGACCTCCGCCCTCTTTCTTCGGCTGTTGCCTCCATCGGCGGCAGGATGCCGCCGCTCCCCTCTCTTTTGCGTTCCTTTTGCGCCCCTCGCGCCTTTTGCGTTAAACGGCTGTTCATTCCAGGTTGCAGGTTTCAGGTTTCAGGAAAAACCATCGCTCCCCCTCTTATGACATGCCATATTTTTCCCACACTCCCGCGGCAGAACAACCACTCGGGATGCCGCGCCAAAAGACGAAATAACCTTTGACGCGCACATGGCATATCCCCTTTGAAATAAGCCTTCTGAAAATATAGCACCCGAGCATCCAGACGCATCCGGCGACGGGCCATCCGGCTCAACATTTCCGCCCAATCCATTTCAAAATCTACCCAACCACCCTCAGCCTCCAACTTTTGGGCCATTACTTCACTTGCGTGCGCGCGCAAACGGGCTAGGTGCTTGGACAAGGTTTTCTTCAATTCCGTCCGCACGTCTGGGGGCGCATGTGGCAAATAAATTTGCATCCGCCTTGCAAAATCAACCATCGTATCAAGTGACGTTCGAACGCTCCAGACTCCCCCCGAATGCCGACGATACACGGCCGTAATCTCGTCCATGAATTTGACGGGCCCATTTTCCGTCAAAATCATCGCGAACCCCCAGTCTCCGGTTGGGATTCGGAAAAACCACGGTGGCAAGCGCCGGAGAGGCGCCGCGCGCGCCAACAAGGTGCAAGTGGGGATGCTATGGTTCCGAATGATATCGATCTGGGACAGATAGGTTTTCTCCGGTTTGGGCGCACATGAGGAGGGTCCTTTGTGACCCAGCCAGACCGATGGCTGTGCATCCCCGTTCTCATTCTCCACCGCGGCGTTGGTGTAGCACGCGCTGATTTCCGGCTTCGCCTCCAGCGCCGCCACTTGTTTTTGCAGCTTTTTCGGGTCCGTCCAGTAGTCATCACCCTCGCAGAAGGCGATGTATTTGCCACGGCAGGCATACAACACTGCCGCCCCCGGCTTCAAGCCTTGGCTATAGAGATTCTCCCGGGACAGCCGGAGGCGAATTTTGGCCGGATGTTTTCGCTGATACTCACATACGATCTCCCGGGTCCGATCCGTGGACTTGTCTTCCCCGATCACAATCTCATACGAGAAATCCACTTCCTGCATCAAAATGCCATCCAGCGCCTGCCGAATGTACCTCTCGTGATTATAGGTGATCATCCATACGCTAACCAAAGGCTGCTCTGGAAGTCGGCCAATGTCTTCAACTGTATCGACCAATTTATCTAACTTGGCGAGGTATTCGTTCATTCAAATTACCGTTGCAATAGTTGGGGATGCAGCTCTCGGGCGAGCAAAACATTTCGTTACAATCATAGGCCCCAAAAACAAACGGGTTGATGCCCACACCCGATGTATATAGGGGCAACCTTGAGAATCGGCATGAGTTAACAACCGACTGTCTGACACCGCTTCCTACACAGGAAACTCCTATCCGCCATATCTTATCGGTCACGTCATCACCATGTTGCG
>MTKY01002812.1_pt1 | contig 13649 bp, 12 predicted proteins | sample 1042731 | NCBI WGS metagenome assembly MTKY01 (sample SAMN06212206, study PRJNA360538) | anaerobic digester metagenome | biome: Wastewater treatment plant; material: sludge; isolation source: anaerobic digester fed with sludge from wastewater treatment plant | place: Denmark: WWTP Soeholt ... | reverse complement strand
GAACAGCAGGATAGACTGGTCAGCCGGATCAGCCAGTGCGCCGCCCAGCACCAGCTCACCGCGCCGCTGAGCTTCCCAGGCCAGCCTCAGGTGTTCGGCACGGAATCGCGGCCGGCGGGCGAGGTAATCTTCAGCGAGTGTATAAAAAAGAAGGTAGTGCATTCGAGCGCTTCCGTTGATAGATAAAGACATTGTAACAGTTGTTGCCCTTTAGTCTGACCTTTCAGGCTCCGTGAGCGTCAGACGGGGCCGGATCAGCGCTGCCTTTCCGTCCGCGACAACCTGTATCAGCTGGATGCTTGACGCGGCTTATTGGTTGATCAGCAGCAACCATAAAATGACAGGCTGTGGTAGCAATATTCGAAAACTGCGCTTCGAGTTTTGCGCGCGCCGGTGATCGCAAAGAACGAGGCGAACGCAAAAGCCCCCGCTTGGGGGCTTTGATGCCCAGGCTGGTCTGTAAGCCGCATTCTGTCCACCATAAGGGTGTGGCGACCATCTCTCTGGGCTGCCGGTTACCCGGCAGCTCGTGCAGCCTACCCGGGACCATCGGGCGGGCCGCCCTTTACGTCCATCACAAACGATCTTCACCGCTTACGGACGACTGGTCCCTGCTTGGCCTTGCTCCCGGTGGGGGTTGCCTGGCCGCGACATTACTGCCGCGCCGGCGGGCTCTTACCCCGCCATTTCACCCTTGCCATTGCCGTTTCCGGCTCGGGCGGTTTGTTTCTGTGGCCCGATCCCACGCCTTACGACGCCCCGGATGTTATCCGGCACCGCGCCCTGTGGAGTGCGGACTTTCCTCGAACGCCATTCGGCACATCCCATGGACACGCCCTCTGACGCCCGCGGTCACCCGGCCAGCCTGAGCACTTTCCATCATACCCGAAACATGCGAAAAAACCAACACCCGGGCTGTGCAAGAACCCGGGCGTATCGGTTTGCTCATAGAATGACTTAGAGTTCCTTGAACTCGCCTTCCACCACCCCTTCATCCGCACGGTGGCCCTCATCCGGGGTATACCCGCCGCTGAAATCCGCTCCGGGCGTTGCCCCGCCAGGCTGCGCGCCAGCGCTTTGCACGGACCGCAGCAGCTGCTGGAGGGCATTGGAGCTTCTTTCGATCGCCGCGATGTCTTCGCCAGTCATCACCTGACGCAGGCTGCTGACATGGCTTTCCACATCCGCGCGCAGGCTGGACGGGACGGCTTCGCCCTTCTCACGAAGCAGATTTTCCGCCTGGTAGGTCAACGCGTCAGCGCTGTTGCGGGCTTCCACCAGCTGACGCCGTTGGGAATCCAGCGACTCGTTGCGTTTGGCCTCATTGACCATGCGCTCGATATCGGATTTATTCAGATTCGTCGAAGCCGTGATGGTCACGTGCTGTTCACGACCGCTCGCTTTATCGGTGGCCGAGACGTTCAAAATGCCGTTGGCGTCGATATCGAATGTCACCTCGATCTGCGGGGTGCCGCGCGGCGCCGCCGGGATTCCATCCAGACGGAAGCGGCCCAGACTGTTGTTGTCCCCCGCCATGGGACGCTCGCCCTGCAGTACATGCACGTCGACCGCGTTCTGTCCATCGGCGGCGGTGGAGAAAATCTCCGTCTTGCGCACCGGAATGGTGGTATTGCGCTGGATCAGCGTGGTCATCACGCCGCCCATGGTCTCCACACCCAGCGAAAGGGGGGTTACATCCAGCAGCAGGACATCCTGCACGTCACCGGTCAGCACACCGCCTTGAATGGCCGCGCCCACCGCGACGACCTCATCCGGGTTGACACTCTTATTGGGCTCTTTGCCGCCGGTCATCCTGCGCACAAAATCCTGAACCATCGGCATGCGCGTGGAACCGCCCACCAGCACGATCTCATCGATTTCCTTGGCGCTCAGGCCGGCATCCCTCAACGCGGCCTCAAAGGGGGCGCGCAGGCGCTCCACCAGATCAGCGCTCATCTGTTCGAATTTCGCCCGGCTGAGTCCCAGCTGCAGGTGGCGCGGTCCGTTGGCGTCCGCGGTGATGTAAGGCAGATTGATTTCAGTCTCGACCATGGTGGTGAGTTCGATTTTGGCTTTCTCAGCGGCCTCGCGCAGGCGTTGCAGCGCCTGGCGGTCGCCGCGCAGGTCGATGCCCTGCTCGCGTTTGAACGCGTCCGCCGCCCAGTTGACGATGCGCTGGTCCCAGTCATCGCCGCCGAGATGCGTGTCGCCATTGGTGGCGCGCACCTCGACCACATTATCGCCCACCTCGAGCACCGAGACATCGAACGTCCCGCCGCCCAGATCGAAGACCAGAATCTTCTCGTTGGCTTTCTTATCCAGGCCATATGCCAGCGCGGAGGCGGTCGGCTCGTTGATGATGCGCTGCACTTCCAATCCCGCCACTTTTCCGGCGTCCTTGGTGGCCTGGCGCTGGCTGTCGTTGAAGTACGCCGGGACGGTGATCACCGCTTTGGTGACCGGTTCGCCCAGGTAGGCTTCCGCGTCAGCTTTCAGTTTAGCCAGGATCATGGCGCTGATCTCCTGCGGGGTGTAATCCCGGTTGGTCTGCGGGACATGCACCCGCGCGTCACCTGCCGGTCCTTCCACCACCTTGAAGGGGACCATCTGGCGCTCCCCCTCGACCTCACTGTAGCGTCGGCCAATGAAGCGCTTGATCGAATAAATCGTGTTTTCGGGGTTGACCACAGTTTGCCGCTTGGCGGTTTGGCCTACTAGGCGCTCGCCGGATTTGCTGAACCCCACCACCGACGGGCACAGGCGTGCGCCTTCAGCCGTGGTGATCACCACCGGATCGCCGCCTTCCATCACGGCGACCGCGCTGTTGGTCGTTCCCAGGTCAATACCAATGATTTTGCTCATACGAATAACTCCCTTGCCCTGATTCATCCAGGACAATTTTTCTGGTTTTGCATACGACACCATGATAGGTGACCGATGAAAGATTCGTATAAGCGTGATATATGCGGGGGATAAGAATTTAGAGATCGGGGAAAGCAAGCTGCGAAAGGGACATGGCTGAACCCTCAACCATGCCCCTTACAGCTCACGGTAATCCTAGACCTTCTCCAATCCCAGTCTGAAAAACGCATTCGCATTGCCGCAAAGCCAGGCATGCGCGATCTCACGGGCGTCATCCATACCCAGGTATTGTGCCTCCACCAGGTCAGCCAGGGCGATGGCGATATTTTCACGCGCCAGGTCGGCGTGCGCCCACAAACTGGAGAGCGACTCGCCCGCCAGATCAGTGCCATAGCCGTGGATCTTGGCATGCGGCACGCTTGAAATGGCCTGCTTGAACATGTTTTGTGCATATACCGGATCGACCATGTTGGTCCAGCAGAAATCGATGGCCACATTGGGGTAATTCTTGGCCAGGAAGAGCAGATCTCCGCTGTAAGGCCAGTTGGCATGGAACAGATCAAAGCGCGTATCGCGGTGCAGCTCCAGCAGGCTGGTCAGCCCGGCGGCGTTTGCCTTGCGCACATCGTTGCGGATGCCCGCCATATGCCCGGTATGGATCTGCACCGGCAGATTCAGATCCCTCGCGGCGCGCATGAAACCGTGAAAGAGATAATCCCCCAGGGGTTTGTTTCCATCCGGGTATGACAACCGCCGCCTGGGATCCGCCATGATCCAGTTGAAGGCCGCCTCTGCCTCAGCGCGGGAAGGATTGCCGTACTCCAGGGTGCGCGTATATGCGCTCTGATCCTTGAATCCCACCGCGCCGTTCTTCGCGCAGAGAGTGAAATGCGCCAGACAGGCAGCTTCATACTCCTCAAGCGAGGTGACGGCCTTTTCCTGGTCACCGGACATCAGCCGCACGTCCTCCGCGCTGCAAACGGCGTGATAGGAAGGCAGGGAGATCATCAACCGCCCGCGCGGGCTCAATTTGGGTTGGATGGGCGAGGTGAAAATATCCTCGAGGCGCGCCAGGATTCCCGCCTCATCGAGCACGCGCTCGTGGACCTCGACATCTGACGAATCCAGCATCTTCTCCCCAATCCGTCGTAAACCCTCAAGCGTGAGATCATCCTCACCGTAAAAGTGCCTCATCCCGCGCTTGACCACTTCTGCGTACCCGGTGAAACGTGTGCGCTTCCAGGCTTTCTCCAACACCGGCCAGCGCTCTTCGAGGCTGAGCTTTTGGTCAAACATACGCGCCGCCTCAGCGTCGCTGGAGGCGCTTTGCAGGTCGCTGCGCATATACCAGTCGATAACCGCGGAAGCAGCGTCCGCGGGCTTCTCCCCCAGGCTGACGGTGTGGTCGTGGCAATCAACCAGCGGAATATCCTGAATCTCCGCGCGAAGCGTCTCATAACAGGCGGCCAGACTGCGCATATTCCCTCCCGATATGTTCTCTTGTGGAAAAAAGACAGCCGGTACGTCCAGCTGTCAGTTTTGATTGCTTTGCCTTATTCGGCCAGGATCGCGTCGATGCGCTCCAGCTCGCCCTGGCTGAAATCCAGGTTGCGCACCGCTCCGACCGCATCCTCGATCTGGGTGACCTTGCTTGCCCCGATCAAAGCTGAGGTCACCTGGGGCAGCCTGAGCACCCAGGCAAGCGCCATCTGCGCCATCGACTGACCGCGCGCTATGGCGATCTCATTCAGCTTGCGCACCTTGGCGATCTTCTCATCGGTCACGTCCTTGGGCTTGAGGAAGAAGATGCCCTGCCCGGCGCGTGAATCAGCCGGGACGCCCTCCAGATAGCGGTTGGTGAGCATGCCCTGTGCCAGCGGCGAGAAGGGGATGCACCCGATGCCCTCAGCCTCCAGCACATCCGTCAGCCCCTCTTCGATCTGCCGGCCGAACATGTTGTAATACGGCTGGTGGATCAGGCAGGGCGTGCCCAGGTCGCGCAGGATTTTGGCTGCTTCCACGGTACGTTCCGGACCGTAGTTGGAAAGCCCGATATAGAGCGCCCGGCCGCTGCGCACAATGAAATCCAGCGCGCCCATCGTCTCCTCCAGCGGCGTGTCTGGATCAGGCCGGTGATGGTAGAAGATATCGAAATAATCCAATCCGGTGCGGCGCAGGCTCTGATCGATGGAGGAAACCAGGTACTTGCGCGATCCATAATCGCCATAGGGGCCGGGCCACATGTAGTACCCCGCCTTGGTCGAGATGACCAGTTCCTGCCGGTAGGGCAGGAGATCCTTGCGCAGCGCGGCGCCGAAAGTCTCTTCCGCCGAGCCGGGCGGCGGGCCGTAGTTGTTGGCGATGTCGATATGGGTAATCCCCAGATCGAACGCCCGCCGCAGCAGCGCGCGCCCGTTCTCCAGGGTGTGCAGCCCGCCAAAATTGTGCCAGAGCCCCAGTGAAATGGCAGGCAGACGGATTCCGCTGCGCCCGCAGCGACGGTAGAGCATATTGTCGTATCGGTTGTCTTCAGCAGAGTATGGCATCATTTCTCCTTATCCGGCAGCCCCACAGCTGCCCGCACTTCCTGCATGGTGTTTTCGGCGATCACGCGGGCGCGCCTGGCGCCCTGATCCAACATCTCCCAGACCCGATCCGGCCGTTCTGCCAGCACCCTGCGGCGTTCGCGGAAGGGCGCCAGATGGGCATTCAGATTTTCAGCCAGCATGCGTTTGCAGTCCACGCAGCCGATTCCCGCGCGTCGGCATTCCCTGTCGATCATATTGACCCGCTCGGCGGGGGAGAAGATCTTGTGCAGGGAAAAGACATTGCATACATCCGGGTTGCCCGGATCGGTGCGGCGTTTGCGCGCCGGATCCGTGACCATCGTCATAACGACTTTTGTGGTTTCTTCGGGGGAGAGCGCCAGCTCAATGTGGTTGTTCAGGCTTTTGCTCATCTTCATCTCACCGTCGGTACCCAGCACCTTCGGCACTTCGGTCAGTCTGGCTGCCGGCTCCTTAAGCACGGTGCTGTTGTAGCGGTAATTGAAAGAGCGCACGGCTTCACGCGCGAACTCGATATGCGGGACCTGATCCACGCCCACCGGCACCAGTTCAGCCTTGTACAGGAGAATATCTGCCGCCATCAGCACCGGATAGGAGAGCAGACCAAGGTTGACGTTGTTGGGATGTTCGCGCACTTTCTCCTTGAAAGTGGGCAGATCCGTCAGCTTGCCCAGCGGGGTGACCATCGAGAGGATCATGCTCAGCTCGGTCACCTGCGGCACATGCGACTGGATGAAGATGATTGACTTCTGTGGATCCAACCCCGCAGCCAGCCAGTCAAGGGCCATGTCGAGGGTGTTGTTCTTCAGGTCTTGGGTGGTCTCCACCGTGGTAAGAGCGTGCAGATCCACGATGCAGTAGACGCAGTCAAATTCCTTCTGCAGTGCCACATAATTCTTTATGGCGCCGATATAATTTCCCAGATGCTGGCGGCCTGTGGGGCGCGCCCCAGAAAAAACCAAACCTTTACTAGCCATCAAATCATTCGCCTCGTTTTTCCAGATAGGCCTGGAAGATGTTGACGACCTCTCCCGGTTTCACATGTCGGCCGGTTTCAAGCTTGGAATACAGAAGATCGCCGTTGACAGTCACCTCAAAACGCCCCCCATGTCCGGGAATCAGCGTCAGGGATCCAATTTCACGCTTAAACTCGCTGAGAAGTTCGGCAGCCAGACCGGTTGCCCTGTGCGTGTAGTTTCAATCAATGCAGTATTCGATGGAAATCTTTAACATTGTTTTTCCTCCTGATTTGCGCGGATTATACCTGTTGTACTTCGATTCCTGCCATCGTGGCATGTCCATTGCATCACTGGCTCGTTAACCAACTGTTAGCGCCTTGCCATCCCAACCTTAATCTCAGGCGGATACGCTGAACATGATGGTGTTTGCAGCCACGGACGCATCCTCTCCAAATCAAGCCCATTTTCTTCCTCCTTCAGACCGGCGGTGTCCCTCCACCGCCGGTCCCTTTTTAAGCATCAGGAGTCAACCATGCTGAAGATGAACTTCGACGGCCTCTACCGCGGCCTTTCTGAGGACATGCGTCTGGAAGACAGTCCTTCCAAAACGAGCCAGGCCGGCGTGATGTGTTACGGCTGGTTGATCTACAGGGATGGCATACTGGTGGGACGCGGCCACGGCGGTTTCATCCGCAGGATGGAAACCAGCTCCAACATCGCCGAATATATTGCCCTGATCGAGGGACTGGAAGCGCTCGCGGACATGGGCGTTCGCGGGGAGGCGATCGAAATCCTGGGAGACGCGCGCTCGGTGATCGACCAGATGGTGGGTCGCGCCCAGGTAAACTCCCCCGCCACCCGTCCGCTCTACCAGCGCGCTCTCCGCCTGGCTCGCGGATTCCCGCGCCTGGCATGGACCTGGATGCCGCGCAAACAGAACAAAGCCGCCGATCTGCTCACCCGGCGCGCCATCCGCCAAATCCGCGCCAACCCGGCTGCCTACCGGGCAGCCGCAGAGGAGGCGCGGCGAAAAGGGCAACCACGCGCCCGTCGGCGCGGTTTGACCCCTCTTCTTGATCTGCGAGTTTTTCAGCCGGGCGGTCTGCCGACACCGGCATAAATAAAAACGGCCTGTCGCCAGGCCGTTCCAGTGAAAATAACATTAACTGAATATCAGAGCTGTGATGTGCAGTGAGGGCAGCGTGTGGCCTTTACCGGTATGGAGGAAGCGCAGTAAGGGCAGTCCTTGGTTGTCGGCGCCGGAGCCTCTTCTGCCTTCTTGTGCATCTCCGTCAACTTATTCAAAGCCTTGACAATTACAAACACCGCCAGACCAATGATCAGAAACTCGATGATGGTCTGAATAAATGATCCCCATGCCAGAACCGGCACGCCCGCGTCATTGGCTTCAGCAAGCGATTTGACGCCGGCATTGGTCAGGTCGATAAACCGATCTGGAAAGGCTACCTCACCCATCAGCAAACTGATGGGCGGCATGATGATGTCATTCACCAGCGAGGTCACAATCTTTCCGAATGCCGCGCCAATGATCAGACCAACCGCCAGATCCATCACATTCCCACGCAAGATAAACTTCTTAAATTCCTCGAACATACGTCCTCCCTTGGAAATAGACCTTTTCAATCGGTCAGATTGATTAATCATATCTTAATCTCCTTTGATTATAAATGGATTTCGAATTTACTCCAGATGGGCAAAACACGGCATAATCATAACGATGCGCCGCCTGCTTCCGCCTGTGACCAACCTGGAAGACTATCGCCCGCTTTTCAACAGACGCGAGGTCTGGCTGCCGGCCATCCGCTCCATCTGCGATCGGCATGGTTTGCCCCATCCGGATGACGAACAGCCTGAGCCTGGCTCATGTATTCTATTCCGTTGCGGCGAACGCCGCGTGGTCAAACTTTTTCCGCCCATCTTCCAGCGTGATTGGTTCAGCGAACGATCCGCCCTCAATGCGCTGATAAAACTGCGCAAGGTACAGATCCCCCAGATTCTCGACCAGGGCTCGCTTGAGGACTGGCCCTACCTGATTCTCTCCTGGATGGACGGCGAACCTCTGGATCGGCTTCTGCCATATCTGACGCCTGAGGAAAAACGCGCCATCGCCCGACAGACGGGCGAAGGTCTGGCTGAAATCCACCAGCAGGCCTGCGCAGGACTGGCAGCCTACCCCCCATCCTGGGAAGACTTTTTTGAACAGCAGCTTAAAACACTCGTCCAGCGCAACGCCGCCGCCGGGGCGGGTCAGCGATGGCTGGATGAACTTGACCAGCTTGCCAGGTCCTTCCCCGCATTCCCCCGTCTCGGGGACGCCCCTTGCCCCATCCACGCCGATCTGAACGCAGAACATATCTTTTGCAGCCGCGAAGGAGACGGCTGGAAGGTCAGCGGCTTTATTGACTTTGGCGATGCGATCTGCGGGCAGCCTGAATATGATCTGGTCTGTCCCTCCCTGATCTTCACCGGTCTTCCGGACTGCGCTTCCGCGCTCCTGGATGGCATGGGCATCCTTCCCAGCCGCCGCACGCCGGAACTCTTCCGGCGGTTGACCGGTTTTTACTTCATCCACCGCTTTTACGACGCGTCTCTCCTGACACGGTTCTTTCCGCAAAACCCGCCATCCAATCTCGCAGAGCTCAGCCGTCTGCTTTGGCCGACAGAGGGGAACCCGCATGAATGAACTCCCGGTTTTCAAACAGATTTACGCGCTGGTGCGCCAGGTGCCCCCGGGGCGGGTGGTGACCTATGGTCAGCTAGCGCGTGAAGTGGGCGGAATCTCCGCCCAGATGGTCGGATTCGCGCTTGCCGCTCTCCCGCTGCATCCCGAGGAAGCGCCTGTCCCCTGGCAGAGGGTGATCAATGCGCGAGGCAGGATCAGCCCGCACGGCCTCGGAATCGGCACGCTGCAGCAGCGCGTCCTGCTCGAAGAAGAGGGCATTGCGTTTGACGCGCAAGGACGGGTAGATTTGGAGCGTCTTCGCTGGGATTACCGCGAAACAGGCTAGATCACCATTCTGACGCGCGGTTCCTTGTTGAGCGCGTCATAAATCCCGTTCAGTTCTTCCCTCGAGGAAGCTTCATACGTGATCGTCACCGATAGATATTTGTCCCCGCTGCTTGGCTTGCGCTCGATCCCGCGCAGCTGCGCCGGATGGATGCGCGCCAGAACAATATCCACAACCACCCTCTCAAATTCATCCTCATTGCGTCCGATGGCGACAACAGGAATCTCACAGGGGAAGGTGAACCCCTTGGCTTCCGGTACTTGCTCGTCATTGCTTGTCAGTTCACCCATTGCGCTCTACCTCTGCCGTCTGTAAAAAAAGGACATCCGCCACCTCAAACCGCTCGAGCCCGCTCGCCGGGCCGCAAACCAGGCGCACCTCCTCAGCTTTCAAGGCTCCTGCGCTCCAGGCTTTGCTGCGGATATGCATATAACCGGCCGGACCACGCCCAGATTCGCCCCAGGAAAGCTCCCAGGATTTTCGTCCATTCAACATCTCCTGGGCTGCCTTGCCCAGCGCCGCTTCCAGCCCCAGGCTGTCCCATAACCTGCTCCCCCGCGGGGGGTCCACATCACCCTCAACCACCAGCCTGCCTTTCTGGTCTTCAAAACGAAAAGACCGGTATCCGCCGCTTTCCCCATGCGAATAATGCGCATATCGCGGATCCATCCAATCTCCCAGGCAGACAAGTGTCCGTGCGTCGCGAGTGGCATGCCGCACAAACTGAAATGCTTCCTTTTTCCCTGCGGCCTTTCCGGGCGCATCGCCTACAGCCAACACCGTCAGGCCCGCTCCAGGGCTGCCTTCCATCCGGGCACAATGCCGGATCAATAACCCGGCGAGAATCGCGCCATCCGCCCGGCGCAGCAGTCCGCCCGCCGCGAGATCATCCCGCGCGAACGCCCAGCCGCTGACCAGCAAAACTTCCCCATTCTCCCCAGGCGGACTGGAAAAAGCCATGCCGACAGTATAGTGCAAGCCGGCTGAAGGTACAATCAGCGCATGACGCGCATCCTGTTCACCACCCCTGCCGGATCGATCAGGGAAGCCTATTTTACCCCCCGAACCCTGGCCAGACTGGAAGCCCTGGGTGACGTGGTCTGGAATGAACTCGGCCATGATTTTTCCGAACAGGAGCTCGCGGAACATCTGCCGGATATCGACATCTGCCTGACGCACTGGGGTGTTCCCGCCTTTACCGCCGGGGTACTCGACCAGGCTCCACGGTTGCGCCTGATCGCCCACGCGGCGGGCACTGTGGCGGATTTGGCCACCCCGCTGGTCTTCGAACGCGGCATCCGCATCTCCAGCGCCAACCGCATCATGGCGCGCTATGTGGCCGAAGGGCTGCTTGCCTGCGTGCTTGCCGGTCTGCGCCGGCTGCCCCAGCAGATGAACATGGTGCAGACCCACGGCTGGCACCGCCAGGAACCCAATCTGGGCAGCCTGTACGAAGCCAAAATCGGTCTGATCGGATTGGGCGCCGTCGGGCGCTGGTTTGTCGAATTGCTGAAGCCCTTTCACCCTGAAATTCGAGTGTATGACCCTTACCTGAAGGCGGAAAACCTGCCTGCCAGCCCGCCCATGCGGCTGTGTGGTTTGGATGAGCTGCTCGCCTGGGCAGATGTGATTTCTCTGCAGGCCTCGTTGACGCCGGAAACCGCCGGGATGCTGAACGCCCGGCGCCTGGCGCTGATTCGCGATGGAGCGCTGCTGGTCAATACCGCGCGGGGGGCGATCATCGATGAGCCCGCCCTGGCCGCTGAGCTGCGCGCCGGCCGGTTTTCCGCCGTTCTGGATGTCTACACCCGCGAACCCCTCCCGGTTAGCAGCCCCCTGCGCGGGCTGGATAACGTCCTGCTCCTCCCGCACTCGGCCGGCTCTTCCATCCGCCTGACCGGTATGGCCGATGCAATGGTCGATGAGATCCAAAGGTTCCTCGAGGGGCAGCCGCTCGAATATCAGGTCAGTTTTGAGCAGTACAGCCGCATGACCCGTGAACGCATCTTTTCTATTTATGGGAGTTGATCACAATGGATATTCATGTCTTCCCCGATAAATTCCGCCTGGGCAAAGCCGCCGCGCGCCAGACTGCCAACCTGCTGCTGGCAGCCATCCTGGCCAGGAACGAAGCCAACCTGATTCTTGCCACAGGTATGAGCCAGTTCGAGATGCTGGATGAGCTTGTGCAACACCCCATAGACTGGAGCAAGGTGTCCGTTTTCCATCTTGATGAATATATCGGTCTGCCAGTCACCCATCCCGCCAGTTTCCGCCGCTACCTGCGCGAACGCTTTGTCGAGCGTGTATCAGACCTCAGGGCTTTTTATGCCATCGATGGGGAGGGAGATCCCGCGGCCGAGTGTGAACGCCTTTCCGGGCTCATCCACCGTCATCCGATTGATGTTGCCTGCGTGGGCATCGGGGAAAACGGCCACCTGGCTTTTAATGATCCGCCGGCCGATTTCAACACCACCCAGCCCTACCTGGTGGTCAACCTGGATGAAGCCTGCCGCCGTCAGCAGCTGGGCGAGGGCTGGTTCCCTGCCTTTAAGGATGTCCCCACCCAGGCTATTTCAATGAGCATCCAACAGATCATGGCCAGCCGCGCGATTATCTGCAGCGTTCCTGACGCCCGCAAAGCCTCCGCGGTGCAGGCTGCCGTGGAGGGAGCGGTCATCCCTCAGGTGCCCGCCAGCATCCTCCAGCGGCACCCAAGCTGCCACCTCTACCTGGATGAGCCAGCTTCCGAACTGCTCACACTGCGCAGTAACTGATGCGCACCTCCATACACGGTCTGGTCGATCTGCAGGTAAACGGCTGGAAGGGGGTCGATTTTTCCTCCCCCGATCTGAATGAAGAGGGCGTGGTCAGCGTGATCCGCGCCCAGCTGGCCAATGGGACAGGAATCTTCCTGCCCACCATCATCACCAGCCCGCTGGAAGTCTATCAGCGCAATCTGATGCTGATTGCCAGGGTGATCTCCCAGGCGGAGTTCGCGCCCGTATGCCCGGGAATCCATGTGGAGGGACCTTTTATCAGCCCGGTGCCAGGCGCGGTCGGCGCCCACAATGCGGACTGGACGCGGCAGCCGGACGCCGGGCTCCTGACCCAGCTGCAGAAATGGGCAGAGGGCCGCATCCGCCTTCTCACGTTGGCTCCCGAACTTCCCGGCAGTCAGGAGCTCATGCGCGAAGCCCGCGATCTGGGGATGCTGGTCTCGCTCGGGCACACGCTCGCCACAGCGGCAGACATGTCCAGCGCCCAACAGGCCGGGGCAAGTCTGCTCACGCACCTCGGCAACGGACTGCCGCCCAGCCTGCCCAAATTTGAAAATCCGCTTTGGGCGGGTCTGACCCAACCCAGTCTGATCGCCATGTTCATAGGTGACGGCCATCACATCCCCCAGCCCATCCTTCACGCGATGCTGCGCGCCAAAGGCCTGCGAAACTCACTGATCGTCAGCGATGCCGCGCCTGCCGCCGGTCTGCCGCCCGGCCGGCATGTTATCCTCGGCAATCCTGCCATCCTCACCCCCGAAGGTCGCCTGTACAACCCCGAAAAGGGGAATCTGGTGGGCTCATCCTTTTGCCTGCGCCAGTGCCTGAACAGCATGGCTGCCTTTGGTGAACTGAGCCTCAGGGATCTCCTCTGGCTGGGGGCGGAACACCCCCGCCGTGTGCTGAACCTTCCTGATCCCTCAAACATGCATCCGCTGCTGGTGTGGGATGAAACCAACCGCAGCTTCAGTCTATCTTCTTGATCGTGGAGGCCTGCATGGACGCCAAAACCATCCGCCAGATCCAAGGAAGCATCACTGATGAACGCAACGGCGCTTTTCTCTACCGGGCTCTCGCTGCCGTGGAAAAGGATCAGCGCATGCGCGAGGTATTTTCCAGGATGGCAGACACTGAGGATCGCCATGCGCTGATCTGGGAGGCAAAGTTGACGGAAACGGGAGAAAAAGTCCCCGTCTTTCATCCCGACTGGCGTCACAGGATCCTCGCCTGGCTGGCCCGCCGCATGGGGCCCGCTGCTGTACTGCCGACCCTGGTCAGCATGGAGAACAAGAACGCCAGCAAATATTTCGCCATCCCCGAAGCGCGCCGCATGGCGGGTGAAGAACACGGCCACATGCGCCTGCTGCGCGAGGCAGCCCGCGGGATGGGCGGCGGGCTGGAGGGCGGCGCGGTAGCCCAGTTGGAAGGCCGGCACCGCGCGGCAGGCGGCAA
>MTKY01051510.1_pt1 | contig 13682 bp, 13 predicted proteins | sample 1042731 | NCBI WGS metagenome assembly MTKY01 (sample SAMN06212206, study PRJNA360538) | anaerobic digester metagenome | biome: Wastewater treatment plant; material: sludge; isolation source: anaerobic digester fed with sludge from wastewater treatment plant | place: Denmark: WWTP Soeholt ... | reverse complement strand
CCGGCGGGCGCGCCGGGGCAGCGGTCGTCAGCCGGATGCGCGCCTGCCGCGCGCCAATACCCAACAGCCCCCGGCTTGGCTCCTCCAGAATCTCGACAATGACGCTTTCGCGCCCAACGCCAAGCTCGCGCAAGCCCTGCTCGATAGCGGACTCGATGTCTGGCGCGTTAGTCTCCACAGACCGCGTGTCGCTCATAGGTATCTTCATCCTTTTGCCTTGTTCTTGGCACGGGCACGGTTAGCACGGCTGTCGTAAATGCCGCCGGAGCTTCGAGGTCTGCGGGGGGACAGCTTCGGCTCGCTGTGACGTTTGGGGGCTTCCTTGCGGGCTGGGGTGCGCTTGGCTTTGCGCGGGGCGGCAGGACTCGCCGCAGGTGCGGCAGGCTCCTCCACCTCCACCACCGTCTCAGTCGCTTCCACTTCTTCCGACTTCATGCCCAGCGTCTGCTTGAGGTCAATGCGGCCCATCATCGCATATTGGGCGATACCAATGAGGTTAGAGGTGATGAAGTAGATGGACAGGCCGGAAGCGAACGAGAGCGAGAAGAAGCCGAACATCAGCGGCATGATCATCATCATCTGGCGGCTGATCTGCGAAGCCTGGTCTGCCTGGCGACCACCTCCCCCCCCGGAAGATGGCGTGGCGGGCATGAGCAGCTTCTGTTGCAGCCAGGTGGTGATCACCACCAGCACCGGCAGGATGTAGAGCGGGTCGGGCACAGCCAGGTTCAGCCACAGGAATTTGTTCGCCAGCGGCACCTGCGACGACAGGTTGGCGATCCACAGCCGGCCCGACAGATCGAGCAACTGCGTGGGCGTAGCGGCCAGTGTCGCCACAATCGCCCGGTAGAGGCCGATCATAATCGGCAGTTGGATCAGCAGCGGCAGGCACCCGGCAAATGGACTCACGCCGTGCTTGCGATACAGCTCCCACTGCTCCTGGGCCAGCCGCTCGCGCTCATTCTTGTACTTCTCCTGGAGCTTCTTCAGCTCCGGCTGAAGCTCCTGCATGGCCTTGGTGGAACGCTGCTGCTTGATCGTCAGCGGGTAAGTTGCCAGCCGCACCAGAATGGTGAAGACGATGATAGCCAACACCACGTTCCCGCCCAGAATCTGGTAGAGGAACAGCAGGATGGTGATGAAGGGGTTGATGATGATGTCGAACATGGGCCAGTGCCTTTTTCTCGCAGATGTGGCGGGCTAGTTGGAGTATACCCAGCGTTCTTCGCCGGTACCGGCGGCCAGCGCGACCACCAGCCGGTCGCGGCTGGTGGTGCTGACGACGACCAGACCGGCCTCCTCTTCGCCTTCGGCCTCACCAGGCACAAAGACCAGATCGGCCAACACCTGCCCCTTCGTGTCCCGGTACCAGCGGCCTGCGCCGTCTTCCTTGCTCACCGCATACACGTTGTGGTCTTTCGACGCGACGATGAGCAGGCCGTCGGTCAGAATGGGAGTGGCGCGGATGCCGTCTTCGGCCACCGGCTTCTTCCACACCTGCTCGAACCCACTGTCAGTAATGCGCACAGCATAGAGCGCCCCGGTCAGGTCGCCAAAATAGAGCATGTCGCCCTCGAAGGCGGGGCTGCCCCACAGCCAGCCATCGGTCTCGAAACGGGCGACAACATCGTGGGATTTCAGGTCAACAGCGATTAGCTCGGAAGTGAACGTGCCCACGTACACCCGCTGCGCCAGCGGGTCATAGACCATGTTGCCAGGGGCAGCGCCGCCCAGGTTCTTGTGCCATAGCTCGACGCCGGTCTCGGCGTCGAGCGCATACAGGCTGTGGTCGAGCGAGGTCACATAGACCACCGCCCGGTCGCCATTGGACGGGTCTTCCGCCACGTACAGCGGGCGCGCCCACACACCGTGATTGGTGCTAAACGTCCACACTTCCTGGCCGGTCTTGCGCGAGACAGCCACCACGTTACGGCTGCCCAGCCCGAAGAAGACCTTGTCGGAGTCTACCGCAGCGCCCCCGATCACGCGATCTTTAGGCGTGACCTCGATGGGGCCGAGGATGGCCCGCTTGGCTGGCTGGTAGCGCCACAGTTGCTGGCCGTTGGCGTCAATAGCGTGCATACGCCCGCTGTAATCACCCACGTAGACCGTGCCATCCACCACAGTGGGCACGGCATAGAAGGTGGCGCCTTCGTCGTCGTATTCCCACAAGACCGCGCCGCTGGCCGGGTTGATGGCAACGACGCGCTTACCTTGCGAGAGGTAAAGGGTACTTTGCTGCTCGTCGGTGGAAATGCCCACCCAACTTTCCTGCGTCGGGCCGCCGCAGGCAGCCAGCAGCAGCACGCCCAGCAGCAACACGCCCAGCAACAGGCGTGAGCGGGAAGGGAAGAGGCGCGACGTATTCAATGGAACTCCTCGAAATTCTCGGCCAGCGTGGGTGGGAATCACGGCACCGGGTCATAGCCCCCTGGACTGAGAGGGTGGCAACGCCCGATACGCCGCAAGCCCATCCAGCCGCCCCTCAGCAGGCCGTAACGCTGGATGGCTTGGTAGGTGAAGTGGGAACAGCTTGGCTCGTAACGACAGCTTGGCGGCAGGATGCGTGAGAAGGTGAGCTGGTACAGGCGAATGAGCGCCAGGCCAATCAGCTTCATGACGACGACCCTTCCACCGATGGGTTGACCAGCCCCGCACGCTGCAAGCTGGCGCTCACCGCCTGGCGCACCACCTGGAACGGCTGCCCGGCGATGCGCGGGCGGGCGATGATGGCAATGTCGTACCCCTGCCGCAACTGGGTGTGTACCTCACGCACCGCTTCGCGCAGCAAGCGCCGGATGCGATTGCGCACCACTGCCGTGCCCAGCCGCTTGCTCGTAACGAAGCCGTAACGGTTGTGGGCCAATCCGTTCGACGTAACGCTCAGGATCAACAAGGGATGCTGCCAAACGCGCCCCTGTTGGCGCAGACGAGCGAAGTCTTCTTTCCGGCGAAGGCGCAGATGGCGCTGCATGCGCAGGGGGCCTAGCTCTTCCAGTTGACCTTCTTGACGTGATTGTTCATCTTTGGTGCCAAGAGCGTGCGCCCTCTGGCGCGGCGCGCCTTCAAGACGCGGCGACCTCCCCTTGTGCGCATCCGCTGGCGGAAGCCATGCACGCGCACGCGGCGGCGAATCTTGGGCTGATAGGTACGCTTGGGCATTGGTGTCCCCTTTCAAAAAAACGCGCTCTGGGCGCGGGTTCAAGCGACTGCGTTCGCGTGGTGACGCGCTACGCCAGGCGCGGCGCGCGAAGCGCAAGTATAGCGCATGGGTTTGGAGGGGTCAAGCGTCAACAAGTGCCGCCGGGTGCGTGCAAAGATTGTCACAGGGGCGTATGGCCATGACCCCACCCCCCGGCCTCGCTGCGCTCGGCCTTTCCCCCTCTATACATTACCCACATCTTTGGCTGTGCCTGTCCCCCCATCCCCGGCCCTTCCCCCACGAGGTGGGAAGGGAGAAAAGCGGCGGGTCTGCTCCCCTTCCCTCCGCGCAGCGCGGGGGAAGGGGCTGGGGGATGGGGGGTATTTGTGGGTAACACATAGCCGCAACGGAGAGGGGGGGCGAGGCACGCCAGCGCCGAGCGCGGGTGAGGTAAATCGGTGCGCAGCAGAGCAGCGCCCCTGCCTGGCGGATTCTGCCCGCACCCTGAGCGCTGCTCACTGACCGTTGACCACCCCCTGCGATCATGCTATACTGAACCCGCCTCGGAGGGGCTGAGGCAACCCGGAGGGATGGCCGAGTGGTTTAAGGCGGTGGTCTTGAAAACCACTGAGGCGTTACACGTCTCCGGGGGTTCGAATCCCTCTCCCTCCGCCAAATCAATACCCTCACGCCCCTGGGGAGGTGCCAGAGTGGACGATTGGGGCCGCCTGCTAAGCGGTTAACCGGCTTTAAACCGGTTCGCAGGTTCGAATCCTGTCCTCCCCGCCTGAACAACAACGCCACGACTCAACCGGTCGTGGCGTTTGCGTTGGCGCGTCCTATCCCTCATTCGCGCTCGTCATGCTCCGGGATGCACAGCGCGTCTCCGCGCGAGCGCACGCGCGTGCCATAGATCACCGGGCCGGTGAACAGGGCCTCTTCGTCCCGCTTGGCTTTGCGCTTAAGCTTGCCGTACTCGTCGTCCCGCGCAGCCAACTGGCGTCTGCCCGCTCCGCTGCGCAACAGCAACAGGAAGCCAAGCGCAATCAGCACCAGCGGACCAGCCTGCGCGCCCAGCCAGCTAATGCCGATGACCAGCTCGAAGAACAGCCCGAACGCAACGAAACCGATCAGGCTGGCCCGGATCAAGCCCTGCCCGGCGGTGTACAGGCTGGCGTTGGACAGTTGGCGGCTCATCAGCAGGAAGGCCATGCCCAGGAACGCCCCGTAGAGCGTCCAGGCGTAGGCCCAGGCTTCCCAGTAATCGGTGACAGACATCGCGGCAAAGAGCGCGCCCGTCCCAGCGACCATCATGCCGGGGATGGCAAAGAGCACGGCTCCGGTCGCGCCACCGTATAGCGCGGGCAGCAGCAGGAGCAGGCCCGGCATCACAATGAACAGCGGCCACCACATACCCAGCCCGGTCAGCAGAATCACGCCGAGAGCGATGAGCGCCATCGCCCCGAAGATGCGCTTGTCAGAGTCAGAATTGCAGCACATAGTCCCATCCTGTGGAAATCGTGATGAGCGATCTGTCTGTTCTCTACTACGCAGGGGCGGGGCGAAAGTTGTACGCGCATCCGGATTTGGGGACGAGACTGTTGAGCCGCAAAGGCGCAGAGGACACGGAGAAGTACTGTGAAGATTTTTTGCCTGAATGCAGCGCGAAAAGCAGCGGCACGGCGTCGAGTTGCCCATCTGCGATGTGGTCGTGCGGCGCTGGAGCAGGCCTTGTCTTTACCTCACCCCCGTCTCGGCGCTGGCGCGCCTCGACTCCCCCTCTCCATGCATGGAGAGGGGGAAAGGCCGAGCGTAGCGAGGCCAGGGGGTGAGGTCAACAGAGCACCCCTCTCCCTTGTCGAGAGTGCCAGGTTCATAACACGCGCTAGAGCAGATCGTCGGCGTCGGCACGCTGGGCGTAGGCGAAGCCCTCGATGAAGCCACGCGCGCGCTCGGCGTGCGGGTAGCGGGCCAGATATTCCCAGAAGTCGGCGCTGTGGTTGGGATAGCGGCGGTGAGCCAGCTCGTGGGCGATCACGTAATCCACCACGTAGTCCGGCCACTCGCGGATGCGGTCGCTGATGCGGATGTCGCCATCGGTGCTGCCGCCGCTGGAGCAGCTTCCCAGGCGGCGCTGCATGGTGTCCACCCAGCGGATTGAGTGCCAGTGTAGCTCCCCGGCGAAGTACGCGCGGTTGATCTGGCGGGCGCGGCGCTCCAGACTGGCGTCGTTGTGACGGCGGGCGCGCTCGCGCTGCTTGAGCACGCGGGCGATGATCCCGTCCAGCAGCGTGTCAACCTGGCTGGGTGGCAGTCGTTCCGGCACGCGCACCCGAATGGTCTCCCCGTGCAGCGCCCAGCGAGCCGACGTGCGCAGCCGCCGGTCGTGGGTGACTTCGACGGTGAGCGTGTGCGGCCCGTCGGCGACGCGGCGCACGATGTCGGGCTTGGTGGGGCGTGGGGCGCGAGTCATGGCTGGTTGGCGGGGTGCGCCCGCGCTGCCGGACAAGTCACAGCGCCGCCCGCAAGATAGGACGGCGCTGTGTTCCGGGCAATAAACGAGGCCATGAGCAAGCCGCTAGCCGGCGCGAATCACGTCGAACAGGTGGCGTGTCTCTTTGCCGGGCGCGATCTTGAACATGCGAGCCAGCGTGCGCTCCAACTGGCGATATTGGGCTACCGCGTCATCAATGCGCCCCTGCTGGTAGTAGATCATCATCACGTCGCGGTGCACGTCTTCCCAGTCGGGCTTTTCGCGCAAGGCGCGCAGCAGGTAGCCGAGCGCCTGATCCATCTCGCCCAGCCCGCGATGGTAGCGACCCAACCCGATCAACGCCTGGGCGTACTTGCTCTGCAATTCCTGGCGGCGCTGTTCCACCCAGGGCATGGTGATCGCGGGCAGGAAGGGCGAGCGGTAAAGCTGGATGGCCTTGTACCACAGGGCGGGGGCGTCGGTCTCGAACTCAATGGCAGCATCAATGGCCTGCTCGAACAGGCTCGTGTCGTAGTGGATGCTCAGCTTTGGCGACGGGACGTAGAAGCCGGATTGGTAGTTGGTCAGCTCGTGGCCCAGCCGCTCGGAGATTTTGCGCTTGGTGACGTGAAAGACGTTCGTCGCCTCCTTGACCGTCATCTTGGGCCAGAAGACGCTGAAGATCTCGTCGCGGGTGATCATCGGGTGATCCACGAAGAAGTAGAACAGGTGCCTGGGCAGCGAGCCTTCCCAACTGGTGATCGGACGCCCGTTCATATACACATGCCCGCCGGACAGGGCGAAAACCTCAAGCTGGCCGCGTCCCGGCTCGTCTCCGTAAATGCCCCCGGCCATAGCCCGGTCATTGCCCACGACCTCGGCTTGTCCGGCATGGAGCAGGTCATTCCAGGGCTGCACGCCGAGCAGCCGCGCGTTGATCACGACCTGCACGTGATCGGGCAGCTTGACAGCCAGAGTGCGGAAGAAGCGGTCGGCTGCCGCGTCGAAGGTCAGGTTATCGAACTGGTCGAGCAGCAGCAGGTACTTGTCGCGCTGCATCCCGGCCAGGTCAGCGGCCAGGGCGCTGGCCAGGTCTTCAGGAGTAGCCTTGGCCTTGAGCGCGGCACGCGTCTGGTCACCAAGGGGCGTCTTAGACGCCAGATCAGCGGTCATGTGCCGCAGCCAATCCGTCAGCGAGGTGTCATCCGCGCCGAGCGCGTAATAGACAACCTGGTGAGCGTAGACATCGAGCAGCATGGCTACCAGGGCCGTGCGGCTGCGGTGTCGGGGGTAAATCAGGATGAGTGGCTTGTCGCGAAGTTTTTGCTCGAAGAGTGGATAGGTTGTCTCAGTGACGTATTCCAGTTGTGCTGGCATGCGTCGGTTCCTTCTTTCACCGGTGCCTGGCAAAGGTAGAATGCCCCCAACCGGTAGCGGGGCGAACTGTGACAATCATGCCCTCTGCACGCAAGCTCCCCACCCCCAGGATTACTTGGCGTCCATACAGGCGAGGCCGTCCTTATAGAGCATTTGGAAACCTCTCTAGATAATTATGACAGCATAATGCCTCTGTGTCAATTATAGTATACTTTAACCGAAACAAATATCAGTTGTCCTTTGCCTACCATTGCCCTTACTACCTGAACCGGCAGTATCCCCAGTCGTGTGAAACCGCTATAATTCAGGCACGCTCCGACTGGCAAGCGATGAGTGTGGAGAGACGCCCTCATGGTATTATCCCATAGAACGCTCGTGTGTCTGCTGGCGATAGGGCTGTGCGCCCTGGGCGCATGCACGCCGTCCGGCGATGAGGGCGACTTCGTCGTGCCCACGCTGGCCAGTTTCGAGACTCTGCCAACCGCCCTCTTCCTGACCGAGAATGCCCCACCGCCTGGCTTCGCAATGCTGGCGCTCGACCCGATCGATCGCGGGCTGGCGACGCGCCCCGGCTGGACGTACACCGTCACCGGCAGCTTCGAGGGTGTGTTCGACGCGACGGGCGAGCCGGCTGCGGGGACGATCAGCGTCCAGGTGCAGGCCAACGAGCTAGGCCAGGCGCGGCGCGTGGTGCTGGAGATCGAAGGGCGCGCGTTCCTGCCCGGCGAAGCCCTGCTGCGCCTGGAGGGCGTGCGCTTCAGCAACGACTACTACACGGTGGACGTGAACGGCCAGTGTTCCGCGAACGGCGGCGAGCAGCCTGGCGGCGCGGCCATCGCCGATCTGTCGGCGGGGCAGATCATCGGCGGCGTGGCCCAGGCCCTGCCCACCGGTCACCGCCAGACGCTCGACGGGCTGCCTGCCTGGCAGTATACCTTCGCCCCCGCCGATGCCCGTCTGCCGGCGATTCTCGCCGGCCCGGACGCAACGGTGACGCTGGCGGCAGACCTGTGGTTCGCGCCGGAGGTCAACGCCGTGCTGAGCTACGAGGTCACGGCGGAGGTGAGCGGTGTGCACCTGCTGTGGGCGAATCGCGCCGCGTCCACCGTGTCCGGCACGCTGGTGTTGCGCTACGCGCTGGACGTGGCGGCACTCGACACGCTGCCTAACATCTCCGTCCCGCACGGGTGTTAGGGGGGGCGGCAAGGCACACCAGCGCCGAGCGGGGAGGCGAGGTAAACCAGGGCGCAGCAGCGCAGCGCCCCTACTCTGACAGGTTTTGGGCAGTGTATCCTTGTCGGTTGAAACTCGTCACACAGGAATGGCCCCCCATCCCCGGCCCTTCCCCCATAAAGGGGGAAGGGGAAAGAGCGGCGAGCCTGCTCCCCTTCCCTCCGCACAGCGTGGGGGAAGGGGCTGGAGGATGGGGGTCACACGGCAGCCAGTACCCACGCCATTTCAACCGAATTCGATACACTACCCAAGTTTTGTACGCACCGGGCAATCACGTGTTACAGTGTAATGGGGTATAATGGTGCCGACTGCACTACCGGCTTAGGGCTGCGCCGACCGTAGGAGAGGTTGTATGCGTGTTTCTATCCTGCAAGAGAACCTGCACAGAGGGCTGTCCATTGTTGGTCGCGCCATTCAAAGCCGGCCCACACTGCCCATTCTAGCCAACGTGATGATCGCGACGGATGATGCGCGCTTGCAGCTTTCCGCCACCAACCTGGAACTGGGCATTACGCACTGGATCGGGGCCAAAGTCGAGCATCCTGGCTCGATCACTGTGCCCGCCCGCACGCTGCAAGAATTGGTGAGCACCCTGCCCCCTGAGCGCGTGGACATGGAGCTAGACCCGCGCACGCTGACGCTGCACCTGCGCTGCGGGGCCAAGTCAGCCAACATCAAGGGCATGGACGCCGCCGAATACCCGCTCATGCCCGAATTCGACCCGGCACGGGCCATCCCCATCAAGGCCGCCGTCTTCCGCGAGATGATCGAGCAGGTCGCCTTCGCCACTGCCAAAGAAGACAATCGCCCCATCCTGACAGGCGTACAAATGCACTTCGACGGTGACCAGCTTACCCTGGCGGCGGCGGATGGCTACCGGCTTGCGGTGCGCACCACGACGCTGGAGTTCAGCGTCGGCGACCGGTCGCCGGAGCCGCTGATCGTCCCCGCGCGCACGCTGTCCGAGCTGGCGCGGATCATCAGCGACGAGGACGAGGAAGTGCTGCTCGGCCTGCCCGAAGGTCGCGGGCAGATTATGTTCAGCCTCAAGAACGTAGTCGTCGTCTCGCAGCTTATCGAGGGCAAGTTCCCCGACTACGAGGCGATCATCCCGCGCGGCTTCCAGACGCAGGTGCTCGCCTACACCGACGAATTGCTGGCCGCCTGCCGCAGCTCTGAGGTCTTCGCCAAGGATTCGGCGAACACCGCTCGCGTGCTGGTCGAGCCGAGCGGCATGGTCGGCGTGCCGGGCCGCGTGACAGTTGCCGGGCGCTCGCAGGAGAAGGGCGACGCCGAGGCCCCGCTGGACGCCAGCATTGACGGGCAGGCGGTCGAGATTTCGTTCAACATCCGCTATCTGATTGACGTGCTGAGCGTGATCCGCGAAGACCAGGTTATGCTGGAGACGAGCGGGCCGACAGCGCCGGGCGTGGTGCGTCCTGCCGGGCGCGATGACTTCGTCCACGTGATCATGCCCATGTCCACCAGCCGTTAGCACACCGGGTGGGGCTGGGAACCGTCTCAGGGAAAGCTCATCGGCGGATCGGGCGATTGTGCGCTACGTATTGAGTCTTGAGTCGAGGCAGCAGGACAGACCTCCTGACTCCTCACTCAAGATTGGCAACAACAGTCTGCCCACCTTCCACCAAGGGCGCACGATGTCAACGGGGTCAGCGTCGAGTACTGTCAGGAAGAAGCGCATGTCTGCCTACGACGAGCAGATCAAGTGTCACGACTACCGCATTGACCCGAACTTCTGGAAAGACCCCTACGGGGTTGAGGTCGCCCACGATACGCTCAAGTTTCTGTTCATCCCCGACCATGTGTCGGCCTACATCGCCTCTGTGCTGGCCCACAAGGTCTACCGCTACCAGATAGACAACATCCGCACCAAAGAGCAGATCACGCACGCGGTGATGATCACGATGGGCGGCTTGCTGCCCGGCGTGCTGCTGCACGATCACCTGGCCTGGACGCTCAACAAGAACATCCCGCCCATTGAGTTCGGCACGCTCGGCGTGCGCTATTACGCCGGGCCGGGCGAGCCGCTCGACCAGCCGCGCATCATCCACCCGCTGTCCATCCAGGTCGAGCAGTGTGTCGTCGGCGTCGTTGAAGACCTGGTAGACCTGGGCGGCACGGCGCGCTTCGTCGGGCAATACCTGGTCGAGGAGCGCAAGGCGCGCAAGATCGTGCTGATCGCGCCCTTCCTCAAGAGCAAGAACGTGATTGAGGAAATGGATGTGATCTTCTTCGGCCACGTGCCTAAAGATACCTGGATCATCACCCCCCGCGAGCGCGTCGAAACGCTGATCAAGCGCGTTCCCTACTGGCGCGATCACGGCGCTACGCTGGAAGAGTGCTACGACAACCTGCGCACCATCGGCTACCCGGAGTACCTGCTGGACACCTACCTGCGAGCCACCTACGAGCGCGGCTGAGACGAGGGAGTTAAGCGGGGCGGGGTCTGACCACTACGCTGACAAGCCAGCGATCATGATCGGCCATCACATGTAGGGGAGGGGTTGCGAACCCTCCCCTACAACACATCTGGCGCGCTAATCGCCGCCAGTGACAGCCTCAGGCTCCTGGGACGTAGGCGTCGGCGGTGTTCCCGATGTGCCCGTTGCCCCGATCAGGGACTCCAGGTCGAACAGGAACGGGCTGTTGGACGGAATGACGATGATCTGGATGTCCTCGCCAAGCTTCTCAACATAACGCCATTGCAGCAGCAGCGGGTTCTGACCAAGCTGCTCGTTGATCAGGCGCAGCGCCTCCGCCTCGCCCTTGGCGCGTGTCACGACAGCGTCGGCGTCACCGCGCGCCAGCTCGCGCACCTGCTCGGCTTCCTGACGCCTCTGCTGGACGCGGAACTCAGCCTCCAGCGCCTCCTGTTGGGCAACCTGCTTGCGCTCGATGGAAGCCACGTACTCCGACGAGAAGCGGATATGGCGGATGAGGATATTGGTCACCTGGAAGCCTTCCGGCTCGATCAGGCGGCGAATGCTCTCCTCAATGGACTGGACAAGCTGCGTGCGGTCGCCGCCATAAATCTCCTCCACGCGGAACTCGGTCAGCGAGGCGCGGGCTTCGCTGCGCAGCGTGGGGCGGATGAGTCCGCTGACGTACCGTTCCTGCCAGCGGCGGTGAATGATGTTCGCTTTGGCCGGATCAATGCTGAAGAGCATCGTCACGTCGAGGCTGACTTCCTGGCCGTCCTGGGTCAGGGCGACAACGGCCTCGTCACCGCGCACAGCCCCTTCGCTGGGCAGCCCCGCCACCGTGTATTCCTGCTGGGCGGTCGAGTAGATGGTTACTTGCTGGATGCCGGGGATGACGACATGCAGGCCCGGCCCCAGTGGTGTGTCGGCCAGCTCGCCACTGAGCACGTTGAAGACCACGCCGACTTCCTGCGGCTGAATCTCCACCACGCCCGCCCCCAGGATGAAGAACACGGCGGCGATCACCACGCCAATTGCCGTCAGCATGACGCCAGCGCGCGCGGGATCGTTGCGCGAGACGGCCTGCGCGATCATGAAGATGCCGAAGCCGGCAATGGCTAACCCTGCGATCGCGAGCACATTAAGCACCAGAATGATCATGAGCGTTTCTCCTTTTCCCCGCGACACGGGCCACCGCAGCGCACCGCCTCGCGTCACCGGTTCATGCAAAGCCAGCGCCGATTATAACAGGTTCCGCCCGAACCTCTGAGTTTTGCCGCAGCGCGTCGCCGCCGTGCGCGAATTGCCAATGCCCGTGCCGCAGCGTATACTTGACATAGCTTGACTATGAATGGCAGAACGTTTTGGAGGCTTACGAAGGGAGTTCGTGACGATGGCGATTCAAGTGACGTGGCTGAGCCATGCGGGGTTTGCGCTGCAAATTGGCACGCATCGCATCCTGATTGACCCCTTCCTCAGCGGCAACCCCCTGGCACCGGCCAAGCCCACTGACCTTGACGCAGACTTCATCCTGCTCTCGCACGGGCACGGCGACCACATCGGCGACGCGCCAGCCATCGCCAGGCGCACCGGCGCAACCGTCGTCGCCAACAACGAGATCGGCGGCTGGCTGCGCGCCAAGCACCGCCTGGAGCACGTGCACGGCATCAACCCCGGCGGCGGGGTCAAGCTGCCATTCGGTCGCGTCGAGCTGACCATCGCCCACCATAGCTCCTCGCTGCCGGACGGCTCTTATGGCGGGCAGCCCAACGGCATCCTGATCAAGACCGACGCCGGGCCGAAGATTTACCACGCGGGTGATACCGCCGCCTTCCTGGACATGCAGCTTATCGGCGACGAGGGGATTGACCTGGCTCTGCTGCCCATCGGCGACTACTACACGATGGGCATTGACGGCTCGCTGAAGGCAATTGCGCTGCTGCGGCCCAAAGTGGTCATCCCCATGCACTACAACACGTTCGACGCCATCGCCCAGGACGTGACGCTGTGGGCGCGCCGCGTCCAGAACGAGACCGACGCCAGGCCGGTCGTGCTCGATCCGGGCGGCAGCTTCACGCTGTGACTGGCTAGCCTCACCCCCTGTGTCCCCTTCTCCACGTCGTGGAGAGGGGGAAGGGCCGAGCGAAGCGAGGCTGGGGGTGAGGTCAAGGCCCCCACTCACAGCGGCGGGCGGCGCGTGTGCCAGCTTGTGGCGCGCTGGTAGGCATCGGCGGCGCGCAGCACAGCCGGCTCGTCGAACGCCGGGCCGATGATTTGCAGGCCGATGGGCAGGCCGCCCCCGTCGAAGCCGCAGGGCACGCTCACCCCGGCGATCCCGGCCAGACTCGCGGACAGAGTGAGTACGTCCGACAGGTACATCGCCAGCAGATCGTCGGTCTTCTCGCCAATGCGGAAGGCGGTTGTCGGCGTGGTGGGCGCAGCGATCACATCTACCTCGGCGAAGGCCCGGTCGAAATCCTGCCTGATCAGCGTGCGGACTTTCTGCGCCTTCAGATAGTAGGCGTCGTAGTAGCCGGCGGAGAGCGCGTAGGTGCCGAGCATGATCCGCCGCTTGACTTCGGGGCCGAAGCCCTTGCCGCGCGTGGCCTTGTAGGTGGGCCACAACGCCCCCTGCGCGTCGCGCAGACCGTAGCGCACCCCGTCGAAGCGGGCTAAGTTCGCCGACGCCTCCGACGGCGCGATCAAGTAGTAGGCTGGCAGGGCGTATTCGGTGTGCGGCAGGCTGATCGCGCGCACGTCCGCGCCGAGCGCGGCAAGCTGGTCAATGGCCGCGCGCACCGCCTCCTCGACCTCCGGCTGCATCCCCTCGACGAAGTACTCGCGCGGCACGCCCACGCGCAGCCCGCGAATGTCGCCGGTCAGGGCGGCGGCGTAGTCCGGGGCGGGCACGGCCATGCTGGTGCTGTCGCGCGGGTCGTGCCCGGCGATGACGCCCAGCAGCGCGGCGAGATCGGCCACCGACCGCCCGAACACGCCCACCTGATCCAGCGACGAG
>MTKY01051827.1_pt1 | contig 13688 bp, 11 predicted proteins | sample 1042731 | NCBI WGS metagenome assembly MTKY01 (sample SAMN06212206, study PRJNA360538) | anaerobic digester metagenome | biome: Wastewater treatment plant; material: sludge; isolation source: anaerobic digester fed with sludge from wastewater treatment plant | place: Denmark: WWTP Soeholt ... | reverse complement strand
TGAGTGCTGACATACTGGTTGGGCGGCCCCCACCAACAACTCAGGCGATTAGCCCTCTCCCCCACCTTCCCCCGGTCCTCGCCCGCGTGGGTGTAGACCTGAAGCTGCGGGCGCAACTTCTCCCCCACCTCGCGAATGAAGCGCGAGGGGCTTGCCAGGAACAGCGGGCAGGCCAGCAGGAAGGCGCAGCCGAGAGCAACCCCCGGACGCAGCCAGCCCCACTTCCGCTCTCTCCCCCGGCGCACCCACACGACTACCCACACCACCAGCGCCATGGCCAGCAGCGGCCAGAGCGTGTACTTGATGGCTAACCCAATCCCGGCGCAGATCAGCGCCCGCGTCAGGGCTGGGAGGCTGTTGCGCTGGAGCGCGACCACGAGGTAATACAGGCTAAGGGTGCAGAAGAACACCGCCGGGATGTCCACCAGCGCCCGCTGCGAATAGGCCACATGGGCCGGACTCAGCGCCAGCCCCGCCGCGCTCAGGAGGCCGACCGTGGACCCCGCCAGTTGCCTTCCCAGGGCATACACCACCGGCAGGGTCAGCAGCGCCAGCAGCAGGATGACCAGCCGCCCGACCCCGAGGAAAGTGGCGGGGTGATACAGCGCCTCATCGCGCAGGTCGTCCACGCCGCGATACCGGCCCGTCACCAGCCCTGTGACCCCGTGGAGGCCGTAGGCGGCCGCGAAAACATAGATCATCGTCGGCGGATAAAGGCCGGTCTCGGGATAGGGGTCGCGCGTCTCCAGCATTTTCAGCGCCGCGTGGGCGAGCTTGCCCTCATCCTGGTGAGGCTGCAGGGGCAGCGTGCCCTGGATCCCCCACAGCCGCAGCGCCGCCCCGGCCAGTACGATCGCAGCCAGCCATCTCCAGTCGGAGTGGCCCCGAAGGCGGGCGAGACGGCCCGGTTCGTTCGCGCTTGGCTCGGCCAATTTCACGACTCCCTGCTGCCCATGGCCACCAGCCGCCCCTTCGCCACCACGTCAGCCAGCAGGCCGATGGCGGCCAACTGAAAGCCGCTGATGATGAACAATAGCTCGGTCCCCGCCACATGATGAATCTCGATGGCGTTGTAGATAAGGCGCGCCATGCCGGCCAGGATCAGGAAGAAGGCCGGGGGCAAAAAGACCTTCAGCGGGTTGAAGTAGCAGACCGTCCGCAGCACCAGCAAGATGAACTTGTAGGTGTCCTGGAAGGGCTTGATCTTGGACTTGCCGATGCGTTCCTCGTAGTTGATGGGGATGTACTTCACCCGGAAGTCGTTGCAGAGCATCGCCAGGGTGATGGTGGTCGTGAAGGAGAAGCCCGAGGGGAGAATCCCAAAGAACGGGAGCACGAGCTCCTTGCGGAAGGCGCGCTGCCCGGAGTTCAGGTCCGGGATGTGGGTCTCGGCCAGGAAGCTGGCCAGCTTGTTTAAAAACCACTTGGCCGGGCGGCGAATGAACGGGATCTTGCTGACCTCGCCGGTCCGCGAGCCCACCGCCATGTCGCAGTCCCGCAAGGCCTCGACCAGCTCGGGGATATGCTCGTGGGGGTAGGTGCCATCACTGTCGGTGATGACGATAATCTCCCCCCGGGCCCGGCGGATGCCGGTCTTTAGCGCCGCGCCGTAGCCGCGATTTTGGCCGTGGGCCAGGACCACGGTGTTAGGCACGGCCTGCGCCTCGCCCGCCGTGCCGTCGGTGGACCCGTCATCCACGACGATGACCTCATAGGTCCAGGGCACGCCCCGCAGCATTGCATGGAGGTTGCGCAGGCTGTCGCCCACCGCGCCCTCCTCGTTATACGCCGGGATCACCAGCGAGACCGCGATCCCGCTCGCCGGCCGACTTCCTGCCTCGCGTTCCACCACAGCCTGGGCGATCTCCATTGAGCGCCCCCCTTTGCCGTGTGCTTGGACGTACCGCGTCCAGCGACTGTTTACGCTTCCGCGCGGCTCTTACGCGCCTCGTGGCGCGCGGGACGCGGCCTCGGCGGCGGCCAGCACCCGCGCCCGGAGCTCCTCTTCGCTGGCGATCTCCTGCAGGTCCAGGGAGATCGTCTCCAGCAGGTCCACGGCGGCGCGCAGCAGCGAGTTTTTGGTGATGCGCTCGCCCTTCTGGTCGCGGGAGCGCATGATGCGGCGCTCGAGGGCGTTAAGGAAGTCCACCTGGTCGCTGCGAAGGCGCGCGGTCATAACTTCATAACTAAGGAACTTCGGCCCGTCTCCTCCAGGCCTCTCCCCCACCTCGTCGCGCCGCGCCGGCTCCGCCGGTGGCGACTCCTCCCGCTCGCGGTCATTAGCCGTGGCCACGGTCTCCGCGGCCCCGATCCAGCCCAACGGATCTCGTCCCATCGCCTTACGCTTTGCCATGCTGACCCTCCGGCGTGCTCTCCTGCGCCACGACTTCGCGGGCCAACGACCGGTAATCCTCACTCCCCCGCGCCTGCGCCTCGTACAGCGTCACCGGCAGGCCGTAACTCGGCGCCTCCGCCAAACGGATGTTATCGCGCACCACTGTCGCAAACAGCTCCTCGGGAAACCGCCCGCGGATCGCCGCCAGGACCTCATCGCACAACCGCCGCCGTCCCTTATACATGCACGCGATGACGCCGGTGATGCGCAGCCGGCGGTTCACGCGCGTTCTTACCACTTCGATGGATCGCAACAACTGCGCCAGCCCGCGCAGCGCGAACCACTCGGTCTGCAGCGGGATGAACACCTCCCGCGCCGCCACCAGGGCGTTCACAGTCAGCAGGCCCAGCGAGGGCGGGCAGTCAATCAGCGCGTAGTCGTACCGGTCCACCCACCGCCCCAGGGCTTCGCGCAGGACGCTTTCTCGTCCTACAACTCCTGTGAGACCCAACTCCAGCCCCGACAGTTCAATTCCCGACGGGATCACATCAAACAATCCGAGCTGCTCCCGCACCACGATCTCATCCAGGGGCACCCCGCCGTCCAGCGCGTCGGCGATGGTGCGCCGGCCCTCTCCATCCTCCAGGCCCACGTGGACGGTCAGGCTGGCCTGGGGGTCCATGTCAATGAGCAGTACGCGGCGTCCCATCTCGGCCAGGGAAGCGCCGAGGTTGACGGCGGTGGTCGTTTTACCCACGCCACCTTTTTGGTTGGCTACGGCGATGACCCTGGACACGGTTGCCACACTTCCGCCGCAAAGTACATAACTTGCGGAGTCGCCAACTTTGGAACTCGGGCGGACGCTACCACATTACCCCGCCTGCTGTCAAGAGCGCGGTTCAGTTCTTCCTTACTACCTTACTTATCTACTGCCATAGTTCACAGCCTCTCGTATGCGAGAACACCAGACAGTCGCTCACAGCGCCACCTAGCTATATTCATAAGTATACTAGTTCTTAACATTCATACTTATTTAGTACTGTAGTTCTTTTCTTATGGAGTATTAATCTATAGTAGTAAGGAACTTATATAATGCACATTAAGCGAGCCCGCGGCCCGTCGCGCCTTGGCCACGCGACGAGGTGGGGGAGAGGTGCGAGGGCCTTCGCGGGCGAAGCACAGATTGTGCTAGGGTGCGTTTGATCATCCCTCGCGGAGGTGGGGGACCGCATGGCCAAGATCGTCATTATCTGCCCGCGCCTCCCGGATGCTCTCGCCGGCTGGGAGCCGAAGCTGCGGGCGGCGCTGGACCGGCTCGCTCCCGACAACTTGCCTCCTACTCCACCGCAAGTGTGGAGTCAGGATGGCGTGGTCGTGGGCGCGCTGGCGCTGACCCCGGCGGTGCAAGTGAGAGGGGCCAGCCTTTGTCTCGGTGGCCCTGAGGCCGACGCCGAGTGGTGGCGGGCCGGGCAGCCGCTCCCCGACGTGGCCCATGCCGCCTTCCGCTGTGGCCCGGCGGCGCTGGAGGTGCTCACCGGCGCGGTCGCCCCGCGGACGGTCTGGCGTTACAGGGATGACGAGGTCTTCATCGCCTCGACCTCGCAGCGTGCCATCATCTCCCTCCTGGGCAGCTTCGAACCCAACCCCGAGGCCGCGTCGTGGATGCTCTCCGCCGGGAACCTCGGCCCCGCATGCGGTTGGGACCGGCGGCTAACCCGCTTGCAGGGTGGCGAGACCTGGCGGCTGGACCGCGCCGCCTGGAAGCTGACCTCGACCCTCGAGGAAGTCGTCTTCGCGGCCGAACATCGGAGTGAGGAAGGCCACGCGGCCGCGCTGCGTGAGGCGCTGGAGGAGACCTTCGGGACCATGCAACTCGACTACGCCCACTGGGTCCTGCCCCTGTCCGGCGGCCATGACAGCCGGGCGATCCTCTGCCTGCTGCCGCACACCGACGGCCTGCGCGCTATCACCTGGGGGACTACGGCCGCCCTGGGCCGCCCGGGCACGGACGCCTCCGTGGCTCGCGCCCTGGCTGAAACCCTGGGCGTCCAGCATGAGTATCACACCCTGGACACCTCCGACGAGCCGCCGCCGCGCATCGCCGAGCGCTTTTTGCATTGCGGCGAGGGGCGCGTGGACCACATCGGTGGCTATGCCGATGGCCTGGCCCTGTGGGCGGGGCTCCGCGAGCGCGGCATCGAGGGCATCATCCGCGGCGACGAGGGTTTCGGGTGGACGCCGGCGGCGTCGGCGCGCAAGGTCCGCGCCAGTGTCGGCCTCACGCGCTGCACCGACCTGGCCGACCTCGAGCGCGCGCCGGAGCTGGGCCTCGCCGAACAGACCCTCCCTGAGGCGCTCGCACGCCGGCCTCGCGAGTCGCTGGCCACCTGGCGCGACCGCCTTTACCTGCAGTTCCGCATCCCGACGGTGCTGGGCGGACTGACGGACCTGAAGACACCCTATGTGGAGGTCGTGTGCCCGCTGCTGTCGCGTCGCATCCTGCGGGCGTCGGCGCGGATCCCCGACCACCTGCGGACCGAGAAGCGCCTGTTCCGCTCGCTGGTGTATTCGCTCAGCCCGCCCATACCCATCGCCGAGCACCCGGCGACCGACAGCGCGCGCGGCATCCTGCGCGAGCCGGAGATGGTGGAGGCGATGTCGGAGGAGCTGCTCTCGTCCCAGGCGGAGTTGCTCATCCCTCGCGAGTTGACCGCGCCTCTGGTGGGCCGCCTGCAGTTCAGTTCCGGCGCCCCGGCGGAGGCTCAGCGGCCCGCCGCGACTCGGGGCCTCCTGTCGCGTCTCCCGGAGCCGATCCGCGAATGGCTGCGGGAGCGCGGCCGCGCCGTGGTGAAGCCCTCGCTCGATCCCCACGGCCTGGCCTTCCGCGCCTACATCGTCTGCCGGATGCATGCGCTGCTGGCGGAAGACGCCAAGGCCGGGGCGGAGTAGGGGAGAGGGGCTACGGATTCCTTGAGCAAATCTTGGCTCTGGAAAAGTATAATGTCACCAAGAGGTGACAATGGCACTTAGGGAGAATACTGTCACTGCTATGGAAGCATGGACCCCCGACAGCGTCGCTGACATGATCCAGATACCTTACCGGACACTGATGCGGTGGCTAAAAACCGGCTGCGTCCAGGCCAGCGTGGCGCCGCCGCGCGGGGAGCGGAAGCAGGTACTGCTGAGTCTGGAGGACGTGCTGGAGGTGTGCGTGGCCGCGACGCTGCGGCGGACGGGGCACTCGATGGAGTATGTGATGTCCCTGCTGCGGCAACTGCGGGAGGACGGGGCCTCCCTGCTGGATGTCTATCTGATTGTGGTGGACGAAGATCTCGTCTCGGTATATCGCTCGGGCCGAGAAGCGGCCAGGCTGTTTGCGGAGCCAGGCCAGAAGATTCTCCTGCCGGTGGCCCATTGGCGCGAGTTGGCGCAAAGGACGGAGCACGCGAAGGATCAAGTCATCGTGGCGTGATAAAAGAATCAGGCCCACCTGGTGTTGCCGCACCGGATGGGCCAATCCTAATGGCGAAAGCTAACAGCCTGGTAAGCGCTTCGTAGCTTCGCCGCCGCATGAGAGGTCGCAAGCAAGTGACCGCGAGGGGGTCTTTTTTGCCTCCAACCTTGTTGTCTGGTCGGATTGTAGGCAATGGACCCCGCTCTTGTCAAGGACTTGCTTGGCGAGTCCGTTGAGGGAGGATCGGGCCGGTGGCCCGGTACACTGACGAGGGCGGCATTGTCATAGTCGAAGATGGTACCCTGCGGCATGGGTTTACGCAGGTGCCTAACATCGTGCTTCGCCTCCAGGAGCTTTCGCCCGGAGCGAAGCTGGCCTATGCCGCGCTACTGGCCTGCGCCTGGAAAGACGGCCGGTTCCCCGGTCAGGAGCAGGTCGCGAAGGACTTCGGAATGGGGAAGAGGAGCCTCGTCCGCTACCTGAAGGAGCTGGCTGAGTACGGCCTCATCATCGTCGAAAGACCCGGCCAGGGCATGCCCAATCGCTACATTCTACCCCGCTTAAGCCCTGATGCTGACGGGAAGTGCCAATCTGGCACTTCAAGAAGTGCCAACCTGGCAAATGCAGAAATGCCAGACGGGCAGTTCCCTAGTTCTTATAGTGACGAGAGTCTTGATTCACATCTTGATCAAGACAAAAACGACTCGCCCTCGTCAACTCACATTCGCCTGGCAGGGCAAGTGGCGCAGACCTTCGCGGCGCCCAAGAACCAAGTCAAAGCCATCGCCGGCTTCCTGCGTAACTACGACACCGATGTCATCAAGGAAGCCATCGGGATCGTTGAACGGCGAGTAGAGGAGACAGATGTTCGCAATCCCGTAGCCTATCTCTACACGGTCATCAAGATCCGCCAGGGCGACAAGGATGGGGCGGAAGTGCGGCGCGGCCAAACCAAGCGCGAGCAGCAGGCCGGCATTCTAGCCCACGCTCGCAGCATCAAGCGCGAGGGCTGGTCGCTGGAACAGGTGGCGGCGATCCTGCGGGACAGCTATGGCGACAGCAAGGCGGTCGAAGAGGCGGTTCAGAAATTGCGTCAGGAGAAGTAGTCAAAGGAGTCGGGCCGCCGGATACCGAACAGCCTCCCGGCATAACCGGGGGGCTTTCTTCGTAAATGCCCCCTGAGCCTCGCATGTCGCATATCTGGGAGGGGCGCATGGCTGCTCAAGCGGAACGTGTGAGTAGTCTGCTGAGGTGGGCGACGCCGACGGTGTTGGCCGTATTACTGGGGGTGTTTCTTCGCAGCGCCGAATTCATCCAGCGCGGTCCTTTATGGATGGACGAAGCCACCCTCTCGATGAGCATCGCCTATCGGGACATTCCCGAACTGTTGGAGCGTCGGCTGTGGGGGAACACGGAAGCGCCGCGGGGATATGCGATCCTGGCGCGACTTTGTGTCGAGACGCTGGGGAACAATGAGCACGTCCTCCGCCTAATTCCCTTCCTGGCCAGCCTGGCCTCGATACCGCTCTTCCTCCTGCTCGCCCGCCGGACCCTCCTGGCCGCCGCGGTGCCAATGGCGATGCTGTTGTTCGCACTTTCCGACTCCCTCATAAGGTACTCGGGCGAGGCCAAGCCGTATGCGATGGATGCGCTCTGTGCGTTGGTGCTCACCCTCGCGGCGCTGGCCTTGATCGAGAAGCCGGCCAGTTGGGGCCGTTATGCCCTGGCGGCGCTCGCCGGCGCGGTGGCGGTCTGGTTGTCCTACGGGTCCCTGCTGGTCATGGCCGGCGTGGGCGTGGTGCTGACGATCAGGGCCCTGAGCCAGAAGCAGTGGCAGGCTCTCGGCGCATTGCTCCTCATGTTCGCGGTCTGGGCGGCGAGCTTCGGTTATGCCTACCTGCGGTTCATCCGCGCCACCGGTGACAACGAGCGGATCGCCGGTTTTTGGAAAGGCGCCTTCATGCCCTTGCCGCCGAAGTCGCTGGCGGACTTGAAGTGGTTCTTCATCACCTTTTTCGACATGCTCAGAGACCCTGGGGGCTTTGAGCTGGCCGGCCTTGCCGCCCTGTTCCTCGTTGTCGGAATTATCGCCCTGTGGCGGCGCTCGCGGTGGACGCTGTGGCTCCTGTTGGCCCCCCTGGCCGTGGGGCTTCTGGCCTCGGGGCTCCATAAGTATCCCTTCGCGGTCCGGTTCCTGCTTTTCGCGGTGCCGGCCCTGCTGCTCCTCATCGCCGAGGGACTGCAATTCCTGCGCCAGAGTCTGTCCGCCGAGTCGGCGTGGGTGGGCAAGGCCGCCGCGGTGCTGCTGTTATTACATCCCGCCTCGCAGGCCCTGGACCACCTCCTCCAGCCGCGGCTGCAGCAAGACCTGCGGCCCATCGTGGCCTACATCCAGGACCACCATACGCCCACGGACATCGTGTATTTATATGAGGGAGCGGAACAGGGGTTCACGTACTACGCCAAGCGCATCGGCCTCGACCAGCAGATCACGATGATGTCCGGGGAACGCGCCGGGCTGGCCACCAACTATGCTGATCTGGAGAAGCTGTCCGGGCAGCGCCGCGTGTGGGTAGTCACCTCGCACATCCTGGAGCGCGACGGCGGCCGCTTCCGGGAGGACTTCTTCTACATGCTGAGCCGCTTTGGCGTGAAGCTGGATGAGATCGAGGCCAAGGGTGCCGCGGCATACCTGTATGACCTGAGCCGGCCCGGCGCGCGGGGGTCATAATCATGCGCTTGGTTTTACACATTGTTCATGAATTTCACCATAGCTCCTCTTGACTTTCCCTTGATGATTGGGTAGTCTGACAGCGTCAATCACACCGCAACTACTGGCCTGGTTAGTGGTGTCCAACTGCGAGAGATACTATCTCGAATCAGTTGGCGCCGGCTTACCAGGTTTTCGCGTTCTGGGATACCGGCGGCAAGTCGTAGTGATGAGGGCACTGGCGACACGTTGACCAGCCCGCGCGAAACTTGACAAGGCCTTGCCATTGACTTATGCTTTCATTGAGGAATGGGGGCTCCTAGCAACCTCGGGGGCAGTACCACATCGTAGCGCCGGTCGTGATCCGCTTCCCTCCTCTGTCTCGATCACCAGCGAGCCGGGCCTATTGTCATCGGTCCTGACGGGCCATCAGCATAGGCGCGCCGGTTCCGCCAACAGGCAGCGGGCCTCGGGACAGGAAAGCATGGCAATGACGCCGGAAACGCCGACCAGGGGCTTACGTTCACGCGGTCACAGGGCTTTCCGGCTGGGGAGCAGGCGTTCTATGGAGACCTATCGGGCTGTGGTGGGTTTCCGGGCGGTGGGGCGGAACGCCGGTCGGCATAAAGTAAGTGACCAGGGAGGGGCTGCTCCCTGGTCACAACACAGTTGGGGAACCGTGGGTCGGCCCTCACTGTCACCTTGGATGATATTCCCATCGGAGGCAGGCTGTCAAGGACTTTGCCACAAATGCCAGTGAGTTGTTCGCAAGCTGACTATCGTTGTCGTTATAACCCGCGGATCTGCCAGGGCTCAGCGGCATAGGAATGGTTAGGGCGAGTTCTGAGCGACCGCGAGGGGGGCTGCAAACAATGGTAATCCGCCGAACGGTGGGCGCGCGGGTAGGTCTGATGGGCAACCCGTCAGACGGCTTTGGAGGCAAGACCATTGCCACGCTGATCGGGGACTACGCGGCATCGGTTACGCTGTGGGAGAGTCCCCAACTTGAGATCGTCCCTCACCCGAAGTTTGATCCCTTCTGCTTCCGAGACATCTCGGATCTGACCTATACCGCCTCCCTCGACGGGTACTATGGCGGCCTGCGCTTGCTCTTCGCCACCTGCAAGCGCTTCCAGCAATACTGCAACGAAGCCGGGGTCACCCTCCCGGACCGCAACTTCACCATCGAGTATGATGTCAACGTGCCGCGCCAGGTCGGCCTCGCCGGCTCCAGCGCCATCATCACGGCCGCCTTCCAGGCCCTGATGGAGTTCTACGAGATAGACGAGACCGTCATCCCCAAGCCGCTGCAGCCCCAGCTTGTGCTGGAGGTCGAGACCAAGGAGCTGCACATCCAGGCCGGCCTCCAGGACCGCGTGGTGCAGTGCTATGGCGGCCTGGTCTACATGGACTTCAACCCCGAGTTGGTCAACAACCAGGGCCACGGCAACTATGAGCCCATGGACCTGGACCTGCTGCCGCCACTGTATCTCGCTTATAGCGACTACCCGTCGGACTCCGGCAAGATCCATAGCACCGTGCGTTACCGCTTCGATGCCGGTGACCCGGAGGTGCTGGCCGGCATCCGCGAGTTCATCCAGTATACCGACGAGGGGCGCGTTGCCTTGCAGGACCGGGATTACGACACCCTCGGCCGGCTCATGAACGACAGCTTCGACACTCGCCGCCGCATTTATGGCGATGAATGGATCGGGCACCGCAATCTGGACATGGTGGAGACCGCCCGCCGCCACGGGCTCCCGGCGACCTTCCCGGGCTCCGGCGGGGCCATCGTGGGCCTTTACACCAACGACCGCCAGTTCGAGCGGGCGCGGAAGACCTTCCACGACAAGGGCTACCATTTCCAGAAGATCCATCCGGTGCAGGTCGTGCCCAATGGCAATGAGGAGAACGGGCAGGAGCCCCAGCGCCTGCGCCGCGTCGCCCTCATGGCCAGTTGCCTGTGAACCGCCCTACCCCTGGCCTGGGGTGGCCACACAGCCAAAGGCAGCTTGACAGATGAAGATCGCCATGTTGGGCGCCAAGGCCGTGCCGGCCATCGGGGGGGTGGCGCACTATGTCGAGGAGTTGGGGGCCCGCCTGGCCGACCGGGGCCATGAGGTGACGGTCTACTGCCGGCCTCACTTCCTGGAAAACGGCAGTGAACCTTACCGCGGGATGCGGCGTGTGGTGACCAAAGGCTGGCGCGGCAAGCACCTGGACGCCGGCACCCACTCCCTGACCTCGGCGTTCCATGCGCTCAAAGAGGACTTTGACATCATCCATATCCACGGCTCCGCGCCAGGAGTGCTCTCGCCGCTGCTGCGCCGCAACCGCCGGGCCTGTGTGGTGCTGACCATCCACGGTCTGGACTGGCAGGGCGGCAAGTGGGGCCCCCTGGCTTCCCAGGCCATGTATCTGGGAGCGCGGTTGGGCGCTCGCGGCGCCCACCAGATCACCGCCGTCTCCCAGGTGGTCCGGGATGAATACCGGCGGCATGTCGGCGTGACCCCGGTCTTCGTTCCGACGGGCGTTGACCTCCCGGAGCTGATGCCGGCCCAGGAGCTGCAAGCCCTGGGGCTTAAGCCCGGGCAGTTCGTCTTCTGCGCCGCCCGGCTGGTTAAGGAGAAGGGCGTCCACTATCTGGTCGAGGCCTTCGCCGGCGTGGATACGGAGATGAAGCTGGTCATCGCCGGGAACTGCCCCTATGAGGATGCTTATGTCAAGGGGCTGCGGGCGCGAGCCAGCGACCGGATCATCTTCGCCGGTTATGTCACGGGCCGGCTGCTGGCGGAGTTGTATTCCAACGCGTACTTTTACGTCCAGCCCTCCGAGATGGAGGGACTGCCGATAGCGGTCCTGGAAGCCATGAGCTATGGCCGGTACGTCCTGGCCAGTGACATCGCGCCGAACCGCGAAGCGCTCGGGCCCTGTGGGGGGACCTTTCGCTCGCGAGACGTTGTTTCACTGGAGGAGCAGTTGACTCACTTGTTGGACCAGCCTGACCTGATTAGCGCGGAGTGTGAGAAAGCTCGCAGCTTCATCAGGGAAGAACGAAGCTGGGAACGCACCACCGACCAGTATGAGACGCTTTATGAGCAACTGGTCGGCAACAACGGCAACGCCGCCGCCTTTGCCTGATGTTTCGCAGCCGGGGGAGGACGAAAGCCATGACCCACGTCTCCATAACTGACGACTTGCGCGACCCCGCCCTGGTGGGCGGGTCGGCGGCGGAGATGATCTCCGCGCGCCAGGCCCGTTCGCTGGCGCTGTATCTGGCCGCCAAGCGCTGCATAGACTTCGTGGGCGCGCTCATCCTGACGATACTGTGCCTGCCGCTGTGGGTGGTTTGCGCCATCGCCATCAAGCTCAACTCGCCCGGGCCCATCTTCTTCCGCCAGCGCCGCCCGGGCCAGCATGGGGTGCCCTTCCAGATCCTGAAGTTCCGCACCATGTACCAGGACGCCGAGGCGCGCCTGAGCGAGGTGCTGTCCCTCAACAAGCAGGCCGACAACACCCTGATCCGCATTGACCAGGACCCGCGCGTGACCCGCGTGGGCGCGATCCTGCGCAAGCTGAGCCTGGATGAAACTCCCCAGTTCATCAACGTCCTGCGGGGCGAGATGAGTCTGGTGGGCCCCCGCCCCATCTCCTGTCACATCGCCGACCCGCGCGGTCTGGGCCGGCTCCTCGCCCGGCCCGGCATCACTGGCCTCTGGCAGGTCAGTGGCCGCAAGGACACCGACACTGAGTTCATGCTCAAGAAGGATATGGAGTACCTGGAGCGAAGGTGCCTGTTGCTGGACGGCGCGATCGTGCTGGCTACTCTCCGCGCCCTGATCCAGCAAGACGGCGCCCGCTAAGCCAGGAGCACTCACCCGAGCGTGACCAAAGCCCCCCTCATCTACATCGGCAGCCTGTTGCTCTTGCTCGTCACGGTGCTCGCCAGCGCCCGGGTGGGGCAGGAGCGGCCCATCAGCGACTTCCCCATCGCTAAACTCCCGGCGCAACTGGGGGCTTGGCGCCTGGACTCCTCCACCGTGCGCGCCTTCGAGGAGCTGGCCGCCGCCGGCGACTACCTCCGCCGCCGGCAGACCTACCGCCACCCCGACGGCGTCGCCGCCGTCGCCGACATCAAGGTCACCAACAGCCGCATCGGCTCACTAAGGGACTATAATACCGCCGCCATCGCCTCGGGCTGGACGCCCCTCCCGGCCGACACCTGGACCATGGAGCTGCCGGGCGTTCCCTTCGCGGTGCAGGCCTCCCGCCAGACCCTGAAGCAGGCCTCCTCGCGGATGTATACCCTGAACTGGTACGTCTCGCCCGGGCGGCAGGCGCTCACCCTGGAGGGCGCCGCGCTCTCCGGCTGGTGGGCGCGAATCACGGGCCAGGCCACCTGGGGGCAAGTCTACCTGTCGGTGACCAGCAAGGCAGAGGACCCGCAAGCCGAGGATGCCCTCACCGACCTGGCCAGCCGGATATTCCCGGCCTTCTATAAGCTGCTCACCAGCTACGCGCCGCACCATCCGAAGCCCGCGCCACCCGCGAGGGAGAGGGGACAGGCCCCATGACAGAACCCACCGACGACCAGAAGCTGCCCTCCGCCGAACCCGTCCGCGCGGCCACGACGGCGCCCAGCCGCCTGGACGACACGGACCCCAGGGCCCGGGTCAACGAGCTCGCCAAGACCTTTCTGCTGGGCGTCCTGATCTTCGCCGTCGGCCTCGGCCTCTTCTTCCGGTTCAAGACCGCCCGCTTTGACAGCCTGGTCTCGCGCGACGCCACCGAAGCGGCGCAGATCGCCTATAACTTCCGGCTGCACAAGACCCTGAGCACCGACATCGTCTACCCGCTGGCGCTGACCGGCGGCAAGGCCGATTACGCCCTCCGCGACACCGGCCGCCCGCCGCTGTATCACCTCCTGCTGGGCACCTTCTTCAAAACCCGCGGGACCGATGACGACGCCGTCGTCATGTTCAACGCGCTCTGCATGATCGCGCTGGCGTGGGTCCTGTACGCCATCATGCGGCTGGCCTATGACCGGACCACGGCGCTGTGGTGCTGTCTGGCCTACTTCGGCAGCGTCGAGATGATCGGCATGGCGTTAAACGCCACCGGGGTGCTGCTCACCGCGCTGCTGTTCTCGCTGGCGGTGCTGCTGGCAGTCAAGGCGCGCCAGCGGGCGG
>MTKY01072205.1_pt1 | contig 13695 bp, 12 predicted proteins | sample 1042731 | NCBI WGS metagenome assembly MTKY01 (sample SAMN06212206, study PRJNA360538) | anaerobic digester metagenome | biome: Wastewater treatment plant; material: sludge; isolation source: anaerobic digester fed with sludge from wastewater treatment plant | place: Denmark: WWTP Soeholt ... | reverse complement strand
CGTGTCGGCCTTCTGCAACGCGGGTTTTTCGACATATACGGAAAACCTCGTCGGGTATAATGAGAATCCGATCGTGCTTTTGGTCATCGCGGCGAACATCATTACCGGCGGACTGGGCTTTCTGGTGCTCTCGGAGCTCTCGCGCACGCGCTTCCGCCGGCGCAAGTTTCTGTCCCAGTACAGCCTCCACACCAGGCTCGTCATCGCCCTTACCGCCTTCTTTATCGCCCTGGGGACGGCCGGTTTCGCCGCGCTCGAGTGGAACAACGCGCTTTTGGACTTCTCCCCGATCGGGAAAATCATCAATTCATTTTTCCAGTCGGTAACATGCCGCACCGCCGGGTTCAACACCGTGGACATCGCTTCCCTCAGGGAGACCACGCTCTTCATGATGATTTTTCTCATGTTCACGGGCGGTTCGCCGGGCTCGATCGCGGGTGGGGTTAAGACCACGACCATGGCGGTCGTATGGCTTCTGCTGGTCATGAAATTCCGCGGGCGCGGCCGGATCGTGCTGTGGGGGCGAGCGCTGGACCCTGATACGGTGGAGAAGAGCACCTCCCTTTTTATCATGGCGCTTATATTCGTTTCGACATCGACCTTTATGCTGCTTCTCGTGGGAACGCCGGCGGTTAAAAACATCTTCCTTTCGGCTCTCTTCGAGGTCACCTCGGCGTTCGGCACCGTCGGGCTTTCCACCGGGCTCACTCCCGCCCTCAGCGACACGGGGAAACTCCTGCTATGCGCCGTTATGTATACAGGCAGGCTCGGCCCGCTGACGCTGATAAGCGCTCTTACGACCGGGAAAAAACAGCTGGACATAGGATATCCCGAAGAGCACATAATGATAGGGTAGGCCATGAAAAAATTTTTTATCATCGGACTCGGCAACTTCGGGCTTAACATTGCGCTCACGCTCGTGGAGAACGACTGCGAGGTGCTGGGCATGGACTCCAACCGCGAGGTCGTACAGCGGGCCAGGGACTTCATAAGCCACGCCATCATCGGCGACGCCTCCAACAAGGAGGTGCTGGAATCGCTGGCGCTTCGGGACTTCGACGGGGCGGTCATCAGCATCGGTCAGGACATGGGGGCAAGCATCCTCATCGCGCTCTATATAAAGGAAATCGGAATCCCGCGCGTTATCGTGCGCGCGATATCCGAGGACCATGGGAAAATACTCAAGTTGATCGGCGTTACCGACGTTATCTTCCCCGAAAGGGACATGGCCATCCGCGTTGCGAACAAGCTCGCGCTGAAGAACGCCATAGACTACCTTCCTATAACCGACGATTACGGCATAATCGAGGTTACCCCGCCGAAGAGCTTTATAGGTAAATCGCTTAAAGACCTGCAGATCAGCACGCGATTCGGCTGCCAGGTGATAGGGCTCAAACTGCCTCCCGAAGGCGGAACTGCCGCGGACATCGGCGAAAAGGGGCACACGATCAGGATAGCCCCATCGGCGCACGACATCATCCCCGAGAACGCCGTGATGATCGTAATCGGCAAGCACCGGGACATCGAGCGCCTGCAGGGCTCCCGCTGACGCGAACGCTCAGAGCTCGATGACCACGCCCTCGCGCGCGATCTCTATGTCGAGGAGCGCCCTGCCGCGGGCGTTCATGCCCAAATAGGTGCGCGCGTTGGAGAGCACCGATTCGAGCTTCTCGTCGCTGTAGGTGGGCTCGTGATGAAAAAGCAGGAGCCTCTTGACATTGAACCGAAGCGCGATGTCGATAGCGATCGACGCGGAGGAATGCCCCCAGTCGATCTTGTCGATGGCCTCCTCGAAGGTGTATTGCGTATCGAAGACCACCACGTCGGCGTTCCAGAAAAAATCCCTGTACGAGTCGATCTGGTCGATCTCGTCGATGTTGAATTCGCAGTCGCTGGTGAAGATAAACGACCTTCCGTCCTCCTCCAGCCGGTAGCCGAAGGCGCCGCCCGGATGCCGCATCCTCTTGTTGAGAATGGTTATACCGTTGAGATGAAAAGGGGCCTCCTTTTCGATGACGAAAAACTCCTTGGTGGCCAGCATGGAATCCAGGTTTACGGGAAAATGGGTGAACACCTGCTGGTACTCGACGCGCTTCTTGATGTCGCTGAACGGCGAATAGATGTGGAAGCGGTTTCCTTTGACGAAGAAGGGCACGAAAAACGGGATGCCCTGAATATGGTCCCAGTGGGTGTGCGTGAGAAGGATGCTGGCGACCCCCTGGCCCCGTCCGAATTCCCCTTTCATGAGCTCGGTGGAAAGGTGGCGGATGCCGGTGCCGCAGTCAATGATGAACAGGTCGTCATCGGCCGTGCGCACCTCGAGGCAGGTCGTGTTGCCGCCGTAGGTGCCGCGGATGGAATACGGCAGGGAATCTATGAAGCGGTCTATGGACTCCTCGGAGGAGATGTCCGCGGGCGACGCCCTGAGGAGCGCCCTGCGGAGCTTTTCGCGTATTACGTCATCGGCCGGCGGTGTCGGGATGGAGCCTCTGACTCCCCAGAAGCGTATTTTCATGGTTCTGCCTCTTATATTGCTTGCATGGCCCCGGCGTCCGGAGAAACCCGGCGCCCTGCGTTTTCTTATCCGCGTTACGCCTTTTAAGCAATTCCTTTTTTTGCGATTGGCGCAAATTATGGGGATGGTGAATTGTAAAAACGCCAAAAAACGATTGACACCTCCGGGCCAGCATCTATTTTCATGCCGGTCTGGCGGGAAGGCCCGGCGTCACCGTCACTCACCCTCCGTCATGCCACCGATCACCGGTAAACCGCTCTCAATAAAGTCTCACATCCTCTTCATTACGATAAACAGGGGTGCTTATGCAATTCTCCGGGAGAATTCTCAAGGTGAAACCGTCGGCGACGCTTGCTATTACCGCCCTGGCCAACTCTCTCAAGGCAAAGGGCGTCGACGTAATAGGCTTCGGATCCGGCGAGCCCGATTTCGACACGCCCGCCCATATTAAAAACGCGGCCATCAGGGCAATCGACGCTGGCAAGACCAAGTATACGCCCGCCGGTGGAATTCCGGAGCTTAAAAAGGCCATCGTGGAGAAATTCCGTCGCGATAACGGCCTCGAATACGATGTAAGCCAGGTTACGGTGAACTGCGGCGGAAAACATTCCTTTTACAACCTGATGCAGGTCCTCCTCAATGACGGAGACGAGGTAATAGTTCCCGCGCCGTACTGGGTGTCCTATCCCCCGATAGTCGAACTGGCCGGCGGCGTCCCGGTGATTCTAAATACAGGCGAGGAAAGCGGCTTCAAGATAACCCCTTCCCTGCTCGAAAAAGCGATCGGTAAAAAGACGCGCGCAGTCATCCTCAACTCGCCCTCCAATCCCACCGGGGCCACCTATTCCCGGCAGGAGCTCGAAGGGCTCGCGGCCGTCCTCGAAAAACACGACATCGCGATCATCTCGGACGACATATACGAATCCATAGTCTACGACGGCCGGAGCTTTACCAATACCGCCGGGCTGTCGAACGGACTGTACAAAAACACCATCATATTGAACGGCGTATCCAAGGCCTACTCCATGACCGGATGGCGCATAGGCTACATGGCCGGCGACGCCGAGGTGATAAAGAAGGTCGAAATACTGCAGAGCCAGTCCACATCCAACCCCACCTCCATCTCGCAGTGGGCATCCGTCGACGCGCTGACGGGCGACCAGTCGGTTATCGCGGCCATGGTGGAGGCCTTTGACCGCAGGCGCAGGCTCATAGTCGACGGGCTAAACTCCGCGCCCGGAATCACCTGCCTCATGCCCGAGGGCGCGTTTTACGCATTTCCGAACATACGGGGGGTCGAAGGTCTTAGGGCCTGGAAGGATGTGAGGAAAAAGTACGAGGGGACATCCCTTTCGAGCGCCCTGACCTCCTACCTGCTGGAAGTGGCGCAGGTGGCGGTTGTGCCCGGCGTGGAGTTCGGAAGCGACGACAATATCCGTCTCTCGTTCGCCACCTCCGACGAGAATATCGGCAAGGGCGTGGAGCGCATTAAGGCCGCGCTCGAAAAGCTGGGGTAAGAGCCTTGTTATAAAGCAGGCGACGATCACAATCGTCGCCCGCTTTAAATCATCTCCGGCGGCATCAATCTCCCGTCTCGTCGGCGTACATGGCGTCGATCTCCGCGGCGTATTTCTTCTCGATCACGCGGCGCTTTATCTTCTGCGTGGGCGTAAGCTCGCCGGTAAGCTGCGTCCATTCGGCCTTGATGAGCGTGAACTTGCGGATCTGCTCGACGCGCGCGAATTGAGCCGTCCTCTCGTCTATCTCGCTTCGGTAAAGCTCCAGCACCTTCGCGTTGGTGAGGAGGTCCGTCGTCGTGTTGAAGCTTATACCCTGCTGCGCGGCCCATGCCTCCATGTCCGGGAACGACGGCACCACCAGGGCCGACAGGAACTTGCGCCTGTCCCCGATAATCGCAACCTGTTCAATAAAGCGGCTGTCCTTTATGCTGTTTTCGATGTTCTGAGGCGAGATATTCTTTCCGCCGGCGGTCACGATGATGTCCTTTATGCGGCCGGTTATCTTCAGACAGCCGTCCTCGTCGATCAGCCCGATGTCGCCCGTACGGAAGAAACCGTCGTCGGTAAAGACCTCCCTGGTTGCCGCCTCGTTCTTGTAATAGCCGGCCATTACCTGGGGTCCGCGTATGAGGAGCTCGCCGTCGTCGGCAATTCTGGTTTCGGTCCCGCGGATGGCGTGCCCCACCGTTCCCGGCTTTATGGACCAGGGCCGGTTGAAATGCGTTATGGGCGAGGTCTCGGTAAGGCCGAAGCCTTCCAGTATTTTCATGCCCATTCCGATGAAGAACTCGGCGTCCCCCACCGAGAGAGGCGCACCGCCCGAGATGGCGTAGCGCAGGCGGTCCATACCGAGCGTGGCCTTAAGCTTGGAGAAAACGAGCTTGTTGGCGATTTTGTACCTGATGCTTCTTACCGGAAGATCGCGGCACACGCGGTCGAGGTTTTTGGCCGCCTGAGCCGAGGCGAAGGCGAAGATCTTCCGCTTTGCGGGCGGGGCAAAGCTCAGCTTGCCGAGGATGCCGGCGTGGACCTTTTCGTAAATGCGGGGAACGCTGATGATGATGCTCGGCCTCACCATGGCGAAGTCCTCGAGGATGGTGCTGATGTCGCGCGCGAATGCCGTCTTCGCTCCGGCATACACCGCCCCGTGGAAACCCGCGGTGCGTTCCAGCGAATGCGACAGCGGCAGGAAGGAGAGAAAAAGATCGCTTTCGGTGAGGAGCGGCTTTCCGGTTTTGCGGTCCTTCATCTCGAAAAGCGTGTTGTCCACGTTCGAATAGAAATTGTTATGGGTAAGCATGACGCCCTTTGGATTTCCCGTGGTGCCCGACGTGTATATAAGCGTCGCCAGGTCGTCCGGCCGGATTGCGTTCAGGCGGCGGTCGAATTCGGGCTCGTCGGCCTTTTGGGCCCCGGCCTCCATGGCCTCCCTGAGGCTTATGACCCCCTCGATCCGCATTACCGGCTCGTCGAAGGCGACAATCCCGGACATGAGCGGCAGCCTGTCTTGCACCTGTAGCACCTTGTCCAGGTGGTCCTTGGTTCCGACAAGGCAGAGTTTGGAATCCGAATTCTCGAGTATGTACTCGGCCTCCTGCGCCGAGTTTGTGGCGTAGATGGGAACGTCCACGGCCCCAATGGAGTGGATGGCGAGGGCCGCCAGGTGCCATTCGTACCTGTTGGGCGAGAAGATGCCGATCTTGTCTCCCTTTTCAATTCCCTTGGAAATCAGGTAATAGGCCAGGTTGTGCACCATCTCGTTCATTTCGCTCCACGAGATGTCGACGAATTTTCCATCCGAATAGTAGGCCGCGTATGCTTTATCGGCAAGACGCTTCGCGTTGTTTTGAAATACCGCGGCGATCGAGATCTCGGGGTACTTTTTCATTAAAAACCTCCCATATGATCGTGTGTAATGTGTCCTATTGAAGCACGGCGGCCGACATGGCCGATAAATATTAGAGTTTTTGCCAAACCCGGAATGATCGCTCTTTCCCCCGCCGTAGGCGGGGGAAACAGGGCTCTCCTTTCCAGTTATGCAACAAGTCTATTGAATTTAAGAGACTTTCGCGCCAAACTGATCGGCGACCAAATTTAGGACTTCCCTTCAGCGATCGCCGTTTCGAGATCCGGACCGGCAGTGGCGCGGGAATCCCGATAGACATTTGCTTAATAAACCTGCCGTCTTTTGGTGACTGCGGCGAAGGCCGCCCGGTCTTCCCGCGACGATATTTTTTTGGCCATGCAAATATCTTAACCATTAGCGTATTACATGTTCGGGACTTCCGGCAAGCATTTTTTCTGACAATTTTATTTTTTCCGCCGGAAGATCGCCCATCACGGCAAGGGAGGCGAAACCAGCGCCCGGGCGTGGCGGGATTCATGCTTGACCCGGCAGGTCCCGTGCCGTAGAAAGAAAAATTCGGGAGGAAGCCCGTGAAAATCGTATATTATACATCCGGCATAACCGGTTCCGGACGCGTGGTGACCGGTATAGCGATCGGCAACGCGCTCAGGCGAAAGGGCATGGATAAGGAATTCACCATCCTTTCCAGCTCGCCGTTTGCCAGGCTTGCCGACGGCTTTAACCACATCGAAATTCCGGCCGAGGACGAAAACGCCCTCTCGCCCGAAAATTATCCCTCGTCGGAGCTGTTTAAAAAACTTAAAGAGCTCGCACCGGACGTTATGATTGTCGATTTATTATGGTTTCCAATCCATCACTTCTCCAAAGAACTGCCATGCAAAAAATTGTTGATATGCAGGTATGTACATGAAAAGTTCTTTTCAATTCCCCTTCCGGGCGGAAGGCTCGATTTCGACCCCTCGCGCTTCGACCTGGTGCTCGCCACCGAGCCCTTCGAAAGCATGGTCCCAATGCAGCAAATAAACCCGATCGTAATACGAAACAGGGACGAGATACTTTCAAGAGAGGATGCGTTAAAAAAACTCGGGCTGGACGAGGGGCGCCAGAATTGCCTCTTCGCGTTTAACGGGCATCCAGGCGACTTCAGACGTGCCCAAAAGAAATACTCACACCTCGAGGATTTTTACCGCATGGTGTATTCCACAAATTACAAGGGAGGACTCTTCCCTGCCGTCGACTACTTCAACGCCTTTGATTTTATGGTGTGCGGCGCCGGGTACAACCAGTTCTGGGAGGCGATATTTTTCGACAAGGAGGCCGTGTTTGAAGCGACAGAATCCATCTTCGGCGACCAGGCCCGACGCGTGCAAGAGTGCCAGGAGTATTATTTCGACAAGAACGGAGCGGACCAGCTTGTAGAGATTGTTCTAAAATTATAACGATCATGCTTCCCGCCCGGCCCGACCCATTATTCAGGCAGAACACTGAAGCCTTCGGCTCTCGCGGCTTCTCGAAGCCGCGCGTCGAGGCATACAAAATCATACCCCGAAGTGCGCCGCTCCGCCCATTTGATGGCGGCGGCAAGCTGGAGCGAGTCGGCGGCCCGCAAAGGGTGGCGCAGCAGAACCTCCCCCGCTATAGTACGAACCTCTTCCAAGGGTCGAATTTCGTGCCATGAAGATGACGGCTCGGAGAGTATCGCACGCAGGTATTCGCTAAGCGAGGCCTTCAATCGTGATATCGCTATCTTTATCATATCATGGGCCGTATAGTCATTTCATTATGACTATAATAGTCCTTTTATTCGGGAATGTCAGGAACATTCAAAGGCTGCGCCGATATGCCCCGGGCCCATTCCACTGGAAAATAATTTATTCTTGCATGTGTCGCGCTCAGCTAACATCATCCGGCAATGGACTCCAAAACACAATCGGACCGATCATCGAAAATAGGCCCACACCGCTACGCCGGCATCGACGCCCTGCGCGGCATCGCCGTCATTCTTATGATACAACAGCACATGCTCGCCTGGCTGTGGGACTCGCCTAAAATCCCCTTCGGGGAACTTTTGCGCGAATACCCCCTCTCCATGGGCATGAACCTCCTGGGAAACCTGGCCGCTCCCCTCTTCGTAACCCTGGCGGGCATGGGCGCGTGCCTTTTCCTCGACAGGGCCGAAGGGCGCGGCCGGACGCTCGTTACGCGCGGCGCGTGCATTGTGCTCCTCGGCTTCGCGCTCAACCTCCTCGCGCCCCGCTGGTTCGGCCCATGCACCTGGTACGTGCTGCACCTCATAGGCCTTTGCCTTATGCTCTCGCCCGCCCTTTCGCGCATCCCGTGGCCTGTTTTAGCGACTTTTGTACTGCTACTGTTCGCCGCGACGCCCATCGTCCAGACCCTGCTTGGCACGCCCATCTATCTACCGGAAACGCGCCTAAACGACGCGTCGCTTTCCGGAGGAATCGCGCGCCTGGCATTAGCCGAGGGGCATTTCCCCGTGCTGCCGTGGATGGCCTTTTTCATTTTAGGGATGATAGCGCACCGCTTCGCGCGGACACGGGAACGGGGGCGCGTATTCGTGGCGGCTGCGGGACTTGTCGCCGCGGGCATCGCCCTTGCCCTGCTATACCGCCGGGGCCATGCCTTCGCAACCTACGGGCCGCTGTACCGGGCCTTCGTCTTCGCGCCGTACTTCTTTCCGCCGCATCTTCCCCTCATGCTCATGCTTTCCGGCGCCGCTCTGGCCTGTACGACGGGCGCCGCCTCGCTAAGCACGGGCGGAAACGGGGCCGCGGTCCGCGCCCTTGCGCGCTTCGGCCGGGCGCCGCTTTCCCTTTTGTTTTTCCACACGCTTATATTCAATACACTCGTTCATCTATTGGGACTCTACAGGATTTTTTCGAATTATACCTCCTGGCTAATAATATCGGGCTTCCTGTTGGCATCCGCCGCCGCACTCGTGCCCTGGAGCCGGAGGGGGTATGCCCGCGGACTCGAGCGGCTGGAGAGGTTGCCGGAGCGCTACCTTTTTCGCTAAAATGTGCCCGATGCCATGCGGGACAAAACGGCCCACGGGCACGAGGGGGCGAGATGGAGATCGCCGCAGGCAAACGGGTATTGGAACAAGCATCTCATGGGCATATAAAATTCTTGACCTAATCCGATATTGTATCTATATTGTTATCAATCATCCCCGTGAGTCGTTGGTGTCTCATGGGCCCCGGGCGGCCAGTGCCCCCGGGTTTTTATTTTAAGGTAAGAGAAACGGTTGGACAGAACGGTATTTTTAATAGACGGCTTTAATCTCTACCATTCGATTTCAGCTTCCGAAAGACTGCATAAATATAAATGGATCAATCTCTACCGGCTTGCTGCCATTTTGACGCCTAAATCAAGTAAAATTGTGGGAGTCTATTATTTCACCGCCATTGCGGCCTGGGACCAAAATAAGGCTTTGCGTCACAAACTTTTTATCCGCGTACAGGAGCATTTCGGTGTTACCCCCATTTACGGCAAATTTAAAATGAGGGATAAAACCTGCCGTATATGCCATGGTAAATATCAAATACCCGAAGAAAAGCAAACTGACGTCAATATTGCGATAAAGCTGCTAACCCTCGGCTTTAATGATGAGTACGATACCGCTGTGATTATTTCTGGAGACAGCGATCTGATACCAAGCGTTAAAGCGGTCAGAGAAGAATTACCCGCCAAAAAAATCGGTATCGCAATACCCATACACCGAACTGCGAACGAGCTGCAAAATATAGCGGACTTTTATATGAAAATCAAGGAAAAACACCTGGCCTCGTGCATCTTGCCCGACGAAATTGAAATCAATGGGCGAAAGATAACACGGCCTACAACATGGAAATAGCTCTAACGATTTGCTTATCGAAGGCCCCCTACTGAAAACGCTCTTCTTGCTACCGCCGCCGCACTCGTGCCCTGGAGCCGGAGGGGGTACGCCCATGGACTCGAGCGGCTGGAGAGGTTGCCGGAGCGCTACCTTTTTCGCTAAAATGTGCCCGATGCCATGCGGGAAGAAATGGCCTATAGGCCTGGGGGGTTTTAAAATTACTTTTTTCCGCAAATGCCGGGAGTAAATTATTGCACTTTTTCTCCGATCTTTATATATTAAACTTGGCAGGCGGTTCCACCAAGCACTGTATAGCCTGCCGGACGCGCCTTCGAATATCGAAAACGCGAGGTATCGCGATGAAACGCAAGGGCATTGTGGCATTTCTTATCATTCTGGCGCTTGGGACAGGGTTAACTCTTCTTAACCGCTGCAGTGGCGGGGACATGGCGACGGTGAGGATAGTGCTGAATTCAGATAATTCTTTTGTTTCTAAAAGAAACAGTTTGATCGACAAATTTTTTAATTTTTTTGAAACGAAACTGTATGCAGTTGCGGTAAGCGACTGGGTATCCGGGTACGATACATTAACCCTTACCGTAAGCGGTCCGGATATGCAAACCATTACCGCCGTCATACCGCCAACTGCGGACAGTTATACCATAGAAGTACCTGCCGGAACCGGTAGGATATTTACAATTATTGCTACGGAAAGTGGCGACAGGAAAAATGGCGGCAGATCAATTGAGACCCTGTCTCCAGGCGAAAGTAAAACAATTCAACTTAGAATGCTGCCTATCCCGACTGGATTAACGGGACAAGGTTCTTCGCCACCCAATATAAATTTGATCTGGAGTTATATCCCCGGTGCCACCGGGTATTATGTTTACCGTGCTATCAATAACGCCGAAGGACCTTACACGAGGTCTGGGGGCCTTGTACCACAAGGTAGTCCAGGATATGGTGTTACCTTTAATCAGTCAGGTGAACCCGGAAATACATATTTTTTCAGAGTAGCAATGGTAGGTGAGCATGGTGAAGGAGTAGAGACTGAAGAAGTATCAATAACAATTCCTTAACTGTGCCTAAAATCGTCATCATTGATTTATTTTTCGGATCTGTTTTTCAAGGAGCTTTTTAATTCTCTTGGTAATCCGATTTCAACTTTCAACTCACCCCCTACCCCCCTCTCTTTAAACGAAAAAGAGGGGGGATCGTGTCATGGTCCATATGAAATTTCAAAGGTACATCCAGAATCATTTTAGCTGAAGCCTCTACTGCCCACCGTATATCGGATATCTCAAGAAAGCCTGATATTCAAACTCCCCCTTCTCTTGCCCGAAGAGAAGGGGGCCGGGGGGATGAGTTCGGAGAGGCTCTGGCAGCCTGGAGTTCTTATCAACCGTGCGAGGCGAGATCAACGCCCCCGGCGCTCCGCGCCCCCCCGGAGGGGGTTTTACTGATGCCGATGGCCATAGCTTTCAACTTTCAACTTTCGACTTTTGACTTTCGACTGTTATCCCCCGGCGCTTTGCGCCCCCCCGGAGGGGGTTTTACTGATGCCGATGGTCATAGCTTTCAACTTTGAACTCTATTCCACCGTCCTCAAGCGGCCTGGAAATCTCACTCCCTCGCCCCTGCGTCTTTAAGCATCTTTACGATCTCCGTATGCCTGCCCTCCTTGGCCCACTCAAGCGCCGTTACGCCGGTGGCGCTGCGAGCGTTGACGTCGGCCCGGCGGTTTATAAGAAAGCGAACCGCCTGCTTGTTGCCAAGCATTGAGGCGAAGATGAGCGCCGTGCGGCCCAGGCGGTCCTTTGCGTTGACGTCGGCCCCGCGCGCTATTAAAAACTGCATGGTGTTCAGGTTGCCCTGCGAGGCGGCGGACATTAGCACCGTCGCGCCGTTTTTGTCGCGGGCGTTTACGTTGCCGCCGCGGGCGATGATCGCCGTCATGCGGTCCAGATTGCCCGAATCGGCCGCCTCGAAGAATTCGCGGTTCAGCCGCTCGCCCGCGGAGGCGTCCTTTTTGGCCAGCGACTTCATCATCTCGGACGATCCCGCCTTTTCGGCCAGCATGAAGGCGGTAGAGCCGTCATTGCTCTTGATCGTAGCGTCCGCCCCTGCGGCAAGAAGCACCCCGACAGTGGAGCTGTGCCTGCCGCGCACGGCCTTTATTAGCGCGGTCTCTCCCCGGTCGTCCTGGGCGTTGATTGCGGCACCCTTGGAGAGGAGAAGCTTAACAAGCGTGTCGCGCCCCGAAGCCGCGGCCCTCATCAGGGGGGTCTCGCCCTTGCTGTCCACCGCGTTGACGTCCGCGCCGCCATCAATCAGCGCCTCGATGCGCTCCACATCGTTTTCGGCTATCTTTTCAAATGCCTCGTGAAGAGGAGGCTCCTTTTTACATGATAGCGCCGCAAGTATGAGGGAAATTACGGCGATGATGATTGTTTTTTTCATGCTGTTCTCCTTCAAGAGCAAGTCATCCGAAAGCAGGGGGTTGCTTTACGCATAATTAGTCGCATTGCAACCCGGGTATACTATCCCGAATTCATGCGGTTGACAAGTACTTTTTGAATCCCCAGAGCCTCCGGCAGCTCTCCTTTGATAAAGGGGAGCCTTATTCAGCATAACGGTCCGCTTTCACCGAAGCCCCGGTTTACCTTCTCAGCCTCCGCGTCGGTGAAAGGCGCGAGGTCCTGCCGCATCACCGATATCAGTATCAGGCGACGACCATAATCACCGCCTGATACTCCATTGTATTTTTGTAAAATGGCGGACGGCCTTAATTTGATTGCCCTTCGGGCGGTACTGTGATACATTAGATAATGACGATTGCGATTTCGTGCCGGGCGGCGAGGTGAACTGAGGTGCCGGAATTATCGTGATTCTATGGTATTGTAATCCGCATGTACGCCAACGACCATGCCCCACCGCATTTTCACGCGTATTACAATGATTTTCAGATTCTGGTGGACATCCATAACTTCAGCGTACTTATGGGCAGTTTTCCGCCGAAGGCGATGGGACTCGTCATGGAATGGGCAACAATGCATCAGAGAGAACTGGTTGAAAACTGGGCCCTGGCGAGCAATAAAAAGCATACTTTAAGAATCGAGCCGCTTCAATAGGAGGTTTCCATGTTTTTTGACATAATTGACGCCCGATACGAGGGGGGCTATCGGATACGGCTTTTTTTCCGCGACGGCAAATCCGGCCTGGTCGACCCTGGCGATAATATCGGCGAAGGAAAAATTTATTCCGACATACGCGACCCACTGGAATTCGCGAAGTTTTTCATTGAGTTCGGAAGCATTACCTGGAAAAACGGCGAGATCGATATCGCCCCGGAGGCCCTGTATGAAAAGGCGACAGGCGAAAAGATCGTACTTACTCCGGAAAAGACATATAAAGCCGTATAATACCCCGACGCTATTGTCGTTAAAGCCCGAATTTCGCCGGATTATCCCCGATTAATCCCCACAGCCTCTGGCAGCTCCCCTTTGGTTAAGGGGAGCCTTGTTAAAGAGACTGGCTGGCATTGGAATAACACAAACAGCCTTTGGCTCAATTATAAGAAACCCTCAAGCGAAATACTCGGTGAGCCTAACGCCCCCGGCGCTTTGCGCCACCCCCGGAGGGGGTTGGGGTTTCATCCTGCCGGTCGGATAGTCCACGGATAGACCCTCTATATAGCCGTGCTCTCCACTAAGAGCGCGGACAGGACGTCCGCGCGCGGCGAGACTCGCAGGATGCGAATTCGAGCCGCTGTAGTGAAGATTCATTAAATGCAACCAGCAAGACCACGTTATGCCACCAGACATAGGCACACCATTACATCTATTTTAAAATGGAGCTCAGCCGCGTGGCGATTGAGCGCAGCCCCTCCGGCGTTTGAGGAGAGCGAGGGGGGATTGCTAAGGGGGGAATTCGC
>MTKY01054047.1_pt1 | contig 13706 bp, 15 predicted proteins | sample 1042731 | NCBI WGS metagenome assembly MTKY01 (sample SAMN06212206, study PRJNA360538) | anaerobic digester metagenome | biome: Wastewater treatment plant; material: sludge; isolation source: anaerobic digester fed with sludge from wastewater treatment plant | place: Denmark: WWTP Soeholt ... | reverse complement strand
AGAGCTGGCCGCCTATCTGGCGGACACAGACGAAGCAGTCAGTCTGGTGGACAGATCGCGGGATAACCGCGAATCGCCGGACAAAAGGAAAGAACGATTGGCATAGCGGCCAGGGATTCGAGCAGGAGTTTCCGGCGGCTCGCGCTGTCAGGAATCGAAAGGAAGCAGGCGTGGAACAAGTCATTCTCAGCACAGGAATAGATATAGGAACATCGACAACACAACTCATTTTCAGTCGTCTGACGATTCAGAATCTTGCAAGCAGTTACACCGTACCGAACATTTCGATTGTTGATAAACAAGTCGTGTATCGCAGCGATATATATTTCACGCCTCTTATATCTGATACGGAAATTGACGCGGAATCCATAAAACGGCTTGTGCTGAAGGAATATGAACGCTCAGGGTTTAAGCCCTCTCAGATTGAAACAGGCGCCGTCATCATTACGGGAGAGACAGCGCGGAAGGCGAACGCGAACCACGTGCTTGAGAGCCTTGCCGGCCTCGCCGGCGACTTTGTCGTCGCTACCGCCGGCCCTGCGCTTGAAGCGGTTCTATCCGCAAAAGGAGCCGGTACTGACGAAATTTCCCACGAGCGCCGCCAGGTTCTTGCCAATATAGATGTCGGCGGCGGTACGAGTAACTACGCCGTCTTTGACCGGGGAGAACTGCGCGAAGTCGCATGCATTGATATCGGCGGCCGGCTGGTCAGGCTGCACCAGGGGAAAATCGAGTATATCGCGCCGCCGATTCAGCGGCTGGCCGAACGTCACGGTTTGAAAATATACGTGGGGATGCCGATTGACCGCGGGTTGCTGCGGCGGCTTTGCGACAGGATGGCGGACGCGCTTCTGGCTGCTGTCAATCTCTGTGAGGCGCCATCCGGCGAACTGGAAGACCTGTCAACGAACGGCGAGCCGCTGTTGTCGAACTCACTGAAGATTCAAGGGATTACGTTCTCCGGCGGCGTGGCCGACTGCCTGTATAATCCGGGTGATTCGGACGATTTCCGCTATGGGGATATCGGACCTCTCCTGGCCAGGGCGATCAGTGAGCACCCCGCGCTGAAGCAGGTGACGCTCTACCCTGTGGCGGAGACAATCCGCGCGACAGTGGTCGGAGCAGGGAGCCACACGATGGAAGTCAGCGGCAGTACCATTGCCTACGCGGCGGATCAGCTTCCTATGAAGAATGTGCCTATTTTGCGTGTTCCCGCTGCGGCGGAGCAGGAACTGCCGCAGCTCGAAGATGCCATTCAGCGGCTGCTGCCGCTCTTCATGCCCGAAGGGAAGCCGGAACTGGTCGCGATTTCAGTGACAGGGGAGATTCACACAAGCTTTACTCAGATTCAGGCATTTGCATCGACATTGATCAGAGCGACCGAAGACCTTCGGAAAGCGGGCCTTCCTCTCCTGATCATCTGCAAGAACGATATTGGCAAGGCTTTAGGACATGCGCTGAATGTTCAGCTGGAACATAAGACGCCTGTCTTGTGCATAGATGGAATACAGACACTCAGTGGGGATTACATCGATATCGGTAATCCAATTGCAGAAGGGAGAGTAGTACCTGTCGTTATAAAGACTCTGGTCTTCAACAACGCGAGATCATAGGAACGTAAAGGCAGGAAAAGGGAATAAGAGAAACAAAACAAAGAAACAGAAGGAACAAAAGGAAAGAGGTAAGAAATTATGAAACAAGTGAGGTGGATTACATGGTTTTAAGAACTAAACTCTTTGGTCATAACTACGAGTTCAAATCACTGCGCGAAGTTATGGCTAAGGCAAACGAGGAAAAATCCGGCGATAAGCTGGCAGGAATTGCCGCTGAGTCTGCTGAAGAGAGAGTCGCCGCGAAACTCGTTTTGTCGGAAATTACGCTCCAGGATGTGCGCAATACGCCGGCAGTGCCCTACGAAGAAGATGAAGTGACCAGAATCATCCAGGATGATGTCAACGAACGCATCTACGACGAAGTGAAACACATGACAGTCGGTGAATTCCGCGAATGGCTGCTGGCCGTTGAGACGACAGGCGACATGATTCGCCGCGCTTCACGCGGTATCACCAGTGAGATTGTCGCTGCCGTGGCTAAACTGATGAGCAACATGGATCTGGTCTACGCCGCAAGGAAAGTCCGCGTCCAGGCTACCTGCAACACGACAATCGGAAAACCGGGGACATTCGCCATTCGTGTTCAGCCGAACCACCCGACCGATGACCCCAAGGGAATCCTCGCGTCTGTTATGGAAGGTCTGAGCTATGGCGCCGGTGACGCGGTTATCGGACTGAACCCCGTCGATGACTCCATGGAGAGTGTTACCAGAGTTCTGAGAGCATTCGATGAGTTCAAGAACAAGTGGGAAATCCCGACGCAGCAGTGCGTGCTCGCTCACGTGACCACGCAGATTGCCGCCGTGGAGAAGGGCGCGCCTTCCGACATGATCTTCCAGAGTATCGCCGGTTCGCAGAAAGCGAACGAGGCATTTGGAATCACGGGACAGATGATTCAGGACGCGCGCGATCTGATGCTGACGAGAGGCACCGCGAAAGGCCCGAACGTTCTCTACTTCGAGACAGGCCAGGGCGCTGAATTGTCCTCCGACGGCCACAACGGCTGGGATCAGCTTGTCATGGAAGCCCGCTGCTATGGCTTCGCGAAACGCTTCCAGCCTTTCTTAGTCAACACCGTTGTCGGCTTTATCGGCCCTGAGTATCTGTACGACAGCAAACAGGTTATCCGCGCCGGGTTGGAAGACCACTTCATGGGTAAACTGACGGGCATTTCGATGGGGTGCGACGCTTGTTACACGAACCACATGAAAGCAGACCAGAATGATATCGAGAATCTCGCGATGATGCTGGTTGCTGCGGGCTGTAACTACGTGATGGGCGTTCCTCACGGCGATGACCCCATGCTGAACTATCAGTGCACCGGCTACCATGACGGTCCGTCATTGCGCGAGATTTTCGGTCTCCGCCCGATCCCCGAATTCGAAGCCTGGCTTGAGAAGCTGGGGATCTACAAGGATGGAAAACTGAGCGTTAACGCCGGCGATGCATCCATTTTTATGGCGAAGTAAGAGGAGGTGTGAATAATGGATCAAAGTAAACTGCGTGAAATTATTGAGCAGGTATTAACTGAGATGGATCTCGTGGGCGACAGCGCCGGTGGCAGCGGCTGTGCTCAGGAACCATGCGAATGTTCTTGTCCGCCGGCTTCGGGCGACGAAAGCAAGGGCGAAGCGACTCCCGTCATTGAGACCGGCAAGTGCCTCGATGATCCCGCGGAGATCAATCTTCGCGAGCTCTACCTCGTTCCGAACCCCGCCAACAAAGAAGCTTATATGGAGATTAAACTGCACTCTCCCGCGCGTCTCGGCATCTGGCGTGCAGGCGCACGTTACAAGACATCGACCTATCTGCGTTTCAGAGCGGACCACTCCGCGGCGCAGGACGCTGTCTTCACGAACGTTCCCGATGAATTTATCGAGCAGCTCAATCTGATGAGCGTTCAGAGCCAGTGCGAATCGAAGGATCAGTACTTGACAAGACCGGATCTCGGACGCAAACTTTCAGCAGAGGCCGCAGAAGCGATCAAGAAGAATTGCAAAGCCAATCCGACCGTGCAGCTTGTGGTGGCGGACGGGCTCAGCTCCTCGGCGATCGTCGCGAACGTCAAAGACGTGCTCCCTGCTATCGAACAGGGTCTGAAGAGCTATGGCATTGACTTCGGCACAACCTTCTTCGTGAAGTTCGGGCGTGTCGGCGTGATGGATGACGTATCCGAAGTGACAGGCGCGACAGTTACCTGCCTGCTCGTCGGAGAACGCCCCGGCTTGATCACAGCGGAGTCCATGAGCGCGTACATTGCGTACAAGGCGACAGTTAACATGCCGGAGGCACGCCGCACGGTTGTGTCCAATATTCATTCCGGCGGTACTGTTCCTGTTGAAGCTGGCGCTCACATCGCGGAAATTATCAAAATCATGCTGGAAAAGAAAGCCAGCGGTACGGATCTGAAGCTATAAGCATAGGAGGAATTCAAGAATGAAAAGAGATCCAGTAAGAGCAGCTGTGCTCGCAACAAAACTCATCCCCAATGTGGATCCTGATCTGGCGAAGGAGCTGAATCTGACACCTGAGCAACGTTCACTCGGTCTGATCACCTCAGACTGCGATGATGTCACTTACACAGCGCTGGATGAAGCCACCAAAAAAGCGGATGTTAAAGTCGTTTACGCGAAAAGCTTCTATGCCGGTGCCGCCAACGCGAATACAAAGCTCGCGGGTGAAATTATCGGCATTCTCGCCGGACCGAACCCTGCTGAAGTCAAGAGCGGTCTGGAAGCATGTATCAATATGATCGAAAATGACGCTTATTTTATCAGCGCCAACGAAGACGACACCATTGTCTATTTCGCCCATTGCATTTCCCGTACCGGCAGCTATCTGTCAGAAGGCGCGGGCATTCCGGAAGGGCAGGCTCTGGCGTATCTGATCGCTCCCCCGCTGGAGGCGGTGTACGGCGTCGATGCAGCGCTCAAAGCGGCGGATGTTTCGATGTGCGTGCTCTATGCTCCTCCGTCAGAGACGAACTTTGGCGGTGCGTTGCTTACCGGCAGCCAGTCTGCTTGTAAGGCGGCTTGTGACGCTTTCGCGGCAGCTGTAGAGTTTGTGGCGGACAATCCGAAAGTCATCCTGTGAGGGTAAGGCCATGGCAGCTTTAGGTCTCATTGAAGTTATTGGCATGGTCAATGCGGTTACGACACTTGACGCCATGCTCAAAGCTGCTCAAGTCAAGAGGGTGTCTGTTGATAAAGTTAAGGGCGGGCTCGTCGCTGTTCTTGTGACCGGAGAAGTCGGAGCAGTACGTGCGGCCGTCGATGCGGGACTCGCGATTGCACAAACTCTTGGTAAGGTTGTGTCTCATCTCGTGATTCCGAGGCCTGCGGAAATGACTAAGTGGATATTAGGTCCATTTGATCCGGAGCCGGAGAAAGAACCTGATGGTCAGAAACAACTGAAGAAAAAACCGGATGTCCAGCCGGAACCTGAAGAGGAACACGAGAAGCAGCCAGCATTGGAGAAAAAGCTGGATGCGGAATCGGCCCCCGGAAAAAAGCAGGATATTCAGCTGGCAGACGAACCAAAGAGCAGCACAGAAACAGCAAAAGCGCAGGCTCCTGTCAATGTTGTCAAGCCGAAAGCCGGTATTAAAACAGAGGAAGAGCTGAGCGCGATGAAAGTGGTTCAATTGCGTAATCTGGCACGCGAGCTTGATGTGAAAGAAATGACACGTCAGGAAATCAAATTCGCTCGCAAAGATGAACTGGTAGAAGTGATTCTTCGCCATCTAGGAGAGAGGTGAGACGATGCAGCTATACGATAAAGATTTGCTGTCCGTCCAGGAAGTACGTGAGTTGGTTCAGAGAGCCAAGCACGCTCAGCAGCAGCTGGCGACGAAGTCGCAGGGCGATATCGACGAGATCATCCGCGCGATTGCGGACGCCGGTGTCAGAAATGCTGTGCGGCTGGGACGGATGGCCCAGGAAGAGACCGGATTCGGCATCGCGGAAGACAAAGCAGTCAAGAATATTTTTGGCAGCCGCGTTGTCTATGACTATGTCCGCGATATGAAGACGGTCGGAATTCTTGAGCACGATGAGGTCAATAAAACGTTTACGGTCGGCGTGCCTATGGGCGTTATCGCCGGACTAATCCCGTCGACGAACCCGACTTCAACCGTGTTCTATAAATCGATTATCGCCATCAAGGCGGGAAACTCGATTGTTTTCAGTCCCCACCCGAATGCCAAGAACTGCATTCTGGCGGCGGTTAGCGTGATACGACAGGCGATTGCGGAAGCGGGCGCCAATGAAGATCTCGTCAATTGTGTGACTATTCCAACAGTTCAGGCAACAAATACATTGATGAGTCACCGTGATACGGCACTGATATTGGCGACGGGAGGCTCCGCGATGGTGCGGGCCGCCTATTCCTCCGGAACACCTGCTCTCGGTGTAGGACCCGGCAACGGCCCGGCCTATATCGAACGTTCAGCGGACATTCCGACTGCCGTGAGACGCATCATCGCAAGCAAGACGTTTGACAACGGGACAATCTGTGCGTCAGAGCAATCTGTTATCACAGAGACAGATCTCGTGCCGGCCGTCAAAGCGGAAATGGAAAAGCAAGGAGCATATTTCCTGGATCCGGAACAGATCGAGAAGCTGGGCAGGTTTATCCTGCGCGGCGACGGGACGATGAACCCGATGATTGTCGGCCGGAGCGTTCAGGTGATTGCAAATCTCGCGGGAATCGAAGTCCCGCAGGGAACGCGTGTTCTTGTCGCTCGTGAGGATGGTGTTGGCTATGGCCATCCCTATTCGAATGAAAAATTAGCGCCGATTCTTGCTTTCTTCTCAGAAGACACTTACGAAAAGGTTTGCGAACGCTGTGTTCAGCTTCTCACATACGAGGGCGCCGGACACACATTCTGTATTCACACGGAGGACAGAAAGATCCTCGACTACTTCGTGTCACGTATTCCTGCTTCGCGCATCATTGTGAACGCGGGCGGGACATTTGGCGGTATCGGCGCGACAACGCATCTGATGCCGTCCATGACGCTTGGCTGCGGAGCGGAAGGGGGCAGCGCGACTTCCGATAATGTCGGACCGCTCAACCTGATAAACAAGCGGATTGTCGCCTACGGACTGCAGGAAATAGAAGATGTCAAGAAAGAGGCATTGGAATGCAGGCCGATCTGTTCCGTTGAAAACAATTCTCACAAACCGGCAGTCGACCCTGCACTTGAGGATATTATCCTCGCGGTATTCCGCAAAATGCAGGAACTCGGAACACTATAGGAGCATCGGAGTACCGGGCTATCTTATAGAGCAACTAACTTAAAAGGTGTCGAAGACACCTACAACGAATAGGAGGAATTCACATGGCTTCAGAGCAAGCATTGGGAATGATTGAGACAAAAGGTGTTGTCGCGGCCATTGAGGCAGCCGACGCCATGGTCAAGGCGGCGAACGTCACCCTGATCGGCAAAGTGCATGTTGGCGGCGGTCTCGTTTCAGTTATGGTCCGCGGAGATGTCGGCGCGGTGAAAGCGGCGACGGACGCCGGTGCCGCTGCGGCCGAACGCATCGGCGAACTGATTTCAGTACATGTCATTCCACGCCCGCACGAAGAAGTCGAGTATATTCTGCCCAGCCTGAAATAATGGCCTTAACAGAAGCTGCTCGTTTAAGTTCGCGACGGGAAGCATCACAGCCCGAACGGCTGATTGAGGAGGAAATCAAATGGCATCAGATCAAGCATTAGGAATGGTCGAGACAAAAGGCGTTGTTGCGGCAATTGAAGCGGCCGACGCGATGGTCAAGGCGGCAAACGTCACCCTGATCGGCAAAGTCCACGTCGGCGGCGGTCTCGTTTCAGTTATGGTCCGCGGAGATGTCGGCGCCGTCAAAGCTTCGACAGACGCCGGTGCCGCTGCGGCGGAACGCGTCGGAGAACTCATCTCAGTGCACGTTATTCCGCGCCCCCATGAAGAAGTCGAGTTCATTCTGCCGAGTCTTGAAACAACGGATTAGTGTAAGCGCTTTCCGCGATGAAAATACGCGGGAAGATGCAGTTTTGTAATAAAACTGAATAGGAGGATATTAAATGGCATCAGATCAAGCATTAGGAATGATCGAAACAAGAGGTGTCGTCGCCTCGATTGAGGCGGCCGATGCGATGGTCAAGGCGGCAAACGTCACCTTGATCGGCAAAGTCCACGTCGGTGGAGGCCTTGTTTCGGTTATGGTCCGCGGAGATGTCGGCGCAGTTAAGGCTGCGACAGACGCCGGCGCAGCGGCGGCTGAGCGTGTCGGAGAACTTGTCTCCGTCCACGTGATTCCGCGCCCCCATGAAGAAGTCGAATTCATTCTGCCAACCCTGGAATGAAGTGCGACGCCTGAAGCCGTATTCAAACCGGCTAGGGAGGTGAGCTGAGTGAAAGCTATTACCGAAGCGATGCTAAGGCTGGAGCTGCGCGATGTGCAGCCGGAAGTTTTTATCGTGCCCGAGGGCAGGATCATTACCCCGGCTGCCCGCGAATATCTCCGGCAGCGAAAAATAGGTATAGAGATGGAAGGGAAGACCATCCGGACGACGAAGCGTTTCTCTCTGGCGGAGGAAAAAGTGTCGGAACCGATAGAGGATACGTCAGTTCCCTTCAAGAAGGGTGGAGAGAATCTCTCCTCAGGCAAATACCGCGATTACGAGACAGGTGTCTACTACAACGAAAAACCGGAGCATATGACTCATCTGTACGGCAACGTACTGGTGGCGAAGAATCATCCGCGCATTCGTTTCAGAGGGAAGCTTGACAGTCTGCAGGCGCTGATCGTGCTTGCTCAGGCTGAAATCGTAGCAGCGGGAGATAAAGAAGGTGTTCTCGACGACTTAAGCAATATATTGTCCGTTCTTCGCGAGATGATGCGCTGCGATGTTCTCGAGGAGCCTTTTATCAACGAATCAATTATTGGGCTAAACCACAGCGAATTACGTGATCACTCACATCATCCACAGAAATACTACGCGATTAAGCAGATGCTTCTTCCGGAGTTTCCGATGGGTGTGACATATGCGTGGCTCAACCGTATCCGGACAGAAGTCCGATCATGCGAAATCACCGCGCTCGATGCGTACTTGGAGCAAGGAAAGCTCAAGAGGCCGGAGATTGTGGAGTGTCTTAACCGACTCTCAAGCGCGCTGCATATTATGATGTGCAAATACCTTGGGAAAGGATATGAATAACTCACGGAAGGCCGATGGAAAATCGAGCAGGATAAACGAAAGAAGTTATGCGGACACTTAAGGAAATCAATCATTTGATGAAGCAGGTCCAGGACTCGATCCTTACGACAAACAAACCTGTTTCCAAACCGCTCAGGGTTGGCGTGGATCTCGGAACCGCGTGCATCGCGGTGGTCGTGCTCGACCACGAGAACAATCCGATCTGCTGCGAGCTGGAATGGGCTGACGTGCTCAAGGACGGACTCGTTGTCGATTTTTTCGGGGCTCAGTCAATCGTTCGCCGATTAAAAGAGAACGCGGAAAAAAGGCTTGGACAGAAGATTGAAGAGTGCGCCATTGCGATGCCGCCCGGGACTACCGGGAATGAAAGAACCCACCGCTTTGTTGTGGAGGGGGCAGGCTTCGAAGTGATCAACGTCCTTGATGAACCGACGGCAGCCAACGCGGTGCTCGACATCGCGGACGGCGTCATCGTCGATATCGGAGGCGGTACGACGGGTATCACCGTTTTTCGGAACGGCGAGCCAGTCGAAGTAGCCGACGAGCCGACAGGCGGAACACATTTGACGCTGGTCATTGCCGGGAATCAGAAAATCCCATATGCCGAGGCGGAGGCCATGAAGCTTAAGCCGAAGCATCAGAAGGAACTGTTCCCCGTTGTGGCGCCTGTCATTGAGAAAATGGCGACAATTGTACAGAAATCCGTTTCGCTTCAGCCAAATGACGTGCTCTACCTGGTGGGCGGCACGTGCTGCTACGTGGGTATTGAGCATATATTTTCTGCGGTGACCGGTCTGGAGGTTATCAAACCGAGAAATCCGTTCTTGATTACACCTACCGGCATAGCCATGAACGGTTAGAGAGGTGACCAAGCTTGAATGAAAAAATGTTAGTAGATGAAATTGTAAAACGCGTCAGCGAAAAGATGCTGGCGCTGGGAGACAGGGATGCCGCGCAGCCATGCTGCAGCTGTCAATCACAAATCGGCACCGGGGCCGAACGTCCCCGATTGCTATTGCTCGCAAGAGAGCCCTCCGACCTTCTGGGGACCTATTGCCATAGTGAGCATTTGGATGGCAGCTGGGTGTTGGATTGCCGCTTTCCGCATGATCTTGAGACACTTAGTTTTGACGAGCTCCCGACAGCCCCGCAGGTTCTTGTTTTCAACCTGACAGTGGCTGATCTGGCGGACATTTCGTCAGCTTCCCCGCAGTCCGGTTATACACGCGCGATTCTTAAAGCAATATTGAATGGCAGCAAGATAGCGGTAAACCAGGACGGCGTGGAACTGGCGAAGTGGGAAGGGACCTGCCCGCCCTGTTATTACAAAGTGCTGAGCAATAAACTGCATTTTCTGGAGAAATGCGGCGTTGTTTTCACGGCTCTGGCATCCTATATGAACGTCTTGTCGACGGCCGCTCCTGAGGTAAAACAGGCGGCTCCTCTGTCCGCGAGTCCCGGGCAAGGCTCAAAACCTGCCGTTATCTGGGACCGGCGCGTGCTGACCGAATCAGATCTGGTCAGATTGCTGCAGGACGGACAGAAAGTGATCGCTGTTTCACAGCGCACGATCCTGACTGATCTTGCGCGTGAGTTTATCTTGCGGCATGGTTTTGAACTCGTACGCGAGAACAATTAAGGAGAAAGAAATGCAAATTGGCGTGGTGATTGGGACGGTTTGGGCTACCCGCAAGGATGAAGCGTTAGCTGGCTTGAAACTTCTCATCGTCAAACCGATTGATCTGCTGAAACCCGACAGAGAAATCATTCCGCTGGTAGCGGCGGATAGAATCGGCGCCGGTGTCGGCGAGCGAGTGATCTTTGTCGGCGGCAGTTCCGCGAGGAGCGCGGTCAGGGATAATCTGATTCCTGTCGACGCTTCTGTTGTCGGAATCATTGATGATCTTGAGGTTGAAGAGGGATAGTTCGGCAAAGCGGATTGAGTCTATGGCGAAGGCACTGGGGTTAATTGAGTTTACGAGTATCAGCTGCGGCATTGATGTCTGCGACGAGATGTTAAAAGCTGCCAATACGAAGTTATTGCGAGCGGGAACTCTCTGCCCCGGCAAATACATGGTGCTGCTTTCGGGAGAGACGGGAGACGTGAGACGCGCTCTCGACGCTGCCATTGCCACCGAAGAACGCCATATCATGGATCATTATTGTCTGCCCAATTGTCATCCCGAGATTCTCTCTGTATTAGAAAGGCGGAGGCGTTCTACGCCCAAAGCGGAAGGCGCCTTAGCCATGTGCGAATACAGCAGAGTCATCACATCGATCGCGGCGGCAGACGCCGCCTTGAAAGCCGCGCAGGTTCAGCTGCTTGAACTGCGCACAGGATTTGGTATCGGAGGCAAAGGTTTTTTCCTGCTGTCGGGCTCGGTTGGAGATGTGAGAGCGGCGGTGGAGGCCTGTGATTCCATACCAAACCGAATTAGCTGCCGGGTTATTCCAAAACCGGACAGCCGAATATTTGAGTATCTATAGTTACACTTTGGAGGTGTTTATGTTTCAAGAATTGATTGATCACGTAAAAAATATTGGCGTGTTCACAGACAGTATTAAAGAATATGCACAGAATATCTCTGTCAATTCAGTCATTATTACCATTATGATGATATTCATGGTGGTTGGAGCGATCGACAAGATCCGTGGCAACAAAAAAGGCTACGGCGCCGCGTTCGATGAAGGCTTCAACGCCATGGGCCCCCTGGCGATCGCCATGGTCGGTGTTGTCGCGATGGCTCCGGTGCTCAGAATCCTGCTGCAGCCGATCATCGCCCCTCTGTACAAGCTCGTAGGCGCTTCGCCCGCGATGTTCGCTACCACCCTTCTGGCGTGCGACATGGGCGGTTACCCGCTCGCGATGCAGCTCGCCGGTGATGACGCGGTGATCGGTAACTTCGCCGGCTTGATTCTGGGAACGATGATGGGACCGACAATCGTCTTCACCATCCCCGTCGCGCTCGGTATCATCGCGAAGAAAGACCGCCCCTACCTGTCAGCTGGTGTGCTGGCCGGCATGATCACCATCCCCATCGGCTGTATTGTCGGTGGCGTGCTCATGAACCTGACACCCTATAAGATCAACATTCTGACCGTTCTCATCAACCTGATCCCCGTTATTATCATCGCCGGCCTGATCGCCGTCGGACTGTGGTTCAAACCTGGCAAGATGATGAACGGCTTCAACCATTTCGGAAACGCGATCACCACATTGATCACGATCGGAACGGCTATCGCTGTTTTCCAGTACCTCACCGGCATCCGCTTCCCGCTGTTCAACGTCATGGTTGACCCGGATCCGAAAACCGGCGTTGTTCCTCTTGAAGACGGTATCATGATCGTTGGTGCGATCGCGATCGTCTTGATCGGCGCTTTCCCGATGGTCGAGTGGATCAAGAAGACATTCCGCAAGCCTTTGATGGGGCTCGGCAAACTGTTCGGTATGAACGAAGAAGGTTCAACCGGATTGATCGCCACACTCGCGAACAACATTGCGATGTTCAACATCATGGGCAATATGGACCCCAAGGGCAAATTGCTCAACGTCGCCTTTGCTGTTTCGGCAGCCTTCGTATTCGGTGACCACCTCGGCTTTACAGCCGGCGCTGACAAGGAAATGATTTTCCCCGTCGTCGTTGGTAAGCTGGTAGCCGGTATTACAGCTCTGATCCTCGCGAGCATGCTGTCAGGCAAACTGCTTGGCCGCATTAAAGAAGACCAGGCAAAAGAAGCGGATGAGCCCGAAGAAGAAGTTAAAGCAGCAGAATAACAAGTAAATGCTTGATTGATTGTTGCCTGCTTCCGGCTTGTGCGCGATCTGTGATCCCGGACGAAGCTTGAGGAGCAGGCAACCGATCAGGCCTGTCCGTTATCCGCTCATACTTCTTCCTCAAACCAATGCCAGGCTTCTGGCATGTGTTCCCGAACGCCGGAAAGGTCTTGAAATACGGTGGTTTTCCGTGGGCGAGCTTTTTCGGGCTCCAGACCGGCTATTGTCAGCCTGGAATGAACAGGAAAGGAAAAGGAGATACAATGCAGCTAAACGAAGAGACTCTCCGGAATTTGATTCGTGATGTCATTGGTGAACTTCAGGGAGTGAAAACAGAAGGATTTGTCAAGGACAAGGATCCCAGCGGCATCTTTGCCATTCGCACAAAGACTGTCAAGACAGAGCCGTTTGCCGGCGCCGAGGGCGTCCGCCTTCTGGATGTGACAACACTCGACGAAGCACCGAGAATGGGAGCCGGGATCATGGAGCTCGACCATGCGCGTTTTGAATGGACGCTGACATATGACGAGTATGATTTTGTGATCGACGGCATCCTCGAGATTGAAACGGACGGCCGTGTGGTCACTGGTTACCCCGGAGACATTATCTACATTCCGAAAGACAGCCACATCTTCTTCCGGTCACCGAATAAAACGCGGTACGCTTATTTCGTCTATCCGGCGAACTGGCAGGAAGAATAACATAACGTTTGACAATCGAACGTCTGTATGAGTAAGCTTAATCGTATGTATCGCTCTGCATAAAAGCGATGCATACGATTTACGGGGTCAAATGAATGGGAGACAACACGTATGTCAGACTTTATTGAGAAGATAAAACAAAGAGCCCGGGTTCAGAAAAAGCGTATCGTTTTGCCTGAAACCGACGATCCAAGAGTGCTGGACGCGGCGCAGATGCTGTTAAAGGAGAAAATCTGCGACGTCGTGCTTCTTGGCAATCTGGATGCCATCAGACAATTGTCCTCTGAATCGCGGTTGACCGGAGCCATCGTCATCGATCCGCAGACGAGTATGCTTCGTGATGAATTTGCCGAGAAGCTTTTCGAACTGCGCAACCACAAAGGAATGACGATTGAAAAAGCGCGGGAACAGCTC
>MTKY01003227.1_pt1 | contig 13714 bp, 9 predicted proteins | sample 1042731 | NCBI WGS metagenome assembly MTKY01 (sample SAMN06212206, study PRJNA360538) | anaerobic digester metagenome | biome: Wastewater treatment plant; material: sludge; isolation source: anaerobic digester fed with sludge from wastewater treatment plant | place: Denmark: WWTP Soeholt ... | reverse complement strand
GCGTCCTGATCCAGGACAACGTGAAGATCCTGGGCCGCACCAACGATCCGCGCCCGATGCCGCGGGAGTACGCCCTGCCCTTCTTCCTCCAGGATCACGGCGGCAAGGTGAGCTTCCGGAACATCTGGGTCCGGCGCCTGGCGCCGCGCGCCGAGTGAGGGCGGGCGGGTCCGCGCTTCCGCGGCGGGCCGCCCCGGCGCCCTTCACGGCACGATCGGCAGCAGGACGTGCGAGGAGTTCCCCCGGTCGTGGTACACGCTCTGGTCGGCGGCGACATGCGCTCCGTCCCGGGCGAACTCCCCGCCCGTGTTGAGGTTGCGGTCGAAGCGCGGGAAGTTGCTGCTCGAGATCTCCAGGCGCATCGCGTGGCCCGCCAGGAACACGTTGCTCGTAACCCACAGGTCGATGGTGTAGGCGTAAACCTTGCCGGGCTCGATGAGCTCGGGCGCCTTGTCCGAGGCCCGGTAGCGCGCCCGCACGATGCCGTCGGTCAGATTCCACGCCGTGCCGTCGGGACAGACGTCGACGAGTTTGGCGGTGAAATCGGTGTCCTTGGCGCTGCTCGCGGCGTACAACACCACCACGACGGGGCCGGTCACCTCGACCGGCGCGGCCAGCGGCGGCGTCGTGTAGACCAGAACGTCCTTGCGCTTCTCGACCTCGCGCTGATCGTAAGGGCCGATCGGCGCGAGCACGAGGTTCGCGCCGCCCATGGTGGGAACGGGGTCGGCCGGATCGTAGCGGAAGCGGTCGCAGGGCTCGTCGCCGGGCGGTTCGACGGCCAGGACGCCGTCGCCCGCCGCGGTATTGGCGCCGCCTTTGCCCCGCAGGTAGTACTTGGTCCAACGCGTCCGCGCGAGGGGCCACTCGTGCTCATCGCGCCACTGGTTGATGCCCATGACGAAGATCCGCACGGGCGCCTCGTCGTCGACGCCGTTCGGGATGCCCTTGAGCCAGCGGTCGAACCAACGGCGCTCTAGGGCGCCGACGTCGATGTTCGCGGCGGCTCCGAAATCGCGCGCGCCGATCTTCGAACCCAGGCCGTGGGCGCCGGGCCCCATGACGACGCGCTGCGCCTTGCGCAGGGCCTCGGTCGGCGCCTCCTTGCGCATGCGGGCGAAGTTGTCCAGCGTCGCCTTGGCGAAGATGTCATACCACCCGCCCACGCCCAACACCGGCGCGGCGATCCGGGCGTACTTGTCCTTCACCGTCGCCGGCCGCCAGTACTCGTCGTTCTCGGGGTGCGCGAGCCAATCGTTGTAGAAATCGATCTGGCGGCCCAGGAGCCTCGGGTAGTCCGTCAGCGGCAGGGTCCGCAGAATCCCCTGCACGTCCTTGGCCAACAGCGCCTCGCCCGGCGGGCTCGAGACCATCGCCCCCCACCCCAGCGCGAGCGAGAGTTGGAAGGCCCCCCCGACGTACATGACTTCGTGGAAGTCGTCGAAGGTGACGACCGGCACCATCGCCTTCAGCGCCGGGGAGCCGAGCGGCGCCGGCAGCCATTGCGTGAAGCCCACGTAGGAGCCGCCCGCGGTGCCGATGCGCCCATCGCACCACGGCTGGGCCCGCACCCACTCCTGAGTGTCGAAGCCGTCCTCGGCCTCGTTCAGGAAGGGCGCGAAGCGGCCTTGCGACTGCCCGCGCCCGCGCGTGTCCTGCACGACGTAGGCGTAGCCGGACCGGGCATAGGCCCGTGCGCCGCCGTTCTTGGCGTCGCCCTTGCCGTAGGGCGTGCGCATGAGGATCACGGGAAACCTGCCCTCGCCCGGCGGCAGGAACACGTTGGCGGAGAGAAGCACGCCGTCGCGCATGGGAACCTTCACGTCGGTCCTGACGACGATTTCGCCCTCGGCTCCGCGCAGGAGCGAGGCGAGGAGAACGGCACACAGGCCGCGGCCGAGAAGTTTCATGGCTGCTCCTTTCGCGAGGAAACCGCGGCGGCGCGCCCGCGCCGCCGCCGAATTCCAGAATGCGCGCCGCCGGCCGCGCTGTCAAGACGCGGCGCCCCGCGGCGCGCGTCATTCACCGAGGCCTTCCCGCGCGCCGCCGGGGCGGTTATGGTAAGGGACGGCCTGCAATCAAGGAGGCGCTCATGGAAGGACGGCTGCCCTCCCGCGACGAGGCGCTTGCGCTTCTCAAGGAGTACAACCAAGACGAGCACCTGATCCAGCACGCGCTCGCCGTGGAAAGCGTGATGCGCTTTATCGCCCGGGCGCGGGGGGAGCCCGAGGATACATGGGGCATCATCGGCCTGGTTCACGACCTCGATTACGAAAAGTATCCCGAGGAGCACTGCGCCAAGACGGCCGAGATTCTCAGGGCGCGTGCCTGGCCCGAGGAAGCCGTGCGCGCCGTCGTGTCCCACGGCTGGGGAATCTGCTCGGACGAGGAGCCGCGCACGCTGCTTGAGAAGACGCTCTACGCCGTCGACGAACTTACCGGGCTGGTGGCCGCGACGGCGCTAGTCAGACCCTCGCGCTCGGTGTTCGACTTGGAGCCCAAGAGCGTTCTGAAGAAGTGGAAGGACAAGCGCTTCGCCGCGGGCGTCAACCGCGAAGTCATCGAGAAGGGCGCCGCGATGCTCGGCGTGGATCTCGCCGAACTGGTGGCCCAGGTGATCATGGGCATGCGCGAGGCGGCCGCGGCGATCGGCCTGGCGGGGACCGCGCCGCCGCGATCGGAGTGATCGCCTCCCCCGAAAAAAAAATCGCCATGGCCGGTTTCAAGGAAGCTTTCCGAACCATCGCCTTATCGAGCCTGCTGGGCGGATTTGCCGCCCTCGCGGCGCCCCTTGCCACGGCCGGGGCCGACAGGCCCGAGCGGGACTTCCAGGCGCTTCTGAAGAAGAAGGACTCCGACGAGAGCGAGCGGCGCGCCGCCTTCAAAGCCCTCGTTAAGTCCGGCGTCTCCCCGTCCAAAGACCTCAAGCGCGAAATCGAGCTGGCGTGGACCGCGGCGCTTCGGAATTTGGCCAAGACCGCGACGCCGCGCGCCATCGCCCAGGAGGCCCAGGGGATGGTCCCGACCCTCGTCGCCGCCGGGGTCCGCATGCAGGGCATTGTCGCGGCCGACCAGGCCGCCAAGCAGGATATCGACCGGGAGCTCGCCCTCGTGACAGAAGCCACCCGAAACCTCCACGAGAAGCTCCTCCGGAACGGCGACTACCGCGATGCCCGCGTCCGGCTCTTCGAGATCGGGGGCTACGCGGCCTGGGCCGGCGTCATTCGGGAGTTCACCGAGCCGCTGGGGATCACCGTGGCGGACCTGGCCTTCATGCAGAACTTCGTCGCCGCCAAGGACCAGGGAATCTTCGAGTTCAACAACCTGATGGCGTTCCGCGTCGATGCCGCCGAGGCCGAGTGCATGGCCCGCACGAACCTCCACCGGATCAGGCTGGGCCTGCGCCCCGCCGAGATCGACCTCCGCCTTGTCGCCGCCGCGCGCAAGCATTCCGAAGAGATGAGCCGGCTGGGCTACTTCAGCCACGATTCGCCGACGCCGCACCTCAGAACGCCCTGGATGCGCGCCGCCCGGGACGGCGTCGCCGCGACGGCGGAAAACATCGCCCAGACCGAGCATCCGAGGGAAGCCTTCGAGATGTGGGTTTACTCGGCCGGCCACCACCGCAACATGATCGATGCCGGGCAGGCGTCGATGGGCATCGGCGCCTCGGCCGGAATGTGGACCCAGCTCTTCGGGGCGGTTTCGATCCGCGCGCGCCACCGGACGATCGACGCGCTCGCCTACGTCCCGTTGCGCTACGAAGCGGGCTCCGACGTCGATAAACTCTTCCAGCTTAGCGCGTGGTGCGTGTCGCAGAAATTGACGTCGCAGGCCGAGGACGAACTGGAACGGGTTCTTGCCCTCAAGCCCGACCACGGCCAGGCGCGCGCCCTCCTGGCGAAGATCAGACCGTAGCCGGCTCCGCTTCCCCCGGGGCGCCGCCGGGAAACCGGGGCGGCGGGCCCCCAGGCCGCTGCCGACGGGCGGGAACTTGCCGCTCGGAGCCACGGCGGACGAGTCCAAGTCAAGGAACGGATCAGCGTCGCTTCGAAAGGTCGTGCGCCACCAACGAGACGTCGGAAACGGACCGCCGGCTTTCGCGGGAGCCCGGCCGCGCACCGCTACGCCGAACCCGGCCGGAACACCATTCCCTTGACCGTCATGGAAGACTGCGGCGTGCTCGGGATGGCGACCCGGCCGATCGATGTCAGCCCCGCATCCAGCGCGTGGGGGGCCCGGACGCGATCAACGAGCGGCGAGCCTTCCACGTGTGCCGGGAAACGAAAGGCGATGCCTTCGCGGGCGCCGTGTCTGCTCGCCGTCATCGCGCGGGCGCATGACCGCTCGTGGGCCGCCGGCGAGGGCGCAACCGGCGGCAATCCTTCGCGGCGACACGCGTGCGCACGGAAAGGTTGACATCCACACCGACCGCGCGCCGAGGACGCGACGGCGCGAGCGCGCATGTATACGGACGATAGAGCGCTATTACGAATCGATCGATGCGGGTAACCGCTCACGGTTACCAAGGACGTTCTCTCGCACTCGAAGCGACCGGTGCTCGATCTTGAGGCCGAGGCCTCTTTCCACCGCCGCATGTGCGCCGGAGTACGTTCGACTGCTAGTCGGCGGTTCCGCCTTGTGGGCATTCGCGATGAAGAGAAAAGGGAACACCATCTCCACGCCACCAATCTTCCCGTCGACAAGATCCCGGCTGCGGATATCGGCGTGATCTACCGCGAGCGCTGGGCGATCGAGCTGACGTTCAAGCATCTGAAGAGCAGCTTCCACATGGCGGAGATGCCCAGTCTGAAGAAGGACGTGGTCGAGCCCCTGATCTGCGCGAGCGCGCTGACGCTGACGCTTCTTGTCGGAAAGCAACTCCTCGCGGCCATCCACCACAAGCACCGCCCGGGTTACAGCGCGGCCTGACCCGTGGCAAAACAGCGTCATAAGAACCAAATCTGCAGAGGGTTACGACGGCCTATCCCAAGCTTATGGTTGGACGCTGCCAATGCCACGGGCGGGGTTTTCAAGATCGTGCTTGAGTTTCGGGATACAGGTCAATAATATAGCCTTGTTCCATATGTCAGAGTTCTCACGAGCCGCAGAGACGGCTGAGGTGGTTCGGGTTGTGTCGCTCGGCCAAGGGCCAGAAAGGTGGAGTCATGCGAACCAGGTCGTCTGTCTCGATCTTTATGTTGTACCTTGTGGCGTGCGCTCTTCTGCCGATGGTGGTTCGAGGGCAAACGCCTGACGTGGGAGCGTGGGTCTCGCAGCGCATGCTCGACGGGCTCGCGCCCACGGTTGCCATGGAACGGCAGGCGGCAGTCGCCAAGGCGCTTCAGGATTACCCCGGCAGCCTCGAGGTCTTCCTTCTGGGGCTTGCCAGCCGCTCGTATCTTGAGGATGCGTGGACGAATCCGGGCAGCGTGCTGCTGGTTCCCCTGAATCCCGCCACTCCGGGGAGTAACACCTGGGTTGCCGGTCGCACAGCGGGCTGGAACTTCGCGCCTGAGGGACCCATCGAGATCATGATAGACGGCGGCGGGTACGAATGCCGGTTTGCCGGGTACGTGAGTCCTCTTCTGCTCGACATGAACGGCGATGGAGCCGCCGGCGTCGATGGCGGGGTCTGGCAGCCGCACCCCGGCGGCGACCTGAAGGCCGCTCATCTTGTTCCCTTCGATATCGACGGCGATGGCTTCGTCGAACTCACCGAATGGGTGAACGAGACCGATGGGTTGCTCGTGCTTCCCGAGGAGCCCGGCAAGGTGGTTTTTGATGCCATGATGGGGCTTACCTGGTCCGGACCGCTGAGCGGCAGAGATCTGCTCGGCACGGCAGGCGGGTGGCGAAACGGCTTCGAGAAGCTCGCTGGACGTGACGACGACTGTGACGGAATGATTGCGGGGAAGGAACTCAATGGGCTCTACATCTGGATCGATGGCAACCGAAATGCCGCGATCGATCCCCGCGAGCTCACGACGCTCGCGGATCGCGCGATCACGGCATTGAAGCTGCCGGCGCCGGGGCAGGGCTCATCGACGTTCGCACGCGAGGGGTCCACGTTTGCATGGTGGGATTGGTGGCCCAATTACCTGTCGGTGAAGAAGCTCCCCGCGGCGGGAACGGTGACGCCACCGGAGCGACTCTGGCTCGAGGCGCGCCTCTTGCCGGGCAATGTCCTCCCGTACTTCTACTCGCTGCCCTTTGACGAGGAAGGGTGGGTAACGCGCGGCACTCTGGAGAACATCGGCATCGACTGGAACTCCGTGCAGCTCCTTGCCGCGGCCCCCGACGGCTCGAGCCTGATTCTCTACGATCGCGAAACGGAGCCCGCTGCCATCGCGGAGGGATTGGCCATTCGTCTGTGGGTTCTCAGGAAGAGCGCGGATGGGCTCAGGGGGCGGAGAATTCCCTTGCCGCTCGTCGAGATCATCCAGGCCGTCTTCGAAACCACGGAGAGCATAATCATCATTGGAGACGCGGGTGCGCGGATGATGCACGTGGATCTGGCAACCGAGGAGCGGGCACTGTACGACAGGCCCGCGGCAGGTATGGGCGGATTCCGGGCGGGTCCTCTGGCGATGCGCAGCGGCCGCGACATTCTGCTCACGGGATATTTCTACAACGGCAAGGACGAGGCATCCCGGAACATGATCGCCCGCTACGATAGGCTGCCCCTCGGCGCATCGCTCGTGCCGGTCGGCGATCTAGATGCCGTCGAGGAGACGGTCCGCGGCCTCGGCAAACTCGCCATGAGGTTCGTCGTATCGAAAGAAACAGCGTTCTTTCTCGTCGAGGACGCACGTGATGGCGCGCTCGGCGTCGCGGCGTACGACCGGGGCGAGGCGAAGCTCATCGAGACGGGCGTGAGGCTAGGCGTTCTGACGGCATGCGGAACGCGAGTCCTCTATCTGAGCGAGGGCGATGGGTCCCGGCCGGCAGAAGCCGTGGTGTACGACATCGCGACGCGGGAACGATTCTCACTCGGCCGCGGCGACTACCTGTATCCCTATCTCGAAGACGGCGGCCGCAATGCCGTCCTGAGTACGATCGACTGGCGATCGGGCGCCATGACATTCTCCAAAGCCGCCGTCGGAAGCAAGAGCGCTCTCGTTCCTTTCTTCGCCGCGCCCGGCATTGGCGCGGTGCGCGTCTCCCAGGATGGCGCCTTTTTCGCCTATCTGGGGCCGCGCGGGCTTTACTACCACCCGATCGCGGACATCCGGGCGGTTCCGTTCGTGCGCGGCAATGCCAACGCATCGCCGCTGGAGAGCGGCGACCTGCGGGATTCGATCGACATCGCGGACGCGGTTTTTCTGTTGAGCTACCTTTTTGCCAGTGGAGAGAACCCGCCGTGCGCCGACGCGGCCGATGCAAATGACAGCGGCGAGATCGACATTGCCGACGCCGTGACGGTGCTGGGGTACCTTTTCACGAACGGCGGCCCGCTTCCCGAACCTTTCAGCGCGTGCGGTTTCGATTCGACTCTCGACGGACTCGACTGCGCATCGTTTCCGCCGTGCCCCTGAAGCGCGGCCGCGGAATTGGTAACCGTTCACGGTTTTCCCTGAATTTCTGGAAACGTCTAGACTTCCACAGCTCCGCGTAGTATACCGGGCGCCGTGCACGACAAGGACATTCCGATTCAACAACTGAAGCGCGAGAATGCGCTCCTGAGAGAAACGCTCGCGAATCTGACAGCGGAACGGACCGCCATGGTGGCGAAGATCGCGGCGCTGGCGGCAAAGATCGCACGCCTGACACGTAACTCGAGCACAAGCTCGAAGCCGCCGTCGTCGGACATCGTCAAGCCTCCGCCGTTCGGGATATCGGGGAAACAGCAGAAGCGAAGCCCCGGCGGACAGCCTGGGCACGCGAGGCATAAACGAACCGCGTTTCCACCCGAGCACATCGACCGTGTGAAGACGTACGAGCTGACCAGAAAAAAGCCAGAGGTCTTCGACCGCTCCGCGAGTGGTCCGTGGTTCAACAGGCAGCCCTCGCCGACCGTCCTCTGCTCGTGACCGAGCACCGCGCTCGCAAGTACTTGGACCGCCGCACGGACCGTGTCGTGTAGGCGCCGATGCCGATCGCGGTTCCTGCCGGGGGGTCATAGGACCGAAGCTCGCAGCGGCGGTCGCGTTCTTGAAATGGAAATGTCACGTCTCCTATGCCTGCATCCAAGCGTTCCTCGGTGAAGTGTTTCAGCTCCCGGTGAGCTCCGGGGAACTAGATGGTTCCAGCAGATGTCCGGCGCGCTTGCGCAGCCCTATACTGAACTTCGCGGGGCGTTTCCCGCGCAACCGCATCTTGGCGCAGACCAGATCGGCCATCCGGGAGCGGGCAAGAATCGGTGGGCATGGTGTTTCAGGGCCGACGACTTCACCGTGTTCCACATCGCTCCTTCGCGTGGATCGAGGGTTCTGCGGGACATTCGCACGGAAACATTCGAGGGGGTGATCGGCTGCGACTTTTTTTCGGCCTCCGTGAAATTCATGGGCAATGCTTCAGTCACCGTGCCGTTTTGCATGGCGCATCTGATTCGCGGAATTCGGTTCCTCATTGAGCACCCCGACGAGGAGCTCGCTCGTTGGGGCCGCAAACTCCTTGCATGCATGAGGACCCTCTTCAAGGCACGAAGGGGAACGGCTCGGAGAGGCGGCCTATCTGCGGCGGGCACATCGTGTTCTGAAGAAAATCCCGGCCATTGTTCGGCTTCCGCCTCCGTGCACGGAAGTGCACACGCTTGCACAACGCTTCATAGGGAAGAGGGCCGACAACTATTTCGCCTTCCTGACCATGCCCGGTGTCGAGCCCGCCAACAACCTCACCGAGCAGGCGCTTCGGCCCCTGGTTATCGATCAGCGAACCACCCGGGGTACACGCAGCCAGGCCGGCCGCGGCTGGCACGAACGCATATGGAGCGTCATTACGCCGTGCCGTCAACAAGGCCAGAGCGTCTTCAAATACCTTGTCGCTGCGGCCGAGGCGCATCTGCAACGTCAGGCGCCTCCCTCGCTTCTATCCGCGAAATCGTGAACGGTTACCGCGGTGCTCCCCCCGTCGTGGCGCCATGGCCGCTTGGAGGAAGGGCCGGCAACGCAGGGTGTGCCCGGGCGCACCGCCTTACTACGCCCGAGAGATATCGTCCCAGGCGATACCGATCTTCCCGATCGCGTAGCCCACTTCCCGCAGGTAATCGCCATAGCCGGTCATCCAGTGGAAGCCGGGCATATGCCGGGCCAGCACGTCGTCGGAGCATTCGTAGCGGATGTCGATCTGGGACCGGCAGATGGGCAGGAAGGGCGCCGTGTCGACCTTGGCCAACAGGCCGGTCCAGCGCTCGGACTTGAAGTCCGGCACGATGTTCGTGATGACTTGGCCCGGCGTCATTTCCACTTTGGGCGCGGCGCCGTAGTCCGATTCGAAATGCGTCATGATCCGCGCGGGCTCCAGGTGCCGGCCGTTCATCCGCCGCGGCGCGGAACAATGCGCCAGGGTGATGATTTGATCGTGCGGATAGGTGGGGTCGTTCATGAAGACCGGCCGCCCCGAGATATTGGCCAACAGGATTCCGGCGGGAACCACCACGAAATCCGATTCGCAGTAGGCCTGATAGCCCGCATCGTTGAGCAGGCTCAAGGTCAAACATGCCGACGTTTCCGCGATCGGCATGATGGTGCTCATGCAGTCGTTGATCGTCAGCGCGCGGCAACCGGCCTCGGCAATGATCCTGTGGAACACCTGTTCCAACAGGAAGGCGTTGTCGATGAAACTCTGCGCCGTCTCGACGGTGGTGCCGGGCAGTTTCACATAAGCCGCGGCCCGCTGCCGGGCCAGTTCGACCGCCGCCTCGTCGCGCTTGGCGGCAAGGATCAACTTGCGCAGGTCGTCATAGGACAGGGTCTGGATGTCCAGGTTCCATTTCGCCCGCACGAGATCCGGCACTACGCCCCTGGGCTGCGCCCATGCGCTCGGGCCTCCCACCGCGACGACCCGATTCCCCAGCGTGCTGTGCAGCCCGCACAGCGACCGCAGGCGCCAGAGGACTTCGTCCAGCGAGTCGACCACCACATCCTCATAGCCGATCGATTTGGTGGCCAGCGTGTCCGTGTGCTGGTGCAGGAACCGCGCCATCGCGCCTTCGTACCAGTAGTACAAGGGTCCCGACCGGTGCCGCACGAAGAAAACGACGTGCTTGCCCAGCGCATCGATCTGATTCACGTTCGACATCAGGTTGTCGCCCCCGTCGCCGGCCGAGTAGAACAGGAGCGCGTCGGCCTTCCGGATGTCGTCCATGTGGGCCGCCAGTTCGTCCTTCGTGCGCATGCTGGCCAACGGCAGGAAGCTCAACGGGAAATCGGCCTTCGCCAGAAGCTGATCCAGCTCGCCCCGGATGCGCCCTTCTTCGTCGCGCACATCCCTCTCGGTCTCGATCCCGCCCCAATTGCGCCAACTGGTCATGGGGGTGCGCTGCGGCTTGGGATAGGTGAAGATCGGCTTGACCACCAGCGTCCGGCGCTGCGGCGGTTCGGCAGCCTGCGCGGATGACGGCGTCGCCCAGGACAAGCCGGTCAAGGTCGTGCCCAGCAACCCCAGGCCCCCGGCCGCCGCGAGGAATTCCCGGCGCGTCGCGCCTTCCCCCGGAGCATGCGGAGCCTGGCCACAGGGACAACAACCGGCGCGGATCGGTCCTCGGGAACGGAAATCGCGGGAATTCATGGGGCAACACCTTTCACAGAGGGTTTCAGGGTTCCATTGCGTATCGCGGAAAGACTCCGACTTGAAAGCGGCGCCTGCAGTTTGCATGGCCCTGCCGGCCCGTATTGTACACGCGATTGGATAGAATGTGAGTCTCCGGCAAGCATGCGTGGGTCGTAGAATTCTCCGTAATCTTGGGCAGAGATGCGCGCGGGCGTCGGACTGCGACGAGTCGCCTCTACGACGGCTCACCTTCGCTCTCTCGCCCCTCGCCTGCCACCGAGGCCACCGCTTCAGATCGTCTGCCGTCTATCTGAAATTGTCGCCGTAGAACCGGCTGACGTCGAAGGTGATCTCCGGCTCCTTCTCCGCCCGATTGGTGACCAGCACGTCCATGTGCTTCTCCTCCTTCGAGATGAGCCTCTGTCCTCTGGACGTGAGGCCCCACATGGCAAGGCATTGGTACTCCTCGTTGACGCTGTTGGCCACGTACGGCTCGGTCCACCGTGGGGGAGGCGCCGCCTTCAGGTGCTCGAGCTTGCCCGGCTTGAATGCCGGTGCGTCGAAGCCGATCCGGCCGGCGGTTCCCTTCGGCTGCCACGGCTCTCCGATGCCTTTGGCCATCGCCGGACTCTCGGCCACCGTGATGGCCCCGTCTTTCTGCACGGTGATTGAGAGCTTCTCCACAATGTTCGCGCGCTGTCCCGCGACGATGGTGTCGTCCCTCGCCGCGCCCGCTCGCGTCTTCCCCGGACTGAGAATGTTGTGCGAAAACCCTTCCGCGCCCTTCGAGTCGGCCGCCGTCCGCGCGCATTCGTGAAGGATATTGTTTCTAACCGCCAGGTTCATGATTCTGCCCGAGAGGTCGATCGCGGGACCACTGCTTCGCACGAACACCGAATGCCTGATCCGGGGGCCCTCCTCGAGGTTGACTGCCCGAACGCACGTCGCCTGGGCGCAGAAGAGGCTATTGCGGATATAGGGAGCACTCGCGTCGCAGGCGATGCCGAGCTTCCCCCGCATGAAGAGGCACCCCCAGACCGTCGGGGCGGTCTTCCTGCTGCACTCAATGCCGGTCTCGCAGTCGATAAAGCTCGAGCACACTACGTCGCACAGCGGCGAACCTTCGAAGATGATCCCCTTGGACAGGTTCTCGAACCGGCAGCCTTCTATGCGCAGCGAGTGGAGGCCGGCCTTGAGACCGATCCTGGTCTTCTTGTTTCCTATGACGACGAGATTCCTGATGACGACCTCTTCTCCGGCCAGCGAGATCGCCGTCTCGAGGCTTCCGGTGATGATGGATTTCATCGACGGCGCGCCCTGGATCGTCACGCCAGACGTGATGCTGAAAGACCCCGAGTAGGTCCCGTCCTTCAGAACGACGACATCCCCTTTCCCGGCGCCTTTCAGCGCCTTGACAAGCGTGTCCTTGCCCGGGGAGACGGGAATCTCCTTCGCGAATGCGCCGGTCCAGAGGAGGAGGTAGGCGGCGAGCGACAGGAGTTGCCGAGTAGTGCTGCGTTCCATGGGCACCTCCGCACCTTCGTTGTACTCACGGTCCGCCGTGCCTGCAAGAGACGCTCACGCCCCGGGCGTGAGCCCGTGATCGTGGATCTCCTTGCAGAGCGCCGTCGGAGCCATAGGGACTCTGGATCAGGTTCACATCGACTGGGAGCCTATTGCTCCAGCTCGCCGCGGTCAATGGACGGCCGGCAGCCCCGCCGTCCCACTCGCCCCAGCTCGCCTCGAAGCCCCAGCTCGTCAGTTTTCGCCATTACTGGAATTGAAGCTGTCACCTTCGCCACGCACGCATGGGAAATGCCGTTCGCGTTTTCATTATCCACTAGCGTAATCGCGGGCGGCGCCGGCGTTGTCATGGCCGCGGGCCGGGCACGTCGTCGCCGGGCTTCAGCAGCGTCGCGGCCAGCGCGGTCAGGTCGACGTCGGGGTCCCCAGTGAGCTCGTCCAGGCGCTCGACGGTGAGCCGCTTCCCCGGGCAGAGCTCGGCGAGCGCACTGGCGGCGTGGGATCGGACGCTCTCCGAGTACTCGGGGCTCTTCGGCCCCTGGAAGATGGCGAGAAGCGCTTCCGCCTTCATCGTCGGACTGGCGATGCACCCGGCCAGCTCCATGCGGTAATCCGGCTCGAAAGACCCGGCGCGCGCGACCTCCAGCAGCGCCGGATCGAGGATGGTCTTGAAGTCCGGGGTGCGCTCGACCAAGCTTTGCACGGCCATCAAGGCCATGCTCTGGCTATACTTATTTCCCGACCTGATGATCTCGGCCAGCGCGAGCGCGACCCTCTCCTCCAAGTGCGTGCCGAGGACGCTGAAGGCCGCCCAGCAGACCATCCTGCGGGGATCGCACGCAAACGGCAGGACGGCGTCGAGCACCCGCGGCGAGTTCGTGCACCGCAGAGACCAGAGAGTGCTCTCGCAGAGTTGGTCCACCCCGCGGACCTCCTCGAGCCGGGCCAGCAGGAAGGTCACGTTCTGCTCGTCGTGGTAGTTGCCCAGAAGTCGGAGCGCAACCGCGGCGACGTCGGGGACCTCGTCCCTGACGGCGGCCTGGAGCCGCGCCTTCATGCCCTGAATACAGCGGTTCCATTCCTCCCACTTTGGCCCCCGTTGGTCTTCGACCATAGACTCCCGTTCCTCCCACTCTGGCTCCCATTGGCATAGGACCATGGGCTCGAGGAACCGCGCCGCCAGGTAGCGCGTTTGGGGATCCGGGTCGGCCATGAGGTCCGCCAGGCAGTCCGCCGACGCCGTCGAGGGGTGGTCGAGGTACCAGTACTCGATCGCCATCCCCACCGGGTCGTTGATGGGCGCGAGCCACTTGACCAGCAGTCGGGTGCGCAGCCCGGGGGACAGCGCCAGCGCCAGGGCGAAGAGAGCGAGCGCGGCGGCGGCGGCCAGCGTCGTCTTGAGCAGCAGCCGCTTCGGCCGCCGGGCCCACCGGTCGGCCAGGCGAGCGCGGAACCGCCAGACGACCACCGCCGCGGC
>MTKY01054620.1_pt1 | contig 13716 bp, 11 predicted proteins | sample 1042731 | NCBI WGS metagenome assembly MTKY01 (sample SAMN06212206, study PRJNA360538) | anaerobic digester metagenome | biome: Wastewater treatment plant; material: sludge; isolation source: anaerobic digester fed with sludge from wastewater treatment plant | place: Denmark: WWTP Soeholt ... | reverse complement strand
CGCACGCTCATCGAAGAAATCTGGGACGCGAAGTCGATGTCGGAACACGCGGCGGTGAACTTCCTGCGGCGGTTCCTGTTCCCCTACGAGCGAACGCGGGACACGGTGTCCACGCTTTCCGGCGGAGAGCGCAGCCGCCTGCAACTCGCCAAGCTGATGCTCTCCGACGCCAACTTCCTGCTGCTGGACGAGCCGACGAACAACCTCGATTTGCCCTCGTGCGAAGTACTGGAACAGGCGCTCGAAGAGTTCGAAGGGACGGTACTCGTTATCTCGCACGACCGGTACTTCCTCAACCGCATCGCCGACCGCATCGTTGAACTCGAGGATGGCAGTCTGACGGAATACGCGGGCGACTATACGTACTACGCGCAGAAGAAAGGCTCGAACCTTTCCGGCAATGCGCAGCTCTGACAAGCGCCGCTTGCAAATTCCCTGGGAATAGGTACACTTTCGGTAACTATTCAGCCTTGAGGTGGGACGCACTTAGCTGAACCAAAAACGGCAATTTTTTGCGCTTCCTACTGTCATTGCAGGCGTAAAAGTGCGTCCCACCTGAATAGTTACCACTTTCGAACAGTCGAAGGGAGGCGCTATGACCAAAAACGACATCATCGGACTCATCGTTTCGTACCTGTACGCTTTCGGGTTGTTGTTTATCGTCGAGGCTATCGGCAAGCGGCTCAAATGGCAGCAGGCGTTCACGCGCAAAATCATTCACATCAGCGCGGGGATGTGGATGTGGGGCATTCTGGCGCTGTTCGATACGTGGACCATCGGCATTATCCCCTTTGCGACGTTCATCGTGCTCAACTACGTCTTCTACCGCTATCAGATTTTCAAGGCGATGGACGCGGTGGATTCGTCGCCGGGCACGGTCTATTTTGCGATTTCGATCACTGTCCTGTTCGCGTTGCTGTGGCGCACCGGCGGCGCGGTGGATCGCGTCCCCATCGCGGCGGCGGCGGTGATGGCGATGACGTGGGGCGACGGTCTGGCCAGCATCGTCGGGGTGAAGTACGGGAAGCACATCTACACCACCTTCGGACACAAACGCAGCCGTGAAGGTTCCGCGGCGATGGCGGCGGCGTCCTTCCTGGTCATCCTGCTGGCGCTGGCCTGGCTGCCAGGGTCGGCGCTCAGCCCGAACTCCGTCGCGCTTCCGTTCTGGGGCGTCTTGCTGATGACGGCAATCGGGACGGTTGTGGCGACGGCGGCAGAGGCTTTTTCGCCCGCCGGGACCGACAATCTCAGCGTTCCGTTGCTGACCGGTCTGGTACTCTTCGTGCTCAACGCGCTACTAGGCGGCTGACGCAGTCATGTTCCCCACCCTCGAAACGCGCTGGTTCTACCCCGGCCCCATCCCACCGGACGTGCTGGCCTGGTATCATTACGGCGAACGCGCACCGGAGGCTCAGCCCACACGCATCGATTATTACCTGCGGCTGGGAGACAACGATGACCTCGGCATCAAATTGCGCGAGGGCCGGATCGAGATCAAACAACGCGTGGAACAATACGGCGTGGAACACCTGCACGAACGCGTCCGCGGCCTGGTCGAAGGCTGGCGCAAGTGGAGTTTCGGCGTCGACGATCTGGGCAGCGGATTGGGTGACACATCCTGGATTGCCGTCCGCAAGGCGCGACGCCTGCGCCGGTACCTGGTTACGGATGCCGGAGACGTCATCGCCATCACCGGCGTAGAAATCACCGCGCCGGGATGCAACGTCGAACTGGCCGAACTTGCCATCCACGACGAGACGTGGTGGAGCCTGGCCTTCGAAACGTTTGGCCCGGAAGCGACATTGCACGCGACGTTCACGCACGTTGTCCGGCACGTGCTGCGTGGCAATGCCGTCCCAAGCCTTGACGCCGGGCACTCTTTTGGCTACGCGCAATGGATGAGCAACCTCAACGGATAGATTGTCCGTTTTATCCGCTAAATCCGTTGAGACCCTTTTCGACAGGAGCAACAAGCGTCTATGCGAATACCTTTCTTGCAACTCGGCCTCGGATTTGTCATCAGCGCCGCCATCGGTTGGGTGGCCTACAAGCGGGAGGCGCTCTCGGTCAGCGGTGTGACCGGCGCGATCCTCACGGGTACGGCGATCTTTGGCCTGGGCGGGTGGTCGTGGGGCCTGTTGTTGATCATGTTCTTCATCCTCTCCAGTCTGCTCTCGAAGTACAAAGAGGCGACGAAAGAAACCCTTGCCGAGAAATTCGCCAAAGGCGCGCGGCGCGACCTGGCGCAGGCGTTGGCAAATGGCGGGGCGGGCGCGCTGATCGCCATCGCTTATTGGCTCACGGGCAATCCCCTGCTGTGGTTCGCCTTTGTCGGCGCGATGGCGACGGTGAACGCAGACACCTGGGCCACCGAATTGGGCGTGCTCAGCAAACGCCTGCCGCGTCTCATCACCACTGGCAAGCCTGTCGACGTGGGTACGTCCGGCGGCATCTCGCTGCAGGGCACACTGGCGACGTTGGCGGGCGGAGCCGTTATCGGGGTAGCGGGCGCGATCTTCCTCTACGTGGAAAGCCTGATCCGCTATAACCCACGCATGTTGATCTATCCGTTATCGTGCCTCGTCTACCCGGCGAATTGCACGCTGCTGCCGGCCACCGCCGCGCTTGCGGGACTGGCCGGTTCACTCTTCGACAGCTTGCTCGGCGCGACGGTGCAAGCTATCTACTACTCGACGAACCGCGAGAAGGAGACAGAGAAGGTCATCGATCCCGACGGTACACCCAATACCCTGCTGCGCGGCTGGCGCTGGCTCAACAACGATTGGGTCAACTTCATCAGCTCCGTCACCGGCGCGACCCTCGCCGCCCTCCTCGCCCGCCTTACCATCACCTACTAACACTCATTTCTGATTACTGATTACCGATTACCAATTACCAATTACCAATTACCGATTACTATGTTATTTTACCTGTCCAAACTCTTACCCTTGTTCGTTTATCCGCTCGGCATGGCGTGCGTGCTATTGGCGACCGCGCTCATCATCCGGCGAAATCCACAATGGCAGACGCGCCTGATCGCGGTCACACTGGCATTGTTGTGGTTGGGCGGCAATCGCATCGTGGCGATGACGCTGGCGCGTTCGCTGGAATGGCGCTACGCCCCGCCGCCTGGCGAAGCGGCCGCCATCCCGCGCGCAGACGCCATCGTCGTTTTGGGTGGAGCCACGCGCACACCAGGCTATCCGCGCCCCACCGCCGAGGTCAACGAGGCTGGCGACCGGCTGCTATACGCCGCATGGCTGTATCAGCACGACGCCGCGCCCTACATCGTGCTCAGCGGCGGTGCGGCGGCGTGGAGCGGCCCACAAGGCGCCTCCGAGGCCGAAGTGATGGCCGGCCTGCTACAACGGATGGGCGTCCCCGAAACCGCGTTGTTGCTCGAAACCAGTTCGTGGAACACCTACGAGAATGCCGAGGCCAGTCTGGACATTTTGAAAGCGCACGACATCAAATCGATTCTCCTGGTAACGTCGGCGATCCACATGCCACGCGCCTACGCCACGTTCGTCTACCCGGAAATTGCCGTCACACCCGCGCCCACCGACTTCTGGGTGTCGCAGGCCGAATGGGATTACTACACACAGCCCAAATTGAGCGTTCAATTGATGAACCTGCTGCCCAGCAGCCAGGACCTTACTTTGACAACGCAGGCTATCAAGGAGTATATTGGTATCGTCGTCTACACCGTGCGTGGATGGTTGTGAAATAGCTATCAGCCATCAGCAGTCAGCAGTCAGCGATCAGGCAGAGGATTCAACAAGGCTGACGGCTAAGAGTTGATCGCTGACAGCTTGTCTTGGAGGTTTCTTATGCGAATGACACAGCTTTTCGGACAGACGCTACGCGACGCGCCCGCCGAGGCGCAGGTCGCCAGCCACCAACTGCTGCTGCGCGCCGGCTTCATCCGCCAACTGGCAGCAGGCATCTTCAGCTATCTGCCGTTGGCGCGACGCTCGATGACGAAAATCGAGAACATCATCCGCGAGGAGATGAACGCCATCGGCGGGCAAGAAATCACGATGCCGGTGGTGAATCCGGCGGACATCTGGAAGGAGACCGGGCGCTGGTACCAGATCGGCTCGGAGATGGGGCGCTTCAAGGACAAGGCGGGCCGCGATATGGCGCTGGCGATGACGCACGAGGAGGTCGTCGCCGATCTGGTGCGCCAGGAGATCCGCACCTACAGCCAACTGCCGCGCCTCATTTACCACATCCAGACCAAGTGGCGCGATGATCCCCGCCCGCGCGCCGGGCTGATCCGTGTGCGTGAGTTCACCATGAAAGACAGCTACAGCCTCGACGTGGATGCTGCCGGGCTGGACAAGCAGTACCGCGCGCACTATCAGGCGTACTTCAACATCTACCGCCGCTGCGGGTTGGACGCCATCGCCGTGGGGTCGGATACGGGGATGATGGGCGGCACGCTGGCGCACGAGTATATGGTCCTCACGCCCATCGGCGAGGACACGCTGATGCTGTGCGATGGTTGCGGTTACGCCGCCAATCGTCAGGTCGCTCGCTTCCAGAAGCCACCCACTGCGGACGAAGCCCCCTGCCCTATCGAGAAAGTCGCCACCCCCAACGTCACCGCCATCGCCGATCTCGCCGCCTTCCTGGACATCCCCGCTGTCAAAACGGCAAAAGCGGTTTTTATGATGGCGGAGCTGGCGAGTCAGCGAATCAAAGAATCAACGAATGAGCGAATGGGCGAATCACGCAACGCACAATCCGCTGAACAATTCATTTTTGCAGTGGTTCGCGGCGATATGGAGGTGAACGAGACTAAGCTGGCGAACGCGGTCAAGGCAAAGGCGTTGCGTCCGGCGACCGAGGCGGAAATCCACGCGGTGGGGGCGGAGCCGGGCTATGGGTCGCCGTTGGGCGTGCGGAGCGCGCTCGTCGTCGTGGATGACGCCGTCGCCGCGTCGCCGAACCTGGTGGCAGGCGCGAATGAAGTGGGCTATCACCTGCGCAACGTCAACTACGGGCGCGATTACAGCGCGGATATCGTCGCCGACATCGCTGCGGCGCAGGAAGGAGACGCCTGCCCCGTGTGCGGGCGCCCCCTGCGGGCCGAGCGCGGCGTCGAGGTGGGCAACATCTTCAAGCTGGGCGCGCGCTATTCAGAGGCGATGGGCGCGCGCTTCCTCGATCAAGACGGCGAACTCAAGCCGGTGGTGATGGGGTCGTATGGCATCGGCATCGGGCGGCTGCTGGCCTGTGTCGCGGAGATGCACCACGACGACTACGGCCTGATCTGGCCGATCACCATCGCGCCGTACCCGGTTCACCTGCTCACACTAGGCCCGGCAGACAGTGAAGCCACTGCTGTAGCCGAGCGGCTCTATGCCGAGCTACAGGCCGCCGGCATCGACGTACTCTTCGACGACCGTGACCGCAGCCCCGGCGTCAAGTTCAACGACGCGGATCTCATCGGTCTGCCGCTACGCATCACCGTAGCCGCGCGCGGCCTGCAACAGCAGAGCGTCGAACTCAAGCGCCGCGACCGAAAAGACCGCGAGCTGATTCCGCTGGCGGACATCATTCCGGCGCTAAAGGCGCGCATCGCCGAGCTAGAGGCCGAAATTGCAGCCACCCTCGTCGAAGTTCCATTTCGTGATGCGTAACACAAAGAGTTTTTGCCATTTGCCATTTGTCATTTGTCATTTGTCATTTGTCATTTTCGATGGAGGTTTACTATGGACGCATTGGAAGCTATTTTCACCCGGCGCAGTATTCGCAGGTACACCCATGAAGCGGTGGCAGCGGAGGACGTCAAAACGATCCTCGAAGCGGGGATGAACGCCCCCTCGGCAAACAACCGCCAGCCCTGGCATTTCATCGTCGTGGACGAGCGGGAGAAGTTGAACGCGATTATGGAAGTACATCCTTACTCGCGGATGCTCGCAGAAGCGCCGCTGGCGATCATCGTCTGCGGCGATCCCGCGGCCTCAAAATTCTGGCAACAAGACTGCGCCGCCGCAACGCAGAATATCCTGTTGGCAGCGCGCGCGTTGGAATTGGGAACAGTGTGGATGGGCGTCTACCCCGATGAGCGGCGTGCCGCGAGCGTGGCATCCCTGTTTGGCGTGCCGGACGCCATCGAAGCAATGTGCATCATCGCCGTCGGCCATCCGGCAGAGCACAAAGGCCGCGTAGAACGCTACGACACGGGAAAAGTTCACAAGAACGTTTGGTAAAGAAAGGGGCAGGATGCAGGAGGCAGGAGGCAAGATGCAGGAGGCAGGAGGCAGGAGGCAGGGTGCAGGATGCAGGATTTTTGCGTCCTGCACCCTGCATCTTGCATCCTTATAAGTCAAGGCGCATCTCGATACGGCGGAACGATTCAATGTAGCCCATATCCAACAGGCCCAGCAGGTGAGGATCATCGAGCGGTAGATTCTCCGTGTTCGTATCCTGGATTTCATACTCGCTGTGTAGCGCGTGAACCAAAGCGCGGGCGACCTCACGTGGGTCGCCCGCTTCTGTTTGCAAAACCAGGTGGCTCAACTGAAAGACTGAACTCTGATACACCACCCAGCCGCGCCCACCGTTCGCCAGTTCGACGCGCAATGCTCCTAGACTGCCGGCATTGAGCAGCGACGGCGTCTCATCCAACCACGAAGGCGTACTACAGCGCCGCGTAAGCAGACCAATGATCTCGTCCGACTCAAGAAACATAACGCGGTAACAGCCAATGTCCTCTTTAAGTGGCCCCGGCGGACGGCGTAGAATCAACAACACGCGCGTGTCTCGAAAGCCAAGCTGTGTAAACAGATTATAGGCCGGCACATTGTCCTTGATGACTTCCAGAATCATACATTCAGCACCCAACTCACGCGCTGTTTGGATATGATCGGTCATCAACATCCGACCCGTACCGCGCCTTCGTTTGACCGGCAACACACCCAGGCGCGTACACCAACAACGTCCTGGACGCACGCCGAGCATCGAGATGCCGAGGATATGCCCGTCTGACATCGCCACAGCGGAACGCTCCATGTCGACATCGTAGTTGTGGATGTACTCACGCAGGCGCCGCGCATTCATCGGCATGGGCACGATGTAATCCACACGCGTCTGGTTATAGGCGTTTGTCAACTCTTCGACAGTAAATTCAGAGGCACGTCGGAGAACAGGGTGTTGTCCCACGGCCTCCATTGCGCTGACATCACTCAAAACGAATCCCCTTGCCCACCCAGTTATTATTAGACGCACTTATTATAACACAATCAGATGAGTCAAGAGGGTGTCAGGATTCACACAAACTTTCGCGCGGCAGGTATATCTGAATTTCGACGGTCTTGAGTTCTGCGTTGACCTTCAACGCTTCTTCGACGTTCTGCGCCTGATCCAGAAACGTGCGGATGCGATCCCACGTCGCCTCAAGGTTGCGCAAACGGGACTGCAAATCCACGTACTCATCGGCATTTTTCACAATCAAACGGTTGGCGCGAGGCGTTGCCACAACGGGTAACACATTTCCCCCGGCTACGGTCGGCAACGGCGTCGGCAGCGGGACTGCGGTAGCCATAATACAGTTCCATGCACCTCAGGAGGAAAAAGTTCACAAATCCGTCGAGCCTACGGGATCGTCACCTCAATCCCTACCGCGTCGCCCATCTGCGCACCTTCGGCGTTTACCCGAAAGAGGAACGTACCACGATCCTCCGGGCGGATGACGATCTGGGTACTTGCCACACCATCCGTGGGGACCATCACCACGCCAGCGCCGGAGAGGAGTTTGTACCAGGCATCCGGTGACGGCAACACACTGACGTTCTGCGCTTCGAGCAGGAAGTTGTAAATCGTCGCTGTGATCGTCAATGGTTCGCCAACGCGAATTTCATCCGCTAGCGTCAACTCAACGAAAAAGTCCTGGAACACCACCAGATCATACGTCGCCGCGCCCAGGTCGCCGTCGCGGGTGGAGGCCAGCGCCGTCAGCTTCCACGTCGTGATCGTATCGGCCAGCGGCAAATCGAACGCCAGCGCGCCATCCGCACCGGTCAGGGCTTCGGGCGCCCAGTAGATCGTCTCCGGGAAGATATGCCGCAGCGGGTAGGGTTCTGCCGGGATGGGCAGCGGCGTAGCCGCCGGCGCTGCCGTTGTCGCCGGAGAAGGGGCAGCGGGTATATCGGTAGTTTTTTCGACCTCGACCACTTTCTCGACCTCGATCGTTTTCTCGACAACCTTCTCCACCTCGACGGTTTTCTCAACGACCTGAGACGTAGGTGCGCCACACCCTGACACCCACGCCAGCGGCCCGGCGTAGACCAGGGGATTGCCCAATGCTCGCGTCAAACCGGAGGTAAGCGCGGGGACGGCGGGCAACGTCAGCGCCAGGAAAATGAGGAGAATCGCCAAGGCCGTGGTCACCCACCCCACCGCGCGCTGCCCCTCGACGACCAATCCCTGCCCCAACAGCGCCAACGCGCCGATCAACAGCAGGAAGGTCGCCACGAGAAAAACGAGCAGCCAGCCAGCCGGACTGTTGCCCTGAGCCGCCAACGTCACGAGGATGCCGCCGAGCAGCAGGTAAACCGCCAGCAGCCCCGCGACGAGTTGTACGCGCACGTCGCGCCGCTGCCAGCCGTGGACGAGCGCGACACACAGCAGCACGAAGAAAAGGCTCAGCAATCCAACCATCGCCACCGCGATCAATGTGGGCGGCAGCAGAAACGCGAGCATCGCGCCCCCCACCGCCAACGGCGCGAGGATCACCGCGCCCAACAGCCCCCACCCCAGGCGGCGCAACGCCCATCCCAACACGCCCACCGGCGACAGTCCACACACGACAACGAGACTCACCAGCAGCGGCAATGCCGCCAACACGAGCGCCAGGCTTCCGGCAAGCGTTTGCCGGGCGCGCGCAGCTTCGTCAACCGGCGTCGTCGCAGCGGTCGCGCGCAGCGTGAAATCGGCGACCGGCGCGCCGGCCCACGCCGCTTGTGCCGCCACATCTTGCGCAGCGCGGACGTCAGCATCGTCCCCCAACAGGGCGGGCGCGTCCAATCCGGTCACGTCCCGCCGTTCGAGCATCGTCTGTTCCAGCAGGAAGTAGGCGCGGGCGAAGCCCGGCGGCAACGTATCCAGTGCATAAACGGAGGCATCCACCACGGCAATGCCCAACGCCGCCTCGACCGGCGCGGCGACGCCGTTCGTTTCGCGTGTGGTTTCGATGTTCACGCCCGCTATTTCCCCTGGATAGTAGCTTTCGCGGTCGGCGGCAACGTCCACGGCAACCCGGCTCGGCGCATCTACGACAATCAGGCGCGTATCTGTCGTCAGCGCCCCTTCCGGCGAAACGGTGTACGCCCGCAGTTCCAACGCGCCCACGTGCGTATTGTCCAGGTCGAGCGCGAAGGTCGCCCGCCCATCGACAACCGGCGCAGATAGCACGGCCGTCGTCTGCCGGGCGTGGATCACGTCGAGGTAGACGGTCCGCGCGTCGCCGGTGAGCAACACTTCGAGGCGCAACGTGTCGCCCACGGTATACGCAGCGCGTTCGGCGCGCAGGAGCAGCACATTCGCTGCCATATCAGCGCGCAAGGTGACAATCTCACTCCCTTCTGCGCCGACGGCATCCCGCGCAGCGATGCGAAGCGTGGCAATCCCTGCCATAGGCGTAAAACGCAGTTCGGCCAGGCCGTAGGAGGTGACGGCACTGTAGTCGCGCCCGGCTATGATGACGGTCAACGTGGTCTCCGCAGGCGTCCCGTCGGGATAGGACGTCATCACAAAGACGGTGTTTTCGACGCCGGGTTTGAGCAGGCCGCTTTCGGGAATTGCCTTGATAAGGATCGGCTCCGGCGCAACAGGAATCTGGTGGCGTAGTCCGGCGCGCTGCCCGGCGACATCCGCGACTTCAACGTCCAGCTCAAAAAGCAGACTCGCGGCGACCGGAACATCAGGAGGCAGCACGAAGCTGAAGTCGAAACAGCCTTGGGCATCGGTCTCACCGGACGCAAGAATGCCCTCCGCACTCCGTAACGTGACTTGCCCACCCCCCACCGGTTTGCCAAAGAAGTACGCTGCTTCGACCGTCCCACGTATCATCTCACCTGGCGCGTAGAATGCGCGCGCCGTCTCCAGAGCCACATTGAACGCCGGAAGCGTGTAAGTATCGACAGTGATTGCGCGCTCAGAAGCTGTGTCCCCCACCCTCGCGCGCAAGGTGTAGACGCCCAACGCGGCAGTCGCGGGCAGCTCGAAATCCCACGCCGCGACGCCGAACTCGGAGAGGGCAACGGTATCGCGCGCGAGACGTTCGCCCGCCGTACCCAGCAACTCGAAGGTGACCGCCTCCCCCACCACGGGTTTGAAGTTCACCGCATCCAATGCCAGGGCGCGTGCGTGCAGCGTTTGGCCCGGACGATAGGCGGGTTTGTCACCCGCGAGGTAGAGCTTGTAGGTCCGTTCGATACGGATCGGACGGACGATGCGGCTTTCTCCAACAGCAGAGCGCGTCTCCACGACGAGGTCTTGCGCACCGGAAAGGTCGTCCGGCACGGTGAAGGCCACATCCGCGCTGCCGCTCGCGTCGGTGACGCCCTCGTAGACGACGCGGGAAGCCAGACGCACGGCAATTTCGGCCCCAGCGACAGGCGCGGCCCCCAGCGAACGCACAATGACACGCAGCGCACCTTCCGTCCCTGGCGCAAAACGATCCTGCCCAAGCACGAGCGTCTCCTGGGGCGCAGGGGTAGCGGGGAGCATAAAGACCTGGTAGGCATTGAACGAGAAGACGATCAGCAGCAGCCCCATCACCGCCTGGGCGATGAGACCGCGGCTTTGCCAGAACGCCCACTGCCAACGCGGACGCTCCAGCCGATCGCGCAACACCGCGCGGATGTGACTGGCAGCGGTATAGGAAAGGCGCACGGGCGACATCGCGGCGTCGAAGGTGACGTCCAGGTCACGCGAGAGAACACGCAATTCCGCCAACGCCGCCGCGCACGCCGGGCAGCGCGCCAGATGCGCCTCCACCCGCGCGCGTTCCGCCGCGTCCAGTTCGCCGTCGAGATAGGCGATTAGTTCATCTTCGACATGATTCTCGTTCACCGGAAAACCTCATCTCGTCAACAGATTGAGCAGATGAAGCAGATTTTTCCCATACGAACAAGTAATCTACTCAATCTGCTAGATCTGCTGAACAAAACAAACCGTCAGTCTGCCAATAGCTGTTGCAGTTTGCGATGCGCATTGTACAATCGCGATTTCACTGTTCCTTCCCGCACGCCGAGTATCTCGGCGATTTCGTTATACGCCAGGTCTTGCTGGTAGCGCAGCATCACAACGACGCGATGCTCTTCCGGCAGCCGGTCTACGGCACGCCACAGGTTACTGGCCCGCTCCCCGTCCAGGAACACCGCCTCCGGGCGCTCGGACGAGGGCGACGGCAAACGCTCAAGCTGCTCCTCCACGTCATCCCATTCGGCGGAAGCGGGTTGCTTGCGGCGCATCCGCATCCGCGCGCGGTTGAGCGTCACGCGGTAAAGCCACGTCTCGAAGCGCGCCGGGCCGTTCACGTCGTAGTTGGGCAGCGCCTTGAGCACGTCGAGAAACGTCTCCTGCACCGCATCCTCCGCCTCCTCGCGGTTGCGACTGACGAAGAAGGCCACGCGGTAGACATAGTCCTTATAGCGATCGTAGAGCGCTTCGAACGCGCGCGGCTGCCCGCGCTGGAACCGCGCAATCAGGTCCGCTGTCGGAACGCCGCCGACTTCCGCGGCGCGACTGTCGCCGGTAAGGGCGAAGAGCAGCCGCGCCAGAAAACGCACAATAGCCGGCCAGATCGCTATGCCCTCGAACGGACGAGATATGCCTGCAGCGCAAACGGACACGGGCGTTCCTTTGTTCCAATAGTTACATGCAGTATGGGACAAAAAAGTTCGACACACAAACGCCCTTGCGAAAACTGCAAGTCTTCGCAAGGGTCAAGAATGGACGTCGTCTGGCAACGTTTTTACTCGATGACCACCTCATCAAGGTTGTCCGCCGGTTTCGGGTATTGCATCTTGAAGCCTTCCAGCGTTTCCACGAGCACATCGCTGATGACGAGGTTGCGATACCACTTGCGGTTCGAGGGAACAATATACCACGGCGCCCACTCGGTGCTGGTCTCGCCGAGAACGGTTTCGTAGGCGCGCATGTAGTCGTCCCACAGCGCGCGCTCGCCCAGATCGCCGACGTTGAACTTCCAGCGCTTCTCCGGCTCGTCCAGGCGCGCTTGCAGGCGCTCTTTCTGCTCGTCCTTGCTGATGTGAAGGAAGAACTTGAGGATCGTCGTGCCCTCTTCCGCCAGCATGCGCTCGAAGTCGTTGATGTGCGCATAGCGGCGGCCCCACACTGCCGGCGGGACGAGGTTATGCACGCGCACCACCAGGACGTCCTCGTAGTGGCTGCGGTTGAAGATGACCATTTCGCCTTTGCCGGGCGTGTGCTTGTGGATGCGCCACAGGTAATCGTGGGCCAATTCCTCCGTCGTGGGCGCTTTGAAGCTCGCTACCTTCACCCCCTGCGGATTGACGCGATCGAAGACCCAGCGAATGACGCCATCCTTGCCGCCGGTGTCCATCGCTTGCAGCACGATGAGCACCTTGCGTTTACCTTCGGCGAAGAGCAACTCTTGCAGCGCCTCGAGCCGCCGGTTGAGCTTCTCCATTGCCTTCTCGCCCTCCGACTTACCCTTATCGAACATGGCCTTGTCGTCGGGGTCCCACTTACCCAAGTCCACTTGTGTTCCTGGTTTAACGCGATAAATGTCCATGTCACCTCCTGGAAATAAAGTGAAATTCCTGTCCTCTAACTTGCTGGTAACCACAACGTGAAGGTGCTTCCCTTTCCTGGCTCGCTGTCGACGCCAATGTAACCGCCGTGCGCGCGGACGATCTCATCGGCGATGCTCAAGCCTAATCCCGTGCCGGGAACGTGACCGGATTCGGCCAGCACCCCCCGGAAGAAACGATTGAAGAGCTTGGGTTTTTCATCGGGCAAAATGCCCGGTCCGGTATCCTGCACAGCAATTGTCACCCAGCGGCGGGTGTGGGCTTCGGTGGGCGTCAGTGTAATGTGCACGGCTCCACCCGGGGGTGTAAAGATCAAGGCGTTCTCCACCAACTCCTTCAGAACTTGTTGTAGGCGAGATGGGTCGCCTTTGACCTCTGGTGGTTCGGCAGGTATGGGATCGACCGTCAGCTTTACAGCGCGTGTGGAAGCCTGATTCTGATAGCACGTCACCGCATCATTGACGATGACAGCAAGGGGCACCGACTCCCAGATAGTGACGCCCTGCCCGCTGTCTAAAGAGGCAATCTCTAAAATATCCTGGATCAAGTGCTCTAGCCGCGTCGACTGGCGTTCGAGGGCCTGCAAATACGCCGCCGCCTTTTCTGACGACTGCTCCACTTGCAGCAAATATGCGGAGAGTTTGATACTCGTCACCGGGGTGCGCAATTCATGGGAAACGTTGGTGATGAACTGGCTGCGCGCGCGTTCCAGAGCTTTGAGCTTGGTGATGTCCTGGTGACAAAAGACGTAACCGGTACGCTCGCCTTCATAGTGCAGGGACGCAATCGTCAACATGGCATCGTAGGTGCGACCGCTTTTGTGACGCATGATGACTTCGCGCTGCGTATAGGCCCCCGTCTGCCACGCAAACTGCCGGGAGCGGCGATCTAATTCGGCGGT
>MTKY01007398.1_pt1 | contig 13716 bp, 11 predicted proteins | sample 1042731 | NCBI WGS metagenome assembly MTKY01 (sample SAMN06212206, study PRJNA360538) | anaerobic digester metagenome | biome: Wastewater treatment plant; material: sludge; isolation source: anaerobic digester fed with sludge from wastewater treatment plant | place: Denmark: WWTP Soeholt ... | reverse complement strand
CGCGATGACCTGCACGGTCACCGAGTACGAGACCATCAGCGGCGGGAGCGATCTGGATGCGCTGGCGAACCTGATCACAACGAACTGGCACGTCATCGACACCACGGCAAACCAGTACGTGCCCATCACGGCATCCGGACAGGGGCGCCAGAGATACATCGACGAGATCCTGAAGCCCCGGATGGAAAATGGCGCCCTGGTGGCGCGCGTGGACTGGGTGTGGGGCGCGAGCGCCGCCACGGAATATGCGCTCGTGGCGAACGGCGCCGTGGCCGGGGACGTCACCGCCATCCTTGAAGGGATCGCCGGCTGGTTCCGGAAGCCCGGTTCGGGGCTCATGGCCTCCAGCGTAGAGTACAACTACGAGAACGGCTTCGGGATGCACGTGGCGCACTTCGAGGCCAGCATCGGCTGCGACGGAGGAATCTGCACCCCGCACATCAGTGCGTGGGCTTCGCTGCCCGGCGAGAACGTGCAGAGCAAGCACAAAGTGTGGTGCGAGAACAACAAGTGCGTCATGGACGTCGCGTTCGTGGGGTATTCCGGATTTCCGGACGTGGAGTTCGACGCGAAGGACTACAAATTCAAGGTGAGCGGATGGGGGTGGCAGTGGCACACGTCATTCGACCGCCTCACCACGGACTGCCCATGCACTCCCACACCAGAGCCGGTCGCTCTGAACCGTATCGGCGAGGCGCTGGATCTCCCCGACGAGACGCGGATAATGCTCGCGGACAAAGCCGTGACGCGCAGCCTGCCGCAGTACGGTCTCGGCTGGCTGGAGGAGAAGGACCGCTCAGCGGCCGTCCGAATCGCCGCGGAGCAACCGCTGGAGCCGGGGCAGGTGGTCACGCTGACGGGCACGCTGTACACCTCCGGAGCATCGCGCCTCATCCAGGCAGACGAGCTGACACCGGAAGAGGGGTATCACGAGACCCGTCCGGTCTATATGCGGCACGGCGCCATCGGCGGCGGAGACCGCAACGAGCACACGCCTGGCATCACCGGAGGAAGTGGCCTGAACAACATCGGCATGCTGGTGACCACATGGGGCCAGGTGACGAGCGTCGGCGAGGACCATTTCTACATCGACGACGGCAGCGCGCTGCACGACGGAACCGGGAACCGGGGTGTCCGCGTGTTCGCCGAGAACATGCCCCCCATCCCGATCGGGCAGCATGTGTTCGTGACGGGGCTTGTGAACGCGGCTGTTCTCATCGGCGAAGAGAGCCAGATCCCGATGCTCATCGTCGCCGGCCCGCAGGACATCAGCCCGGACATCCTGGGCGTTGCTTCAGCACGACCGGCAGGCGCAGAGGCGCCTTCGCTGGACTTCGTCGCGCCCTGAGACTTGCGGTGTGGAGGGACACCGGGCACCGCGGAGCACTGGGAACGAGAAGCGGGGCGGCCGTCTGGCCGCCCCGCACAAAAGATTGGTCTGGCTCCCGGACAGGCGCGCCTTCTCTCAAGCGCCTGTTCTCGCCCTCATCCCTTCAGCCGGACTACAGCTCAAGCAGAAAGTCCGTGTCCAGTTCCGATGAGCACGCCGGCTCGCAGAGCAGTTCATGCGTCTCCAGCAGGTTCTGCCGCGCCTGCACCACCAGCGAATCATCCAGCTCATAGCAGGGATGCTCCGAAATGGTCTCTATCCTGGGAGCCGCGATTGTCGGCCTTTCGGCCTGGGGAATCGGCTTCATGATCGACTCCTTCCTCCTTTTGGTCTCCCGGTATTATTACCGGTCATTCTAGCACAAAATGTGAAAAGCTGCAGGCTTCCAGTCGCGAGCGGAAAGACGGGAATGCACGCGCAATGGATTATCGGCATGCAGACGCCGTTGCCTTACCCCGAAAGCCGACGGACGGCACGCTTTCGGCAGCTGCGGGAGGAGCGCCCGTCCCGGAATGCGCCCCGGTCCCCCAATCCGGCGGCAAACGGATATACTGAGAGTTGGTGATATAGTTCACATTTGAGCCGGCGGGCGCCTGCGGCGCAGAACTCCTGCCGGTTTTTCTGAGTCCCATATGTGTATGCCCGGGCGCCAGGCGACTGGCCCGTTCCCCGACACACCCGCGGCCGGCGGCGATTGCGGCAGTCCGCGCCAAAGACGGGAAGGGTGTTGGCCCCGGGCACGGAGAACCATTCCGGGGCAACTTCTTACAGACCGTGGAGCCGCGTCGGCGCTCTGGCGCGGGCCCGGCTCACAGGAGGTTTCGTTTTGAGCAAGGACACCTTGACGCGCCGTGACTTTCTGCTTGGCGCCACGGCCGCCACGGCCGGCATGTGGCTGATCGGACAGGAGCTGTTCGCGGCGGAAGAGGAGGGACCGGCCCTCACCGGCCCGCCGGTCGGCATCGGCGTCATCGGACTGGGCGTTCAGGGCAAGGACATCCTGACGGCCCTCGGCAAGCTGGAGTTCGCGTCCGTCGTCGCCATCTGCGACACGTATGAGCCATACACCAAACGCGCCGCCGAGAACGCTCCGAAGGCCACGGTGCATACCGACTACCGCAAGCTTCTGGAGCAGAAAGAGGTGGAGGCCGTGGTCGTCGCGACTCCCTCCCATCTCCACAAGCAGATTGTGCTGGACGCCCTGCAGGCAGGCAAGCATGTCTACTGCGAGGCTCCCATCGCCATCTCTGTGGATGAAGCGCGCGAGATCGCCCTTGCCGGCAGGAACGCGAAAAGCGTGTTCCAGGCCGGCCTGCAGCTTCGAGGGAACAAGCTGCACAAACACGTTCTCGGCTTCGTGAAAGCGGGCGTCCCGGGCAGCCTGGCGACGGCCGAGGCGCACTGGCGCAAGAAGCAGAGCTGGAAGCGCATGGCCCCGACATCCGAGCGCGAAGCGGAACTGAACTGGAGGCTGAACAAGGCCACCAGCAGCGGGCTTCTGGGAGAGATCGGCATCCACCAGATCGATCTGATGAACTGGTATCTGGACTCCTTCCCCTCCGCCGTCACCGCGCTGGGCGGCGTGATGCACTGGAAGGACGGGCGCGAAGTCGCGGACACGGTGCAGTGCCTGTTCGAGTACCCGAAGGGGATCCAGTTCAGCTACAATGCGTCCCTGGTGAACTCCTACAACCAGAGCGCATGCGTCATTTGCGGTTCCGAAGCCGCCATCTGGCTGGGAGAACAGAAGGGTTGGTTGTTCAAGGAAGCCGACTCCGCGATGCTGGGCTGGGAGGTGTACGCACACAAGGAGAAGGTCGGGGACGAGACGGGCATCGCACTGGTCGCTGATGCCACCAAACTCCTGAAGGCCGGCAAGGAGCCGGGTGAGGAAGGTATGGATGCCACCAGGGACGCGCTTTCCTACTCCCTGGAAGAGTTCGTCACCAACATCAAGACGGGGGCAAAGCCCACCGCCGGGCCGGACGTCGCTTACCAGTCCGCTGTCGCGGCCATCAAGGCAAACGAAGCACTGCTGTCGGGCGGGCGCATCGAGTTCCAGAACGACTGGTTCACACTGGGTTAGTATCAGGAAGGGATAGAAACAGGCAGACTATGAAGGCAGACAAGTCATCCTCCAACATGACGCGCAGGGACTTTATGAGGGCGGCCGGAGTGACGGCGGCGGGGCTGATGGTGACGGGCGCGGCGAAGAGCCGGGTCTATGCCGCTCCCCCCAGGGCCATCGGCGCGAATGACCGCATCGGCGTCGGGTATGTCGGCGTCGGCGGAATGGGCGGCGGGCACCTGGCCAACGCGAAGGGATACGGCCCGGATGTGAACATGGCCGCCGTTGCCGTGTGCGACGTGTGGGACAAGAGAAGGCTGGGCGCGGCCTCCGGCGCGGGGCTGCCCGAAGCCAAGGCGTACAAGGACTACCGCAAGCTCATCGAAGACCCGGACGTGGACGCCATCATCATCTCCACCCCGGAGCACTGGCATGCGCAGATCGCTCTGGACGCGATGGACGCCGGTAAGCACGTTTACATCGAGAAGCCGATGTGCCGCACGCTGGACGAAGTCGAGAAGCTGGAAGCCATGGTCGCAAAGACCAAGTGCGTTCTGCAGGTCGGCTCGCAGGGATGCTCGGACGCCAAGTGGCGCACAGCCGGCGAGCAGATCAAGGCCGGAAAGATCGGCAAGGTCGTCCTCAGCCAGGGCAGCTACTGCCGCAACAACCCGGACGGCGAGTGGAACTACGGCATCGACCCCGAAGCCGACCCCAACACGAACCTGGACTGGAAGTCCTGGATCAAGCCCGTCGGCAACCACGCCTGGAACCCGGAGTACTACTTCCGCTGGCGCAAGTATCAGCTCTTCTCCGGCGGTATCCTGACGGACCTGTTCCCGCACAGGCTGCACCCCCTGCTGATCGCCTGCGGCGAGCAGTATCCGGTCGAAGTGAGCTGCATCGGGTCCATCATCGGCAAGGCTGACCGCGACGTCGCGGATATGACCCAGCTCATGGTCAAGTTCCCCGACGGCTCGCAGATCCTGCTGGTGGGCTCCACGGTCAACGAGCAGGGGCTGCCGGACCAGATCCGGGGCACGAAGGCGACCATCTACTTCGGCGGAGGCAAGGTTGAGATCCGCCCCGAGCGCCCGTTCTCCGACGAGATCGATCCGGAGGACGTTCCCGTGGTCGGACCGGGCGAGGACGTCCGCGAGCACGAGAAGAACTGGTTCTCCTGCATCCGCACCGGCGCCACGCCGAACTGCCCCATCAGCCTGGCGGCAAAGGCGCAGACCATGGTCACGCTTTCGGAAATGGCCTGGAAGCAGGGCAAGACCATTCACTTCGACCCCGCAACAAAGAAGGTCGTCAACAAGTAGAAGCTGACGACCCTTCGGGGCGGAATCAGTATGAAGGGGACAGCCTCCGGGCTGTCCCTTTTTTTTCGGCTCTAGCGACCCGCCGGCGTGACCTGCGACTTTCTTCTGCCGCGCGCGTTTTCGACGATGCGCTCGATGTCGGACGGCTCCACCGCGCGCTCGAAGCTGCGGAACCCGGCCAGAGAGAACCCCAGCCCCTCCGCAAGCGACGTGATCTCGTCCACCTGCGCCACCGACACCTCCTTGCCCAGCGTGAACGGCTCGTAGCGCCCGGCGAGCGCCAGCGCCATAGTCTCGGACATGCAGGCGTAGGCGGTCTTAGGCGGGAAGCCGAAGTTGAACCCAAAGTCCACATCCCCCGGCACGGCGACGACGCCGCCCTCGATGACCAGCACATCGTCGCGCTCTTTCGCGGCGCGCACGGAGACGTCCCGCGGCCGCGCAACGTCGCACACCACCGAGCCGGGCTTCAGATGCTCCGGCAGGATGATGGCGTCCACGGCGCTTGAGACCGTTACCACGATGTCCGCCTCCGGCAGAACATCCGCCACGGACGTGCTGATGTGGATGTTGCTGGAAGAGCCGTTCCCGATCTCAGAGGCCACGGCTTCCAGCCGTTTCCGGTCGCGTCCCACCAGCACCACGTCCGGATAGTGCCGCGCCAGCAGAATGGCGCACGTGCGGCCGATGGACCCCGTCGCGCCCACTACCGCCACGCGCGCCTCCCTGGCCCGGATCTCCATCAGCTCCGCTGCCCGCATGGCGCCCTGGACGGCAGTGGCCACCGTGTAGCTGTTGCCGGTGGTAATGGCGATGTTCACCCGCTCCGAAAGCGTCCTGCCGCCGTCTCCCACGACGGACGTGAACGCGCCCAGCCCCATAATGCCTGCCCCGTGCTCCTCGGCGATGTGCGCGGCCTGCACAAGCTGCGACCAGACCTCCTCCTGCGGCAGGGTCAGGAGCAGGCGCGGCGTCAGGGCGCACCCGATGAACCAGCCCTCCGCCTGGCTGCCGTCCGTGCCCCGCACCCCCGTGATGTGGCTGATGAGCGCCGGCTTCTTGAACCGGACGCCCCACTCCACAAGGCGCTCAGGCAGATAACGAGTGAAAGGATACTTGCGCGCGATGTCCCGCACGTCCAGCGGATGTATGATGAAAGCGAATCTGTTCAAATAGTATTTCCTGCGGTCCCGGCATCGGCCCGGCCGCCCGTTGACCCGTCTGCTCCCCGGCGACGGACTGGCTGGCGCCCGTTCAGTGCGCGCTCACGGCTTTGCCGGGGCCTCCTTGCCCTTCTTGTGCTGAAGCAGCCATTCGTACAGCTTCGGATCGTCGTAGGTCTGTGTCCAGGAGTCGTGCTGCGCCTCCGGGTAGATCGTCAGCAGGGGCTCCGCCCCGCACTTGCGCAGCGCTTCGATCATCTCCTCCGTCGAAGACAGCGGCACCACAGTGTCCTTCGCGCCGTGGAACGCCCACACCGGGACGCTCTTCATGCGGCAGACGGTCCAAGGGTTCCCTCCGCCGCAGATGGGCACGGCCGCGGCGAACCGCTCCGGGTGCTCGGACACCAGCGCCCATGTCCCGAAACCGCCCATGCTCAGGCCCGTGCAGTATATGCGGTCCGGGTCGACGCGGTAATCTTCCTGCATCTTGTCCAGCAGCGCATTCAGCATCTCCAGCTTCTTGTCCCACCACTGGTCGGCGGGGCACTGGGGAGCGACGATGATGAACGGCAGCCCTTCCGGGCGGCTCTCCGCCACCTTCATCGGCCCGTGGATCTTCACCCGCTGCACATCGTCCCCACGCTCGCCCGCCCCGTGCAGGAACAGCATCAGAGGCCAGCGCTTCTCCGCCTTCGGATCATAGTCCGGAGGAAGATAGACGAGATAGTTGCCCGAGACCGTCAGGGTCACCTTGCGTTCGAAGCTCTCCGGCGTCACCTTGCCCGCCGCGGACACACCCGACGCCGACAGCAGAATCAGTGCCGCCAGCAGGGCTGCCACATACATCCCAGGGACCATTGTCTTTCCTTTCCCGCGCGTTTTCAAAGCTCTGTAACCTCCGGTTTCCACTCAAGCTGGCGAAGCATCGCCTGGAAGTCCTCGGCGGACAAATCCTCCGCCCTGCGTCCCGTCGCCGCCACCAGCACCGCCTCCAGCACATTCGTGCCCGACGACCGACCGGAGAAGCTCTGCGTCGTCGTCACCAGCCGCCGTGCGCCCCGCGCCGCCAGCATCAGCCTGTCCTCCGGGGTCGTCGTGTTCGTGACGATCGTCTTGCCCTCCAGCGCTCCCTGCCCCTCGGGCAGGAACCGCCGGATCATGTGGAAATCCCCGGCGATGATATCGGCCCAGGCGTACGTGCGGCCGAACTTCGGGGTCACGCACTCCTGTTTCTCACCCGTGGGGTACAGCCACTTGAACGGAAGCTGCACGATCACCGGCAGCAGCATCCGGCCCAGCACGCGCACCATGCCAAACGATCGGATGGGGATGGGCAGGCCGAGCGCGAACATCAGGTCGCCGTAGATGACCTGCCCTCCCTGTGCCGCAATCTCCTCCGCCATCCCGAACCGGTCCACAGCGCAGACCACCAGCGTCCGCGAACCGGCGAAGTCCACTGTTCCCTGTCCGTGCAGCCACCGGATGGCGTTTCGCTCCAGGGTGTTCTTCAGGCCGCTTCCGTCGGCGACCGGAGTGACTTTCGCATTGGAGGCCAGCCGGCGGGCGTCCCGGAACGCATAGCGCCTGCCGTCCGCCACAAGCCACATATCGATGCCGCCCAGACCGATGGCGTCCACCTTGCCGTCCAGCTCCCGCAGCTTGCGCGCGTATGCTTCCAGACTGCCATCTGTGCCGATGCGGCTGATGTGGAACTGCTCTCCCAGATACCCGGCTTCCGTGGAGAAGTCGCGCCCGGAGCTGCCCAGGCTGACGCTGACGACCCGCTTCATATCAGCGCACATTATGACCGAACTTGCTCCGCCCCCGTTACCGTAGAAGCAAGTCACGCCCCGTCCGTCGGCGCAGACGCGCCGACAGGCCCACAACCAGGCCCCTGCTCCGAAGACAGCCGAAAGTGCGCTCGGGGCGCAGGTTTGCCGCGCGGTCTGGCATAATAAGGGCAAATGAGCACACACAGGTTTCTCAAAGCGTCGCGGATCCTGCCCGCATTCCTGCTCGCCGCAGCCTGCGCTCCATGCGCCACGGCCGCCCCTCCGAAGGCCGAGGAAGTGTGGCTGGGCATGTACCTCGGCAAGCTGAAAGTAGGGTACACCCACGTCCGGCAGGAGCAGGTGAGCTTCCGGGGCAGGACGGCCATCCGCACCGAAAGCTCCGCGCATACGGAGATGACCGTGCTTGGGGCCAAAATGACCCAGGACATCCGCACAACCGTCCATTCCGACCTCGAGACCCGGCCCATCTTCCAGGAATTCGAGATGTCCTCCGGGGGCAAGGCCACGAAGGTGACGGCGGAGTTCGGCACGGACGCGATCGACTGCAAGTTCCGCACCGAGGCGGGCGATTCCACGAAGCGCATACCGATCCCGAAAGGTGTCAGCCTGGTCGGGGACTCCTACACCCCCCTTCAGGGCGAGGAGATGGCTGTCGGAGCGAGGTACGAGCGCAAGGCGTTCAACCCCCTCACTCTGACTCTGGACGACCTGACAATCGAGGTGGAGCGCGAGGAGACGATCGAGCACGCCGGCGGCAAAGTGCAAGTGCTCGTTGTGCAGACAAAGACCCCCGTCGCCGACCTAACGACTTATCAGTCGAAGGCGGACGGGCAGCCCGTGCGCATCGAGGCGGCCATGGGCATCACGATGATCCGCGAGCCACGGGAGCAGGCGATGGGCATCCAGCCCGCCGAGTACCGCCCCCCGCAGGACTTCGCGGTGCTCACCAGCGTGCGCGCCAACATGGACCTGCCCGATGACGGCAAGCTTAAGAGCCTGGATATCCGCATTTCGGGGCTTACGGACAGGGCGTTCGTGCTCACGGACAGGCGCCAGCAGGTGCAGGGGGACGGCAAAGCGGTCGCGGATGGTGTCACATTCCTCATCCGTGCCTCGCGGTTTGTGGAGTCCCGCTCCGCCCTGCTGCCTGTAACGGACGCGTCGCTGCAGGCCTATCTGAAGCCCGCCTCATACATCGACAGCGATGCCCCGTCCGTGCGCGAACAGTCGCCCAAGATCGTCGGTGGCGAGAAGAACATCTACCGGGCGGCTTCTCTGATCCGGGAGTGGGTGAACGCCCGCATGAAGCCGCAGAGCGATATGGGCATCCTGCGTCCGGCGTCAGACGTGCTGAAGAGCCCGTCAGGGGTGTGCCGCGACTATGCCGTGCTGTTTGCGGCGCTCGCCCGCGCCTCCGGCATCCCCACCCGCGTCATCGGGGGCCTGGTGTTCAGCAGGGGCGATTTCTACTACCACGCCTGGAACGAAGTCTGGACGGGCGGGGAGTGGGCGCCGTTCGATGCCACCGTGGAGACGGACTTCGTGGACGCAACGCACATCAAGCTGACGGAAGGCGACGCGACGGACATGTTCCGGCTGGGCAAGGTCATCGGGCAGCTGAAAGCGGAGATCATCGCGTACGAGTGACCTGGTAGGCCCCGGGGTGGCCCGCTTTGTCAGGCGCAGTCTTCGCAGAGCCCGTGGAAATCGACCCGGCTGCTCTCAACTGTCGCGAACCCGCTGTCCTGGGCCGCTTTCAGCAGCGGTGCGCGCGGGATCTCGAAGTCCAGGTCGCGCACGCTGCCGCACTTGCGGCAGATGATGTGCTGGTGGGGGGACACATTGCCGTCATAGAGGGAAGGCCCGCTTCCGGAATCGATCTCATGCACCAACCCGGACTCCGCCAGTGTGCCAAGCGCCCTGTAAACGGTGCCGAGGCTGATGCGCGGAATCTCCTTCCGCACCACCTCATACACGAAATTCGCGTCCACGTGCGCCCGGGCCTCGCGCACTGCGTCCAGTACGGCGCCGCGCTGCCTGGTCAGTCTGTGCCTGTGTGTCAGCGTGTCCATAAGTCCGGCTTGCGGTGATACTGGTTCCTATTCACAATACCACATTTCGATTCTACCGCGTTTCGCCCGGTTCGTGCAATCAGCGCCCGGATTCGCGTCTTTCCTTCTTCCATACGCACCATTGCCGTGGGGCATGTGAAAGGCCGCGGGGCTCTGCTCCCGCGGCCGTCAAAACGCACCTGCCTGCCGCCTGACGGGCTACTCACCCAGCACTCCCCGGAAGTGGTCGGCATCGCGGAGCAGGATGTCGTCCCATTCATGCTTCGGGAAACGTCCCAGCGACTCATCCTCCAGGCACAGGTCGCCGTCATAGCCGGCTTTCTCAAGGATGCGCGCCACCTTGAAATGGTCGATGTCCCCGTCCGGCAGCGGAGACACAAAGTCACCGTAGCGCCAGCCAAGCTCACGCTGCACCTGCTGCACTTCCTCCGGATATGCGATGTTCTTCGCGTGCGTATGCTTCACCCGTCCGGCAAAGTGCTCGATAATCTCATACACTCTGTCCAGTGGATGCCCCGCCCAGTAGAAGTTGCCCGTGTCCAGAGTCAGCCCCAGCCGCGGCGAGCCCACACTGTCCAGCACCCTGTCCAGAAAGTCCGGGTCGTTGCCCTGCCGCCCGTGGTTCTCGATGCCGAGCTCCACGATATGGTAGTCCGTGGCATCCAGCACGCGCTTCATGCAGTCAGCGAACCGCTGCACGCGCGCATCGAGGCTCATCTCTGACTCACCGGACATCGCCGCGTCAATCCGCACCGCGGGGATTGCCAGTTGCCCTGCCGCCTTGACCACTGCCGTCACCCACGCCACCTCCGCCTCCACGTCCTGCCGGTTGAAGTCGTTCATCAGCAGAAAAGCGCTGGCGCGAATGCCGTGCTCCGCGAGGTGCTCCGCCCACGCCTCGATCGCCTGCTCGCTGTCCAGGACCGAGTGCTCTGCCCCGTTGACGGGCTCGAGGTTCAGCACGCGCATCTCACGGTTCACTTCGAACTCGACGGCGCCCGTCCGCAGGGCTTCCAGGCCGCTCGCCAGTGTCGGCCACGCCTGCAGGACAATATGATCCCTCACCGATGCGTACATTCTGTTCGACCCTTTCTGGTCAGTCCGGCTTTGCGGCCTCCGGTCCGGCGGCCGTCTGCCACCCGCGACTCAACGGTGCCGCTGCCGAAGCCCTTCTCCGCGCGGCAGGCGGTGTCCTTCGTGCAGTGAATGCTAGCGCGCCGCCTGAGTGGAAGCCATCCTTCCCCGGTTGCCGATCTCGACCCCCATCAGCCTCGCGATGATCTTCGGGATGTCCGTGTTGTCCTTTGCCGCCGCGAAGTCCTCGGCTCCAGGCCCGAGCGCATACAGGTCCACAGGCGTGGGCGTGTGCCCCTTCGTGGAGAAGCTGTGTTCGAACTCCTTGCCGCCTTTCGGGGTGATCTTCAGGCCGCCGGTCTCATGGTCGGCCGTCACAAGCACCAGTGTCTGGCCGTCCTCGCGAGCAGATTCCGCGGCCACGGCGATGGCATCGTCGAACTTCACCATCTGGTCCACGACCTGCTCGATGTCGTTCGCGTGCCCGGCCCAGTCGATCTGCCCGCCTTCCACCATCAGAAAGAAGTTCTTGCCGGTGCCTTTGAGAACGCGGATGGCCTTGGCGGTCAGCTCCGCCAGCGAGGGCTCCGGGTCACGGGTGGTCAGCGCACCCGCCTGCAGCAGGGCCAGGATGCGCGTGTCTTCGGACTTGCGGAACTCTTCCGCAGTCTGCACGACCTGGTAGCCCCGGGAACGCGCGGCCTCCAGAAGGTCCAGTTCGTCCGGACGCTTGGAATCGCTGTCGCTCTTAGGGATGAAGTTCTCCCAACCGCCGCCCATCAGCACGTCGGCGCCGGACCGGACCTGCTGCTCCGCGATGCGGGGCTCATTCCCGCGGCTGCGGACATGCGCCGAGAATCCGGCAGGCGTCGCATGGCTGATGGTGGTCGTGGTCACCAGGCCCACGGCCATTCCCTCATCCCGCAGAGCTTCGAAAATGCTGCGCAGCACATTGCCGTCCGCGTCCAGCCCGATCACTCCGTTGTGGGTCTTCACGCCTGTGGAAAGCGCCGTGGCGCCCGCGGCCGAGTCTGTGGTGCTGCCACTGACGTTGTCCGTGGTCACGCGGGTGTGAACGGGAAGCCCCTGTACTGCCAGACGGCCGTCCTGGCCCGCTTTCCGGATCTGCCCGGCAAGCACATGCTCCGGGCCCATGCCGTCACCGATCATGTAGATGATGTTCTTCGGGGCCGCCAGGGCCCCGGCAAGGGTGGTGAAAAAGAGCGCGGCCGTCAGAGCTGCGGACCGCGCACGCAGGCGAAAGCTCAGGGTCATCTGTTCGGAGTTCCTTTTCGAAAATGCCTGGCCCCCCGGTTTCGGGGCGCCGTCACGGGCATTATAGCACCGCCATAGCCCCCGTTGCCGTGCTCAACATGCGACCTGGTGTCAACAATCATCGGGCGGCGGCGTCAGCGCACGCGGCCGGCTCCGTCGGAAGCCGACAACACGGATATCTCCGGCTCGATCCCGGATCTGGCCGCGTAATGCCGCGTGACGGTCTCGCGGAAGCCCTCCACTGCATCGTAACGGACGATGCTGATGGTCGCCCCGCCGAACCCACCCCCCATCAGGCGGCTGCCCAGACACCCCGTCACGGAGTTCGCCGCCTCCTGCAGCCAGTTCATCTCGTCGCAGCTGATCTCGTACAGGTCGCGGGCGGAATTGTGAGAGGAGTTCAGCAGCTGCCCGAACTTCACGTCGTCGCCGGAGTTCAGGGCGCTCAGGCAGTCCAGCACGCGCTGGTTCTCGTGCACCACATGCATCGCGCGCTTTCGCACGATCTCCGGCAGCTTCCCGGCATGCTCCTCCAGATCAGCGGGCGATACGTCCCGAAGCGCCCGTATCCCGTCCAGGTGCGGTTTCAGAAGGGCCACCGCCTCTTCGCACTGGGCGCGGCGGATATTGTACTCCGACCCGGCCAGCGTGCGCGGCTTCCTGCTGTCGGCCACCACAAGCCGCGTGCCGCGAGGGAGCATGGCGAACTGATAGTCCAGCGAGCGGCAGTCCAGGAACATGGTCTTCTGTTCCTGCCCCAGCGCGGAGATGAACTGGTCCATGATGCCGCAGTTCACGCCGACGAAGTTGTTTTCCGCGCGCTGGCAGAGCAGCGCAAGCTCGCGCCCGTCCATCTCTCCGCCCGTCAGCTTCAGCACCGCGCATGCCGTCGCCACTTCCAGCGCCGCGGAGCTTGAGAGCCCGCTGCCGAGCGGAACGTTGCCCTCCAGCGCCATCTGCATGCCCGGAACGATCATGCCGCTCTTGCGCAGCTCGTCCAGAACGCCGCGGATGTAGTTCGACCACGCCGCCTCTTCCACTTTGCGGATGCTGGAAAGCGTGATGACGGACGTCTCCGCATAGTTCACACTGAACGCCGTTACCGTGTCGTCCGCCGAGCCCGACGCCGCGATCATCACATCCCGGTCGATGGCCGCCGGCATCACGAACCCGTCGTTATAGTCCGTATGCCCGCCGATGATCTCCACGCGCCCGGGAGCGCGCACAATGACTTCCGGGGCGCTTCCGAACTGCTCCCGGAACGCCGCATCCAGCGCATCGATCCTCTTTGTGTCAGACGTAGCCAAATGCATCCCTCGTACTGCTTACCAGATTGCACCTCCGGAGCAGGTCTCTTTCTTTTACCACAGCCCCACCGGCGGGGCAACTCGCCCGGACTGGCGAGCAGGGGGTAACATGTCCCGACAAGAGCGATTGCGGAGGATGACGATATGACTCGTTACACCATCATGACTCTGGCGATCGCCGCGGCGCTGGCGCCTTCCTGCGCGGCCCAGCCCCCCGGCACGCCAAACAACCCGTACGGCACCCACCTG
>MTKY01051208.1_pt1 | contig 13717 bp, 15 predicted proteins | sample 1042731 | NCBI WGS metagenome assembly MTKY01 (sample SAMN06212206, study PRJNA360538) | anaerobic digester metagenome | biome: Wastewater treatment plant; material: sludge; isolation source: anaerobic digester fed with sludge from wastewater treatment plant | place: Denmark: WWTP Soeholt ... | reverse complement strand
CCTGGCACGTATACGTCTCGATAGTATGTCCGCGGGGCGGCGCAACAGTGTCCAGCGCCGTGACGCGTCCGCGCGGCAGGGCCTGGCACGTATACGTCTCGATAGTATGTCCGCGGGGCGGCGTTATCCCTGGACCTCTTCTTCCACCATAAGCTGCTTTTCCTCGGCGCTTGCGACGATCTTTCGCCGCTGGATGCTCCTGAGAGCATCGAGGACGGCGCGCCGCACCGTGTCGTTCCTGTCCTTGCTGAACTGCTGGAGGATATCGCGGCACTCGTCACTGCCTATTCTGCCCAGCGCTGAGGCCGCCGCGGCGCGCAGGTTGCCCATTCCCTTGCCCATGAACGGCAGCGGCGAGCGTTTCTGCATGATATTACGGAAGTAAGGTATGGCCGACTGGTCGCCTATCTCTCCCAGCGCCCACAGCGCCGCGGCCTTGACCGATTTGGTGCGGTGACGCTCCTTCCTGAAGCTCCGCGCCGGCTTTATCACCCCCAGGAGAATGGGGGCGGTGGAGACGTCGCGCATGCGGCCGAGCCCGATGCATGCCTCCCTCTGCACCTGGTCGTCGCGGTCGTCCAGCGCTTCGACGAGAAGGGAAATGGTCTCGGCGGTGCGAATCTTCGACAGGGCTTTGATGGTCTCCCGGCGCACCTCGGGGTTCTGGTGCCTGATGAAGCGCGCCAGGGACTGGATGATGGAACGGTTCCCGATCTCGGCGAGGATGGAGATGATATTGCGGTACATATGCCAGGGATTGTACTTCTCGAGGTCGTTGATGAGGGTAAGGATGGCGTCCTTCCCGATGTTCTCCAGGGCCTCGAAGGTTACCCGCTTCACCAGGAGGTCCTCGCTGTCCTTGAGCACCTGGATAAGGGGCTGCACCGACTTGTCCTCGAACTTGATGAGGAGCTCCGCCACCGCGGTTATGGTCTGGATGTCGCCTTCCCTGAGTATGTCGGCCAGGCTGTCCAGCACCTCGTCGTTGGCCACCGTGGCCACCGCCTCCAGGGCGATGCGCCGCTGTTCCGGCTTGCGGGTGTCCTCGGCGCTGTTATGCCGCCAGAAGGTGTTGATGATTTGAATGGCGGCCTCGTAGTCCTGGGAAAGGATGAAGGTGGAGGCCAGGCTGGCCAGGCAGGCCGAAAGGGTGGTGTAGACCTCGCTCAGCTCCCTCTCCCGCTCCAGCCGCTCCAGCAGGCGGTCTTTCATCTCGTAGGCCACCGGGAACTCCTGCAGGCGGCGGCTCATCTCCAGCGCCGCCGGGATGTTGCGCAGGGTCTCCGCCGTCTTGAGGCGGATCTCGGGGCTCATGTCCTCCAGGTTGTCCAGGAGGCTCTCCACCAGCTTTAGCACCGTTTCGTGGCGCCTGGCACGGTAGAGTTTCTGCAGCAGGCGGGGGATGTTTTCGTCTATCGTCAGGTCGGCGGTCAGCTCGTCGATGTCGAGGGTCAGCCCCTCGTTCACCAGCATGTGGCTGATCTGATAGACGAGGGTGCTGGACCCGGCATCGCCCTTCTCGCTGGTGCCGTTGACTATCTTCTTCCACATGTCCGCCTGGAAGATACGGTCGCTGACCCGTGATTCCCACGGTTTCCCCACCGATGCCTGGTAGATCTCGTCGATGAGGGCGGAGAGGGACCCGAAGCGCAGTTCCTGTTCGGGGGAGAAAGCGGCCTCCGGGTCGTTTACGATCCTCTGTAGGGACTCGTGCTCGCGGATGGCGCTCTCCAGGAGGTCGAGGACCTTGTTCTCGCGCAGGATGTCCAGTATCTTCTTGCGCAGCTCCAACTCCCGCAGGACCTCGGGTTTCTCGCGCAGCAGGAACCCCTTGAGCTCCGAGGGCTCCAGGAAGGCGGCGGCCCTCGCGATCTCCTCGGTGTCCATGCGCCGCAGCTCTTCGTCCGTGATCTCACCGAGCAGGAGGGCCGTCCTTTCCAGCGTGGCGCAGATCATGTCCAGCGCTGCTTCTGGATCCTCCTCCTCCACCACGATCTCCCGCACCGCCTGGCGCAGCAGCAGCCCGAGGCGCGGCGGGTTGCCCATGATGTCACGGATAGTGCCTTCCCCCGTGTTCTCCCGGCTTTCCTTGCCGGTGATGAAGTTGACGAATCTCTCGTCCTTGAGCTTCTCGTTGAGCCGGAGGAGCTCCTCGTCCTTGATGCGGATCTCCCCTTCGTGGTCCTCTTCGATGATTTCCGTCGTGATGACCTCGTCATCGGAGACCGAGACGAAGCGCCGCTCGTTCACCAGGATGTGATGACAGCCCTCCCTCTCCATCTCCGCGGCCATGCCGCCCAACTGGCGCAGTTCCTCGGGCTCCTTGGCCATGATGTAGAGAAACTTGAGGAATTCCTCTTGTTCCATGCCCGTCGAAAAGGTGATGCTGTAGATGTCCCGGCGGCGCAGGCTGTCGAGGAAGGAGAGGACGGGCGGCCTGACCTGGTCGCGGTCGTGCAGCTTCTCCCCGTTCACCAGGAGCAGGTTGTCCGCCTCTCCCAGGGTCAGCTTCCCGGTCTGGGCCAGCAGCGGATCCATGCGCCCGTAAGCGGTGTCCACCGATGCGGCGATCATGTCGCTGGTGGGGGGATACATGTGTATGTTGATGGTTGCGGCATTGAGGGCGATGAGTAGCTCCACCGCCTTGCGCGCGATCTCCTCCCCGGCCTCGTCGCCAGCCGGCTCCTCGATCTGATGGTCTTTTCCCTCGTCCATGCCTCGATCCGCCCGCTTTTAAGAATCGCCTCTCTGAATATTATTTATCGACAGCGGCCAACACCGACATTAGATTATTTACCGCCCACCAAGCCAAATCCTCCATCTGTGCCCACCCGCCCCGTCTACAATCCATTCGTCTGCCCACTCCCGCTCGATCTGTAACGCAGCCATCTGCCCGCCTTCCTACCGCCCCATAATCCGCCGGTCTGCACTGAAATCCCTGTGGTCTGCGCTGCCACGTATATGGAGGCCTGGCCCTATGTGGAGAATGGAGAGCTGACCCCGGGCAACGACCCCGTCCACCCCGCTATAATGTAAGCATGGTCGATATAATACGCATGAAAGACGCGGACGAGGCTTCCCTGCTGCGCAGGTGTGAGGCGGCGCTCGCGGAGGGCGAGCTGCTCATCCTGCCCACCGACACCGTCTACGGGCTGGCGGCGCGCGCTGACAGCAGGAGCGCCGTGGAAGCGGTATTTTCGGCAAAGGGGAGGGATGCGGAGAAATCCCTGGTGGTGATGGTATCGAGCGTCGAGGAGGCGTTGGAGCTTGTGGATCCGGGACAGCGGGGGTTCCTCTTGCGCCTTGCCCGTTTCTGGCCCGGCCCGTTGACGCTCGTGGCAGCCGCGGTGGACGTCGCATGGAGGCGGGTCGTCGCTCCCGATTCCGGGTCACTGGGCCTTCGAGTGCCCGACGACGAGTTTCTCCTGCGCCTGCTGGCCGCGAGCGGCCCCCTGGCGGTAACCAGCGCCAACCCTGCTGGCGGGGAGGCCCCGTCTGCCTTTGCGGATTTAGACGCCGGCCTGCTGGGCATGGCCTCGCTTGCCCTGGACGGGGGGGAACGCGGATCGGGGAGGCCCTCTACTGTGGCCGAGATCCGGGGGGACGTGATCTCCGTCCTGCGGCAGGGGGATATATCCGGGGAGGAACTCGCGCGGGCGATTGAGCCCGAAGTAGACGGCGGGCAGGCGCCTCGCGCCCCCATACGATGAAAGGAAAGTGGTTCAACTGCTGGACATACTCTTCGTCTGCACGGGGAACATCTGCCGCAGCCCCATGGCGGAAGCCCTCTTTCAGTCAAGGCTGATAAAGGATTACCCGGAGATAGCCGCTGACGCCCTGGTGCATTCCGCGGGGATATCCGCCATAGAGGGCAACCCCTCCACGTCTTCGGCCGTGCAGGCCATGGACCTCTGGGGCATCGACCTCGAGCCGCATCGCGCCTCGGAGCTGACCCCCGGCATCTTGCTCGAAGCTGACGTCATCCTGGCCATGGCCAGGGAGCACCTCTTGAGCATCGAGCGCATGGAGCCGCGCGCCCTCGAGCGGAGCACCACCTTCAAACACCTCGCCGCCATGTCCAGCCTCATAACCGGGCGCCTGGGCTTAACGACGGTGCGTAGCGAAAAAGCTGCGCGTGCCCGGATCGCCGGTCTGTTCGAACTGCTGCGCGAGTCGGCGAAGGCCGACGGCTTCATGGCCGATATCCAGTCGCGGGGCTCTGATATAATTGACCCCATCGGGAGTTCTCTGCGCGTTTACCTGGGAGTTGCGGAGGACATCGAAAGCTCCCTGGACGACATCCTGCTGGCCCTTTTCGGGTGTCCGGAAGCAGTGAGCGAAGGATGAGGATGGCGCGCGGGGGAGCCGTTCGGAACCTGCATGAAAGCGAGTATACGGATGAAAGTAGCCCTTGGATGTGATCACGCCGGCTTCGTCCTCAAGGACGCGATCGCGGCGTACCTGGCGCGGAAAGGACACGAGGTGCTGGACGAGGGGACCGATTCGGATGCCTCCTGTGACTGGCCTGATTTCGGGGAGCGGGTCGCGGGGCGCGTGGCCTCGGGGGAGGCGGAGAGAGGGATCGCCATCTGCGGCACCGGCATCGGGATGTCCATGACCGCAAACAAGCTGCCCGGGGTGAGGGCGGCCCTCTGCAACGACCTTTACACGGCGCGCTACAGCCGCCTTCACAACGACGCCAACGTGCTGGCCCTGGGCGCGAGGATCGTCGGCCCGGGCCTGGCGGAGGAGATCGTGCGCACCTGGATGGACACGCCGTTCGAGGGAGGACGGCATTCCCGCAGGCTGGACAAGTTGACGGAGATCGAGAGGCGACACGGAGGAGCCAGGGCATGAGCGGGCTGGACGAGATAGCGAAGGTGGACCCCGAGATCGCGCAGGTCGTGCGGGACGAACTCAACCGTTTGCGCCACAAGATCGAGCTCATCGCCTCGGAGAACTTTCCCTCCCGTGCGGTCCTGGAGGCCGCGGGAACCGTTCTCACCAACAAGTACGCGGAGGGGTACCCGGGGCACAGGTGGTACGGAGGCTGCGAATACGTGGACGTGGCGGAGGAGTTGGCCATAGCCCGCGCCAAGGCGCTCTTCGGCGCGGAGCATACCAACGTGCAGCCCCATGCCGGGGCCCAGGCCAACCTGGCCACCTATTTCTGCGCCCTCGAGCCCGGCGATACCATCCTGGGGATGGACAAGAGCGCGGGGGGGCACCTGACCCACGGCACCCCCGCCAACATCAGCGGCGTTCTCTACGACGCGCATTTCTACTGCCCCAACCGGGAGACGGAGATGCTCGACTACGAGGAGATAGCGGCGATCGCGAGGAAATGCCGCCCCAGGATGATCATAGCCGGGGGCAGTTCCTATCCCCGCGATATTGACTTCGCCGCCTTCCGGGCCGTGGCCGACGAGGTGGGGGCCATGCTGATGGTGGACATGGCGCATTTCGCGGGACTCGTGGCGGGCAAGGTCCATTCGGATCCCGTGCCCCACGCCGAGTTCGTCACCACCACCACCCACAAGACGCTGCGCGGGCCGCGCGGGGGGATGATCCTGTGCCGTGAGCGTTTTGCGCGAGAGCTGGACCACGCCGTCTTTCCCGGCACCCAAGGGGGGCCGCTCATGCACATAATAGCGGCCAAGGCGGTGGCGCTGCTGGAAGCTTCCCGGCCGGAGTTCGCCGAGTACGCACGGCAGATAGTGAGAAATTCTAGGGCGCTGGCCGAAGCCCTGCGGGACAGGGGCCTGCGCATCGTGTCCGGGGGAACGGATACCCATCTTCTCCTCGTCGACCTGCGGCCGCTGGGGCTTACGGGCGACGAGGTGGAGAAAGCCCTGGACGACGTGAAGATCACGGCCAACAAGAATAACGTCCCATTTGACGATAAACCGCCCGCCGTCACCAGCGGCGTCCGTTTCGGCACCCCGGCCGTGACCACGCGCGGGATGAGGGAGGAGGAGATGGTGGAGATAGCCGACCTCGTCGCCCTGGTGGTGCGGAACATGGGATCGCCGGACGTGATGAGCCGTGTGCGGGGGAGAGTGGAAGAGCTCGTCGCCGGCTTTCCCCTCTACCCGGAGCTTTGAGGTTGCCGGAAGGCGAGACCCCGGGAGATTCGCCATGGCCAGGCCGAGTTGGGAAAGATATTTCATGTCCATCGCCGAGCAGGTAGCCACGCGCTCGACCTGCCTGCGCAGGCAGGTGGGATGCATCATCGTCGTAGGAAAACGCATCGTATCCACCGGCTACAACGGCGCGCCCTCCGGTCTGCCCCACTGCGAGGAAGTGGGCTGCATACGCGAGACCCGGGGCGTCGCCTCCGGGGAGAGGCACGAGCTGTGCCGGGGATTGCACGCCGAACAGAATGCCATCATCCAGGCGGCGATGCACGGCACCGCGGTGTTGGGCGGCAGGGTGTTCTGCACTCATAAGCCGTGCATCCTCTGCACCAAAATGCTCATCAACGCCGGCGTGGAGCGCGTCTATTACACCGAGGGATACGAGGACGAGATGGCGGACGAGATGGCGCGCCAGGCCGGCTTGCAGCTCGTATCCCTGGGTGACGAAGGGACCGGACCTTGATCTACCTGCTGGCCTTCGCGGTCTCCCTGGTACTGGTGCTGGTCTTCACCCCCTTTGCCAGGCGGCTCGCGGTTTGGCTCGGGGCGGTGGACATGCCACACGATCGCAAGGTGCACGAGAACCCCACTCCCAGCCTGGGCGGGGTGGCGATCCTGCTCTCCGTCATCGTCTCCCTGCTGCTGTGCAAGGTGCTGGTCAGCTATTCCTCCACCCTGGCCAGGCCACAGGGCATGGTTGACGCGCTCTCCTCGTACCAGTTGCTGGGTATCATACTCGCATCGACTTTCATAGCCGTGATGGGCGCGGTGGACGACATGCGCCACCTCTCGCCCTGGATGAAGCTGGCGGGCCAGGTGATGGGGGCGCTGGTGCTTGTATCCTTCGGCGTCGAGATAAGCAGTATCGCTCTGCCGAGGGGGAACGTCCTGGACCTCGCCGCGAGCCCGATCCTCTCCATCCTTCTTACCATAATATGGATGGTAGCTTTCACCAACATCATCAACCTCATCGACGGCCTGGACGGGCTGGCGGCGGGGATAGCTTTTATCTCGGCGGTCGCCTTCTTCTTCTACGGCTCCCGCGTCGGGGGCGACCCCAATACGTTGCAGGCCATGGTCATCTCGGCCGCCGTGGGAGGAGCCTGCCTGGGATTCCTGCGCTACAATTTCAACCCCGCCAGCATCTTCATGGGGGATTCCGGGGCGCAGTTCCTGGGCTTTATCCTGGGGGCCATAAGCATCCAGGGCATCCTCAAGCGCACCGCGGTGGCCACCATGTTCACTCCTATCATCATCCTGGCCGTTCCCATCATCGATACCGGCCTGGCCATCCTCAGGAGGGCGAGGAAGGGGAGGCCGTTCCACTACGCGGACAAAGAGCATATACACCACCGCCTTCTCTACATCGGGCATTCGCAGCGCCAGGCCGTGATGATAATCTACCTGTGGACGGCGGTGCTCACGGGTATCGCCCTTGCCCTCGAATTCGTTGCCTCCAAGACGGTCGTCCTCCTGCTCCTGGCTGTCGGCTTCCTCGTCTTCCTCGCCACCACGCTGCCGCGTATCGTCATCGGTGGCAGGGAACTCGAGAAAGAGGAGGAGGCTGAGGTAGGGGAGATCGGGGGCGGAAGTCCGGGGAAGGAGTGACCGTTTCGCGGCGGGCGCCCCTGCCGGCTGCGCCCCATCATTTCCTCGCAAGTCACTTGATGATAACTTGGTGGTGGAGCGGCTGGACGCCGCGATTAATGGATATATATAATGACTTCATAGTATATTGACACTCGCTGTTCATGGGTGTTGATATAGTTGCCGAAAGAGAGTAAGAAATCAGCTTGTCCGTGATGGAGAAACGCACGCAGCAACTTTTGCAGGGAGAGGTGTAACGAGGAAATGTCGCAGAACGGAAAAGGTAACGGGGTCAAGCTCACCAGGAAGGCGAGGCGTAACTTCTACCAGGCGTTCGGTCCGCCCACCTTTCCCATCTTCATGGTCGCGGGCGGATGGCTGCTCAAATCCATCGGGCCGCACACGCCCTTCATCAAGTTCGCGCGGCCGGACCGCTTCTCCTATCACCTGCCTCCGGTGAAGTCGCGGGCCTACGAGAGGTTTTACCGCAATATCATCGACCGCGGGCTGGGAAGGGAGTGGGGACCGCACGCCGTGACCATCGCCGTGACCCACGACTGCAACGCCCACTGCGTCCACTGCAGCGCCTTCCGGCGCAGCAGCGAGGGCACGCTGACCACGGGGCAGTGGTGTGACGTCATCGACCAGTGCGCGGAGCTGGGCATCACCGACATCATCATCACCGGCGGGGAGCCCCTCATGCGCCCCGACCTGGACGTGCTCATCCGCAGGATCGTGGAGAACGACTGCGTGGCCGATATCTTCACCAACGGCTCCCTGCTCACTGAGGAGAACCTGGACAAGCTGCAGGCGGCCGGCTGCGATACCCTCTTCGTCAGCCTGGACAGCCCGTTTCCCGAGGAGCACGACAGGCTCAGGGGAGTACCCGGCCTCTACGACCGCGTCATCGAGGGTATAGAGAGAGCGGTTTCCCGGGGCATGGCGGTGGGCGTCTCCACCTACATGAACCGTGAGAATATCGCGAAGGACTACCATCACAGGTTCCTGGAGCTATGCAGGGGACTGGGGGTGGGGGAGCTGACCGTCTTCGACCTGGTGCCCACGGGCAGGTGCATCAAGCAGGACGAGCTCATCCTGAGCGACTCGGAGCGCGAGGTCTTCCGCGTTATCCAGGAGGAGCAGTGGAAGGATCTCAAGGGACCACGCGTGTGCCTCATGTGTCACGTGAACGACCCGCACATCATGGGCTGTTTCGGTGTGAAGTGGCAGATACACATCACCCACAACGGCTTCGTGACCCCCTGTGACTTCAACCCGCTGCATTTCGGCAACGTCAAGGAGGAGTCGCTGTGGGACATCTGGCACCGCATGAAGGTGCACCCCGAGTACGACCGCAAGACCATGACCTGCCGCATGCAGGACCCCGAGTTCCGGCGCAAGTACGTTCACAAGATCCCCGACGGGGCGGAGCTGCCCTTCCCCATAGACCTGGTCGACCGCGAACACCGCGACGCCGCGGCGCGCCGGTGACGTCCCCTCGGAGGAAGCATTTCTTTCCAAATGCGCGGACTATACCGTAGAATATCACTGTAGTCTTTTACGGCCCCAGATCAGGCTTCGGGGGATAGATGGAAAAGAGTACGCGCATCGCATTCATGGGATTCAACCCCGCCTGTGCCCGGCTGGCCCGCATCCTTTCCGCTTCTCCGCAGGCGGAGTTCACGGGGATGGTGGTCAGGGAATCTCCCGCCGACTGGCCCTCCTCGCTGCCCCTGCCTCCGCTTTTCTCGTCCCGCAGGGAGCTTTTCCGTGCCGCGGACCCGGATCTCCTGCTGATCGCCGAGGAGGTCGGCGAGCTGAAGGGGATCCCGGCCAAGTGCCACGTGGTCCACGCCCACGATGGCTCTCCCGCGGCGCGGCTGTTGCAGGCGCTCCCCGCCTCGCTCGCCCCCTCGCCCCCATGCGAAGAGGACATGCGGGAGTTAGCGGCCATATGCGCGAGCATCAACATCGTGGAGGCCTATTCGGATCCCATGCCCAAGCTGGCGCAGCTGCTGGACAGGGCTATGGCCGTGAGCGGAGCGGAGCTGGGAGTGGTCCTTCTGCCCGGAGACGTGCTGGACGAGCTGGACGTGGTCATGGCGCGGGGACTGGGAGCGAAGGAGCTCGTGGGAAGGGGGCTCGGCACGGCGGAGTCTCTTTGCGGCAGAGCTTTCGATACCGGGGTGTTGATGCGGGCCGGACTTGAAGAGGGATTGCAGGAAAGCACGTATCTCGGAGGAAGCGGCATCGAGAGGCTGCTGGCCATGCCCATGCGGGCGGAGGGAAGGGTGACCGGCGTCTTCGCCCTGGGACGGGGCGAAGAGGAGTTCAACGTTCACAGGGTACCCATCCTGACCCTTCTGGCCGACCAGGCCGGTTTGGCGTTGCTCATCTCCCGCCTCTATTCGGAGCTGGAGACCAACGTGGTGAGGGACCCCGCGAGCGGGCTCTTCAACCTGCATTATTTCCAGCACCAGTTGAGCCAGGAGGTGAACCGCGCCCGGCGCTACAGCCTGAACGTATGCCTGCTCTTCTTCGCGGTAGACGATTACGACAGATACATGGAGCGCAATGGCCGCTACATGGGAGACTTCATCCTCTCCGACATCGGCAACATCGTTTTGCGCAACACGCGGGAAGTGGATACCGCAGCGCGCTACGGCGAGAACCTCTTCGCGGTCCTCCTGCCGGAGACCAGGCGCCTGGGAGCCATGCGGCTGGCTGAGCGCATTCGCAAGGTCATCGAGGAATACCCCTTCCCCTCCCGCGAGAAAAAAGAGGTGGAGAGCCTCACCGCTTGCGTGGGCGTATCTTCCTTCCCTGCCAACGCCGATAACGACCAGGACCTAATGGAAAAAGCCCTGGCCGCCCTCACCACCGCAAAGGCGGCCGGCCCCAATAACGTGCGCCTCTACTCGGACAATATGGAGAATGAGAGCGTCTGAAAACCGGGGTGCGGAGAGAGGACACCCCGGCTTACCCGCGGCGAAGGTCCCCGTATTTGCGGCGAAGTCCCCAGACCACGCGCAAGCCCTCCCAGAAGATGGCGGAGTTCATCTTTGATTCCCCGCCCTTGCGGTCGACGAAGATGATGGGGACCTCCACGATGCGGAATCCGAGTGTCTCGGCGACGAAGGTCATCTCTATCTGGAACGCGTATCCCTGGGAGGTGACGCGGTCCAGGGGGATGGACTCCAGCACGCGGCGGGAATAGCAGCGAAAGCCCGAAGTGGTATCCACCGTCCTGGTGCGCGCCACTATCTTGGTATACAGGTTACCTCCGCGGCTGATCAGCCAGCGCAGGAAACTCCAGTCGGGCGCGCCGCCCCCCTTCACATAGCGGGAGCCCACCGCGGCGTCCGCGCCGCGCGCCGCCTCGTAGAGGCGGGGGAGGTCATCGGGATTGTGGGAGAAATCGGCGTCGATCTCGAAACAGTACTGGGCGCCGCGTTCGAGGGCATAACAGAATCCCGCCCGGTAAGCGGTGCCAAGGCCTTCCTTTCCCTGGCGGTGCAGCACCTCGATGCGATCGTCCGCTGCGGCCAGACGGTCGGCGATCTCACCGGTACCATCCGGGGAGTTGTCGTCAACAATGAGCACGGAGAGGTCCAGGGGTTGATCGAGTATGGACTCCACGATCCGCTCGATGTTCTCGCGTTCGTTGTACGTCGGTAATACTACGGTTAAGCCGCGCATGCGAAGATTATATCACTTGCGCTTCCCCGTGGGGTCATCCCCTGAGGCGGGACGTTTTTCAGGCCGGACTCAGCTGTGGTGGATCCTCGGCCGGGGGACGTCGCGTGTCCGGGCCGATCCCTATGCCGGCCTCCCGCGCTTCCAGCCGAGCTTCCCGACCAGGGGAACGAAGACGCAGGTTCCCTCCTCGCTCGCCTGGTATTCGCCGCCGCTCCGCCGGATGAGGTTCAGCATCTGCATCCCGGATGGGCCCACGGGTATGACCAGCCTCCCTCCGTCAGCGAGCTGTTCCAGCAGGGGCTGGGGGACGGAGGGGGCACCGGCGGTGACGATGATGCCGTCGTAGGGGGCCTGCTGCGGCCAGCCCAGGGTGCCGTCACCGACATGGATGGCCAGATTGCCGTAACCCAGTGAGCGCAGCCGTTCGCCGGCCTGGCGCGCCAGGTCGGGGAATTTCTCTATGGAGATCACCTCGGCCGCGAGTTCGCACAGGATGGCGGCCTGATACCCCGAACCGGTCCCGATCTCCAGCACCCGGTCTTCCTCGCCGACCTCGAGGAGCTCGGTCATCCACGCCACCATGTAGGGCTGGCTGATGGTCTGCCCTTCGCCGATGGGCAAAGGGGAGTCGTCGTAGGCGCGTTCGGCGAGGCTTTCGGGCACGAACAGATGCCTGGGAACGCGGGACATCGCCTCCAGCACGCGCGGATCTTTCACTCCGCGAGCGGCTATCTGGTGCTTGACCATGTTGCTTCGCAACCGGCTATAGTAGTCATCTTCCATAATCACGGTTCTCGTCCCGGGCGGCACGCAGAGCGGGATCAGGTTTCCACGTTATCGCCATCGAGGAATTTAGTGACGCTGACGGTGGTGCCGCTGTGAGGATGCGAATCGCATTCGAATACGTCCACCAGGCTTCTGATCAGCGGGATCCCGAATCCCTTGCCCAGGAGGTCTGTCCGCTCCCTGTCGAGGACGAGGCCGGTGTCGAAGCCCGGGCCCTCGTCTCTCACCTCGATGGTCAGGTGCTTGTCGCCGGCAAGGAAGCGTATGAGGATTGGAGCCTTGACCTCTTTGCCGTTTCCGGTGTGGACGATGGCGTTGGTGCACATCTCTGAAACGGCGATCTTGAGGTCGTCGATGTTCTCCTCGCTGAAATGCATGCGGCGGGCTATGGAACCGACCATCAACCGGGCCAGCCCCACGTACTTCGCTTTTGCCGGCATCTCCAACTCGAAAGCAGTGCTTTTGTCGCCTGGCAAGATCATGCCTCCTCGGCCTGCGCGAGCAACTCGTCCCTGGAGTGGTATACGGGAAAGACCTTGGTTAGCCCGGTGATGCGGAAGATGCGGAGTATCTTTTCCTGACCGCATATTATCCCGAGTTCGCCGCTGTGATGCTTTACCCTCTTCAAGCCACCCACCAGCACTCCCAGGCCGGTGCTGTCCAGGAAGGCCACCCTTTCCAGGTCCACGACGATATTATACTTGCCCTCGTCCACCAGGTCTTTTATGGTTTCGCGCAGCTTGGGGGCGCTGTAGACGTCTACCTCACCGGATAACCCGATGAGCGAGAAGTTGCCCACGCTCTCGAGAACGACGTCCAGTTCCGCGCCTTCTCTTTCATTGTTATCCATGACCGTCCCACCGTGAAATAGGCTCATTCTTCCTGGTGCCGAGAACCATCATGAGGGCTTTACGGGACGCTTCACGATTGTCCCGCACTTGCTGCATCTCGCCTTGTCTTCTCCAGGCTCGATGGTCACGCGGTTGCTGCACTTCGGGCACAGAACCCTCAGGATTTCGATACCCGTCTTCTCATGGCCGTGAGGTCCCCGCGCCATTTTTCACCTCCAGGTACTTAATGAGATATAAACATTACTCGAACCCGATGAGGCCCAACAACTATTTACCCCCATGGCAAACCTTTAAAACCTCCCACCCCCATCTCGATACGGACTCGCCCTTCTGCCCACCCCGGCTCGTTCTTTTCCCCGTAGGGTGGGGTCTGGTCTTGCGTTTCGCGCCGCAGGCGGAGCCGGAGGCGTGAAACGCAAGACCAGACAACAGTCGCCATTACCTCGAGACCAGGCGTATCGATACATAGCTACCCCAACCGTTCGAGACCTACATACCTACCAGGGCAACGCCGGGAATAACACGAACCACCCGCCTCCCAAGGCCGGAAATGCCTTGGGGTCACATCTTGCATGCGAGTTATAAAACCCCTGCTGCCAACAGGCAACATACCGGGGTATGCAAAAAACAAGACCTGGAATGATAAAGACCGAACGC
>MTKY01051691.1_pt1 | contig 13725 bp, 13 predicted proteins | sample 1042731 | NCBI WGS metagenome assembly MTKY01 (sample SAMN06212206, study PRJNA360538) | anaerobic digester metagenome | biome: Wastewater treatment plant; material: sludge; isolation source: anaerobic digester fed with sludge from wastewater treatment plant | place: Denmark: WWTP Soeholt ... | reverse complement strand
TGTATGCCGGATTCATCGTCTACCGTGACAAAAAACACGAGCTGGCGCGCGGGCCAGAGACACTGTATCCCGGTCACTACGCGCCCCTAATCGAACTGACAACCTTTCTGGCGGTCACCGGGGGCACACTGGAATGGCCGTTCGGCCCCACACCGGAAGCCCAGGCTGCGGCAACAGAGGTGGCCTAATGGCGGCGCCATCCACCTTTGCCCAACGGGTTGCCGCGCACGCGACTGCGGAGTACCCCGATCCCTACACCGGCTTGCTCGCTGCCGCCCGCGAACGCCTGACCGGGCAGTTCAGCCTGGAAGCTTTGCGCACGCCCACCGCCCACGTCGAACGCGAGGCCGAGACGTTGCTGCGCGCCCTGGTCGACGAACACGCGAACGCCGCGCTGCAGTACGGCCGGCCCTTTACCGAGTCCCTGGAAGAGCTGGTGGCGCGCTTGCAGTACGACATCTTCGGCTACGGCGTCATCACCCCGTATCTCAATATGCCCACCGTGGAAGAAATCATGATCAACGGCCCGGACGTGATCTGGGTGGACGATGCCGAACGGGGAATGTACCGCGCCAGTATACGCTTCGAGAGTGCCCGCGAGGTGCAAAAACTGGTTGACCGCATCGCGGCGCGGCACGGACGGCGCTTCGACCGCTCCAATCCACGGGTCAACGCCAAGATGCCCGACGGCAGCCGCCTCAACGCCGTGATGGAACCGCTGGTGGACAACGTGCCCGTCGCGGTGACCATCCGCCGCCACCGCCTGGTCGCCCGCACGTTGGACGACCTGGTGCGACTGGGCACACTCACTGCCGACATTGCGGGTTTCCTCAAAGAGTGCGTGCTGGGCCGTCTTAACCTCATCGTCACCGGCGGCACCGGGTCGGGCAAGACCAATACCCTCAACGCCTTGTGCGCGGTACTGCCACCGGAAGAACGGGTGGTCACCGTGGAGGATACCCCGGAACTGCAACTGGGTCTCGACAACTGGATCGCGATGGTCACCACCGAGGAGACCGAGGAAGGACAACGGGCCATCACCCTGGACGACCTGGTGATCAACGCCTTGCGGATGCGCCCGGACCGCATCGTCACCGGTGAGGCGCGCGGGGCGGAGATTCGCTCCGTCCTGATGGCAGCCAACACTGGCCACGATGGACAGTTGCTCACTCTGCACTCCAACGGCGTCCACGAGATCGCCAACCGCGTGGTGCAGATGTGGCAACTGGCCGATTCAGCGATGGCCCCTGGTGTGATCACCCGCTACCTGGTCGATGCCTTCGACCTGGTGCTCTACATTGAGCGCGTCACGGTCAACGGGCAGCGTCGCCGCATCGTGCGCGAGGTGGCCGAGTTGTTACCTTCGCGCCAGATGGAAGGCGACATTCCGGCCATCAACGTGCTGTGGCAGGATACTGGCAACGGCTTGCAGTGGACGGGCCTGTACCCGCAGACGCTGGAAGAGAGCATCTACCTGCGCACCGGGCAACAGGTCAGCCTGCACCGCTACTTCAAACGGGGGTGAGGACGATGCGTTTTCTACTGGGAACACAGGCTGAAGCCGATGTCAGTATGGTGCTGGTCGCGGGGCTGGTCCTGGTCTGCCTCGTGGCGCTCGTGGCGTGCGCCGCGACGGGCGCGCCGCTGGGAGTTGGTCAGTGAGTCAAGGGACACCCACTGCCACACTCGTGCCTGCCCTGGTCGGCCTCTGGCTGGCCGGGTTGAGCTACGCTGACCTGCGGACGCGCACGGTCCCGGCCTGGGCCACGGCCCTGCCGCTGGCAGTGTTGGGACTGCTGCGTGTTGCTGTAGTCCCACCGGATGGCGCGGTTGTGACGGGGGGCGTAGCCGTGGGCTTTGCGCTGTTGATGATTCTGCTGTCCGACACGCCAGCAGCGGTGTTTCCCGCCGGGGCCGCCGCGTTCTGTGCCGGACTCTCCGGGGAGCAGGCGCAAGTCCTGGTGGGCAGTTGGATCGCGGCGTTGGTGCTCACAGACGTAGGTCTTTGGGGCGCAGGGGACGGCAAGGTGCTCGCCGTGTTGACGGCGCTGTATCCCGATGTGCGGCTCGTAGCCGCTGTTGGTGCAGCCTTGCTGGTGGGCAGCGTTGTGACCTTGCTCAGTCAGCGAAAGCGTACTGGCGAACGCCGAACTTTCCCTGCCATCCCCTGGTTGGCAGTGGGGACGGCGCTGTATCTGGCGCTGGTAGCCCTCAGCGGTCAGCCGTCAGCGATCAGCTTTCAGCAACGAGCATCGAGCATCGAGCTTCCAGCATCGAGTATTCAATATTCACTCCCAAGCGCAAGGACTTTAGACTTTCGACTTTGGACTTGGGACTACTTTCAAGGAGGACTTGTCTAGTGAATACACCGACTTTACTTTTCGCCGCCCTGGCCGCCGCTGGGGTGCTCCTGGCCTGGATCGGGGCGACGACGCGAGCCTACGTGCGCCTCGTACCCATCGATCAACGGGGAATACTCGCGCAGTTAAACACCCGCTTGCAGGCCGCCGATATTCCCCTGTCAGCCCGTGAGTTCCTGCTCACGGGTCTAGGGATCGGCGCGGCGCTGGCCGGGGGTGCATTGGTCATCCTGGGGCCGACGGTTCTGGCCGCGGTCGTCATCTGCCTTGGCCCAATCATCTACTGGCAGGTATGGGCGGCCAAGCAGGAACGCTTCAAGCGCGAGTACGTCAATGCGCTCAGCCAGGCCATCGAGACGCTGCTGCGGGCCTACAGCGCCAATCCCAACTTGACCGCCGCCCTACACGAAGCCACGCCCTATATGCGCGAACCGGTGCGCGGCGACTTCGTGCAGGTGGTCACATCCTTGCAGACCCGCGCGACGCTGAGCGACGCCATCTACCAGGTGGCCGAACGCCGCCACAATCCCTACTTCGATATGCTGGCTGAGGCCCTCGTCGTGCGTGAGCAGCAGGGCGGCAAACTCAAGACCGTCCTCGAAGGACTGCAAAGCTTGCTGCGCGGCGTCATCCAGATTCAGAACGAGGTGCGCGCCCGGCAGACACAGCCCAAACTGGAAGGCACGATTGTCGCCGTGGCACCGTTCGTCTTTCTGGCCTTGCTCAAGCTGGCGCTGCGCGACTACGAGGGCGGTTTCTACGCCACCCTCGACGGACAGATCGTGCTGGCGGTAGCCATTGTCTTCTCCGGCGTCGCTTACCTGCTCTCGCAGAAGATCGCCAAGGCGGGACTCGACCTGGAAGCCCAGGGAGGTGCGCGATGACGTATAGCCTGTGGTTTGCCTTCTTGGGTGGACTGGGGACGTTCCTGGCGCTCAACGCCGGGCAACGCCGTGCCCCACGCACCTTGCGGGTGCGCCTGGGACTGGAACAGGTACAGGCGCGGCGGCCCCTGGTAGACCGCCTGTTCGGTACGTGGGCGGAGACGCTGTTACAACGCCGTGACGCCACCGATGTGGAAACGCGGCTCAAGCAAGCGGGGTTCTGGCAACGCGTCGGGGCGCTGTATCCCGATGTGCGTACCTTCTACGCCTACAAGGTCGCCAGCGCCACGCTGTTAGCCGTGCTGGGCCTGGGCGCAGGGCTGATCCTGGCCTCCCTCGGTGGTTTCAGTCCTGCCACGAGCCTGGCTGTCGCCGTAGCGACCGGAGCCTTGGGCTTCTTCTTGCCGGATATGGACTTGAAGGGCAAAGCATCGCGCCGTGATGACCAAATGCTCGCCGATATGGCCTCGGCGTTGGATCGGCTGGCGAACTTCCTGGCAGCGGGGTATCCCCTGGCGCAGGCCGTGCAGCAGTTGGCGGAGCGCCCTGGCGGGGTGTTCGTGGCTGAACTGCGCCCTGTCGCCGCGCACTACAACGTCAGCGGTGATCTGGCGGCGGGGGTGGAAGCCTTGCTGGAAAACAATGGCAACCTGCCGCCGCTGATCCCTTTCGTGACGCTGCTACGCACGGCGGCGCGGTTGGGCGGTGGCGTGAGTGAGGCGTTGCGCGCGTTGGCCGCGGAGCTACGGACGGAGTTGACCCAGCGCATCACAGCGCGGGGCTACCGCAACACGGTCTTGATGATCGTCCCGGCCTTCTTCGCTATCCTCGCCACGCTGTTGGTGCTGGCCGCGCCCGGCGCATTACGCGCCTTTGCCAGCCTGGGGACGGGCGGCTTTCTGTGAGTTGGCTATCCCCGGCACGAAAGGAGGTGATGCCTATTGAATGACGACAACTAACCCATATCGGTCCCGCACGCCTGGGTGGGCGCTCGATGAGTGACCCAAAGTGGCGTCAGAGTACACCTATCTGGGGACGCAGTGCGGCCCACTGCGTCCCCCACATAACCAGAAAGGTTTTCATATCAATCACTTCAGAAGGAGGAGAGATAAGTCTATGAACATCGTGCAACGCACAACCAACACTTTGACCTTGACCTACCTGCGAGCCAGCCAGCGCCTTGCGGCGCATCCGGTCGTGCGACGGCTCAGCGCCTTGCAGCAGGGACGGGTGAAGCAGGCGCTGGCCCGCGAGGAGGGACAAGGCTTGCTGGAGTACATCATCGGCATCGCCGGTGTGTTCGTCGTCGCCGCAGCGGTGTTGGCGCTGTACCGCGCCATCCGTGGCAAGTACGGTCAGGCGACTACCAGCGTCAACGCACTGACCATCACCGCACCGTAAGGTGTGCGCCGGGGAAGGCGCGCGGTCCGCCCACGTGGGTACGCCGCTTTCCCCGGCCTGATACAAGGATCACGACCAATGAAGCAAGTAATGCAACAACAAAAAGAACAAGGCCAGGCCCTCATCGAGATGCTGTTGGTCTTGCCGGTCTTTCTGTTCCTGACTGGCGCGATCATCGGCGTCGGCTGGGCCTACTGGGTGCGCCTCAACCACGTCGCCTACGCCCAGGATGTGACCACGATGTCGGGCAAAGCCAATGCCGTGGACGCAGGCCAGGCGTGGGCCGCGCGCTTTATGCAAGGGTCCAACGTGGACTTCGGGGCGCAGACGACGGTCGCGCCGTTGACGCTGCAACGCGGCGTCCAGGCGACGGCCCGGTACGACGCCCCCGCCCTGCTCTTGTGGGATTTGGCTGCACCGGAGGTCACCGCCGGGGCCTTCACCCGCTGGGAGCAGTTCTACCCCGGCCCACCCGCGCCGGGCGCGTTTGAATGACGGTGACACATACATCTTAAGGAAGGGAGAAATACACAATGCGAGCAAAACGAATCTTTACGCTTGCCCTACTGGGCATTCTCATTATTTCCAATGTGGTGCGCGCCGTGGCTGCCCCGGCTGCCCCTACAGCGCCGTCGCGCCTCTTGACCTACCAGGGACACTTGCTGGACACTACTGGCTTGCCGGTGGCCGACGGTGCATACCCAATGGCCTTCAGCTTGTGGGACGCGGAAAGCGCCGGGCAACAACTCTGGGGACCCGAAGCGCATACCGTGACCGTCACGGACGGCTACTTCTCGCTGCTCTTGGGCACCGAAATATCCCTTGACGCGACACACTTCACCGGCGACACCTACCTGAAAATCGCCGTGGCTGGCGAGACGCTCACCCTACGCCAGCCGTTGGGGGCCGTGGCGTATGCGCTGGGTGCGTCCCAGGCCGAACACGCGACGACCGCCAACGATACAGCGTTGTTGGGTGGGGCTGCGCCGGAGGTCTACCACGACTGGCGCAATCTCACTCACGTTCCCGATGGTTTTGCCGATGGCCTCGACAACGACACGCTCTACACCGACGACGATGCGCTGTTAGCAGTGCAGGCTGCCGGGTATCTCACCGCCACCGGCGTCATCGACGTGTTGAGCACGACGCACACGCTGACCGTCACGGTGGCCCATGCCCTCACCGCGAGTGACGCGGAGACGCTCAACGGGCAGGCCGGGGCCTACTACCTGGACTGGCGCAACTTCACCCACATCCCCGACGATTTTGCGGACGGGGTGGACAACGATACGCTCTACAGTGCGGGTTTTGGTCTAGCACTGGACGATGCGACGTTCAGCGTCACTGGCGCGCCGTGGTCGGGCTTGGTGGACATCCCGGAGGGCTTTGCTGACGGCGTCGACAACGACACGGTTTACACCGATGAAGACGCGCTGTCGGCTGTGGAAGCCGCTGGATACGTCACCTCTAGCGAGGTCATCTCGGTCGTCAACCAGGCCGGCTATGTGACCGACGTGCAAGTGCTGACCCTCATCACCAACACCACGTCGCATACTTCGACGTATGCCTACACCGCTGGGGATGCTGTTACCTTCGACGGTCAAGACAGCACCTACTACCTGGACTGGCACAACTTCACCAATGTGCCCGACGACTTTGCCGATGGCGTGGACAATGACACGACCTACGCGGCTGGCTTGGGTCTGAACCTGGACGATACCACGTTCAACGTCACCGGTGCGCCCTGGTCGGGCCTGATCGGCACCCCAGCAAGCTTCGCCGATGGCATCGACAACGATACGGTCTACACCGATGACGACGCATTGTTGGCTGTGGAAGCTGCCGGTTACGTGACCACCACGGGCGTCATCTCTGTGGTCAACCAGGCTGGCTACGTGACCGATATGCAAGTGCTGACGCTCATCACGAACACCACGTCGCACACATCGACGTATGCCTACACTGCCGGCGATGCCGAGACTCTCAACGGATGGGCCGGGGACTACTACCTGGACTGGCGCAACTTCACCCATATCCCCGACGACTTCGCTGACGGCGTGGACAACGATACCACCTACAATGCCGGTTCCGGGTTGCACCTGGACGGGACGACGTTCAGCGTCACCGGCGCGCCATGGTCAGGGTTGACCGACGTGCCTACAGGGTTTGCCGACGGCGTAGACAATGACACGACCTATGCGGCGGGCACTGGGATCACCCTGAGTGGGACGCAGTTCAGCATTGCTGCTCCATATCGTATGCCGCAAAGCTGTACAGCAGGGCAGATCGCTGAATGGAACGGGATAACCTGGATATGCGCTGCCGACAATGACAGCGGCGGCGACATCACCGCCGTCACCGCAGGAGCAGGTCTGACCGGCGGCGGAACAACGGGTAGCGTTACTCTCACGGCTGACACCACGTACCTGCAACGCCGCGTCAGCAGCACGTGCGCCGTGGGCAGCAGCATTCGTGCGGTCAACGCTGACGGCACGGTGACGTGCGAGGCCGATGACAACACCACCTACAGCGCTGGGACCGGTCTCGCCTTGATTGGTACGCAGTTCAGCGTCTCTGCCCCGTATCGCCTCCCCCAAACGTGCGCCAACGGCCAGATGCCCCAATGGAACGGTACAACGTGGGACTGTGGTAGTCCCGTTGCCCCTGGCTATGCCCGTACCCTGGTCGTCGCCGCGAGTGGCGGGGATTTCACCACGATCCAAGCCGCCGTCAACAGCATCACCGACGCCAGTGCGACGAACCCGTACCTGATCTGGATCGCGCCTGGTATCTACGCCGAGACGGTGACGCTCAAGCCCTACGTGCATCTGCAAGGCGCGGGCCGCGATGTCACTGTATTGCATGGCAACATCACCGACAACGACGGCAGCCCGGTGGACAAAGCCGCGCTGATCCTGGATACCCACACCAGCGTGCGTGACCTGACGGTGCACAACACTGGCAGCGGCGGACAAACACGGGTCGGCATCCTCGTGCCCTCGCGCAGAAGCGATGTACGCATTGCCAACGTCAGCGTGAGCAATGAAGGAGTAGCGACCAGCAGCGTGGCCGTGTGGCTGGCCGGGTCAGCTACGTTGGAAAACGTCACCGCAACGGCCTTTGGCGGAACAGGGGCGAACACTGCACTGATCCTCAAGGACTACATCACCAACCCCACTATTCCCCTCGAAGTGCACCTACAAGGGGGCACGTACACCGCCAGCGGTGTGAATGCCATTGGGATCAACATCAACGATGCCAATAGCCGTATGGTCATCGACAATGCGCGTGTTGTCGCCACCGACGCCCTGTACAGTGATGGCTGGATCGAGGTCTACCACAGTCGCCTGGAAGCGCCCACCCACGTCGTGGTCAACACACAATCCGGGCAGCCGCAGCGCGTCCTCATCAAGCACAGCGACTTCGTGGGTACAGGCACGGTGTTCAACACCATCACCTGTGTGGCGGTGAGTCGCGGCGCAGCGTTCGGGGCGACAACGTGTCCGTAAGGGAGGCCGATGATGCAACGTACACTGTTACTCCTGCTCCTTCTGAGTTGCTGTCTCGCTGTACCAGTAGCAGCGCAAGCTCCGGGGCCATATCGCGTCACGGCGGACACGGCCAACGCCGTCGCTGGCGGCACGCTGACCAACGGGCGCTACACGCTGCACGGCACGTTGGGCCAGACCAGCGTCGCCACGTCGCGGAACACGCACAGCACCGCCAACGGCGGTATCTGGTACGGCATCAACGCCGCTGAGGTGTTGGTGCTCGAAAAGACTTACCGTGACGTCACTCCCGCGCGCACCGAGGCCGGGGAGACGCTGACCTTCATCGTCGCCGTGACCAACAACGGGGTGCGCCCGCAGACCAACATCGTCCTCAGTGACACGTTGCCGGTCGGCTTGACCTTGCTGCCGCAGAGCGTCGTGGCGGACAAAGGCACGGTCACGGTAGGCGACAATGGCCTCACGCTGCACCTGGCGACGTTGGATGATGCGGAAAGCGTGGTAGTGACCTATCGCGCCACGGTAGATGCGGGGACGGAAGGTCTGTCCCTCACGAATATCGCCGTCGCGCGGAGCGACAGCTATGGGCCGGTCAGTGAATCGGCCACGGTGCAGGTCTACCGGCCAACCCGCATCTTTCTACCGCTGATTATGCGCGGCTATCCCCCTGCGCCGCCCATGGTGCAGGTCGCGGATGCGCCGGGCACGTGTCCGGGCTTGAGCATTGCGCTAGACACTTTCTACCGCGACGATTTCGACGCGGAGAACGACAACGACTGGTTTGCGTTTCAGGCCATCGCCGGGCAGACCTACGTGCTGGCCACGGGCGACCTGGGGCCGCGTGGGGACACGTCGCTGGCTCTGTATACGGCCAGCGATTGCGTGACGCCCCTGGCGGAAAACGACGACATCGCCTACCCGCACAACGTCGCCTCGCGCATCGTCTGGACCGCCCCGGCGGACGGCGTCTACTGTGCGCTGGTGCGTAGCTACGACTGGCGCGTGTATGGGCCGGACACCGGCTATACCTTCCAGGTGACGCACGGCGCAGCCACGCTGCCGCAAAATATCCAGCCAGCGCCAGACAGCCACAAGCCGCTGCCACTGCCCACGCCCACACCAGACGGCGACGCCCACGCAGGCCGAGGCAGCGCGCGGGACGACCGGAGGGTACTGGCGTGAGACGATGTAGCCGCGTGTTCCTGCTGCTTTTGACGGTGGGTGTGCTGTGGGCCGCGCCGGTCGCGGCGCAAAAACCGACGCCACCGCCGACGCCCGCGCCAGTGGCCACCGCCGCGCCGACCAAAGCGCCGGAACTGCCGACGCCGCTGCCGGAAGCGTCACCCACGGTCAGTCTGGAATGGCCCACCGCGACGCCGGAGCTGCAACCCACGCCCACGCCGGAAGCCTTGTTACCGACAGCGACAGCCGTGTGGCCCACGGCGACGCCGCCGATGCCGATGACGGCAACGCTGGCCGCGCCCACGGAGATGTCAGGTACACCGGCAGCGACTTTGCCGCGTCCTACTGTGACGCAAACGCTGACGCCCACAGCGGTAGTCACGGCGACGCTCAACACTGCGCCAACCGCCGCACCTCCCGCCACACCCGCCCAATGGCCGACGTTGCCGGGCTGGGTGTGGCCGGTAGCCGCCGGTGTGGGCCTGTTGGCCTTGTGGCTCATCGTGCGCTTCGTAGGCTACACGCGGCAAGACCTGGCGATGAAGCGCCGGATGATCGCTGAAGATACGGCGGCGCGCGTCGCTGCCCACCGCCGCGACGTCGCCGTGCAACTACAGGAGACGGACGCCTGGCAACACGTGCTCGGTCAGATCGCTACCGATGCGCTGGGCCAACCGGTGCGCATCGTCGGAGACACCTTGCCGTACATCAACGCCGACGACTTGGCCTTTACCACACTGGATGCTCAAGGGGTGAGCTACTGTTTCACCGTGGCGGGCAGCCGATCACGTCCGCAGGGTGAGGTCTACCGGCTGGACAACCCGGAAACCCAGGTGGAAGTCTCCGCCGTGTGGCACTATCTGGCGGCGCAACGGCTACAGGGTGCGCTCCCCGCCGTCCCGCGCCAGGCGACGTGGGTCTTGGTCGTGCAACGGCCCGTCACCCCGCAGGTACGACGGCGCGCCAACCGGCGTTGGTGGCTGGGTGTGACGCTGGGTATCCTGTTGCTGATCGCGGCGAGTACCCTGGTTGGCGCGCGGCTGGTGCAGGCGCATCTGGCGACGCCGATGCCTGTTGTGGCCGCCGTCACCCTGGTCAACGAGACGGGCGAGACGGTGAGCCTGTGGACGCTGGAAAACGAACCAGTCTGCGTGGTCTGCCCGGAAGCGGCCTTGTCGCCCCAGGAGAGTCGAGTCTTGGACGTCACGCCCGGCCCGGTGCTCTGGGAAGTCGTCCGCGTACCCTTCGGCGATTTCTACACCGCCTACCGTATCGGCCTGGTCGAGACCTATGTGTCACCGGGGGCCACCGCGCGGGATACGGTGATCACCCTTACCAAAATGCCCTTCACCAATGGGAGGTAGAACAATGCAAACTCATAACCCACAACCCTTAACCCAAAACCCACCGGGCCAGGCCCTCATCGAAATGCTCATCGCCTTGCCGCTGCTGCTCCTGATCCTGACCGCCGTCATCGGCTTTGGGCGTGTGCTCTTTGTCGCCCTCGCCGTCGACCAGGCCGCCTTCACCGGGGGGCGCTACGCCGCCGAAAGCCTGAATCCCTACCAGGCCGCGTACCAGGCCTACCGTGCCACGGCAATGAACCTGACCGCCAACGGACTGGATGCAACACAGATGGTCTGGCAACTGGACGCCGCCGGCTGGCAGCGCGGCGGGACGGTGACCAACTATGCCGGCGTGGCCGTGCCGGTCAATGACATCCCGCTGGCCCCGTTGCTCTTCGGCGACGACCGCGTGACGCTCTGGCAGGGCGCAACGTTCCGCATCGAAAGGTGGAAGTCGAAATGGCAATGAGGACAAGGAGTAGGAAGTATGGAGTCAGGAGTAAGGGGCGCTGGCGTGGCCCTGATGAGCAGGGGCAAGTGCTGGTTTGGGTGTTGGTGCTACTGCCCTTACTCCTGCTGATGGCGGCGCTGCTCATCGAAGGCGGCTTGATGTACCGCACGTACCGGCTGGCGCAGATGGCGGCGGATGCGGCAGCACACGCGGCAGCCCAGGAACTCGACGTGGCGCTATATCTGCGCACCGGGCGTGTAGCGTTGACGCCCAATGCCGCGACCGTGGCGCGCAACATCGCCGCGACCAACACCCGCGGACAGGTGACCTGCGGCGTCCCCCAGGTATGGGCTAACCGCGTGGAACTCATCTGTCAAGCGGACTTACACCCTGTCGTCCTCATCGACGGTCCCACGGTGCACGTCAGTGTGCGTGGCCGTGCCCGACCCGCGTGGGGTGCAGTGCAGGAGCGCGAGTGACAGAGTGAGGGGGTGACCTGGTGACGGGGTGAGTGCAGAATCATCGCCCCTTACCAATCACAATTTACCATTTTCAAGGAACTGAACGAACTTTCAACTTTCAACCTGTAACTTTCAACTATTTTCCAACGGAGGCTCTAATGAAACGACAACAACACAAACTCAAACTCAAACGTACCAGCTACATCTTACTGGCCGTCGGGATCATCTTCGGCGGTATCGTGCTGGCCGGTGGGGGGCGGCTGTATCGCTGGCTCACCGCGCCGCGCATCGATCCACAGGCGACGCCGTTGCCCCCCACAGCGACCGCGTTGCCGTCACCCACGGCGACGCCGCGCCCGACCGGGTGGCAGGAACAACGCGACGCGCGTAGTGGGGCGATGTATCTCACCCCGCCGGACGCCGAGGAACAGGCGTTGCGGACAGCGTTCACCGTGCTGTTACAACGTACCCGCGTGGAGGCTGCCGACGAAGCGACGTTGCTGGCCTACGACCGCGACGCCAGCATTGCCCAGGCGCGGGACTACGTGGCGGCGGACTATGCGTGGCCCTTGCTCGACACGCCGTTTGTCTTCGTCCACACGACGTTGGGACCGGAGAATGTCATTCGCTGTGATGATACGACGCACTGTTCGGTGACCCAGGCGGTGCTCGGTATCCAGGCCGTGCTGATCTTCGACCCGGCGATGTGCCAGTCCACGGGCAGTGTACCGTGCCTGGCGCAGCTTGGCGATGACCAGATCGACGCCCGTGACAACCTGGTGACGGCGACGTTTATCCAGGGTGCGGACGGTGTCTGGCGATGTACCGGCTGGGAAGCCCTGGCCTTGCCCACCCCGCCGGACACGTGGTAGAGGAGGTGGATATGCGTGATATGAACAGACGTAAAACCGTGCTACGCATCGGCCTTCTGTTGCTGATCAGTGGACTGGCGCTGTTGGCGCTGGCGATGTTCGTCACCCCGGCAGGCGCGTGCTGTACACCGCCGGAGAACGCCTGTTGCGGCGATCCCTTGAGCGGTTGCTTCAAGTGCGCCAGCGGCGGTTCTGGCGGTGGTGGGGGCGGTGGCAGTGCGACCCCGGTTCCCCCTGCGCCGACACCTGGCGAAGGCGGTGGTGGTACACCTGCACCACCGCCGCCCACAGCGACACCCCCGGCGGGCTTGCCCGGCGGCGGCTTTTACCGTATCAGTTGCGATATGCTGATCCCAGGCTGTCCCCACGCCTGGACGGTGGTCCTGTGGTGGTGTATGCCCAATGGCCGGTGCTATGTGGTGCAAGCCCGCTGTGCCGCTGAGGGGGAATGTGACCTGGTGACGCCCACACCGCGTCCCACTTCAGAGCCGGGCGAGGGCAGCGAATGGCCGTGCCAAGATGTACCCGATGTCTACCCTGGCGGCATCGACCAGACCTGTGACGACTGGGACTGGAACATCGACGTACAAGTCCAGATTCCGCCCGCGCAAGTGCTGCGCAACCCCTGGCCGCGTTCGCTGGTGGGCTTGCCGACCAAAATCTGGTACACCGGCGCACCCAACCGTGTGGAAGCCTTTTCCGCAGGCAAGGCGTTTCCCTGCAATGTAGACTACGGCGCGGCCTACAGCGATCCAAGCGATGTACCGGCGTGTCCGTCACCGGTGGGGCAGCCCACGGAAGGGACGCGGGTGAACCTGCAACTCGGCGCGGCCTGGCAACGCTGGACGCCAGGGGCGGCGGGGGTCTACGGCTTTACTCCGCCGTATGAATCGCTGATCTCCGTGAGCGACCGGGCTTGGAATGGCGGCGGCAGTACCATACCGGGCAACTACCTGGAACACACCTTCCAGACCTCGTCGTATGGCCTCACTGCCAACGGCCCGCGCTGGAATCCGGCGTGTCAGGACCGCGACTGCTCCTGTGACGAACGGGTGCTGGCCTGGGATATGCCGGCGTACCAGGGCGGGGTGCAGACCTGGTGGTATCCGCAGTGGACGTGGAAATACGACGAACTGCAATGCACGCGCCGCGAGTGGGGCGACTGCTTCTACCGTGCCGAGCCGCCGTTGGGCCTCCCCGCGCGTGGGTGCAGTTCCGGGGAACACGCTGGAGAGGACAATTGGTATCAGTTGGAGCAA
>MTKY01053722.1_pt1 | contig 13727 bp, 13 predicted proteins | sample 1042731 | NCBI WGS metagenome assembly MTKY01 (sample SAMN06212206, study PRJNA360538) | anaerobic digester metagenome | biome: Wastewater treatment plant; material: sludge; isolation source: anaerobic digester fed with sludge from wastewater treatment plant | place: Denmark: WWTP Soeholt ... | reverse complement strand
CTTGTTGTGGCGGGCCCGATCGAGCAGGGCGGGGAGGCTGCCGATGTTGTGGGTGCCGAAGACGACGTCGACCCAGGGGGCGCGCGCGACGATGCTGTCGCGGTCGTTCTGGGCCAGGCAGCCGCCGACCGCGATCTGCAGGTCGGGGTTCGCGAGTTTGGCCGGGCGCAGTTGGCCGAGGTTGCCGTAGAGCTTGTTGCTGGCGTTCTCGCGGACGGCGCAGGTGTTGAAGACCACGACGTCAGCGGTCGCCGGGCGGGTGTCGGCGGGGAGGCTGGCGAGGTCGACGTAGCCCGCCGTCTCCAGCAGCCCGGCGAGGCGTTCGGAGTCGTGGACGTTCATCTGGCACCCGTGGGTGCGCACGTCGTAGGTCTTGGGGGCAGCTGCAGTCGTGGTGCTCATGGCACCGTCAAGGGTAAGGCGTGCCAGAGGGTATGCCGCGCGCGCTCGGTGAGCGGGCGGCATACGGGGCGCCGTGGGGCGGGCCGACGACTCAGGCGCGCCCGAAGAGCTTCTTGAACAGGCCACCCGGCTCGGGGGGCGGGCACTGGCAGCGCTGCGCCTTGGGCACACCGGCCATGACCTGCTCGACATGGCTGCCGCAGCCTGACCAGGTCGCCTTGCCGCAGCGGCGGCACGTCACCCGAGAGCACATGGATGGATCTCCTTCGTTGTGTGAACAGTAGGTGCTCCGGCCCCTCGGGCGGATACCCCGGAGGGTATGTTAGCCGACGGTGGAGTTGCGCGATGACAGGCGTCCGGTGGCTGGGCTGGCTTAGGGTTCGCAGATGACTGCGACCACCCTGCTCGACCTGGGCGACGAGCCGTTCGTGTTGTTGACGACGTTCCGCCGCAGCGGTGAGCGCGTGTCGACTCCGGTCTGGGTGGCCCGGGACGGTGATCACCTCGTGGTCATCACGCCCGCGGGGACCGGCAAGGTCAAGCGGATCGCGGCCAACCCGGCGGTGGAGGTGACGCCGTGCGATCGCCGCGGTCGGCCGAAGCCGTGGGCGCCGACTGTGGCCGGGCGGGCGGAGGTGCGGGAAGCGGCGGCCGAGGCAGATGCAGCCCGGGAGGCGATCAAGGCGAAGTACCGCTGGGAGTTCCGAATCTTCATGGCGATCGAGAAGGTCGCCCGGCGGATGAAGGACCCCCAGCGCGTGGCGGTGTGGATCAGGCCCTCCGAAGGCTGACCCGGACCCGTAGGCACGGAAGCTGGCCGGATCAGTCCGAGGGGGTCAGAGAGCCATACCCAGGGCGATGTCGACCAGGCTCACCCGGGGCAGGTCAGGGACGGCCGCGAGGTCGAACCACCGGGCCTCGTCGGTCGTGCCCCCGACCTCGTCGCGCAACTCGCCGCCGACGATCGTCGCCTCGAACACCACCCGCACCGACTTGAGGTGCCGGTCGGCGGTGTTGACCCGCACGTGCGGTGGAAGCACGAACGTGTGCACGCCCAGCAGCGGCCCGACGATGATGTCGAACCCGGTTTCCTCGCGGACCTCCCGGACGACCGCGTCCTCGACGGTCTCGTGCAGTTCGACTCCCCCGCCGGGCATCGTCCACTTGGGGGTCTCCGCCTCGTTCCACAGCGCCAGCAGCACTCGTCCCACGTGGTCCTTGATGACGGCGTATGCCGCGAGCCTCGTGTCGTAGTCGCGATAGTCCACGACGAGCACGCTAGCCACCAGAGGGCGTATCACGCGTAATACATTCGGTCCATGATGACGGTGACGGTGCGGCAATTGCGCAACGAGAGCGCCGACGTCCTGGCCCGGGTGGGGGCCGGAGAGAGCCTGACGGTGACCCGGGACGGTGACCCGGTCGCAGCGATCGTGCCGCTTCCACGACGTGCGGCCACGGCCGAGCAACTCATTTCCCGGCGTCGCCTCGTTCCGCGCATGGATGCGACGGCCCTGCGCGCCGATATCGACGCCGTGCTGGATCCCCGCCTGTGACGGTCCGCCCGCAACGCGGGATCCTGGACACCTCCGCGGTGATGGACCTGGGGCAGTTGGATCCCGCTGCCCTGCCTCATGAGCCGCTCATCACGGCCATCACCTTGGCTGAGCTGTCCGTGGGGCCGCTCCTGGCCTCGACCGAGCAACAGCGCGCGGCTCGACTCGCCCACCTCCAGCAGGCCGAAGCCGACTTCGAGCCACTTCCGTTTGACGCCCCGGCAGCCAGGGCGTTCGGCCGCGTGGCCAGCGAGCTGAGGGCTTCGGGTCGCAAGCCAGCGGCCCGTGCTTACGATGCACTCATCGCCGCCACCGCACTGGCTCACGGGCTGCCTCTCTACACCGCCAACCCTGACGACTTCGCCGGGATCTCGGACCTTGACGTCCGAGTTGTCCGATCGGCCACTGACGCAGACTGACAGTGCCGCCCAGGGTCGAATACAACCCCGTCAGTCGCGACGGTGTTCGGCGGCAGCGTTGACCGCGTCGCGGACGACGGCATACGCGACGCCGGAGGGGTAGCCCTTGCGGGCGAGCATTGCGGCCAGTCGCCGCGCTTGGACCTGGGGGTCCAGGCCTCCCATGGTCCGCAGCTTCTTCGCGACCAGCTCCTCGGCGCGGGCTCGCTCGGTCTCGTCGTCCAGCGAGCCGATGGCCGTTGTCGCGAGCTCGTCGTCGACGCCCTTCTCCCGTAGCTCGCGCCGCAGCGCGGCACCCGACAGCCCGTTGGTGCGGCTGCGTGACTGCACGAGCATCTGGGCGTATGCCGCGTCGTCCACCAGGCCGACCTCGGCGAGCCGGTCGAGGACCTCGGCGGCCACCAGTGGGTCACAGCCACGTCGTGCAAGTTTGCGCTCCAGCTCCGCCCGGCTGTGCGGACGCAGGGCCAGGACCCGTAACGCGATGGCGTGGGCCACCGACCGTGGATCCGGCTCCGCGTCCTGCGCGACCTCGGGATTCGCGACCGCGGGAGGGTTCGGGCGACCGGCCCTGGCGGCGGCTTCCGCGGCGCGCAGTGCCTCTAGCGCGGCTGCCTGCCGCGCTAGAGACCCGGCCGGAGCTGTTCGTTCAGGAGGGACCCCGGCAGCATCAGCGGCGATCAGCGGCGCTTCAGGCGAGCCGTCGACAACGTTGGCGGGTGCCGCGCCCGGGGAGGCCGGGCGCGGCATACCGTCGGCGGTCATGCTCAGAAGTCGACCGGAACGTCGGGAGCGGCAGGCTTGTCGACCCGCGGACCGACGCCGAGCTTCTCCTTGATCTTCTTCTCGAGCTCGTCGGCCAGGTCGGGGTTGTCCTTGAGGAACTGGCGGGCGTTCTCCTTGCCCTGGCCCAGCTGGTCACCGTCGTAGGTGTACCAAGCGCCGGCCTTGCGGACGAAGCCCTGCTCGACGCCCATGTCGATGAGGCCGCCCTCACGCGAGATCCCGTGGCCGTAGATGATGTCGAACTCGGCCTGCTTGAACGGCGGGCTCACCTTGTTCTTGACCACCTTGACCCGGGTCCGGTTGCCGACCGCCTCCGAGCCGTCCTTGAGCGTCTCGATCCGGCGCACGTCCAACCGCACCGACGCATAGAACTTCAGCGCTTTTCCGCCAGTTGTTGTTTCGGGTGACCCGAACATCACTCCTATTTTTTCCCGCAATTGATTGATAAAGATTGCGGTCGTTCCGGTGGTGCTCAATGCGCCGGTCAATTTGCGCAATGCCTGAGACATCAATCGGGCCTGCAGGCCGACGTGGCTGTCACCCATCTCGCCCTCAATCTCGGCGCGGGGAACCAGGGCCGCCACCGAGTCGATGACAATGATGTCCAGCGCCCCGGAGCGGATGAGCATGTCGGCGATCTCAAGTGCCTGCTCACCCGTGTCGGGCTGGCTCACCAGCAGGTTGTCGGTGTCGACGCCCAGGCTCTTGGCGTATTCGGGATCCAATGCGTGCTCGGCGTCGATGAATGCCGCAATTCCCCCGGCCTTTTGTGCATTCGCCACCGCGTGCAATGCGACCGTGGTTTTGCCGCTGCTCTCAGGTCCGTATATTTCGACGACTCGACCCCGCGGCAGACCACCGATCCCGAGGGCGACATCGAGAGCGATCGACCCCGTGGGGATCACCTCGATGGGCGGGCGGACATCGTCGCCCAGACGCATGACGGCACCCTTACCGTGCGCCTTCTCGATCTGCCCCATGACATTAGCCAGGGCCTTGCCCTTGTCCTGCGCTGTGGCCACGCCACCCACCATCCTTCGTCTCGAGAGTCGGCCGTCCATAGGCGACCCGCGCGACGGGCCGGCGACTCCCCCGGCCGTCATCCGACCGAACAAGCCCAGCACCCGTGTTGTCGAGTCGGACGTTAGGCGACGACACCGACAGAGCCAGGCCCACGGCATACACCCTGTGGACAATGGGACGACGGTGCAGGCACCTGTGGACAGACACTACCGAACGGGTGTTCGAGAAACCGGCGACACGCCGCGCCACGCACGCCTACCTCAGCGGCGCGCCCAGCACGCTCAGCGCAGCAGCAGCACGTCCACGCGCCGTGCGGCACCCAGCACGCCGACCGCGCCCATCACCGCGAGGTAGGCGACGTGCCACAGCAGTCCCAGCCCCACCTCACCCAGGCACAGGGCCCGGCACAGCGCGACCCCGTGATAGAGCGGCGTCGCCTGCACGAGCCACTGAGCCCAACCGGGGTATGCCGCGAGCGGGAAGAACGTCGCTGACAGCAGGAACATCGGCTGGACGACGAGGTTGATGTAGTCGAAGTCGACGAACGAACGCATGTAGGTCGTCGCGAACATCCCCACCGCCGAGAACGCGAACGCGACGAACACCGCCGCGGGCAACGCGAGCAGACCCCACCACGAGGGCACCACCCCGGTCACCGCAGCCACGACGAGGAAGGCCGCGGCATACGTCCCGCCGCGCAGCAGCGACCAGGTGACCTCGCCGATCGCGATGTCCCGCGGCCCCATCCGGGTCGCCAGGACCGAGTCGTAGAGCTTGGCGTATTTGAGCTTGAAGAAGACGTTGAACGTCGAGTCCATCACCCCGGCGTTCATTGCGGACGTGGCGAGCATCGCGGGGGCGACGAACACGGCATACGGCACAGTCGAGCCGCCGTCGGTGGTGACCGAGCCGACGAGCGCACCCAAGCCGATCCCGAGCGAGAACAGATAGAACACCGGCTCGGTGAACCCCGTGACGAAGGCGACCCACTGCCGCCGGAACGACAGGGCGTTGCGCTCGACGAGCATCCGCGCGAGCCCGGCCCCGGCCGGTCGCGGCACCGCCAACCTCCCGCTCATCGGACCAACCGCCGATGCAGCTCGCGGGCGGACCAGGCGACCCCGACCGCACAGAACCCGACCAGGGCAGCCACATGCCCCAGCACCGCGCCGCCGTCGACCAGCCCCGTCGCGAAGGCCCGACAGGCCTCGACGCCGTGCCACAGCGGGGTCGCCCAGGCCAGCGGTTGCAGCATCGTCGGCAGTGACTCAATGGGGAAATACGTCCCCGAGAAGAGCATCAGCGGCGTCGCCACCACCCGGAAGATCGCGGTGAACCAGCCCTCGGTCTCGCTGCGGGCCGCCACCGCCGTCATCACGGTCGCGAACCCCAGCCCAGTGAGCGTCGCCACGGGCACGGCCGCGAGCACCCACCAGGAGCGCCACACCCCGAACGGCGCCGCGAGCGCGACGAAGACCGCCGCACCGGCCGCCAGCTGCCAGCCCACCTGAGCGATGTGGCCAGCGAGGATGTCGCGGGTGCGCATCGGCGTCGCGAGCATCGCGTAGTAGGTCCCCTGCCACTTGATCGCCCCGAACACGGGCCAGCTCGACTCGCCGAAGCCGGTCATCATCGCGGTGCTGGCGAGGATGGCGGGGACGACGAACACGGCATACGGGAGGGTCACCCCGTGCCAGGGCACCCCGCCGCGCCCGCCCCGGTCGACGAGCAGCCCGACGCCCCACCCGACCGCGAGCAGCGCGAGCAACGGCGACCCAAGCCTGCTGTAGACCACGCCGCGCCACACCCGCCGGAACACCCGCGCGTGGTAGCCGAGGATGGGCAGCCACCGGCGAACGGGCGGGAGGGTCGCGCGCGGGTCCGGCGGGAGGGCGGCATACCCCCCATCCGGTATGCCGTCCGCCTGGGTCCGCGCGCGGGCGCCGGTCTGCGGGTCCATCAGTCGACCAGCGTGCGGCCGGTGAGGTGCAGGAACACGTCTTCCAGCGACGCGCGGCGCACGAGCGCGGACAGCGGCTCGACGCCCCGGGAATGGGCAGCGGCCAGCGCCCCGTCGCCGTCGTCGGCATAGACGAGCAGCCGGTCGGGCAGCACCTCGACCCGCTCGCCCAGGCCCTCCACGGCGGGCAGGTGCACGGCGCTGTCCTCGTCGGCGAAGCGCAGCTCGAGCACCTCGCGGGTGGCGTGCTGCTCGATCAGGGCGCGCGGTGAGCCCTCGGCGACGATCCGGCCGTGGTCCATGACGACGAGCCGGTCACACAGCTGCTCGGCCTCGTCCATGTAGTGCGTCGTGACGACGAGCGTGACTCCTTGACGCTTGAGCCGGAACAACCGGTCCCACAGGACGTGTCGGGCCTGGGGGTCCAGGCCGGTCGTCGGCTCGTCGAGCAGGAGGATGCGCGGCTCGTTGATGAGCGAGCGGGCGATGGTGAGGCGGCGCTTCATGCCGCCCGAGAGCGGCTCGACCTTGTCGCTGGCGCGCTCGCTGAGCTGGGCGAAGTCGAGCAACTCGACGGTGCGGCGCCGACATTCGGCCCACGACAGGCCGAAGTAGCGCCCATAGATCCAGAGGTTCTCCTCGACGGTGAGCTCCTCGTCGAGGGTGTCTTTCTGCGGGACGACGCCCAAGGCGGAGCGGATGTCCGGACCATGGGTGGCCGGGTCGAGGCCGAAGATCCGCAACGTGCCGGACGTCACCGGGGACACCGCGGCGATCATCCGCATCGTCGAGGACTTGCCGGCACCGTTGGGTCCGAGGAACCCGAACGACTCCCCCGCGTGGACCTGGACGTCGATGGCGTCGACCGCAGTGAAGTCACCGAACCGCTTGGTGAGCGCGCTCGCCTCGATGAGGGCGGGCGGGCTGTCGGCATCGGCGCGGGCGGTCACCCGCGACAGGCTAGCGACCCGGGCCGACATCGCGCCCGCGCTTTCTCGCGCAGGGAGGCAGGCCGAGGTATGCCGCCGCGAGACGAGGTATGCCGCGGCGAGACCCCGCTTCGGGCGCCGCCTGCCCGCGGATACGATGCGGGGGACCCCATTTCGACGGCGTTTGGAGGCGTACCGATGTCCCGCATGGCCAAGCTCGAACTCGACGGCAAGTCCTACGAGTTGCCGATCGTCGAGGGGACCGAGAAGGAGCTGGCGATCGACATCAGCTCGTTGCGCGCTCAAACCGGCTACATCACGCTCGATGACGGCTACGGCAACACGGGGTCGTGCTCCTCGGCGATCACCTTCATCGACGGCGACAAGGGGATCCTGCGCTATCGCGGCATACCGATCGAGGAGATCGCCGGGAAGTCCTCGTTCGTCGAGACGGCGTGGTTGGTCATCTTCGGGCACCTACCCACCATCGAGGACCGCGAGCGCTTCTCCGGCCTGCTCACCGAGAGCAGCCGACTCGACGAGAGCATGCGCAAGCACTTCGAGGGGTTCCCGCCCAACGGCCACCCGATGGCCATCCTCTCGGCGATGATCAACGCCCTCTCGACCCACGAGCCCGTCGTCATCGACGACGACCGTGACTTGGAGGAGGCGGCCGCCCGGCTCATGTCCAAAGTCCGCACGATCGCCGCGGCGTCCTACAAGGCCTCGGTGGGCGAGCCGATCGTCTACCCGCGCTACGACATGAAGTACGTCGAGAACTTCCTGCACATGATGTTCTCGGTTCCCTACCGCGACTACGAGCCCACCCCGGAAGTGTCCGCGGCGCTCAACCTCTTCCTTGCCCTGCACGCCGACCACGAGCAGAACTGCTCGACCTCGACGGTGCGGATGGTCGCCTCCAGCCAGGCGAACATGTTCGCCTCGTGTTCGGCGGGCGTCTGCGCGCTCTGGGGGCCGCTGCACGGCGGCGCGAACGTCGCGGTCATCGAGATGCTTGAGCAGATCCGTGAGAGCGGGATGCCGGTCAGTGAGTATGTCGCCAAGGTCAAAGACAAGCAGTCCGGCATCAAGCTCATGGGCTTCGGACACCGGGTCTACCGCAACTTCGATCCTCGCTCGAAGATCCTCAGGAAGGCCGCGGACGATCTGTTGGCCTCGATGAAGATCCACGATCCGCTGCTCGATCTGGCTCAGGAACTGGCCGATGTGGCGCTGTCCGACGACTACTTCGTCGAGCGCAAGCTCTACCCGAACGTCGACTTCTACTCCGGCACCATCCTTCGGGCCATCGGCATCCCGTTGAACATGTTCACGGTGATGTTCGCCATCGGCCGGATGCCCGGGTGGATCGCCAACTGGAAAGAGATCCACGACGACCCCAAGGGTCGCATTTACCGCCCTCGTCAGGTTTACGTCGGCCACACCGGCGAGCACTGGATGCCTCGCGAGGAGCGGCACTACGACGAAGAGGACTGATCCCCTCGGGCCCCAGCCCGGATCAGCAACAAACACCCAGCCAGCAACGGCTCAGCGGCGCTTCGGTCGGTCTCGACCGAAGCGCCGCTGCTCTGGGACGTCGAAGTCGTCACACAGCGCGGCCCACACCTGACGCGGTGGTACGCCGTCCGCCAACGCTGCGTCGGCGGTGCGGTTGTCGAGGGCGACCAGGACATGCGAGCGGAGCAGGCTCGCGGCATACCCCTGCCCGAACTCCTGCGCGACCAAGGTGGCCAGTTCGCTTTACCGCATCGGGCGAGTCTGCCACCGTCGACTCTCGCCGCGCTGCGCCTCAGGGATTCGGCGGCGATACGGGAGTACGGGTCGAGTGATACGGTGACCCGCATGAAGACGACGATCGACATCCCGGACGCCCTGGCCCAAGACGCCAAACGGCTCGTCCGAGAGAGCGGCGTGACGTTGCGCGACCTGGTCGTGACCGGCCTGCGGGCCGAGGTGGCGCGACGCAGAAGTGCGCCCCGCATCGACTTCGTGTTTCCCACGATCGGCGGCAACGGTCTCGTGGCAGACCTGGCCCCCGGTGACGTGATCGATCGCTCATATGGCTTCGCGGCGGCCGCGGGTTCATCTCGGTGATCGCCCTTGATACCAACCTGCTGGTCTACGCCCACCGCGAGGACTCGCCGCATCACGAAGCGGCCGCGAGGGCTCTGCGTGATGCGGTGGCAGCGGCGGGTGGCGTCGCGATCCCGTGGCCGTGCCTTCACGAGTTTCTCGCCGTTGTCACGCACCCACGGATCTATGACCCGCCCACACCTGTCGCCACCGCCCTGTATGCCGTGCAGGCTCTCGCCGATGCGCCGTCGGTCCACCTCATCGGGGAAGGGGCGAGCCACCTCGGAGTGTTGGCCGACCTCCTGAAGTCGGGGGCCGTGGTCTGCCCGCGAGTGCACGACGCGCGCATCGCGGCGATCTGTCTCGCTCACGGAGTCGACGCACTCTGGTCGGTCGACCGCGACTTCTCCTGGTTTCCGACTCTCACGGTCGTCAATCCGCTCGTCGATGGACTGACCGGCCGCTAGCCCCGGAACTGTCATGGCGTTGTCGGTGGGTCGTGACAGGGTGGACCCCGACATGACGTCCGACGTGTTGACCCGCTTCTCCCCCGCGACCGCGGACTGGTTCCGGGGGTCGTTTGTCGCGCCCACGCCCGCTCAGGAGGGCGCGTGGGGGGCGATCTCGTCGGGCCACCACGCGCTCGTCGTCGCGCCGACCGGGTCGGGCAAGACCCTCGCCGCGTTCCTGTGGGCTCTGGACCGGCTCGCCGTCGCGCCCGTGCCCGAAGACCGGACCCGCCGGTGTCGAGTCCTCTACGTCTCGCCGCTCAAGGCTCTGGCCGTCGACGTCGAGCGAAACCTGCGCTCGCCGCTCGTCGGGATCGGGCACGCCGCCGCCCGACTGGGTATGCCGCTCCCCCAGGTCCGCGTGGCCGTCCGGTCAGGCGACACCCCCGCCGCCGACCGGCGCGGGTTCGTCCGCGACCCGGCGGACATCCTCATCACGACGCCGGAGTCGCTGTTCCTCATGCTCACCTCGGCTGCGCGGGAGTCGCTGGCGGGGGTCGAGACGGTCATCCTCGACGAAGTCCATGCCGTCGCGGGCACCAAGCGCGGGGCGCACCTGGCGGTGACCCTGGAGCGCCTGGACGCCCTCCTGGAGCGACCCGCACAGCGGATCGGCCTGTCCGCCACGGTGCGCCCGATTGAGGAGGTCGCGCGATTCCTCGCCGGTGGCCGTCCGGTTGACATCGTCGCCCCGCCCTCGACGAAGGAGTGGGACCTGCAGGTCGTCGTCCCGGTGCCCGATCTCGCCGAGCTGGGCGCCCCCACCGGGGAACTGTCCGGGCCCGCCGCTGGCGAGCCGGCCAGGGCGTCGATCTGGCCGCACGTCGAGGCGCGGATCGTCGACCTCGTCGCCGCCCATCGCTCCACGCTGGTGTTCGCCAACTCACGGCGCTTGGCCGAGCGGTTGACGGCCCGGCTCAACGAGATCTGGGAAGAGCGCCTGGACGAAGCCACCGATCCGGCGGTTGAGTCTGAGACGGCAACCGCCCGCGGGCCGGATAGCGGGGCTGGGACGGGGGCACACGGCATACGGGCTGGGGGTCGGGGGAACGGCGTCCCTGGTGGGATGCCCGCGCAGGTGATGGCGCAGGCGGGTGCCACCCGGGGTGCCCCCGCGTTGTTGGCGCGGGCCCACCACGGGTCGGTGAGCAAAGAGCAGCGCTCGCTCATCGAGGAAGACCTCAAAGCCGGGCGACTGCCAGCCGTCGTCGCGACGAGCAGCCTGGAGCTCGGCATCGACATGGGGGCCGTCGACCTCGTCGTCCAGGTCGAGTCACCGCCGTCGGTCGCCAGCGGTCTGCAGCGGGTCGGCCGCGCCGGGCACCAAGTGGGGGCAGTGTCCCGGGGGGTGTTGTTTCCCAAGTTCCGTGGCGACCTGGTCCAGACCGCGGTGGTCGTCGAGCGGATGCGGGCCGGGGCCATCGAGTCGATGCGCGTCCCAGCCAACCCGCTGGACGTGTTGGCCCAGCACATCGTCGCCATGTGTGCCCTCGACGACTGGTCGGTCGACGATCTGGAGGCCCTGGTCCGTCGAGCGGCGCCCTTCGCGGGGCTGTCCCGGTTGGTGCTGGAGTCGGTCCTCGACATGCTCTCGGGGCGCTATCCGTCCGACGAGTTCGCCGAACTGCGACCGCGGATCGTCTGGGACCGGGTGGCCGGGACGCTGCACGGGCGCAAGGGCGCCCAGCACTTGGCCGTCACCTCGGGCGGCACCATCCCCGACCGCGGCCTGTATGCCGTGTTCCTCGCCTCCGGTGACGGTCCCGGGCGACGGGTCGGCGAGCTCGACGAAGAGATGGTCTACGAGTCGCGGGTGGGTGACACCTTCACCCTGGGGACCTCCACCTGGCGGATCGAGGACATCACCCACGACCGGGTGCTCGTCACTCCAGCCCCCGGCCAGCCTGGGAAGCTGCCGTTCTGGAAGGGCGACACCCTCGGTCGGCCGGCAGAGCTCGGCGCGGCGGTCGGGGCGTTCGTCCGCGAGATCGGCGGGCTGCCCGAGGCGGCGGCGCGCACTCGGGTGGGCGCGGCCGGTCTGGACGACTGGGCGACCGACAACCTGCTGGGCTACCTCGCGGAGCAGCGCGAGGCGATCCCCCAACTGCCGACCGATCGGATGATCGTCATCGAACGCTTCCGCGACGAGCTCGGCGACTGGCGGGTGGTCGTCCACTCGCCGTTCGGCAGCCCGGTGCACGCGCCGTGGGCGTTGGCGGTGGCGGCCCGGATGCGCGAGCGGTTCGGAGTCGACGTCCAGGCGATGCATGGCGACGACGGCATCGTCCTGCGCCTGCCCGACCTCGACCTCGACATCGAGGTCGGTGGTGACGGTCCGGCCGCCGTCTCGACGGGCGGTTCGAGGGGCTCGAACGCCGATGCCCTGACCCAGGAACTGCTCGACCTCATCCTGCTCGACCCTGACGAAGTCGCCGACCTCGTCACCGCCCAGGTGGGCGGCTCGGCGCTGTTCGCAGCGCGGTTCCGGGAGTGCGCCGCCCGGGCGTTGCTGCTGCCCCGGCGCCGCCCGGACCGTCGTCAGGCCCTGTGGCAGCAACGCCAGCGGGCGTCGCAGCTTCTTGAGGTGGCCAGCCAGTACCCGTCGTTCCCCATCGTGCTCGAAGCGGTCCGCGAGTGCGTCCAGGACGTCTTCGACGTTCCGGGCTTGGTCGCTTTGATGCGCGCGATCCGCTCTCGCGAGGTCGGTGCTCTGGCCGTCCAGACCTCGGTCCCCTCCCCGTTCGCCCGCTCGCTGCTCTTCGGCTATGTCGCGCAGTACCTCTACGAAGGTGACTCACCGCTCGCCGAACGCCGGGCGGCGGCGCTCGCCCTTGACCCGACGTTGCTGGCCGAGCTGCTCGGCACCGGTGAAGGGCTGTCGCTGCGGGACCTGCTCGACCCGGCGGCCGTCGCGGCCACCGAGGCAGAGCTGCAGCGACTGGTCCCCGAACGCGCGGCCCGCGACACCGAGGACCTGGCCGACCTCATCCGCGTGCTAGGGCCACTGGACCTCGACGGGCTCGTCGCCCGCAGCACCACCTCTGACGCCCGGATCGTCAGTGAATGGCTGGTGGAGTTGGAGGTGACCCGCCGGGTCATCCGGGTCCGGATCGGGGGTCAGGAGCGCTGGGCCGCCGTTGAAGATGCCGGTCGCTTGCGCGATGCCCTCGGCGTCTCCTTGCCCGTTGGCGTGCCTGAGGCTTTCCTCGCTCCCCTGCCGGATCCACTGGGTGACCTTGTGGCCAGGTTCGCTCGCAGTCACGGGCCGTTCGGCGTCTCGGCCGTCTCAAGCTGGCTCGGTCTCGGCCCGGCGGTCGTGCGTGATGCCTTGCGCCGACTCGTCGCGGCGGGGCGGTTGGTCGAGGGCGAGCTCCGTCCGGAGGGCAGTCCCGACGCGGCCGGAGCGGGCCGAAGCACCGACTTCTGCGATGCCGGCGTCCTGCGCACCCTGCGCCGCCGGTCTCTGGCCGCCCTTCGCGCCGAGGTCGAGCCCGTCGGCCCCGCCGACTACGCACGCTTCCTGCCCGCCTGGCAGGGGGTCGGCGGGTCCTTGCGGGGCCCTGAGGGGCTGCTTCGGGCGGTCGAGCAGCTGGGCGGGGCCGTCCTCCCAGCCAGCGCCCTCGAGAGCCTCGTCCTGCCGTCGCGGGTGACGGCATACCAGTCAGCGTGGCTGGACGAGCTCCTGGCCGCGGGCGAAGTGCTCTGGCAAGGGCACGGCTCCCTCCCGGGTGACGATGGGTGGGTCTCGCTGCACCTAGCCGACCTCGCCCCCGTGACGATGACGGCACCGACCGACGCCGTCGACCTCGGGCCGGTGCACGCCGCCATCCTCGACTGCCTGAGCAACGGCGGCGCCTTCTTCTTCCGGACGCTGGCCGACGCCGTGTCGGCAACCGTGGGACCGACCACCGACGACCTGGTCCGCACCGCCCTGTGGGAGCTCGTGTGGGGCGGCCGGGTGAGCGGAGACACCCTGGCGCCGCTGCGGGCCCTGCTCGGGGGTGGCCGGACCGCCCATCGTCGTCGCCCCACGGCCGGGCCGCGCGGCC
>MTKY01052564.1_pt1 | contig 13731 bp, 10 predicted proteins | sample 1042731 | NCBI WGS metagenome assembly MTKY01 (sample SAMN06212206, study PRJNA360538) | anaerobic digester metagenome | biome: Wastewater treatment plant; material: sludge; isolation source: anaerobic digester fed with sludge from wastewater treatment plant | place: Denmark: WWTP Soeholt ... | reverse complement strand
CATTGGCTCCCTACGTGGAGCGGTACTTCCAGCGTTCGCTGTTCTACGGGATGTACCCGAGCATGTTCAGCCCGGTCGCTTCGAGTTCGCAGGGAGCCTACTGGATCACGCCAGCGTGGTACAACCGAGACCGCGAGCTGCACAGGCACTACCAGCCGATCATCCGGCGCGTGGCGGAGGCCGGTTGGCAACCCGTCACGCTGGCGACGACCGATGCGGCAGGCGTGCTGCTGGAGCGCTTCGGGCCCAATGAGGCAGGCGAGGTCTTCCTGACCGTGTTCAATGACGGCACGGAGACGGTTGAGGCATCAGTCCGGGCGTCGGCTGAGCTGGTGGGGATCGACGCGAAGGCGACGGAGCTTGTCTCCGGCGCGACAGTTGGTCTCACCCGTGAGGCCGACGGCGTGCGCTTCGGAGTCACCCTCGAGCCGGAGCAGTGTGTTGCGGTGATGATTGAAGGGTGAGGCGTGCTGCGAAGTGCCTCACCGCAGGCCCCGCCTCCGAGTCCCGCAAGCGAGCCCGCAGACCGGAGGAGGCCACACGACTCGCGAGTGCCGCCGAGCCGAAGAGGCCGATACTGCGCCGATGGCCGTCGGCGCCGTGCTCCGCGTAGTCCCTTTGGTCATTACCATTGTGCTTCATCTGCGTGATCCCTCTCTCCCCTCTCCGGTCACGGAGAGGGGTAGGGGGTGAGGCAGGCAACGCAGGCAGTAGCGTCAGTCCATACCTCCGACAGGATGGTGTATTGAGTAGATGGTCGCAGCCTGGAATGTTATCAAGAAAGTGGTCGACCCCAACGAGCGAGAGGTCGGGAGGCTGCTCAAGCAGGCCGACCGCGTGCTGACGCTCGAGAAGAGCATGGCCGCGCTCTCCGATGAGCAACTGCGCGAGATGACCGCGCGGTTCAGGGAGCGGCTGCACAAAGGCGAGACGCTCGACGACGTCATGGTCGAGGCCTTCGCCGCCGCGCGGGAGGCAGCCTATCGCGCCATCGGCGAGAAGCCGTACAAGGTGCAGGTAGCAGGCGCGGTGGCGTTGCACCGCGGCATGATCGCCGAGATGAAGACCGGTGAGGGCAAGACGCTGGTCGCCACAATGCCGTTGTACCTGAATGCGCTTGCCGGCAAGGGTGCGCACCTGGTCACCACCAACGACTTCCTGGTGCGCCACCAGGCGGAATGGATGGGGCGCATCTACGAGGCCCTCGGTATGGAGTGCGGTTACGTTCAGCACTCGATGAGCGCCGCCGAGCGCCGCGCCATGTACCAGAAGGACATCACCTACGTCGAGAACAGTGAACTGGGCTTCGACTACCTCCGCGACAACATGGCCCGCCACCCCGCGCACCTGACGCTACGGGACCTCTTCTACGCCATCGTCGACGAGGCGGACAGCATCCTCATCGACGAGGCCCGCACGCCACTGATCATCTCCGGGGAAGCCTCGTCGGGGGGCGCGGATTACGACTTCATCCAGACACTGGTCGCGAAGATGCTGCGGGCCAACCGTGAAGATGAACCGCTGTTTCTCTATGACAAGAAGGACCACCAGGCGTCGCTCACCGAGGCCGGGCAGATCTGGGTCGAGGGCCAGCTCGGGATGAAGGGCACCTCCCTCGTCGACCCGGAGAACGTCGAGATCGCCCAGCTTGTGGACAACTCACTGAAGGCTCACTTCCTCTACGAGCGCGATCACGAATACGTGGTGAAGGACGGTGAGGTCGTCATCGTCGACGAGTTCACCGGCCACCTGCAGCCGGGCCGCCGCTACAGCGACGGCCTGCATCAGGCCATCGAGGCCAAGGAGGGTGTGTACACACCGCGCATCCGCCAGACTGTTGCCTCGATCACCTACCAGAACTTCTTCCGCCTCTACGGCAAGCTCGCGGGCATGACGGGCACGGCCAAGTCCGAGGAGCCCGAGTTTGTCAGCGTCTATGGCGCCCGCGTTGTGGTGGTGCCGACAAACCGGCCGGTTGCCCGCAAGGACCACGCCGACGTCATCCACAAGACCCGCGAGGCGAAGTACCGCGCCATCGTCAACGAGATCATCAACATGCATGTCCGCGAGCAACCGGTCCTTGTCGGTACCCGGTCGGTGGATGTCTCAGAGCAGTTGGGCGCACGCCTGAGCGAACGCCAGCTCAAGACCCATGCGCTGGTGCAGGTACTGCTCTGGCGGTTGTATGATGCCAAGGGCATCGACAAGACCACGCGCGAGCAGTGGTATGCGCTTTTGCGCAGCCCTATCGACGAGTTGATCAACCAGGCGACGCATCTGAAGCGCCGCGGACGCGGCGATGAGGTCACCCTCGGTGACATCGTCGAGCAGCTCAATGTGCCCCCCGACATCCTCGATGATGAGAATCTGGACATGCTGCTGCGCATCACCGGCGTCATCGACGACAAGACGCCGCAGAGCGAGGTCGAGCCGTATCGCCCCCGACTGGCGGCAATGCTTGCCGACGGCATGAATCCCGGCGACGGCGAGCATGAGAGCATGCTCAATATCCTCAACGCCAAGCGCCATGAGTCTGAAGGGCGCATCATCGCCCAGGCCGGCCGACCGGGCATGGTCACCATCGCGACGAACATGGCCGGCCGCGGTGTCGACATCGCCCTCGGCGGCCGTGACCCCGAGACCGACGAGGTACTGGCCGACCAGCACGAGCATGTGAAAGAGGTCGGCGGGCTCCACGTGCTCGGGAGCGAGCGGCACGAAAGCCGGCGCATCGACAACCAGCTCCGCGGACGCTCGGGGCGCCAGGGCGACCCCGGCAGTTCCCGCTTCCACGTGTCGCTGGATGATGAACTGATGAAGTTCTTCGGCACCGAACGCGTCCAGGGGCTCATCGCAAGCTGGCCGGAGGAGGAGCCGATCTCACACAGCTTCGTCTCCAGAACGCTCGAGAACGCCCAGCACAAGGTCGAGATGCGCAACATGGGCATCCGCCGCAATACGCTCAAGTACGACGACGTCATGAACAAGCAGCGCACCGTCGTCTATGAGCAGCGCAGGCGCGTACTCAGCGGCGAGAACGTCCATGACGCTATCGAGCGGATGATCGGGCGCACCGTCGAGCAGGCGTTAGGCATGTACGCGCCACCGGCCCAGGACCCCTCCGTCTGGGATATCGAGGCCCTGTACAGGACGCTCAAGCGAATCGTGGCCGTGCCGGTCGAGGCGGAGAGCGACGGCGATGTCGAGACGCCCGGCGGGGGCATCGCGCTCAAGCTGGCCGAGTTTGAACTCGGAGCGATGCTCGCCGATGGCGACGACGTCGCGGCATGGCTCTTCGACCAGTGCGAGCAGGAGGGCGAACTGAGCCGCTCGATGGACCGCAAGCGCGCCGAGCGCGTGCGTCGCGAGCAGGTCGAGGACCATATAGGCACGCTCCTGAAGACCTTCTCGGGACCAGACGGCGCCCTGGACCGTACGCGGCTGATTGATGTCGCGCGCGCCGTCGGCAGAGACTATCCGAAGACACTTGATGAACTCGCCCTCTCAGGCCTCTACAGCATCGACCACCGCGACCTGCACGAAGTGCTGCCGCGCATGGCGCTCGAGGTCTACTCCGAGCGCGAGTACGCCCTCATCGACATGCGCATTCTCAACGGCGCCCTGCGGCTGGCAGACGACCGTCTGCCCCGTGACAAGTGGAACCTCCCGGCGCTGGAGAGCTATCTCTTCTGCGCGATCCATGACCTGCGCCCGAGGCTGGCCCTCGAGCGTCTGAAGGCCCTCGAGGTCGAGGACGAGCCGGAGCACTGGCTCCTGCAGCGTACCCTCGCGGCGTACGACGAACTGCAGGCAGTCCCGCAGAAGGCCGAGCAGGAGCGCGCGCAACTGCGTTTCCGCATCCGCGGCACGCTCATCGATATCCAGCGACCCGATGAGGAGCACCTGCGGCGGCGGGTCGAGGCGCTGGTAGCCGAGCACGGGGCGACGGCCGCCGGCCTTCAGCGGTGCGATCTCGCCGGGCTGGTCTATGGCATGTACCCGGAGTTTCCGGCGTTGATCGCACGACTGGCGGATGAGCAACTCGAAACGATGGCCGCCGAGGGCAGGAACATGGCTGAGGCCCTGATGGACTTCTGCCGACGGCCCGCGCCCGAGGGCGCCGGCGAGATCGGCTACGGGGACTTCCGCGCGCGCGAGCGAAGCTGGCTCATGCATGCGGTGGACCGCTCCTGGATGGAGCACCTGCTCGCCATCGACGACCTGCGTGAGGGTATCCACCTGCGCGCGCACGCACAGCGTGACCCGCTCATCGAGTACCAGCGGGAGGCATCCAAGCTGTTTGATGAGATGATGGGCGTCATTGCCCGCCGCGTCACGCAGCAGGCCTTCAGCGGCACGGAGGAACTCGACGACGCAGGGATGGAGGTACGCCAGTTGCAGGCGACCCACCAGTCGGTCTCGTTCGCACCGGAGATGGAGGCCGGCGGGGCCGTGATCGACGAGAACCGGCCGTCGCGGACCTACGTGGCCGACAAGGAGCCGGGTCGCAACGACCCCTGCCCGTGTGGCAGCGGCAAGAAGTACAAGAAATGCTGCATGCTGAAAAAGTGAAGGAACGAACCACGCGGCCCATGCGGCTGTCTAACATATGGGAAAGGGCAGAGCCACTATGCTTCTCGAACTCAAGCAGCAAATCGACAGGGCGCTGTCGGAGCTGGACGAAATGGGGAATCGTCTTTGACCTCGCCTCACGGCGGGCGGCAATAGGCGACCTCCAGCAGCAGACCGAGCAGACCGGCTTCTGGGACAACCCCGACTCCGCACAGGAGCACATGAAGAAGATATCAGCCCTGCAGCGGGTGCTCGAGCCCTGGGACGAGTTGCGGTCCACGCTGTCAGACCTGCAGGTGCTGGCGGAGTTGGCGATCGAGGAGGACGACGAGAGCCAGGACGCCGAGTTACAGTCCGGTCTTGCCGCCGCGGCGGGCAGGCTCGAGAAGCTCAGGCTCGAGTTCCTCTTCAACGGGCGCTATGACGACAACTCCGCCATCCTGTCAGTCAACGCCGGCGCGGGCGGCACCGAGGCCTGCGACTGGGCCGAGATGGTATTGCGGATGTATCAGCGCTATGCCGAGGCGAACGGATGGGAGTTCAGTGTGGTCTCCGCCGTCGATGGTGACGCGGCCGGAATCCGCAACGCGACGGCAACCGTCAACGGCTTCCGCGCCTACGGGCTGCTGAAGGCGGAGGTCGGGGTGCATCGCCTGGTGCGCATCTCGCCGTACGATTCATCGAAGCGCAGGCACACCAGCTTCGCCTCCGTGGATGTGATTCCGCAGATCGAGGAGAGCGATGACAGCATCGAGATCGACCCCGAGGAGCTGCGGGTAGACACCTACCGGTCGAGCGGAGCCGGCGGACAGCACGTCAACAAGACCGACTCGGCGGTAAGAATCACACATATTCCCACCGGCACTGTGGTACAATGTCAGAATGAGCGCAGCCAGATGCAGAATCGGCATACGGCGATGACGCTCTTGAAGGCTCGGCTGGCCGAGAAGGAGCGGCGCAGGCGGCAGGAGGAACTCGCCAAACTGCGCGGCATCCAGATGAACATCGACTTCGGCAGCCAGATACGCTCGTATGTGTTGCAGCCGTACACGATGGTCAAAGACCACCGCACAAACGTGGAAAACTCGCAGGTGCAGGCCGTCCTCGACGGCGACCTGGACGAATTCATCACCGCGTACCTGCAGACAAGGGCCGCAAAAGGTGAGTTCGATGAAGACGACACCTAAAACGATTGCTCTGTGCATTGCGTTGACGTTGGCAGTCTGCGCAGCATCCGCCGACACCATCGCCAACGGCCCCATATCATCGGAGAACGCAGGCAAACAGGAAACCGGCTTCGGTGACATGGTAGCCGACGCGCTGCTTGACGCCTCCGGCGCCGACATCGCGCTGGTGGCCGCCGTCTCACTCAAGCCCGGCGCCATTCCCGCCGGCCCCATCACCGGGGAGCAGGTCTCCAGCCTGCTGCAGAACCCGGAGGAGGTCTGGACGGTCTCGAAGCTGACCGGCGCGCAGGTCATAGCAGCGCTCGAGAACAGCCTCTCGCGGCTGCCGGGCACCAGCAGCGGCTTCCTGCAGGTGGCGGGCATCACTGTCACCTACTCAGCCGACGGACCCCGCAACGGCCGCGTGCAGTCGGTGAGCGTGGGCTCGGCGCCGCTGGATGAGCAGAAGACCTACCGCGTGGCGATGCCGCTGTCACTTGCCAAGGGCGGCTCCGGCTACTTTGTGGTCTTCAGCGCGTCGATGATCGAGGGCGATCCGAGCACGCAGTCTGTCCTCGATGCCGCCACGAGCATGCTCTCGAGGGTGCGCTCGGTGACTTACGACGGCAAGGGCCGGCTGATCGCGCAGTAGCACCGCCCGGCGTGTCGCGCGCCTCCGCGCACACACCAGCGCTTCGGCGGCGTGCTTCGCAGAGGGGCCGCATCCCGCGCCTGCGGGACCGCGACGCTGTACCGGCGGCACCACGAGGTCGGCCCACGTATCCCATCCGGCCCCGCTTGCATCATCCCTTCCGTCTGATGACACCCGACCTCAACCCCACCGCCTCAGGCCCCCACCCCGTCACACTCGTAACACCCACGTTGACGCAGTGTTAAGATTGCTTTATAATCCGTCCACTTGTATCCACGGTCGATGGTCGACCGGTTGACATATATCTGACCTGCTGTCACCTGGGGTTGGCGCGCCGTCTGAGGTGTGTGACGGCCGGTTCCGGAAGTAGATACCCACCTTGAATGCAGAGCTGATCTCCGCTGGCACGGAGCTTCTGCTCGGCGAGATTGTCGATACCAATGCTGCGTATGTTTCGCAAAAACTGGCTGAAATTGGTGTTGATGTCTATTATCGCCATACGGTAGGCGACAATCTAGGCCGCCTGGCAGAAGTTCTGCGGCACGCATTTCAACGATCCGACGTCGTCATCATCACCGGGGGGCTGGGGCCCACCCAGGATGATATTACCCGCGAGGCCATAGCCGAGGCGACCTCGCGCCCGCTGTTTAGCTCCCCCGAAGCAGTTGCCACACTGCGTGCATTCTTTGCCGCGCGCGGTCGTACGCCCACCGACAGCAACTTCCGCCAGGCTGACCTGCCGCAGGGCGGCGTGCATCTGCACAACTCCTGCGGCACCGCTCCCGGCATCCGCCTCGAGCATGAGCAGGGCGTCGTCTTTGCCCTCCCCGGCCCCCCGGTCGAACTCAAGCCGATGTTCGACGAGGCCGTGATCCCATACTTCCTCGAGGCCCTCGGCGCCCGGCATGAGCGGCTCTTCACCCGCACGCTGCTCCTGTGCGACATCGGCGAATCCAATGTCGCCGATATCCTCGGAGACATCATCGGCGCGCAGATCGACCCGACCATCGCCCTCTACGCATCCCCGGCCCAGGTGCGCGTGCGGATGGCCACCAAGGCCGCCGACGAGCAGGCCGCACAGGAGCGTCTCGCGGCTACCGAGCAACTCATCCGCGAGCGCCTCGGCGAGCATGTGTGGGGCGTGGACGACGACACCATGGAGTCGGCGATCGGGCGGCTACTCTGCGAGCGGGGAGCGAGTCTCGCGGTCGCGGAAAGCTGCACCGGTGGGCTGCTGGCAAGCCGCATTACCGATGTGCCCGGTTCGTCGAACTACTTCCGCGGCTGCGTGGTCGCCTATCACAACGAGATCAAGATGCGGGTGCTCGGAGTGCCTGAGAGCATCCTGCAAGAGCATGGGGCCGTCAGCGAGCAGTGCGCGGAGGCGATGGTGCAGGGCGTGCGCTCCGCGCTGGCGGCCGACTACGCGGTCGCGACCACCGGCATCGCCGGACCCGGCGGCGGCACGGAACAGAAGCCGGTCGGGCTGGTGTACGTGGGTGTGGGCGACGAGACTGGCACGCACGTGGAGAGCTTCAACTGGCCCGGCAGCCGCGCGCAGTTCAAGAGCCGGGTGACGCAGATAGCCCTGAACCTGTTGCGCAAGCGGATCATCGGCTCAGTGTGAGGTGGTCCCCCGGTTGACCGACAGAGGGAAAGCACGGGCGAACGCGGAGCGACTCTTCTTCGGTGTCTACATCGCTGAGGAGTTGCGCCCGGCCGCGTCCGAGCTTCAGAGCCAGTTGCGGCAGGCCGGCGGCCGGGTCACCTGGGTGGCCCCGCACAACCTGCATTTCACGCTGCAGTTCATCGGCGACACGCCGACGGAGATCATCCCGCGCCTCGTCCAGACGGCCGGGGAGGCCGCGGAGAGCGTGAGCGCCTTCACGGTGAATGTCGCCGGGATCGGCGCCTTCCCCTCCCCGCTCAGAGCGAGGACGCTCTGGCTGGGCTGCGACCGCGGCGCGGCCGAGTTCGGGCATCTCGAGGCCGAACTCGTGATGAGATTGCATCAGGCGGGCCTGGTCGAGCCGGAAGCACGGCCCTTCGCTGCGCACTGCACGCTCGGCCGGGTGCGCGAGCGCCCGAGCGGGAAGCTGATCGCGCGGATCGAGCAACTCGCCGACGCAGTGGTCGGTGAGATGAGTTGCACCAGCTTCAGCCTGATCAAGAGCACACTAACCGGTTCCGGGCCGGTGTATGAGGTGCTGGAGGACTTTCGACTGCGGGGTTAGGAGAGCGGCGCCCGCGAACGGGATTGCTCGGCCGCGTACACTGGGGCGGCCGAAACCGACCAGGAGGCAAGCATGGCCAAGAAGAAGCCGGAGGACCGCAGCAAGGCGCTGGAGCTGGCCGTATCGGCCATCCAGAAGCAGTTCGGGGAGGGCGCCGTCATGCGCCTTGGTCAGGAACCGACGCTGCTGAGTGTGGAGGCGATCCCGACCGGGGCGCTCACTCTCGATATTGCCCTGGGCATCGGTGGGTTGCCGCGCGGACGCCTCGTCGAGATATACGGTCAGGAGAGCTCGGGCAAGACGACCCTGGCGCTGGCGGTGCTCGCCAACGCCCAGCGGATGGGTGGCACGGCCGCCTTCATCGACGCCGAGCACGCCTTCCCGCGCGAACTCGCGGAGAACATGGGGCTCGACCTCGATGAGCTGCTCATCTCACAGCCCGACACGGGCGAGCAGGCGCTCGAGATCACCGACACATTGATCCGCAGCGGCGCCGTCGACGCCATCGCGGTGGACTCGGTGGCAGCGCTGGTGCCGGCCGCCGAACTCGAGGGCGACATGGGTGATGCTCACGTCGGCCTGCAGGCGCGGCTGATGAGCCAGGCGCTGCGCAAGATCGGCGGCTCCATCGCCAACGCCCGCACCGTGGTCATCTTCATCAACCAGATTCGCGAGAAGATCGGTGTGATGTTCGGGAGTCCGGAGACCACGCCGGGTGGGCGCGCCCTGAAGTTCTGGGCCTCGGTGCGCATCGAACTCCGGCGTCGCGAGTCACTCAAACGCGGCGCGGATGTCTTCGGAGCGCGGGCCTCGGCCAAAATCGCCAAGAACAAGGTCGCTCCGCCGTTCAAGACGGCCGAGTTTGACATCATCTTCGGCCAGGGCATCTCGCGCGAGGGCTGTATCCTCGACGAGGCCGCTGAGCGGGAGATCGTCGACAAGTCCGGCTCATGGTTCAGCTTCGGCGAGACCCGCATCGGGCAGGGCCGTGAGAACGCCGTCGAGTTCCTTCTCGAGAACCCGGATATCTCCGAGCAGATCGAGAACCTGGTCCGGGAAGCGGCTGGTCTGCCGCCGGTCAGCGAACCGGCGGCGGAAGCAGAGCAGGATATGCAGGAGCCCGACTCCGGCAACTAAGCGGGGGTGGTTGACCAACCTGTGGACAGGATCACCGCCATAGAGCAGCAGAAGAAGAATCCCGGCCGCGTGTCAGTCTATGTTGACGGCGAGTTCCGGCTCGGCTGCAGCGCCAGACGGGTCGAGCAGTTCGGGCTCGCAGTCGGCAACACACTCGATGGGCAGACACTCGCGGCTGTCGAGGCCGCCGAGGAGTTGCATGATGCGAAGGCGGCCGCGCTGCGGCTTCTAGGGCACCGCGCACGAACAGTCAAAGACCTGCAGATGCGCCTACAGAAGAAGCAATATGCCGAACACACGATCACCCGGGTCATCGAATGGCTGACCGGCCTGGGTTACCTTGACGACGACAGGTATGCCGCGGATCGGCTCGAGGCCCTTCTGCGCAGCAAGAAGATGGGCCGTCATGGACTCAAAGCCAGGCTCATCTCCGACGGTTGTGACCCCAGATTGGCCGAGCAGGCCGTGGAGGGCATGCTCAGCTCCGCCGATGAGGCACGACTGGCCGTCGAGCTTGCGCAGGAGAGGGCCGAACGCATGCGCGGCAAAGACCGGCAGGCGATCAAGCGAAGCGTTGCGGGACTCCTGCAGCGCCGGGGCTTCGACGGCGAGCACATATACGCCGCCCTCGAGGCAATCGACCCCGCGGATGACGCCTGGTAAGCCGGTGGGTCGTCAGGAACTGTGAGCGGCGCAACCAACGGAGGTGTGCCAACAGATGGGCTTCCTTTCCAATATACCGGTGGTCGTTGCGACGCTGCTGCTGCTTGCCGTCGTCGTCATCCTGCTGATCTACGCGATCAGCAAGAACATGCGGCTGCGTGAAGAGCTGATGGCCCAGCGTGAGGAGCTTGAGCGGGAGAAGGACGAGCAGCTCAAGGCCGTCGAGGCCAGGCAGAGGGAACTCGAGGTCAATGCCAAGGAGCAGATGATCCAGTTCCGCAACCAGGTCGAGAACGAGACCAAAGAGACGCGCTCTGAACTGCAGAAGCAGAAGCAGCGGCTGGACCAGCGCGAGGACAACCTCGACCGGAAGAAAGAAGAGTTCGAGCGCAAAGAGCAAAGCCTTGCCGACCGGACGGCCAACCTCGACAAACGGGAGGCGGACCTCGAACAGGCGGAGTGCCGACACCAGGAGGAACTCCAGCGCATCGCGGGCCTGAGCCGCGAGGAGGCCCGTGCGCAGCTGCTCGAGGAGGTCGAGAAGGACATTGCGCAGGAGGTCTCGCTGCTCATCAGGCGCAAGGAGCAGCAGGCCCGCGAAGAGGCGGCCCGCCATGCCTCTCGCGTCGTCGCCAACGCAATCCAGAACTGCGCCGTCGAGCACACGACCGAATCCACCGTCTCGGTCGTCGCACTGCCGACTGATGAGATGAAGGGGCGCATCATCGGGCGCGAGGGGCGCAATATCCGCTCCTTCGAGCAACTCACCGGTGTTGACCTGATCGTCGACGATACGCCGGAGGCCGTGGTGCTCTCCGGCTTTGACCCGATCAAGCGCGAGGTGGCGAGGATGGCGCTTGACCGGCTGGTCAGCGACGGACGCATCCACCCCGCACGGATCGAGGAGATGGTCGTCAAGGCACAGGCCGAGATGGATGAGCGCATCCGCGAAGCCGGCGAGAAGGCCACCTTCGAGGCCGGAGTGAGCGGGCTGCACCCGGAGTTGATCAGGCTGCTCGGGCGCCTGCAGTTCCGCACCAGCTACGGCCAGAACGTGCTGAAGCACTCGATCGAGGTATCGCTGCTTGCGGGCCGCATGGCCGGGGAGATCGGCGCCCGAACCGAGATCGCCCGCCGCGCCGGGCTCCTCCACGATATCGGCAAGGCCGTCGATGCCGACCAGGAGGGCACCCACGCGCAACTCGGCGCCGAGATCGCCATAGATCGCGGCGAGAAGCCGGCGATCGTTCACGCGATCCAGGCACACCACGATGATGTCGAAATCGAGTCCGTCGAGGCCGCCCTGGTGCAGTCTGCCGACGCGATCTCGGCCTCGAGGCCGGGCGCGCGACGCGAAACGCTCGAGAAGTACGTCAAGCGGCTCGAGGCGCTCGAGGAGATTGCCCGCAACTTCGACGGCGTCGAGAAGGTCTACGCGATCCAGGCAGGGCGCGAAATCCGCGTGACCGTCAAGCCCGAGCGCATCGACGACCTGGCAGCCCACAGGCTGGCCAAGGGCATGGCCGAGCGCATCCAGGGCGAGGTCGACTACCCGGGCCAGATCCGCGTCACTATCATCCGGGAGACCAGGGCGGTCGAGTACGCCAGGTAGGCCTACCGGGCAATCAATCTGAACGTTACGTGCGCCAGACGGAGCGGAGTTGATCCAGTGCGCATTCTGTTCGTCGGTGACGTCGTCGGCCGGCCGGGCCGTGTCGCCTGCCGGCACGTGCTGCCGCAGCTCTACGAGACTGAAAGCGTAGACTTCACAATCATCAATGCAGAGAACGGCGCCGCGGGCTTCGGCGTCAGCGAGAGCGTCGTCAATGAGTTGATCGAGGCCGGCGCACACTGCCTCACCACCGGGAATCACGTCTGGACGCAGAAGGGCGTTGCGCAGTTGCTCGAGAACGAGCCCCGGCTGCTCAGGCCGGCCAACTACCCGCCCGAGTGCCCCGGGCGAGGCAGCGCCGTCTTCGACGCCGTCGGTCAGCGTGTGGGTGTTATCAACCTCGAGGGGCGGGTCTTCATGAACACCCTCGACTGCCCCTTCCGGCGTGCCGACGAGGAAATCCGGCGGCTCCGCGAGCAGGGCGCCGGACCCATCATAGTCGATTTCCACGCGGAGGCCACCTCCGAGAAGATCGCCATGGGCAAGTACCTTGATGGACGCGTGACCGCGGTCATCGGCACCCATACGCACGTGATGACGGCCGATGAGCAAATCCTCGAGAAGGGCACTGCGTACCTGACGGATGTCGGCATGACCGGTCCAGTAGACGGGACAATTATCGGGGTGCGGCAGGAGGAAGTCCTGTCCCGGTTTCTCAGCCTGATGCCACAGCGCTTCGAGGTGCCCAAGAGCGGAAAGTCGCGGTTTGGGGCGGTTCTCATAGATTATTCTCTTGACACACAACGCGCTGAACAGATACAAAGAATAGAAAGGATATTGACTGGGGACGATGGGAGCGCCCAATAGGCGTCTCTCGCGAGTGTTCTCGGCACCCAAATGGCCGGCGACGCTGCCGTCACGGATCGCATCGCACTATTGGTGATTCCAGCTTCTTCATACTTGCGGTCACCGGATTGGCCATAACGTACGTGACACAATTCGGCTTCTAGTCTGGCGCAACAGTCGGCACTCAGTCTCCACGGCTGCGGATGTCAATGCAGCACGCGGAGGCCATCGTAGCTATTTCTCGCAGTAGCGCATGTTTCAGCAACCGGGCGCAGCAGCACAAGGGGGCAACACTCGTGGGAACTCTCAAGGTGGGTTCTGACTCGAACCCAAACAAGGTCGCGGGCGCACTCGCAGGGACGATCCGGGAGCAAGGCACGGCGGAAATCCAGACCATCGGCGCCGGTGCGCTCAACCAGGCCGTCAAGGCCATTGCTATCGCCCGGGGCTTCCTCGCGCCGTCGGGTATCGATCTCGTCTGCTATCCGGCATTCGTCGACGTCGAGGTTGATGGCAATGAACGCACGGCCATCAGGCTCTTTGTCTACCCCAAGTAGCTCCGAGCCGTAAGCAGCACTCAACACGCCAACGCCCTGCGTGGCAGCCGACCGCTGCCGCCGGGCGTTTTTGGCTTTGCGCACACGGCGCTCCGGATCGGGATCACAGCCCCGTCCGCTCCGCAGGAACCTCCCTTACCCACGGCGAAGTGGCCCCCACTCACCGACGTCGCACTCGATCCGCACCGAGCGCGCGCCCCGACGCGCCACAGGATGTGACCCGGATGGCCCGAACCCGCTTCGACCTGCCGCCCTATCCGCTCGAGGAGAAGGTCCGCGACCTGTTTGCCGA
>MTKY01071774.1_pt1 | contig 13733 bp, 12 predicted proteins | sample 1042731 | NCBI WGS metagenome assembly MTKY01 (sample SAMN06212206, study PRJNA360538) | anaerobic digester metagenome | biome: Wastewater treatment plant; material: sludge; isolation source: anaerobic digester fed with sludge from wastewater treatment plant | place: Denmark: WWTP Soeholt ... | reverse complement strand
GGAGGGAAATGAGCCGGGCATCAGAGCGGGGGGAGAAGAACCAGGTGAGAAAGCGGAGGATCAGGCCTGGTACAGCCGGGAGGATTTCCCCGATCTCTACACGACATTGCTCCGCGAGGCGGGATGCGCGCTCGGCCGATGGGTCTACCTGATGGACGCGCTCGATGACCTTAACGAAGATAGGGCGAGCGGCAGCTGGAACCCTTTGGCGGGACAAGATGACGCAGGGGGCACCGCGGAGGCACTTTTAATTGAGGCGGAGGAAGCGGTCGACAGGAATCTCGCGCTCCTGACGTATGAGCGGTTTGGGAGTCTTGTGTATAATATTGTTGCAATCGGTCTGCCCGCAGCGCGCGGCCGCATTATGGCAGGGGAACGCCTCCCCAGAGTGTAGCGGCCGGACGCCGTGCTAGAGGCGGCCGTTTGATTGATTGTCTGATGTTTTTTATGAATGACTGAAGTCTTTCAAGGGAGTATTTGATGAGCACAAATCCTTATGCTGTCCTCGGTGTTTCGCCGGGAGCGTCTGAAGAAGAAGTCCGCGGGGCATATCGCGAGCTCGTCCGCAAATACCATCCTGATCAGTTCCAGGACGCGCGGGCGAAGGAGCTGGCTGAGGCGAAAATGCGCGAGATAAACGCAGCCTATGACCAGATCACACTCGGCAACACGCAGCAGGCGGCGCGCGCCGGTTCCGATTGGGGATCTTACGGCTCCGGCGGGCAGCGGTGGACACACAACCAGACATCCTACAGAGGGAACACGCAGAACCAATCTCCCTACTACCGTTCAAACGGCAATGACAGTTCCTGCTGCCAATCCCTCGCCTGTCTCTGCTGTGCCGATTCCTGCTGTGAATGCTTTGGCGGCGACCTCTGTCCCTGCTGCTGAAGAGGCGCATGGCGGGGGGAACGCATTCACGCTCATTCAGAACAGCCCGGTTGGCGCTGGGAGGCATACTCGCCGCGCTCTGCTGGCTTTTTCTTATTCTGTCCGGTGTTTTGCCCACCGGGCGGTTCTTCGTCTTAACGCTGGCGTCTCTGGTGATCGTGGTGGCCTACCTGGAACTTGGTCAGCGCGACGCCGCCCTTGTCTATCTGGCCGCGGCAGTTCTTGCGTTTATCTGGCCTGGTGTGTTTTCCGGTGTGACATTCGCTCTGTGTTTCGGTCTGATGCCGCTGATGATCACATTTTTGCGCGTGCGCACGGGGATGCTGGTGACGCGGCTGGTTACGCATATCGTTATGTCCTGTTTCACGCTGCTCGCTCTTTTCATCATCGGAGTGGACCGGTTTGCCCTGAAACAATTCAAGTCGTCAACACTTGTGGTCGTTATTCTCGCGATGGCCGCGCTGCAGCTTTTCCTGTTTGTTTATTTTTACATTCTGAGAGTTTTTGAGCAGTTTTATCTGGACAGAATCTCGCCTTGGGTGAAGCGACGCTGGTGATATCACCGCAGGCGCGAAACCTTTTCCACTCGATTGGGCGGTTCTTTCTCCTCGTTCCGGGTGATCCGCAATCATGTATGGATAGTATAAAAAAGAACGAGAGTGACCGGCTCTCTCCCTTTTCGCGCGGCAGACTGTTGTTATTCTTCTCTTGTACGCTCGCCGACGAGAATCGCGTGCGCCGATTGAACAGTATCTTCAAGGATCCTGAGGCGCCGCCAGTACAGCAGCCTCTTCAGCTCCCTCCCGATCACAATCAGGAGAGAGAGCGTGAGAATCCCGGCCACCAGGACGATGCTGTAAGCGAGATTCGGATTCCTGGCCATTTGCTGGATTCCCCTGCTCAGTATATTGTTGCTCGCGAGAATATCCGATTCGGCGCCGACGCGGACAGGGATGCGCGTGCCGTCTTTCAGCGTGAAAATAACTTGTCCCGTCATCGCGCCTTTGAGAATTGGAAGGGGATAGGGCGCGTTGCCATGATAGTCGAGTTTCGGCAGCAGGAAATGATCCGTTTTCGGGTGGACGTAATCAATGGAATCGAGATAGATCAGGGAGAAAAGCTCACCGTTTTCGGCTTCTTCCGGAGCTCCCCGATACTTATCTCCCGCACGCGTCAGCACGGATTTCGTGTAGAACTGATTGACTTTCTGGTAGAGCTGAAGCATCGTCTGCGTCATATTGGCCTGGCGGAGGGACGCTGTCAGCGCCATCATGGAAATGCCGTCAGGGGTAGTGCCGACGCTGACCGCCAGCGAATACCGGTTGGACATCATCTGCCAGGCTCCCGTAATCCGATTCTCCGAGAGCGTCCAAAGGCGGCTCGAGGGAGAACGCATCGCCACTACGTGCACATTCGTGGATAAGGAGATCTGGATCAGCTCCTCTTGAGTCGCGAGGATGTTCTTTGCCCTTGCGTTGGCCTGGATAGCCGCGAACAGACGCGCGAGATCGTGAAGTGTTGTCGCCGCAGTAGAGACGGTGCTGTCGGCTTCGGGGAGCGGCGGCGCTCCGGCGCTATCCTGCTCGTTATGGCTGTCCAGCACGGAGATCGCTTTCGTGACAGCGTACGGAATGTCTGAATCGCGTTCCGCTTTCGCCACATCCAACGCGAAGAAAACCGTTTGATTCATGCCGAGCATGGAGGCTGTTTTCTGCATCTCCGCGATAAACTGCTGTTTCGTTCCCGCGATTTTCTCGGCGAATGCCGCCGCCGCCGCGTCAGAGTTCTGGAACATCATCCGGAGGAGGAGATACCTGACAGGAAGCAAATCACCTTCCCGGAGCGGAATGGTTATATCCGTCTCCGCTTGGGCGAGATACGCGGCTTCTCGGGTTATCGGGATCATATCGTCGGCCGACAGGCGTTCCGACACGAGATAGAGTGTCATCAGCCGCGATACGGCCGGTATTTCCAGGACGAGATCGATGTTCCGTTTGTAAAGTTCGGATCGGAGCGACGTATCGAGGACGAGCGCGGCGGGCAGTTTGACAGCAGGATCGAAACCGTCGCTCATTTGAATCGCCGGCGTATTCTCCCCGGCGCCGGAGAGACGCGGAGCCGCCCGGGAAGGGGAGATATTCAACACGAAAACGAGCAGAATAGAGAGCAGAACAACACAGGCAGCGCCCTTGACCGGCGCGCCGGCAGATCCGTTTAGTACCGATAAAATGCCCGTCCTTCTCATGCCCAGATCATACCATATGAGGCCGCCGCGTTACCGGGATAAGACAGTGAATATGGTATAATCGACCCGATGAAAGTTGGGCAAAACATGTACTGTGAATGGTCTAAAAGGAAAACTTCAGACAGAACAAAACGCCGCGGACGGGCAGGGAAGACATCGTGTGTGTCATCTTTCTGTCTTCGTCTCGTCGTCTCCGCGCTGGCTGTCATGCTGCTTTTATCCGCCGCTTCCTGTTCGAAACATTCAAACAATACGAATGATTCGATCGCTGATTACGGGAACAGCGGCGCTGATTTCGCGCGCAGACTGGCTGCCCAGTATCCGCGCCGCGAGCCGTTCTCCTCACAGGAGAAAGACGCGTCCGCGTTTATCTCGAATCAGCTGAGTCAGTACGGCTATCAGACGGAGATACAGGAATTCAGCGCAACCGCCGCCGATGGGAGCACGGGAACATCGCGCAACGTGATCGCGCGGCTGAAGGGATCCGGTTTCCACTACGCGCCGAAAACAAAAGAGTCCGGCGGTCAGGCCTCTCCCGAGCGGTACGACAATCTCATCATGATAATCGGCGCCCACTACGATACGCCGGCGGTCAGAGAGGCGCCCCGGGAGGAAGGGGTTACGGAAATCATCGAAGCTGACGGTATTCACAACAACGCGTCCGGCGTCGCGGCTGTGATGACAGCGGCGAGAGTCATGCGCGATGTTAAACCGGGATACGATGTCATTTTTGTCTTCTTCGGCGCGGGAACCGACTCCTATGCGGGCGCGAAGCATTTCTTGCAGTCGCTGACGGACAGCGAGCGTTCGCGCGTTGACGCGATGATCAACGTGGGGCCGATTTTCGCGGGCGACAAAGTATACGCGCACGCAGGCCAGAATTCCGTCATCGGGGGGCAGTACAAGGATTACGCGAAGAGAAGAAAACTCTACCAGGCCACGGACATCTTTTTTGACTTCAAGCTCAATACGAAGAACGGTTACGCGATTTACACGAATCAGGCTTCCTTTACAGCCGGTCTCCCCAACGGGAAAGACGGTATTTTCCGCGAGTGGACAACTAAGCTTTCAGACCATACGCCTTTTGATGAAGCGGGCATCCCCGTGGTGTTTATTGAATCAGGTGAATACAGAATCAAATCCATTGACGAAGTGGGTCTTGAGAGCAAGAATCCGCTGTTTATCTCGTCGGCCGGTGTCATTTCCGGAACATCATTCGACCGGACCAGGACGCTCGAAGACCTTTTTAAGGATATGGAAGAGCAGGCGGCGCGGCAGACATTGCCGCTTGACTGGATGAATCAGGACGATGAACAGGAGCAGCCGGACGAAAGCGACATCGTTGAACACGGCCGGCGTCAGCCGCGCATGCCGATGCGTGTCAACAATACAGCCTTTGTGCTCGTGCAGCTCGCAAGAAAAGGTCCGCTTGATTATGAGTTCGACGGTGCATAGGATGAACATAGGCCTCCGCGGTTGGCGCGGGTGAGGCGGAAGCAGAAAGGATACGGAGAAATGGCGAATCTTGTGGCAGCTTACAGCATCGTAGGCGTTTCGGATTTATTGTTCTGGGGAATCGTGCTCGCGATAGCGGCGGTCGCGGAACTGGCGACGTTGAATTTAGTGTCGCTGTGGTTTATATTCGGCGCGGTCGGATCGCTGATCGCGGCTCTCGCCGGCGCTTCAGTTGCCTTGCAATTCACGATCTTTTTTTCGCTGTCCGGTATCGGGTTCCTTGTTTTCTTCTTTATTGTCAAACCGAAACTGGTCAGACAGGAAGTCAAAGCGACGAACGCTGACCGGATCATCGGCAAAGAAGGGGTTGTCATCGAAACCATTCACTCTTTGACGGGTTCGGGGCAGATCAAAGTGCAGGGACAGATCTGGAGCGCGAAGACAGAGACAGAGGGGATCATCCCCGAAGGAGAACTGGTGAATGTTCTCGGCATCACCGGTGTAAAGGCCATCGTTGAACCTCTGGACGGCAGTGTTCAGCCGCTGGAGTAACAGAAGTTATCCGGGGGAAGACCGGCGGTTCTTCCGGTCGAATGACCGGACGCAGGCATTTGAGAGATTAACGTATCAAAAGAATATTAGGAGGAATCTATGAGCTTATTTGTATTGGCGGCATCCGCCATACCGTGGGGTTATATCGTACTGGGGGTGATCGCGCTTGCCGTTCTGGTCCTGTTTATCAGGAATATACGCGTTGTTCCGCAGGCGCAGGCATTTGTCATTGAGCGGCTTGGCACCTACCGGACAACGTGGAAGACAGGTATTCACGCGAAAGTACCCTTCCTCGACAAGATCGAGCGCCGGGTCTCTCTGAAGGAGAGAGTGGCGGACTTTCCCCCGCAGGCAGTGATTACACGGGACAACGTCACCATGCAGATCGATACGGTTGTCTTCTACCAGATTGTTGACCCGGTTCTCTACTGCTATGGCATTGAAAACCCGATTGTGGCTATCGAGAACTTGTCCGCGACAACACTGCGTAACTTAATCGGCGACCTGGAGCTCGACGAAACGCTGACTTCGCGCGACGTGATTAATACGCGCATGCGCCAGACGCTCGACGAAGCGACAGATCCGTGGGGAATCAAAGTCAACCGCGTGGAGCTCAAGAACATCATCCCTCCGAGAGAGATTCAGACGGCCATGGAGCGCCAGATGAAGGCGGAGCGTGAGAAACGTGAGAATATCCTGATATCGGAAGGGCAGAAAGAAGCGCTGATCCGCGTGGCCGAAGGGGAGAAGGAAGCCGCGATCCTGCGCGCCGACGCGAAAAAAGAGCAGGCGATCCGTGAGTCGCAGGGTAAAGCTGAAGCGATTCTTACCATTCAGAACGCGACCGCCCAGGGCTTGCGCATGATCAAAGAAGTGGGCGCCGATGAAGCGCTGATCGCGCTGAAGAGCCTGGAGACAATGGCCACTGTCGCCGACGGGCGCGCCACCAAAATCATTATTCCGTCCAATCTTCAAAGTCTCGCGGGACTGGCCGTTTCATTCAAAGAGCTGATGAGCGACTCGAATATCGACACGAGCGAGAAGCCGCATCAGGGAGTGGCCGATCGTTCGTAAGGGCGCCATTTCCGGTGCCGGAACTGCCCGCGGAATGACACAGGATGACAGCAGGGGCGAGGTGACTTATGCGGCGAGGCGGCCGGTCACCTCGCTTTATTTTCATGTGCCTTTCTGCCACGGCACATGCGGCTACTGTGATTTTTTCTCTGTTCCATGTCCGGACGTAGAGCTCGTCAGCGCCTGGCACGAAGGGGTCCTGTCCGAACTTGGGCGCATCGAGGGGGAGGCTTCTTCGCATCATGTCCCGCTGGGGCCCCTTGAAACGATCTATTGGGGCGGCGGAACACCGTCCTATCTCGACCCGGACATTATTTCGTCCATTCTCGGCCGCGCGCGGTCCCTGTTCGGATTCGCACCGGCTTGCGATATCACGCTGGAAGCCAATCCTGAATCGATTGTCCCGGCGTCCCCCGCCGGAAGCGGAAACGCGTCAGGTGAAGCCGTCCTCCGGTGGCGCGAATCCGGCGTAAACCGGGTCAGCTTCGGCGTTCAGTCCGCCACTGACGCGCTCCTTCGGATCGCCGGGCGGCGCCACAGCGCCGCACAGGCTGTTCAGGCGGTCTGTCTCGCCCACGAGGGGGGGATCCGCGATATCTCCGTCGATCTGATGACGGGGCTTCCGACGCAGACAATGGAGGATATAGAAAAGGCGCTGGAACTCGTTAAACAGCTCCCGATTAACCATGTCTCCACCTATGCGCTGTCGATCGCGAAAGGGACTCCCTTTTATACCCGATGGCGGGCAAATCCGGAACAGTTCCCGGGAGATGAGGCGGAGCGCCAGATGAACAGCCGACTGACGGATGGACTTCGGGATCTCTCTTTCGATCATTATGAAATCAGCAATTTCGCGCGCGGCGGGGCGGTCTCTGAACACAACCTCGTGTATTGGCATGCGGATCCTTATATCGCGGCGGGGCCTGCTGCCGCGAGCTATACGGCCGGCGTCCGGCGGTGTAACCCGGCATCGATCGGCTCCTGGCTTGCCAACGTCAGAGACCCCGCGCAAGGGCCTTTCGGAGAGGCGATCATCGAAGAAACCGTCGACGAACCGTCCGCCCGCGTCGAGACGATGATCCTCGGCCTCAGGCTGATGGAAGGCGTCTCGCGCGAACGCTTCTGCCGCCGGCACGGCGTCGATTATGACGCAATCTTTGGCGGGGAGCTCGCGCGGCTTGAGGGCGCCGGCCTCATCGAACGCCATCCTGACCGCGTCCGTTTATCCGGGAAAGGGCTTGATTTCGCGGATGTCGCCGCCCGCGAGTTTCTCTGAAACTTCAGGTTTAGTATTTCTTCTCAATTGTTCACCGCGTTGTCACCTTCGACACGCTGTGTTGATTGACACTCTCCGGCGAAGGTGTTATCTTCTTATTGGCACTCGAGGCGATCGAGTGCCAATATTTGAAAGGACAAGCGATATGGACGAACGCAAGAAGATCATTCTAAAGGCGATAGTCGACGATTACGTGGAAACATGTGAACCCGTCGGGTCAAAGTCGCTTGTCAAGCGGCATAACCTGAAGTACTCATCGGCGACCATCCGGAATGAAATGGCCGAACTGGAGGAGATGGGGTATCTCGAAAAGCCGCACACGTCGGCGGGCCGCATGCCTTCCGATAAAGGGTACCGGGCGTATGTCGATAACCTGCTCTCTTTGCCGAAGATTTCTCCCGAAGAAGCCGCGGCGATCAGGAATTATCTGACCGAGAATCTCAGCGAAGCCAAGGAGATGATCGAGCGGACAGCGGAGTATTTAGCGGAGAAGACGAATTATCTCTCCGTCGTGCTCTCCCCCCAGTTCTCGGATACGAGTCTGGAACAGATCAAAATCATGATGATTGAACCCGGAAGAGCGATCGTTGTCCTCGTTCTTTCGCCCGGGATCGTGCACGACAGGCTGATCAGAATCCCCGCGCTGATTGAGGAGAAAGATCTCAATGAGATTGGCCGGGCGGTCGAGCGCTGTCTCGCCGGCAAGCGCCTCGACGACATCACGCTTGTCACCATATCCTCCGCGGCGGAAGCCTCGGAACTGCCGGAGGCACTCGTCAACCAGGTTCTGTATGAGGCGTATATCGCCATCAAGCAGACGGAGAAAATCGAAGTCTACATCGACGGGAAGTATCAGCTGCTGAAGCACCCGGAATTCCGCGACGTCGACCGGGCAAGCCGTTTCTATGACGCGATGCAGCAGGAGCATATGGTCGCGGGATACATGCGGGAAATGGAGCACGAAGAGGAAGGCAAGGCGTTCGCGGAGTGCGAATGGGATCTCGACTGCCTCGAGAAGATCGGGGACGAACCCAGTTCTCTTGCCGTTCAGCAGAAGAAACCGGCGTACATGGTGCGGATCGGGCAGGAAATAGCGCTGAACGGGATGGAAGATATGTCATTTATAACGACCACCTATCGTATCGGACAGCAGATCACGGGCCAAATCGGCGTGATCGGGCCGAAACGTATGCAATATGGAAACATTATCTCGCAGATCAGTTTCGTCAACAGAGCGCTGTCGGACGTGGCAAAAGATCATTACGGCCGCGGTGAGTGTCCGGCGCCCGATGACGGGAACAGGAAGAGGAGAGATTAAGGAGTGTAAGAAGCGATGAGCGAACGACACGAAGAAGCGAAAGCAAAGAGAAAAAAGAACAAGCGGACAGCGGAGGAGGCAGTCTGCGAGAAGCCGGAAGGTTTACCGGAAACCGCAGAGGAAGAAGAGCCTGGCGCAGAAGCAACTGAGTCCGAAGAGACGGATCAGGACAAACTGCGCGAACTCAACCAGCGCTATCTGCGTATCTGCGCCGACTTTGACAATTTCCGCCGCAGGACGAGACAGGATCAGGCGGCGAGTTATGAGGAAGGCGTCATGGATTCGGTCCGCGCGCTGCTGCCTGTGATCGACAGCGTCGACAGCGCGATCAAAGCGTCGGAGCAATGGGAAACGGAAGAAGCGCGTGAGATCGCGGCGGGTATCGTCCTGATAAGCCAGCAGCTCAACGAGTCATTCCGAAAGCTCGGCGTTGTCGAGATCGAAGGGGAAGGATCGGCATTTGATCCCAATGTGCACCAGGCCGTGATGCACATAGAAGAAGAAGGCGGCCCCGAGAACTGTGTGACGGAGGTTTTCCGGAAAGGCTACCGGAAGGGAGACCGCGTGATCCGGCACAGCATGGTCAAAGTCGTCAACTAGAGATATCAGGCGTGCGCGCGTTTTTGCCGCGGAGACGCGCGCTGAGTCAGGCCGTGGCGAACAAACGATTAATAACGAAAAGAGGAAGTTATCATGGGAAAGATTATCGGTATTGACTTGGGAACGACCAATTCGGTTGTATCCGTTATGGAAGGCGGGGAGCCCGTCGTAATCCCGAACGCGGAGGGAAGCCGGACGACTCCGTCCGTCGTCGCGTTTACAACGTCAGGGGAGCGCCTTGTCGGACAAATCGCGAAGAACCAGGCGCAGAAGAATCCCGAGCGCACGATTATGTCGATTAAGCGCGAGATGGGAAGCGACCATCGCACGACCATCGACGGCAAATCTTATTCGCCGCAGGAGATTTCGGCGATGATTCTGCAGAAACTGAAGCAGGACGCGGAGGCGTACCTCGGCGAGAGCGTGACACACGCTGTCGTCACGGTGCCCGCGTACTTCTCCGACTCTCAGCGCCAGGCGACAAAAGACGCCGGTCACATTGCCGGTCTGACGGTTGACCGGATCATCAATGAACCGACCGCGGCGTCTCTCGCCTACGGCCTCGACAAAGAAGCCGACCAGAAGATCCTGATCTTCGACCTCGGCGGCGGAACATTCGACGTCTCCATTCTGGAGATCGGCGACGGCGTTTTCGAAGTGAAGGCGACATCCGGCAACACACGGCTCGGCGGTGATGATTTCGATAAAAAAATCGTCGACTGGATGGTCAGCGAGATGAAGAGAGAGCAGGGACTCGATCTCTCCGGCGACCGCCTGGCGATGCAGCGCCTCCGCGAGGCGGCCGAAAAGGCGAAGATTGAGCTCTCCAACGTTCTGACGACGAGCATCAACCTGCCCTTTATTTCCGCGGACCAGCACGGGGCCAAACACCTGGATCTCTCGCTGACGCGCGCCCGCTTCGACGAAATGACATCCGATCTCGTCGAAAAGACCAAGCAGCCTCTCAAAGCCGCGATGGCCGACGCCAACCTCAAGCCGGCGGACATCGACAAGATTCTGCTGGTCGGCGGTTCGACAAGAATTCCCGCCGTGCAGGAGATGGTCCGCCAGTTCTTCGGAAAAGAACCGTTCAAAGGTATCAACCCGGACGAATGCGTCGCGATGGGCGCGGCGATCCAGGGCGGAATCCTCGCCGGAGACATCGACGACATGGTGCTGATCGATGTCACGCCGCTGACGCTCGGCATCGAGACGCTCGGTGGCGTCATGACACGGATGATCGACCGCAACACGCGGATCCCGACCAGCAAAAAGCGCGTCTTCTCGACAGCCGCCGACGGACAGACACAGGTAGAAGTCCACGTGCTCCAGGGTGAGCGCGAGATGGCGGCGGGCAACAAGTCGCTCGGCCGCTTCATCCTCGACGGCATCGCGCCGGCGCCCCGCGGCATTCCGCAGATTGAAGTCAGCTTCGATATCGACGCCAACGGCATCGTCAATGTTTCGGCGATCGATAAGGGTACGAACCGCGAGCAGCACATTACCATCACGGCGAGCACGAATCTGTCCGACAGCGAAATCGATCAGGCGGTGAAAGACGCGGAGCGTTTCGCCGAGGAAGACCGCCGGAAGAAAGACGAAGTCGACACGAAGAACAGGGCGGAGACGACGATCTACGAAACGGAAAAACTCCTGAAGGAGACAGGCGGCAAATTCGACAGCGCCGACAAGCAGGCCGTCGAAGAACACCTCGCCAAACTGCGCGACAGCCATTCGCGCGGCGATTCAGAGGGTATGAAGCAGGACATGGAGTCACTGAGCCAGGCTGTCTACAAAGCTTCAGAGAAGCTCTACCAGCAGGCGCAGCAACAGCCGCCGCAGGGCGGTCCGTCAGAGCAGGCGGGCGGTTCCGGCGCCGGTCCCGGCACGTATGAAGCCGACTTTAAGGATGTAGGAGGAGACGCTCAGTAAAAGAGTGTTTCGAAAGGCGCCGCCACGCTTTGTGAAAGCGTCTTTCCGGTCGGTGCAGTTGAATCTGATGAGAGCGGGCCTCGCACCCGCTCTCTGACGTGGTAAGATAGACGGGCGGCGCCGGTTGCGCCGCACAGGAGGTCAGAATTGGCGGCTAAACGCGATTATTATGATGTGCTCGGCGTTTCCCGTGAAGCGGACGAGAGTGAAATAAAAAAAGCTTTCTGGAAACTTGCCAAACAGTATCACCCGGATGTCAACCCGGGTGACAAAGAGGCGGAAGAGAAGTTCAAGGAAGCGAATGAAGCATATGAAGTTCTCTCCGATTCCGAAAAAAGAGCCAATTATGACCAATACGGCCATGCGGGGGTGGACGCGTCAGCCTATGATGGGTTTGCCGGAGGCGCCTACAACATCAACCTCGATGACCTTTTCTCGTCTCTTTTTGGGAGTTTCGGCGGATTTGGCGGTTTCGGCGGATTCGGAAGCCAACAGGCCAGGCGCCGAACCGGCCCGGCGCGCGGTGCGAATCTGCGTTACCGCATGAACCTCGACTTCGGGGAAGCGGCTTTCGGTGTGGAGCGCGAAATCTCCATCCGCAAAGCGGATCGCTGCGGGAAGTGTGGGGGAAAGGGCACAGCCGATGGATCGGATCCTGCTGTTTGTCCTGTCTGCAATGGAACCGGCCAGGAACACACGCAGCAGCAGACGCTTTTCGGGTCGATGATGACATCCAGGCCTTGTTCGCGCTGCGGCGGTTCTGGCCAGATCATCGCGAACCCCTGCCCCGTATGCCAGGGCGAGGGAACCGTCATGCGCGACAAGAAGCTCCTGGTGACTGTCCCCGCCGGAATTAACGAAGGCGAGATGCTGACACTTCGCGGAGAAGGGGAGCCGGGGCGCAATGGCGGACCGTTCGGCGACCTTTTTATACAGATTCTGATCAGACCGCATCCCGTGTTTACGCGTGAAGGAAACATGACATTCTGCGAGGTGCCGATCACATACGCGCAGGCAGCGCTCGGTGACGAGATTGACGTCCCGACAATCGACGGACAGTATAAATATAAACTCCGGGAAGGGACGCAGCCGGGAGAAATATTCACCATACGCGGCAAAGGTATTCCCTATATAGGGCGGCCGAATGTCCGCGGCGATCATCAGTTCCGGGTTGTACTGGAAGTGCCCCGCAATCTGTCACAGGAACAGAAAGAGCTGCTCCGGTCGTTTGACGCCCTGTGTTCTGATCAGCATTACGCGAAGCGCCGCGGGTTCTTCGAGCGTGTGCGCGACACGCTGAAAGGCAATCCTTCACAATGAATCTGATTGTGATCGATCTGGAGTGGAATACGGCGACGAGGTCACAGAAGGCAGATTCATGGCCGGCAGCCGGCATGATGTTTGAAATAATCGAAATCGGCGCCGTTCAGATGAAAGACGGTTTCCAGACAGGCGGGCATTTTCACCGCTATGTGAAACCTGTCGTGTACAAGAGAATTCAATACCATATCGCGGCTGTGACAAAGCGGACGCAGCAAAGTTTGAAGAACGGCGTCTTATTTCCTCAGGCCGCGGATGAATTGATTCGTTTCACGGGGGAGAATCCCGTTCTGGTCTCCTGGGGAACCGCTGATCCGGAGGTCTTGATCTCTAATTTTCAGTTTCACGAAAAATGCGGTGAGTTTCGATTCCTGGCGCTTAATGCGCAGGCGTTCTTTTCCGGATTCGCCGAAGGAGTCTCCGCAGGTGAGCAGCGCTCAGTCGAGTACGCGCTGGATTATCTGAATCTCCCGAAAGACCTCCCGTTCCATGAAGCGCTCTCCGACGCTGTCTACGCGGCGCGCATTCTGGGGCGCACACTTGAGCAGGAGCTCGCAAAGCAGCCGGACGCGACCGTCGAAACGCTTATCCGGCCGTATGTTTACGACCCTTTCCTGACGAGGCAGAGAGAAGATAGGATAGAGCTCGAAAAAGGCGGGGATTTGCTGACGGCCCTGAAGAACCGCGCGTTTGTATGTCCTGCCTGTCAAAAAGAACTGCGCCTTCTTCCGGCAAGCGGGGGCTGCGGCTGGCAAAATGTCAAACCGGATAAAATATGGTTTTCCGCGGCTGTGTGTGAGGAGCACGGTCAAATTGAGATTTGGGTCAGGAAAATGCGCCGGACAAAGGCCCGGAGCTATACCATCAAGACGCGTATACCAGAAGGTCCTTTAAAGAATTTTTTTTAATTATCTCCCTATTCAAGGCAAATCAATAATTGACTTAAATGTTTCACTACCCTATAATCATAAATCAATAACTGGTTATTGGCCGCAGAACAGGCATTTGTTCTGTCGTACAGTATAAAAATTCGGTAATGAAGTATATCCATACCGAAGGCCAATGGCAAG